>Ga0207950_100128_pt1 | contig 31270 bp, 33 predicted proteins | sample Subbio11_8B_AprC_FD_184814 | JGI IMG/M metagenome (GOLD analysis project Ga0207950, IMG submission 184814) | Serpentinite rock and fluid subsurface biosphere microbial communities from McLaughlin Reserve, California, USA - CR11_8B_AprC (SPAdes) | ecosystem: Environmental > Terrestrial > Deep... | reverse complement strand
TTACTACCTGCAGGTGGTGGTGGTGATGTTTATGCGCCCAGGCGAGCCGCGTGTCCGGCGCGATTCCTGGCTGAGCCTGGTGGTGATTGGGGCAGCCCTGGCGGTGGTTGGATTGAGTGTGTTCCCTAACCAATTGCTGCAGCTCGCCGCCCAGGCGGTGTTGAGGTTGCAGTAAAGCAGGCGGGCAGACCTTGTGTCCTCAATAGATTGTCATCATGCGGTGCGCCAGGTGGGCGGCAAGCCGCCTGGGTATTAGCCGCCCGGCGAACCAGCTGAAGACCAGGTTGAGAAAGCCGGGAATGACCGCCGTGCGCCGGTTAAGCATGGCCCGGATGCCTATCCGCGCAACGTCCTGGCTCTGCATCACCATCATCCGCTGGTAGAGGGTCGGCGTCTGTCCTGATACCTTGAGGAACTCTGTTGCGACGATCCCTGGTGAAATGGTGGTGACACTTACCCCGCTGTTGCGCAGCTCGTAATCGAGTGCCTCGGAAAAGTATTGGACGTAACTCTTGGCGGCTGAGTAGCTTGCGTAGGTCGGCGAAGGTTGGAAAGCTCCAATCGACGAGACCTGCAGGATATATCCCTGCTGGCGGGCAACCATAGCCTGGGCGAATAGCTTGGTCAGGTGGGTCAGCGCGATGATATCGACCTGCAGCATCTCCCGCTCGCGCTCCCAGGGGATCTCGAGGAAGGATCCGTATAATCCAAAGCCGGCATTATTGACCAGGATATCCACCTGGATATCCTCTTCATGCAGTTGGTTATAGAGTCGGGCTGGGGCATCGTCTTTGGCCAGGTCGAGTGCGATCCAGCGCGCATCGATGCCAGATTCACTGGAAAGACGCACGGCAACCTGTTGCAGTTGTTTTTCACGCCGGGCAACCAGCACCAGGTCCGCACCGTGCCGAGCGAGCTCGGCGGCGAAATCAACCCCCAGTCCGCTGGATGCGCCGGTCACCAGCGCGGTCATACCATTAAGTTTTTTCTTATTCACGTATCGATCTCCTGTAAAGGGTTTCCTGTCCGTACAGATAAAGGTTGAGCATGGCGGTAAACTCAGGCATCAGCTCGATCTGCCAGAGCTCGAGCCCGGGCTGCTGGAGGGCAGCGCGGACGGCGGGCGCCGGGCTGGCCAGGTTCTGCAAGCCGACCAGGATGGCATACATGCGGCGCAGCAGCAGCGCGCCCTGCCCGGGCTGCAAAAAGGCCAGGCGTTGCTCGATCAGGCTGCCCAGCTCCAGGACGCCAGCGGTCAGGCTGTGTTTGAAATCCATGGCGGTCTGGTGCTCGAGGTTACGCTCCAGCACCGTGTGGAGGATGCCGAGCAGGCGCAGCACCTGCGGCCGCTCACGCAGCGACCCCTCCAGCAGGCGGGTGAAGGCCAGGGCTGGCAGCGGCGTGGAGGAAGCCTGCAAGGACTGGGCGAGGTGGGCGAACCAATCTGCCAGGCCGGCCTCCAGCAGGGCGAGGAAAAGCTGTTCTTTGGTCTGGAAGTAGAGGTAGAGAGTGCCTTTTGCCAGGCCGGCTTCGCGGGCGACATCCTGCATATTGATGCCATCGAAATCGGCGGCTGTGAAGAGCCGTCCGGCTGCGGCACGGATCTGCGCGCGGCGCTCGGACTTCTGCTGCGGGCTGACCGCCCGGCGGCGGGGGATGGTGGCTGGTTTATTCATAACTGACTCTGGGTCAATTATAAATGACCCAGAGTCAGTTGTCAAGAAATAGATGCATAGCGGGTAAATTGCGGTATAATGTGCGCACTGCCCCCGTAGCTCAATGGACAGAGTGACAGACTTCGAATCTGCAGGTTCAGGGTTCGAATCCCTGCGGGGGCGCTAAATTTTTAAGCGAAGTTCAGGGCGCCTACAGAAGGTGTTTTATTGTATATCCCTGCGCTCCCCGAGGGAGTGCTGCGCGAGGGGCGCTCACGCGCTCTTCACTTTCTGCTCTGAGATTTATGAACGCCTGGCGCTGATCCTTACAACCAACCTCAAGTTCGCCGATTGGGTTCAGGTGCTGGGTGACGAACGTCTCACCGCAGCCTTACTCGACTGCATTACCCACCATGCCCACATCCTGGAATTGGTGGGCGAGTCCTTCCGCTTCAGGGAGCGTTTTCGGGATGGCTAAAAAAGAAGGTTTATCGCTTTCTGACCGTTGCCAGGGCAGAAAAAGAGCAGAGAATGAACCTCACTCTCTGCCCTGGCAACGGTGCTCGCTCGGCGCTCAGGTCGCTCCTCAGCGTTGCCTTACGCGCAGCGTCCGTTCGAGCGCCGCGATTCTACCATGCTGGTTTGTTTTTGCCAGTGGATGGTTTTTCAATGTGAAAATGGTCGGTTTTTCGTTGTGAATTTTTAACATTCAAATTGCTCAAGTGGACGGTTTTTCGTGATTAAAGTGGTCGGTTTTTCAATTGACAAAAACATCCTTCGGAAGAAAAGCCGAAGGATAGTTCTATTGGTTGTGTATTTTCTTTTATTTCAGCGAACCGTTTATGCAGTGGCTACCAAAACCACCTTGGCGAGTCTGCATTTGCGCCATATGGTTGTTCATCCACTCGGCTTGCTCGGCGGTGATGACCCCATCGGCGATAGCTTGTTCCAAGGCAGTATTATGAACCTCCCACATAAAGCCAGTGACCTCATTCCGGGAGAAGCCTTGTTCTTCCGCCACCTGCCACATGGTTTTACCGTTATCCAAGGCCGTGTTCAGGTCGCTGACAGATATTCCTAGTTTTTCTGCAAGGGCTGTGGTCATGTATTCGTGCATCGGGTCATTCTGTCCGGTCACCATGCCGTAGCCGTCCATCATCCCCCTGCCAGAACCACCCATCATACCTCTGTTTCCATCCCCCATCATCCAGCCCATCCCCCAGCCATTTCCACGCTGTGCGGGAGGTACCTGACCTTGGGCATATGCTGAGCCAACGAAGATCAAAGCTCCTGCCAGTGCAGTCACAATGACAATACCGATCAATAGTTTCTTCATGCAAAATCTCCTTATAAAAATCGAGTTTCTATTGATCCCATAATAACAACAAGAGATAAAGAACCCCCCAAGAAATATTAAAGGTTCTGTAAAGATTATCATGATTAAAATAAATTCGGTAAATGTAGATAAAATTACGCATAATTGCCTATTGAAACTGCGCAATTACACCCTACATTTCGAGTCGCTATGACAATATACTGGTTTCGATATGACATATGTCAGGTGAGAGGTGTTATGTACAGATTTGGATTGTTATTTCTTGGTGTAAGTTTGATCCTTGCTGCATGCAGCGGTTCTTCGAGGTCGTCCAATAATGAATCTCAAACGCCATTGAACGAACCAGTGCGCGAAATTACCCCTACGCCTGGTGCGATGACGTCTGCAGAAGGCGGCCATGGGATGCAGCCCATTTCGGAAGAAGGCGTACGTCCGGCAGCCGAAACGCTCGGTGGCCAACCACTGACTTACCGGATGGAAGGTGAGGTCAAGGTGTTCGAATTAACCGCCTATCCCGTTCGATGGCAAATTCTTCCAGAGGTCACCGCGATTGCCTGGGCTTACAACGGCACGGTCCCCGGCCCGCTGATCCGCGTCACCGAAGGTGATCTGGTCCGGATTGTGTTTACCAATGAACTACCCGAACCAACCACCATTCACTGGCACGGAATCGAAGTCCCCAACAATATGGACGGTGTCCCGGACGTTACCCAACCCGCGATCCAACCCGGCGAAACTTTCATCTATGAATTCGTCGCCATGCCGGCTGGCACCTTTATGTACCATTCTCACTACGATGGCGATGTACAGGTCTCGATCGGTCTGTATGCGCCCTTCATCATCGATCCCAAAGAACCGGTCCAACCGCCGGCGGACATCGATATCAGCCTGATGCTCTCTGAGTGGCTGGTGCTGGATGAGCGTACCTATCCTGCTATGCCAATGGCGGGAATGGAACCCAACTACTTCACGATCAATGGAATGGCCTTTCCTGCCACCGAAACCATCGAGGTTAAGAAAGGCCAGCGCGTACGACTGCGATTTTACGGGATCGGGCAGTTTGTTCACCCGATGCACCTGCATGGTTTTCCATTCAAGATAGTAGCCACCGACGGGCATCCGGTCCCAGAAGCCGCACAACTGACGAAAGATACTGTGTTGGTGTCGCCAGGTGAGCGCTATGACATCGAGTTCATTGCGACCGAAACCGGCGATTGGATGCTGCATTGCCACATCCTTCACCATACCACCAACGAGAACGTTGAGCCTGGCGGCTTGATGTTGATGATTTCTGTTACCGAATAACCTGTGAAAGGAAAAAAAGATGATAACGACGCTCTTCCGAATCGTTCTCCTTCTCCTGTTTTCGACATTTCTGGCAGCCTGCGGTACCACAACCCAGAATCAGTCCACCTCTGAACCCGTGCAGGCAGAGACTGTCACCTTGAAGACTAATCCCGAACCTCCGATTGTTGGGGATGTAGAATTACAGTTGTATATCGTCGATGAAAATGGGCAGCCGCTGGAAGGTGCAACCGTCGATGTAAATGCCGATCACACTGATATGCAGGGGATGACCATGAGTGGTCTGGCGACTGCACAGGGAAATGGCCGTTACGCAATTACAGCAGATTTCAGCATGTCCGGAAATTGGAAGATAAACGTATTTGTCCGAAAGGATTCACTGGACCTTATGAAGGAGTTCAATTTGACCATCCGATGAGTCCGGCAGCACTTTGAATAGATTTTGCTTGAAGAGAGCCTCAACAGGCTCTCTATTTGAAACACGTCAATATGCGTAATCAATAATTGGCATTTTTGCGCTTTCTTCGCCCTTCTTTATTTATTAAGATGTTAAAGGAAGGAATCGGTTGTTCACATCTGAACAGGTGGTTTAGATGGTCGGAAAAAGGGTAATTGATATTGGCGATATGGCGGTTGCGCTTACCATCTGGTTGTGCACGCTGCCTTTCATCGGTCTTCTGGTAATCCCCTTATGGGGACTCCGGACTGCCGCACTGGTTGCCCTGATTGCACTTATTATCGCGATGGTCGTTTGCTGGGGGATCTGCGGCTGGAAGCTCTTCACACAAAAGTGATGTCCTGCCGGGCCGGTGGTAACATGGCCACCAAAGGATAGGCTCCCAACGCTTGGGTTAAGCATTTCTACGGGGTTGAAGTGGGGTACTCTGGCGCTTATCTCAAATGACGGCAGCCGGTAAATTTATGGTATCGATGTCATAAGTCGAATATCCGTTTGGTGGCGAGCCACGCCTGCTACCCCAACAAGAAAGTCCCAATTTTTCGTTAAGGTTCTTCGTATGTTCGTCAGGAGGTTTACATGATCTTGAAAAACTCTATCTCAGAAAAAATTAATTATCCATCAGCCACGACCGGGGTTTCTGATGATCACCGCGGACCCGTCCAGTTGGACTTAGCTATTCACGGCTTGCATGGCGCTGATCCGGATGGTTTGAAACGATCCATGGAGAAAGTGCCGGGCGTGGTAAAGATGAGCATCAATGTCAAAGCCGGGAGGGCCGCTGTGATCTATGACCCTGCCCAAACCAGGGTGACCGACCTGATCGAAACGGTCCAATCGAGTGGGTTTTCAATCAACCAGCATTCCGTGCGGTTAAAAGTTATCGGTCTTTATTGTGTCGAGTGTGTCCACATCATCGAGAACGCCTTACAGGAGGTGGCGGGTGTGGTATCTGCGTCGATGAATGCCGTCACGAACGAAGTCAAGATCGAGTATTCGCCGGCGATCGGTGATATGAACATATTGTCGAACGCAATTGAAAATGCTGGGCCTTACCAGGTCGAGCGGGCAGCCGAAGCAAGTGATTTGGAAATGGACCGCGAGGCGCAGGCCACTGATAAAGAATACCGCTCGCTGATGCGTAAGTGGTGGTTTGGCGCTGCTGTCGGCGGGCCGACCATGATCCTTTCCTTCCCCTGGCTCTTTCCCATACTACGCGATTGGTTCCCGCGAGACAGCCCGCAGCTCATGTACATCTGGTATGCGATGGGCGTAGCCAGCCTGGCAGTGCTGGTGTATTCAGGGAATCAGTTCTTCGTCGGCGCCTGGCAAGGGCTAAAGCACCGCTCAGCCAATATGCACACTTTGATCGCCCTGGGGACCGGGATGGCCTGGATCTACTCGACCATAGCCCTGCTCTTCCCCCGCATTTTCCCGGTGGGCAGTATGACCGAGGTGTATTACGACGTTACTGTTGTGGTTACAGCGTTGGTCGTACTTGGCCTCGCAATGGAGGTCAAGGCCAAGGGACGGACCTCCGAAGCGATCAAGAAATTGATTGGCTTGCAAGCCAAAACTGCCAGAGTTCTCAGGAACGACCGGGAAATGGATATTCCAGTAGAGGAGGTTTTGGTGCAGGATATCGTGGTCGTTCGCCCCGGTGAGAAAATACCGGTAGATGGTGAAGTGATCGAGGGACAGTCTGCTGTCGACGAATCGATGATTACCGGCGAAAGCCTGCCGGTTTCCAAGAAGCTGGGCGATGAAGTCATCGGCGCGACGATCAACAAGACCGGCGCTTTCAAGTTCCGGGCTACGAAAGTTGGCAAAGACACAGCGCTGGCTAATATCATCCGTCTTGTGCAGGATGCCCAGGCCAGTAAAGTACCCATCCAACGCATTGTTGACCGCGTTTCGGCTTACTTCACCCCAGCGGTGATGATCCTAGCCATCGTCGGCTTTGTGATCTGGTATGTCTTTGGGCCAGCGCCCGCCCTGGCTTATGCATTGATCGTCGCAGTTACGACCCTGATCATCGCCTGCCCGTGTGCGTTGGGCATGGCGACCCCCATGAGCCTGACGACCGGGATCGGCCTGGGCGCCCAAAACGGCATCCTCATCCGTTCCGGCGATGCCCTACAGGCAGCTGGCAAGCTCAATACGATTATTCTGGATAAGACTGGTACCATAACACTGGGCAAGCCCTCCCTGACCGACGTCGTCATGGTAAACGGTTGGGATGAATCAGAACTGCTGCATCTGGCAGCCTCGGTCGAAAAATCATCCGAACACCCGCTGGCGCTTGCAATCATTGAGGCGGCTGAAGAACGTGGGCTTAAAATGGCGGATGTCCAGGCTTTCGATGCAATCCCCGGGCATGGGGTCTCTGCCGAGGTTGAAAACCGGCGGATCTTAATCGGTAATTTGAAGCTGATGAACCAGGCAGGAATTTACTTGGGAGGCCTGGAAGGACGCGCGGCTGCCCTAGCTGACGATGGCAAGACGCCTATCTATGTAGCGCTGGATGGACAGGCCGCCGGCATTCTGGCAGTTGCCGATACGGTCAAGGAAGATTCTCAGTCCGCTATCGCCGCGCTGAAGGCCATGGGGTTGGAAGTGGTGATGATCACCGGCGATAACCAGCGCACCGCAGATGCGATCGCCCGCCAGGTTGGCGTGGAGCGGGTGCTGGCCGAAGTGCTCCCCCAAAACAAGGCCTTCAACGTGAAGAAATTACAGCTCGAGGGTAAGAAAGTGGCCATGGTAGGCGACGGGATCAACGATGCGCCTGCCTTAGCCCAGGCCGATGTTGGCATGGCCATTGGCACCGGAACCGACGTGGCAATTGAAGCCTCAGACATTACATTGATTAAAGGTAGCCTGGCGGGCGTCGTGACCGCCATTCAACTTAGCCGGGCAACCATGCGCAATGTATACCAAAACCTTTTTGGCGCGTTCATTTACAATACCGCTGGCATCCCCGTTGCACTGGGCGTGCTTTACCCCTTCTTTGGGGTTCTGCTCTCACCCTTATTGGCTGCTTTGGCAATGTCGTTCAGCAGTGTTACGGTGATTAGCAATGCCAACCGGCTAAAAGGCTGGAAACCAAAATTCTAATATTCGTTTAGTCCTCCTGGCGGGTCGGTGTAAACCGCCAGGCAGTGAAAAAAATAAAAAGGAGAAAAATCCAATGTCAACCGATCAATTTCAAGTAATCGTCGCCGGCGTTGTCGCGATCACATTGATCGTCTGGTTCTTCTGGCTGGGAAAATCCAAAGCAGTCAGGGCAACCTTCAGCAGCAGCGGTTATCAAGAAGTGATGGTGCTGGTAAAAGGCGGCTATACCCCCGACCTGATCGTTGTCCAAAAAGGAAAGCCTGTACGCTTAAACTTCGTCCGAACCGAATCAGCTGCCTGTAGTGAAATGGTCGTGCTGCCCGATTTTCAAAAGAGCGCCAATTTACCGGAAGGTGAGACCGTGCCGGTTGAATTCTTGCCCGCCCACGCGGGAGAATTTGAGTTCCAATGCCAGATGGGCATGCTACGTGGGAAACTTATCGTTGAAGAATAATTATTAGGGTTGATACTTAAAGGAGGATTGTCGATGAAACGAGACCCGGTTTGTGGTAAAAAGATTAATCGTGGTAAAGCATACGCTGTAGTTGATTACCAAAAAGTGCAGTATTATCTATGCTGTCCGGTATGCCAGACTCAATTCGAGGCGCAGCCGAAACGGTTTGCTCGACCGGAATTTGGAACACAGATGAGGAAACCTGACTGATGGCGTTCCCGTTGGGTACACTCTTAGTGAAAAAATCTAAACGTAACGGTTAATAGGGCGGGGAACTATCTGTCGCCCCGCCCTAAAACGAAAATTAAAATGTGTGTTGAAAATCAATGCCCCTAAAAATTTATTGATTCAGATCGGCGCGCATTTGTTCGTATTGTTCACGGGTAATTTCGCCCCGAGCGTAACGCTCCTTTAATATATCCAGAGCAGAACGCTGCTGTTTGGGCAAAAATTCCCCTTGCGGCCGCCAGCCGAGCAGGTAGATGATAACCCCTAAAAGCAGCAACGGCAATATCAAACCTAATCCCATCATAATATTTATCCTCCTGAAAACCCGGTAAATCGATTGTGATATCTTTTTATCAATCCTGATCCTAACTCTGTATTTTGAACCTTTGGTAGTAATATTTCAAAGATTGTGTAAAGATTTCATCCTGCGTGTTTACGGTAGCGTGAATGGTTATAAAATTAGCTAGTATTAATAAATTTCTCTCATCGCGTGATTGAGGAATTCCAAATTGGAGGAAAACATATGTCGCCGGCAAAAATATTGGTGGTTGACGACGAGCCAGGTATTGTTGAACTGGTTTTAGCCTATCTTCGTGCAGACGGTTTCGAAGTCCTGAGCGCTTTGGATGGCCAGACTGGCTTGAAAACCGCCCGAGAATCCAAACCCGACCTGGTTGTGCTGGATCTGATGCTGCCGGGAATGGATGGGATCGAGGTGCTCACCCAACTGCGCCGCGAGTCGAACGTCTATGTGATCCTACTGACCGCGAAGAGCGAGGAAACCGACAAAATCGTTGGTCTTTCTATTGGTGCGGATGATTACGTGACCAAGCCGTTCAGCCCGCGCGAGCTGGTTGCCAGGATCAAAGCCGCCTTACGGCGTTTATCTGCCAAAGACGAGGAAACCGGTGATGTTCTGGCCTTCGAACGCATCCGCATTGATCTGGCCAGCCGGCGGGTGTGGGTGGTCGGGAGCGAAATCGAACTGACCACCACCGAGTTCGATCTGCTGGCTGCGCTCGCTCGCCACCGCGACATGGTGCTCAGTCGCGAACAGCTATTGGAGCAAGTCTGGGGCTATGACTATTATGGTGATACTCGCGTGGTGGATGTTCACCTGGGACATTTACGTCAAAAAATTGATATCGAGAATCTAATCACAACCGTGCGGGGGGTTGGCTACCGATTCGAAGATCGGAGGGTTTGAAAATGATCAATGCCATTCGCCGTCGTTTAGGGGTTAAACTATTCCTTTCCTACCTTTTGGTGATCCTGGTGGGGACAATCGTGCTGGCGATGACCACCGAATTGAGCCTGCCGTCGGCTTACCAACGTCACCTTTCCCACATGGGCGGGATGGGTATGGGTATGGGTATGGGTATGTCCATATCTGAAGAGGAGCGCGAATTATTCGCCAATTTCCGCGCCGGTGTCAATTACGCAGTGGGGCTGGCTGCCCTGTCCACATTTACCGCCGCGTTGATCGTGAGCTGGTTCGTCGCCCGCCGGGTGGTTCGGCCGGTTCGCGAGATGGTCACCGCCAGCCAGCGCATCGCCGATGGCGATTATCACAGCCGCGTGCAGATTCCCGGAAGCCCGGAACCGGAGGAAATGGACGAGTTGGGTCGACTGGCGCTGCGATTCAATCAAATGGCGCACCGCTTGGACCAAACCGAAGCGATGCGCCGTCAACTGATCGGTGACATCGCCCACGAGCTGCGCACGCCTTTGACCACCATCAAAGGCTCGATGGAAGGATTGGTGGACAAGGTGCTACCGGCCAACGAAGAGACCTTCATGCGCGTCTATCAGGAGGCCGACCGCCTGCAGCGCCTGGTGATGGACTTGCAGGAACTCAGTCGGGTCGAAGCCAATGCGGTCCAGCTCGTCCGCCACCCCTCCCAACTGAAAGGTCTGATCGCAGCGGTAGTCGAGCGCCTCGAGCCCCAGTTCGAGGACAAAGGTGTGTCGCTTGCAGTCACGCTGGCCGCACCGCTCCCGCCAATAGAGGTGGACGCCGACCGCATCCAACAGGTGCTGATCAACCTGGTCGGTAACGCCCTCCAGTACACCCCGGCAGGAGGCGCGGTCAAGATTACGGCCCGGCCTTCGCCGGAGGAAATCACGGTCGCTGTTGAGGATTCTGGCATCGGAATCCCACCCGAACACATCCCCCACATCTTTACCCGTTTTTACCGCGTGGAGAAATCGCGCTCGCGCGCCGGCGGTGGGAGCGGGATCGGCCTGACGATCGCCAAACACCTGGTCGAAGCTCATGGTGGGCGCATCTGGGCGCAAAGCGCGGGGATCGGTCGCGGAAGTTTTTTTGCCTTCACGATCCCACTACAACCTTTACAAAAACTTTAAAATTGCTTCAAACCGGCTTTACGATATCCGGCTATGATAAGAATATGGTATTCGTGTTCTCCGAAGGAGGTATCCGATGCACTGTTGGGGATGGTTTGGTAACGCCGGCTGGACCGGCATGCTCATCAGCACGATTGTAACCCTGGCGATCCTGGTTGGTCTGATCGTCCTGGTCATCTGGGCTGTGCGCCGTCTCAGTTATGGCAGCCCAACCAGCTCGCATAATTTCGCTGCCAGGCCGGGACAGTCAACCGCGAGAGAAATTTTACAAATGCGCTATGCTCACGGCGAAATTACCCGTGAACAGTACCAGCAAATGCTCTCTGATATCGAGCACTAGTGAGCAAACAATACATTTGGGGTATTATGGTCGACCAGTGCGACCATAATACCCTTTTTTAATCCACCCAATTTGAAATGATGGAAACTATTTTGTCGGGTTCGGTGGGATCGTTGGTTGGTAAGTGTAAACTGAAATTGTGTAACCCGCCCATGTTACCATGCATAAAAATTTCCATCGTAACAGTTGTACTTGCACCCGGTTTGAGGGCCATCGAACCGATGGCCGGTACAGGCGGTCAGCACCCCTCCAATACTTCAAGGTAGGGGGCTTCTCTGAAGACCAGTGTCTGATCGCCAACGTTGGTCACGCGCACAACGGTGCGCACCGGTGCAAGGCCGAGTTTAACGTCGCCGTAATCGAAGGAATCCTGGCTTATTTTGATCCTTGGCGCGCCGCTCACCTCGATATCGGCCTGCCCTCTTCCGTTGGCCAAGAACGCCAGTGCCGCGAGGATAATCAACCCAAATCCTGCAACAGCCCACCAGGGCGGGAATTTTTTCTTTTGTTTTTTTGGCCGCAGTGTTGTACTATAACGAGGCAATGATCTCTCTCCTCAAACGTATTTCTTGTCAGTGTACTCGAACCGGTCGCAGTTTAAAAGCGCCATTCCACCGGTTGTCGATAGGCAATTTTGCCTGATACACGATCAGGGAGATGCTTCAAGATATCGGTGACTAAAAACCTATCCTAAGGCACCAGAAACTGGTCTGCCAATTCAACAACCATTTCGGCGCTCATCGCGCCGATGATTACCTGCCGGAGGATGCCCTCCTGGTCGATCCAAGCGCTGGTCGGCAGCCCATAGAGCGAAAACAAACGCTGGGATACCTCTCCGCTCTCATCGAAGACCACCGGGAAGGATAGCCCTAATTCAGCGATGAAGTCCAGAGCATCCTTCCGGTTGTCGATATAGGTCGTGTTGACTCCCAAGACCACCAGGCCATCGGCTGCGCGCAGGTCATATATCTCTTGCAAGTAAGGCATCTCATCCCTGCAGGGCGGGCACCAACTTGCCCAAAAATTTATCAGGACGACCTTGCCTTCGAAGTCTGAGAGCGAAAGTGGGTTGCCGAGTTCATCTTTGAGTGTGAAATCCGGGGCGGGCGAACCGATCCTGGCTGGTTGGTGGCGGGATAGTGTGGTTTGGGTGGAAATATTTTCAAGCGTGGGTATTTCCCAAAAGGCAAGCGGCGTGGCCAAGGGTGTTGTACTAGCCGGCAGCTGGGTGGCGATTCGATACTGGCGATCGGAAAACCCGGAACGGAAATACAACCAGCCCGCAACCAACCCAAGCAAAATTCCGGCTAAGATGACATATCCAACCGTCGCACTTGAAGAATTACGTCTCACGATCCGATTCCTTTACTAACACAATCTGTCAGATAACCAGTACCCTAATCCGAGCATACCTCGAAAACAGGTGCGCGTGAATAGGTTAAATCACGTCAATCCGTTAAGGCATTAATGCGCTCAATACAAGCCGCCATGAAATGAAGTTGCCTTCCCGCCAGATCAGGCAATTTTGCTTACCTGCTGATACGCCTCCTGGCGCATGACAGGAGCGGAGTGCAAATGTATGATAAGCGCATCCGGTCTGTCCCCGGACTGAGAAGGTTGGTTTGAATGAAAGCGCGATTTCGACGATTGATCTCGCCCGCCGTGGGCTTGCTCGGCGCGATGCTCCTGGGGTTGCTGTATTTCGGTATCGTTTCACTGGCTGAATCCCCCCGTCACGCCATGTCGCTGTTTTGGGAGGACCGCCAGTTTGTGATACCGATCCTGCTGGGCTTCGGCATCCAGGCAGGGCTTTACAGTATTCTTAAATTGCGCCTGTACCTTCCGGGGGGCGGTGCGGCAATCCCTACAGGAGCTCCCGCCGCTGGAATGGGTGCTGGCGGAACAACATCGATGATTGCGATGGTGGCTTGCTGCGCGCACCACGTGGCGGATGCATTGCCCATATTGGGGCTGACGGCAGCAGCCACCTTCCTGGCGAATTACAAGACGGCCTTCATGGCGGCTGGGCTGGCGACCAACCTTATTGGTATCAGCGTGATGGTCGTCATCCTGCTGAAAGCACGCAGGCAGGCCGCGACTCAACTGGTTAATCCCTCATTCGGTTTAGGTGATGCATGAAACCCAACCATACACTTATGCTTAGCCTTCTACTGGCACTGCCGGTAGCGTTTTCTGCCTGTGCGGCTATTCAGCCAGCCCCAGTAACGCCGGTTGAAACAGGTCCCAATCTGCCGCCTCCGCGCTTGCTGGTGGAGACAGAAATCCCAACACCGCAACCACAACAGATCCCAAAGGAGACAGCCGGAATCCTACCAGTAGAGGGTTCTCCACGCGAAGACACGCAGGGAAACATCATCGTTGTGGTCACGCCGATCGTATCCGTTCTGCCGGGCGAGACTCTGGACTTCGAAGTAAGCATGGATACCCACTCGGTCGATCTCAGCATGGACCTGGCGGACCTGGCAACGCTGAGGACAGATAACGGCCTGGATCTCCAACCGATCGAATGGGATGCACCGCGCGGGGGACACCACGTTAGTGGGAGGTTGTCTTTCCGATTTGACGACAGCAACGAGCCTCTGCTACGAAGTGCAACCAGGCTGACGCTAACTCTTTGGGATGTGGATGCGCCAACACGGATTTTTGCGTGGAACCTACCAGGTGGATAGAGTCTATCCACCACCATCCGGAGGGAAATCCAACCTCTAGATGTAGTGATGGGTTTCGGGGCACATGAAGTACGGTTGATTCCCCTTTCCTGTGGAACCTCTCAATCCTCACTACAATTCAATTACTTAGCATGAGAACCAATAACTCCTGAGGTATATATCATTGAAAAAAATCCCTGCTCTGCTGCTGATGACGATCCTCCTGCTCCTTACAGGAGCAATTCCCGCTCAGGCGCAAAAAACCCCGGTTGATGAAACCGTGCATATCTTCTTTTCGGCCGGCTGCGCGGACTGTTGGCCATACAGCGAAGATGTCTTGCTCCCGGCGCTCATCGCAAACGGCGTTGTCCTGCCGAGCGAGATCCATGATTTCACCATCCCGGAGGAGCGCCGGCGCATGTCCGCGATGATCGATGAAATCGAAATGCCGCGCTCGATCGCCGATTCACTTTATGCCTTTATTCCAACCGAACAAGGCGTCATGGTGTTATTAGGACACGTGCCAGCGCATCTGATTGAAGCCGCGCTGAAATCTCCGCAGCTCCCTGAAAAATTGGTGCTCTGGCAGCCCAAAATGCACGGGGAGCCGGACGAATATAAATTGTGGACCTGGCAGGGGGAAGTGCAAACCTTTCCAATCCAGTTCCCATTCGAAGATGCATTGGCATCCGCAAAGGAAGCGGGCGGACTGTTACCAGTCGGGTTAGCCAATTTGGGTGAACTGCTGCCGGCGGTATTGGTGACCGGCCTGCTCGATTCGGTCAACCCTTGCGCATTTGCTGTTATTCTGCTGCTGATTGCGTTCTTGTTTACCCTGCGCCAGTCGCGGGGGCGCATCCTGAAGTTGGGCATGGTTTACATTGCGATGATATTTATCGTCTATTTTGGCATCGGCCTGGGCCTGCTGCAGGCGGTGCGGTTTTCGAGTGATCCTCACTTTGTTGCCCGCGCCGGTTCTTGGTTGCTCATTGTGCTTGGCTCGATCAACTTGGTCGAGTACTTCTTCCCAAAATTCCCGATCAAACTTCACATGCCCTCTTTCGCCGGCGAACGTACCCACAAGTTGATCAAGCAAGCCACGCTGCCTGCGACGATAGCTGCCGGTTTTTTGGTCGGATTATGCACCTTTCCTTGTTCGGGGGGCATTTATGTTTCCATCATTACCCTGCTTAATGCCAAGACGACCTTCTCGTGGGGGCTGGTTTACCTGTTCATTTATAACCTTGTCTTCGTATTGCCATTGATCGTCATACTTTTATCACTTGGAAACCGGCTGGTTGCAAAGAGGTTGGCAAATTGGGAGCGAGAACAATCATTGCGGATTCGCCTCTGGTATGGAGTGGTTATGGTCGGTATGGGGGCTGTGATGCTCCTTTGGGTAATTTAAGGGAGGTTATAGGATAAAATATACCCAAGATCGTTTAAATTGAGGTTGAGTAAAAAGTTGAATAAATTCGCTTCGGATAAGCGTACCACGCACAGGTTAGGTAACCGCATTTGGCGTGGGGTTACCTTGCAGTTGTTCCTGGTTACGGTATTGCCCTTGACCGTTTTGGTCCTTCTGGTGACCTTCGGCAGCTTTCGACTCCACCACCAGGCCATGCGTTCTTTGGTTGCGGAGCGCAATTTGCGTGCGGTTAATTCGGCCGCCGCGAGTATTTACAAAGAGATCAATCACCGCGGAACAACCCTTGAGCTTCTTGTAAACTTGGCCGCGATTAACCAACAATCGGTGGATTCTCTCCAAACATTTGAAGATCAATTCGTGATTTTCGATGGTGGGGTAGCGCTGATTGGTTCGGATGGGTTACCGGTCACACTTGGGGATGAATCTGTCATTGAACTCCTATACGGTTCCCCAGCCTGGGACTTTATTCTAGCAGAAGTTCAAAAAAGTGTTCCTGGGAAAGCGGTATACTTACCCATTTTATCTATCGGGGACGATTTGTTTGTCCCTGTGGTGGTTCGCGACACGGATAATCATGCCCTGGTCGGTCTATTCAAACCTGCCTCGATATTATCCAGAGGATTGGCGATTATATCGCATGACGAACCGGTAACAATTCTGGTGGTGGACGAGCATTTTCAAATCTTGTATCAAAGTGGAAGGTCGACCTCACTGGAGAATTTACGTACCCATCCTGGGATTCAAACCGCCCTGGATGGCTCGGGCGGTATCGAATATTATCAGGCTGAGGACGGCGAGCATGTCGTCACGACCAGCGCCATCCCTCTGGTTGGTTGGGCGTTGATGATTGAGGAAACTTGGGAGGAAATTGCCAGTCCTTTACTGCGCGTGACCCAAAATGCGCCCTTGATTGTCATTCCCATATTGGTGCTCAGCCTACTAGTGATTTGGTTCGGTCTGCGCCAGATTGTCCAACCCATGCAAGCGTTAGAAGAAAAAACGAGCGATCTGGCGCGTGGTAATTTTGATACGATTCGCCAACCGGTTGGAGGTGTGCCGGAAATTCAGCATTTGCAAAACACCTTGATCGTCATGGCTGCTCAGTTGAAAGAAGCCCAGAACAGCCTACACAGCTACATTGGTGCGATCACCGATGGTGTCGAGAGCGAACGGCGCAATCTGGCGCGCGAGCTACACGATGAAACCCTGCAATCGATGATTGCTCTGGGACAATACACTCAATATGCGCTCCATTGGAATAAAGATCCCAAGGTAGAAAAATCGCTAGATCAGGTGATGACCCTGGCCGAACAAGGGATGAAAAACTTACGCAGGTTGGTTCAAGGCTTGCGTCCTATATATATCGAGGACCTTGGATTGACTACCGCACTGGCAATGCTGGCTACGAATAAGGATCATCCAGATGACATTCAAATACATTTTCTTCAAGAAGGAGAAGAACGGCGGTTTAAACCCGATGTGGAGATGGCACTCTATCGCATGGCCCAGGAGACCTTGAGCAACGTTCATCGCCATGCGAACGCCAGGAATGTCTGGGTTTCTTTGCATTTTTCCAAAGACGAACTAAGGTTGGAAATTCGCGATGATGGCAAGGGTTTTAATCTTCCACTAGATCCGAGCCATTACGCTCGAAAAGGTCATTATGGTTTACTGGGGCTGTATGAACGTAGTGAATTGATCGGAGCGAAATTGATCCTTCGCTCCTCGCCCGGTGAGGGGTGTCAGATCGTTGTGCGCGTGTCTACCCCAGAAAAATAACCAGGTTGAATGCTTGAAAACTACGCTATTATGCCTATGGACCCGCACGCAAGAATACGCTTTTTGATAAAGATAGCGGATGGTAGCATAGTAGGGAAATCTTATAAGGAAAAGAAAAATGGATGTAGGGAAAAAAATAAAATTGATCCTGGCTGACGATCACCAGATTGTGCGGGCGGGCATCCGCCAGTTTTTGGATATGGAAGCGGAATTCGAGGTAGTTGCAGAGGCTGATGATGGGGAACAGGCCAAACTCCTGATCGAACAGCTAAAACCAGACGTTGTGGTCCTCGACATCCAAATGCCAAAAGCAACCGGTATTGAAGTAACCCGCCACATCCGCTCAAATCGCTGGCAGGTAGGTGTATTGGTATTAACCGCCTATGAGGATGACCCGTATGTGACTGCTGTATTGAAGGCGGGGGCAAATGGGTATGTACTTAAGACCGCTCGTCCTGTAGAAATCATCCAGGCAGTCCGCGACGTTTACCATGGCAAATCGACGCTGGACAGGGCGATTATTTCGAAGGTCATGGCCCACCTATCGACACCAGCGGGACCAACCTTGACCCAAAACCTTTCTGATCGAGAAATGGAAGTGCTGACACTTGCCGCCAAAGGGAAAACCAACAGGGCAATCGCCACAGAACTATCCATCAGCGATCGGACGGTGCAAGGTCATTTTGCGCGCATCTTCGAAAAGATACATGCCAACAGCCGCACTGAAGCGGTGATGAAAGCCGTATCTATGGGATTGATCCCGCCGGATATCGCCTACGAAGAGGAATGATACTCACAACTATTATCAAAACACTGGGCGTTGGTCGTGATTTTTATAGACGGAGGCTTGCTCGTTGGAATTTTCCCTGGATTTGGGTTTTTATCTCGCTAAAATAATCATCCAGGTAAGGAAATCCGAACCAGACCACGCCTAATCCAAAAAGTATGCCTGTCAATAAACGCATGATCGAATTGAACGACCCCAGGGCATCACCGGCGTAGAATGTTGGGGGAAAAGAATAATTGGTCAGGACGGCCAACCAGGTGTTCGTATCCCGGATTCCCTGACCAATGCCGGCAAAGTCGCTGACCATGTGCGTGAATCCATCGATGGCCATTGGCAGCACCAGGAGGACCATACCTTTCCAACCCAGCCCGGGCAAACGCTTACGCAGTGGAAACCACAACCAGGCGAAAAGCAGGATGCTGGTAAACATGGATACCATTCGATCGGACCAGGCCACTTTCCAACCCATTTCAGGGTTGCCGATCATCTGGCGTAGAGCGAATAAGTTAATGGTTTCAGCGCCAAAAATTGCCTTGAAATCGCTCAGCGGGTACATCGTTTGCTGTCCGAACAAAAAGAAGGAGCGCTGAGGTAATTGGTGGCAAAGGAACGAAAAAATCGTGTAGATTATTTTGGCTGGAAACTCCAGGCCAATCGCCATCAAAACCGGGGCCAGAAACGGAAGCCCTACATAGAGGCCAAATATCAGACTGAATGCCAACATCCAATGTTTGGATAACCAATACAACCAGCGGTTCGAGCGGACAGTCATATCGTGGGATTTTGATCGATAAGGATCAAGTGCTTGCTGAGTCATCGCTTAACTTCGCCGAATAAAATTCTTGAAACGCCAGGAATATCTCGTCTTGCTCGCTGTAGCCGGAATCTCGTTTTTTTGCGGAATGTCAGTCGGGTGCATCGGGTTACCCGCGAGTAGTACGGCTGCCGAATAGCCGGTGATTTGTAAGGCTTCCTCCATATGCGATGAAGCGACAGTAGCCGAGACAAATTTTACATGTACGGTTGCTTTCGAAAGACTGGCGGACGCCTCCAGGATTCCTGGCAGGTTGGTCAAAGCCCCTTCGACTCGGGAGACGCATGACAGACAGTGCATTCCTTCAACAGATAAAGTCAGCTCGCTGACCGGAAGGGCATAGCCGGCTTTTGCCACTGCATCTTGAAATTCCAACAGGTCGACCTGGTTGGGATTATAAGATATATCGACCTGACCTCTTGGCAGGTCCACGGCAACTTGAGAAACCCCAGGAAGTTCTCCGATTGCCCTTTCAACCTGCGAGGCGCAATTTCCACAGGTCATCCCTTCTACAGGAAGAGATAGGTCGGTCCTTTCACTTTTACTCATACAATACCCTTTCAAAAAACCGGTAAACTGTTTTTTGATCCTTTATAACCCGAAAGTGCCGGTTTTTCAAGCGCGAAAACGTCTGTGGGGATACAGGTATTAATGCCTACCCCTTAATTTGTTTGTTGAGTATCAGCATATGCACCAATAACGGCAGAGCGACGACCAACCCAACCAGGCTGACCACCTGGGCTTGATTAAGCCCAAAGGCAAATTCGCGATAATTATTCATAAAAGTGATCAGGAAGCGACCTGTCGAATAGAGACCGAGGTAAATGAGGAATAACGCCCCATCGGGCAGCCGCAGCCTTCGCAGGCGCCACAAAATTATAAAAATTGCGCTGTTAAGCAGGATTTCGTAGATGGGTGTGGGGGCATAATAGATCCCCAATTGCGAGACCATAGCATCGGGATGGGTGTAAGCAAGGCCGAAGGGACCGCCGGTCGGCTTACCGATTGAATCGCCGGTGATAATACAGGCGATGCGCCCTATTGCCTGGCCAAGCACGACCCCGGGGGCAAATGCATCCAACAGCCGCGCCAGGTTCCAATGTTTACGCCAGGCAAAGATTACCAGAGGGATAAGCCCCCCGGCAATCGCCCCCCATATAGCCAACCCACCTTCCCAAAATGCCAAAATTCGTCCCGGCTCTTTAGAGAAGACATCTTCCCAGTGATCGATCACATGGAATAACCTGGCGCCGATTAATCCACCGATAATGACCCATATCGCCAGATCTTGGATTGATTCTTTAGAAAACCCTTTCCTTTGCGCCTCGCGGATTACAAGCCACAATCCTATCATTACTGCCAGCAGAACGATCAGGCCGTACCAGCGCAATTGAAAATGACCAATAGATAAGATAACCGGATCAATAGTTATTGTAATCATAATAAACCTTGAGAAAAATTTCCCCGCGGGCAGGTAGGATGGAGGACCGTTCCGCGGGGATCGCCGATTGAAACACGATTATCGAACCTTATCGTGTTACAAAGTTTCTGTAATTTACAGGACTATACCTGAATTTTACAGAAACAACCTTTACAATTTTGAAACTTTCTTGTCAACGGCGCTGAGAAAAACCAGACTGTTCCTCACCTGCGTACTTCTGGGGGTCTTTGTCGAATGCACGTTTACACCCAATCGAACAAAAGTAGTAAACCTGACCCTGGTATTCCGTTTTCCCAGCAGCTGTTTTTGGATCTACATCCATGCCACAAACCGGGTCTTTTTCACTCAATATGCGTTTACCTCCATTCAGGGATGCTGGTAATTGATGGCTATCCAGACCTGCCAATGTCCTAAGTATATGGAATTAGCTCGCCAGGCGGTAGCGTAGAAAAGCCCGATTGGTGATGGGCAAAAATGCTTAACCCATTCCGGTCTTTCTCGAATAATTAAATATCGATTGTAAAAATGACCACCACAACAAACTATTTTAGGATTGGTTTTAAGCATAAATGCTGAATCAAATCAGGCCAAGCTGCTCGTGACCGGCAACCTGATTACTTGTATGATTAGGATCTAAAGAAAAATGTTGGAGTGGTATGCGATACCCACCGCACAAAAAAAATGTTGTTATTGTCAACAACTTACACTGGAGGGATTGAATGGCAAAGGCACATTATTGGATGATGGCCATCTGTGGTTTGATGGTTCTCGGAGCTCTCGCAGCGATATTCTTATTCGGGGCTTCGATCAATATTGTTTTTCTGGTAGCAATGCTGGTTATCTGCCCACTGCTCCATTTTGGGATGATGCGCTTTATGGGTCACAGTCACGGCGACTCTCACGGACATCACCACCAGGTTACCCCACGTAAGGAACCTTGATTAATCATCCAGCACTTGAAACCCTATCCCGCCGGGATTTCTTGAAACTCTCCAGCCTGGCAGTCGCCGCCCTGTCCTTCCGGCATTTCGATTTTCCGGAAGACCCGCGCTGGATTTATCGCTGGACACAACCCATTGTTCGGTAATGCCCGGGTGATGTCACCGTCCAGATGCCGGGTGGCACTCGGGTCGAGGTGGTCAAACCTGGGTAATGCGGGCAATGGACTTTTCGCTATTCTTCATTTCTTTGGATTGGTCGATCATATTCCTTGCGGCACAGGTAAATATACCTGTGAAGAGTTGCGTATCCTTGCGCTAGATGTTGCTAGAGGATCTCATTACAATGAGACCAGGAGATGATTTGATGAATCACCAGGGAAAGAAACCATTTCTGAAAGTTGAAGCCTATTGTTCGCAATATGTTGTGCCCCTTAAGAAAGAGTTGGAGGCAGAGGGTTTTGTTGTATTCCAGTCTTTCGACTTACAAAGTACGAGGGTAATTCACGAAACATGTTCCTGCCCTCGCCATGGCAGTGAGAAATGTACCTGCGAATTGGTAGTGTTTCTACTCTACCGGCCGATTGGAGGTCCGATTACGTTAATATTAGATGGTTGCGATGGGTTTACAAATATCTACCTTAATGTGGTATCTGAAAATGCTCTCCGATCTGGAAGCATTGGGGCGATTGAAAAAGCAATTTGGAATGCTGCCTCTCTCTTTCCTGTTCAAGCGACGATTCCTGTCTGGGAATAAATATGATTTAGGATATCTGGAAATAATTCTCCAGGCCAGGCCGCAAGCCAGGTTGACGAAGGCTATGGTTTTTCTAACAACACCTTATTAATTTAAGATAGCAATGGTTGAGGATAGTTTCATCCTCCAATATTCTGGCCAAGTAAACATGGATACGTGCCGACCCATGGACCGGTCACCAAAGTGCACCATCAGAAGTCCATATGCAGAGTGGAAAATTTTTTCAGGCAATTGATCGGTAAGGGACGTTTGTTATATCTGGGAATGTCCCGCGAGTCAAACAATCTTAACAAATCTAGAATCGCGAGCCGCCTTTCCGCTGGTGCAATAACGGGATAAACACTTTGCAGTCCCCCCTTTCGCTTTGAAGTTTTTTTGGCATTTTCCTACCTCGGACCATTCATCATTTCCGGTTTTTGCCCCCGTTACCAATTATTTTCTGGACTAGCTTTCAGAGTGCAGGTCACTTTCTAACCGATAAACGATCAGTATGGGTTATATAAATCTTCCGGCAATTCTTCGGCCTCATTACATCATATTCGATGCGAGATTATGGCATGACACGATGATATTGCTTAGGCTATGATTCTGCTTAATTATTAAAAAAACAGATATACGACACGTTGGGCGGTGGAGAAATACCGAGAGAAGGTCAGGCCAGGCAAATATAGCCCCATTCTGACAGGCCTGATTCTACTTTCAACCAAGGTAATTCTATTCCCGATAGTTTTATCCGGGCTTCTTCGAGCTGACAGCCTTTTCTTCCAATAGCTTCTGCCTGGCACATCGAAAATCAGAAATCATCGCAATAGCGACTACAGGCATTATACTTTGAAGTATAATACTAATGAGTATAATGAATATCAATAGGCGGTGGAGATGAATTCATTCATTGGCAGACAAAAAGAGCTGGCTGTTTTGGACCACATGTGGGATTCGGAGCGGGCCCAGTTTCTCATCCTGTATGGTCGCCGTCGGGTGGGCAAAACGGCCTTGCTGACTCACTGGATGCGAGAAACGGGCCGGAGAGCCTTATATTGGGTGGCTACCCCCGATTCGGCCCTGGCCCAGCTGCGCTCGTTTTCTCAGGTGGTTTACAATTTCACCAATCCGGATGCGCCAGCGCCGGAGAACTTTACCTATGCTTCCTGGGAGCAGGCCTGGCAGGAGGTGGCCCGCCTTACCGAACATGAACGCCTTGCGCTTTTCATCGATGAGTTCACCTACCTGCTCGAAGTCACCCCGGCGCTGGCCAGCCACCTGCAGCATTTTTGGGATCATGTTTTTCAAAATTGCAATCTCTTCCTTGCGATTTCAGGCTCTCACCTTGGGATGATGCTGCGTGATGTGATGTCATACCAGGCCCCTCTCTACGGCCGCGCATCGGCGCAAATGCATCTTCATCCACTGCCTTTCAGCCTGACGCGCACCGCATTCCCAAAGTATTCTGCTGTGGATCGGGTGGCGTTGTATGCAATCTTTGGGGGGATTCCTGCTTATTGGGACCGGGTCGAACCTCAAAAATCGATGTCTCAAAATATCAAAGACCAACTGCTGACGCCAAACAATTTAATGCAATCGGAACCGCGCCTGCTGCTGCAAGATTTCATATCCGATATCCATAATTATTGGGCGGTTTTACGGGCGGTTGCCAATAACGCCAGGACGCCGAAAGAAATATCCGCTTTTACTGGCCTTCCCAATGTCCAGGTCCCCAAATACTTGAGCGTGATGAGCGAAGCCGGCTTTGTGGAACGCCGCGTTTCGATGACGGCTCTCACCAATTCGCGCACCGGTAGGCATCATATTACCGATCCTTACTTGCGTTTTTATTTCCGTTTCCTGGCATCCAGAGAGAGACAGCTGGCCATGGACCTGCCGGAGCAATCTCTGGCAGAGATCAGCCGCCATATGATCGATTTTATCGGCACACACACGTGGGAAGAATTGTGCAGGGAATGGACGTTACGGGCCGGCGCAGCAAATGTGCTGCCTTTCATGCCAGACGATGTAGGCAGCGCCTGGAATGCAGATGCACAGATTGATGTGGTTGGGATCAACACCATGGAGAAGACTCTGATCCTGGGAGAGTGCAAATGGACGCTTTCACCGGTAGATCGGGAGGTCTTATCCAGGCTGGTTGTGGATAAAGCAGGCAAGATCATTCCTGCGCAGGGGTACTGGCGGGTTTATGTTCTGGGTTTCTCGCGCAGCGGCTGGACCAGTGAAGCACTGGCCTACCAGAAAAAAGTCGAGCGCCAGAAGCCAACTGGGGAGAACTGGCAGGTAGAGGGGATGCGGCTGGTGGATCTCAACCAGGTTGATCAGGATCTGGAAAAATGGTCCACCTACGTCGAAATGGATCATGGCGACATTGAGATCTGAAAAAGGTTAGCGTTGTCCAGTATTTGACATAGTAAATACCTGCTCGAGCATCCCGGGTAGATCACCGACATAGGTGAAGATCAAACGCTGTCCTGCCCGGGTGGCAGCCATGTATACCTTGCGGGTATTATCCCGAATAATATCTTCACGCTCGTCATAGGAAAGACGGATCGACTGCTCCTCTTCGAAAAGCACACGCAGACCGACAAGGAATGGAAAACCCAAAGTGATCCATCGTCCTTCAAACCTTAACAAATCTGGAATCGCGAACCGCCTTTCCGTTGGTGCAATAGGGTGCAGATGATATAGAATCCTGGTTCATTTCGGATTCTTTGGACAAATATTCCGCCATATGTGGACAATCTGGACGATTTATCAACAAATGTACGTGTTAAACGCTTTCCCAGGCCCCTTCGAATCTGCAGGTTCAGGGTTCGAATCCCTGCGGGGGCGCTAAATTTTTAAGCGAAGTTCAGAGCGCCTACAGAAGGTGTTTTATTGTATATCCCTGCGCTCATCGAGGGAGTGCTGGGCGAGGGGTTGGAATTTCAGGTGAAGGCGGGCAATATCAACCCGGAGCGCTGTTTTGCGGAGGAGCGGAAGATCGCGGCGGATGCCACTTGGCATAAAGTAGTCTTCGCTCAACCCGCAGAGACCTGCCGGAAGCAGGTGCGGGTATGGATTGGCGACCGGCTCCATGAAACCGAACAGGCGAACGAGTCGGAGCAGGCCGAGTACGGGGAGCAGGATCTGAAAGAATGGGGTTTGTTTTACTTCCAGGTGAAAAGCAGCGGATCATCCCACGGTAAGGTGATGCTGGTTTCGAGCGGGTCGGACGTGCCGCACACTCCACCCAGGCAGTTGCAGTCGGCGTCCATCGTGTTGCTTGTGCAAGCCACAGCGGTATAAACAACCAGCCAGGTACCGCTCTCGGTGAGTGGCATAAAGGCGTAAAATGTCCCGGTTGCATCGGTCATCGCGTCGGTGCGGCGGGCGCGCAACCCTTCTCCCTGGGTTAAATAATACTGGATCCCAGAGATCAGGCGACCCTGGGGGTCCTGCACTTGCCCGGTTATGAGCTGGACATTCTGCGGCTGGATGATAGGCAGATCACCCAATGGCACCGCGAGATCGAATAACTGGGTGAAGACCCAGCCCTTCATGCCAGCCGAGGTCTCGATAGATAACCACTCACCACCCAGAGACTGGCCATGAATGGTAAAGACGGTGCCTTTGGCGACGTTGTCCTGGATACGAAACAAATAACCTGGCCCTGAACGCACATTGACCTGCTCGACGATTACGGCAGCTTCAAAGGGCGCGAATGGCGTTGGGCTGGGGGTGGGAGTGGCGGTTGGCTCTGGAGTACTGCTGGGCAGTGAGGTGGGCGAGGAGACCTGCGGCGGGGGAGATGTCTGTGTGGGTTGAGAAGGGGTCCCCTGTTGGAAAACTGGCAGCCCGCAGGCGGTCAGCAGCCCCACCATGATTACAAAAATAGCAATTGCTTTCATCGCATCCCTCCTTTGTCTAGATTCTCAGGATGATGGGTGTTGGGCTGGGTAAATATTTGTATTCATATTATACATAGGTAGAAAAAAATTGGTTTTTTACTTGTAAGCGACTACCTTCCGCATAAAATAAGCGCACGGATCGAGGCTCCCCTTGGCCCTTCCCGTGTCTTTTATTTCCAAAGGTGCAAAAATAGGCCTCCCCTTTAGCGGCGCACTTTACCATTAGGGCAAAGGACAGTGGTGCAATCGATTGTCCTTCGAAGAAACTTGTAAGCCCTCAGAAAAAATTAATTCCAGATTAGGATTGTTCGCGAAGGTATTTTTTTCTCAAAATTAAGTTAGAATTCCAGATCGGAGCAAGGTTTCTGATAATGAATGCAAATCAATTACCAAATTTTAATCCATCGGCTGCTACCCGGCTCAACCGGGACATCGATCCGAACGAGCATTTCACCCCTATTCCAGTCCAGCGAAAAAAGAAAGGCAGGTTGGGTTGCTTAATATTGATCCTGCCGATCTTAGGCGTTATCGGCCTGTATTTTTTTGCGCCGCTGCGAACCAATATCGTGCTGTTGGGTATCGACGAACGGTCTCAGGATGGCAGCGCATTAGGGCGCAGCGACACCAATATCATCATCAGTATCGTCCCGCTAAGGCCAACTGTCAACATGCTTTCTATCCCCCGCGATCTTTGGGTTACCATCCCAGGGGTGGGTGAAAACCGGATCAACACCGCTCATTTTTATGCCGAAATCGAACAGCCGGACTCGGGGCCGCAGGCAACCTTAGAGACCGTGCGCTTGAATTTCGGTCTGACGATTCCTTATTTCGCGCGGGTGCGTTTCGATAGCTTTCAATATATTGTGGAGGCCATGGGTGGGGTAACGGTTGACCTCGACCGCCCAATGGGCGGATATGCAGCCGGTCAGCACAATCTTAACGGCCAGCAAGCGCTGGCTTTTGCGCGCGACCGGGCGGGGGCCGATGATTTTTTTCGGATGGAACAGGGCCAGTTTTTGTTGAAAGCTGCTTTTGCACAGATGCTTAATCCAGCCAGCTACCCACGTATTCCGGCGGTGACGACGGCCATCCTGCAATCTTTGGACACCAATGTGCCCGTTTGGTTGTGGCCGCGCTTAGGGCTGGCGCTGCTGCGCGCCGGACCGGGGGGGATTGATAACCGCACCCTAAACCGCGACATGATCACTCCATGGCAGACTCCAGGTGGGGCGCGGGTATTGCTGCCCAATTGGGAACAAATCAACCCGCTATTAACCGAACTCTTTGGTCAATAGCCGCCATTACGTCTTTTCTACGGAATGCATCTTTTCCCAATCTTCATTGCTGATCAGGGTGATGACCCGGTAGCCCTCGGCATAGGTCATTTCTTTTCCCTGGGCAAATTCGGCTGACCATTCTTTAACCCGTTCTTCCGGATCCCAGCCGTTCATCTGGCTTTTGTGGGCGCGTAAGGCGTTGATTTTCAAATCGATGGTGTCTTCGATATTGACGAAGAAGTCATTGTTTTCCCAACCTGAGACGTAAACTTTACGGATTTTATGGGCTTGTAAACCCTCTTCGGCCAATTCCTCAAACAAGTTGGGCTGACCGGCGGCCGGAAAGACCGCTTCGAGCGCCGCCGCTGCAGCAGCGCGATGATCGGGATGGTTGATGTAGGTGTTACTCGCCAGATAAATGGATGGATCGCCGCACAGGACGACTTCCGGACGAAAGCGGCGGATTTCGCGGACCAATTTCTTGCGTAATTCCAGCGTGGCTTGTAGCAACCCGTCGGGTTCGCGTAAAAAGACAACTTCGCTGGCCCCGATGATTTTGGCAGCTTCGCGTTGTTCGCTCTCCCGAATTTCAATAGCCCGAGCTTTGGTCATGCCCGCTTCAGCAATTCCAACCTCGCCGCTGGTACACAGCACATAACTGATCCGTGCCCCAGCTTGCGCCCAACGGGCGAGCGTCCCGCTGCATGAGAATTCAATATCGTCCGGGTGAGCTACGATTGCCATCGCGGATTTGGGGACGTAAAAAGGATTACCCATAATAAACTCCTGGTTCGATTAGTGGCACGAATTTTAACGTAACACCGAACGAAATACAACCATGGATCCTAACCTGTGCGAATGTCCAAAGAATTGGTCCAGTCGGACTATTCAGCCACTATGACACATCCAGGACGAACCATTTAATAAGGATTTCAAGGATTTTTAACCTTTAACCTCTTCGACCAACCTTAATATTCTAATGATTAAGGAATGAAAAAAGACAACCCCAGGACCAACAGAGCTGCCAACCCAAACCCGCCAGCCAGTAAAAAATCACCACCCAGGTAAAGCTGCACCCCGGCGAATAATAAGGCTGCGAAGATGATGGTTCCAGATAAACGCCGGACGCCGCGCTCCAGACGATTCATCTGGGTTTTGAGTTCTGGGCTGCGGACTTCCAATTGGCCGCGCTCCATCCGGCTGAGCAGCGAATTTGTGCGGAGGGGCAGGTTCGCCAGCGTGCGGAGGAGCTCCCCAAACTCAAGCAGCCAGGTTTCTATCAGTTTGCCACCATTTTTTGGTGCCAATTTACCGGCGTAAGGAACCACACTGGTCCAGACATTAAAATTTTCATCCAACCCGGTGCAGATCCCATTAAGGATGGATAGGCAGCGCCCAAGCAGTATCATGTTTTCGGGAAGTTGAAAAGGCGCATTGTACAACAGTTCGCGAAAATCACTCAAGAAGGCAATCGCTTCGCTTTGGTCGAGCCTCATTAATTCCGAGGTGGTTTTTCCCCAAAAACGCTCGAAGGCACTTTGGTTGGCCTGGCGCAGCAACTCCAGGTCGGCGCCCGGGAGCAGGACGCTCATCATCTGATACGCCTTGATCACCCGGTCAGGGTCGCGCTCGGCCACCGCGAAGACCATTTCGCGCAAGCCAGCCAGGAGGTTGGGGGTGATTTGGCCGGCCATGCCAAAATCGACGAAGACCAGTTTCCAGTCTGGTGGTTGATCCTCCTGCGCTTGGGCCGGCAGGACGAACAGGTTGCCGGGATGCGGGTCGGCATGGAAAAAACGGTCGTCGAAAACTTGCTTAAGGTAGACCTCGAATAAACGCTTGGCAACCTGCCTGCGGTCGATGCCGGCAGCTTCGATCGCTTCGTAGTCCGTGATTTTTATCCCCTGTACGTCCTCCAAAGTCAGCACGCGGCGAGTGGTATGGCTCCAGTAAACCAATGGAACGCACACATCCACTCGATGGGAAAAGTTGGCTGCAAAAGTCTCGGCATTTTTACCCTCGTGCAGGTAATCGACTTCCTCATGGAGCGAGCGGCTGAATTCAGCCATGAGGCTGTGAAGGTCAACCCGCCGTCGTACCGGAGGGTACAGCGCCACCCACTGGATAACCACCCGCAGGGCGGCCAGGTCGGTTTCAACGATGGCTTCAATGTTGGGGCGCTGTACCTTAACCACCACAGTAGGGCAGTGAGGTTGGACAGGCTGGGTTTCTCCGAATGGCACCATCTGGGCTCGGTGCACCTGACCGATCGAAGCGGCTGCTACAGGCATGGAATCAATCCAACTGAATCGAGCCTCCAGTGGGACACTAAATTCTGTTTCGATCACCCGGCGGATTTCATCGAAATCGGCTGGCTGGACTTCGTCTTGCAGACCAGCCAACTCATCGGTGATTTCATGTGGCAGTACATCCAGCCGTGCGGATAACCACTGGCCGACTTTGATCAATACCCCGCCTAACTGGACAGCCAGGATGCGAAAACGAGCCGCGATGCGGCGCAGACGAGCCGGACGCGAACGTTTGGCGATTGCCTTTAAGCCGATGAGGGGCAGGAAAATATCCCACCAGGTCAAATGGATGAATACCCGGGCGAAAAACCAGATGATGCGGTGGTAGCGAGCGCGGTACATATTTGAAAAGATTATATCACCCGCATTGGACGAGTATAATAGAGGTACTCTACCGCATCCATGATGTCCTCTAAAACGGTCAAACCACCCGCTGGGCGAATTAATCGTCGAACGACGGCGACGTTTCGCGCACTCCGGCACCGTAATTATCGCATCTGGTTTATTGGCCAGACCATTTCTCTGGTTGGTACCTGGATGCAGACGATGGCCCAACAGGTCCTGATCTTTCGCCTGACCGGATCGGCGACTGCTTTGGGAATCGCCAGTTTTATCGCGCTCGTGCCGGTCATTCCGCTCTCCTTCCTGGCGGGTTCGATCGTCGATCGTTACTCCAAACAAAAGGTCATTTTATTCAGCCAGATCGGAATGATGATCCAGGCTATTATTCTGGCTGGGTTAACCTGGAGTGGAACGGTGCAGGTCTGGCATGTGTATGTTCTGTCGGCTGTGTTCGGTGCATTGACTGCTATCGACCTTCCAGCCCGCCAGGCGATCACCATTGACCTGGTGGATGGCAAAGAGGATTTAACCAACGCCATCGGTTTAAACTCCGCCATGTTCAACACCGCTCGCGCGCTCGGTCCGGCGCTGGCAGGATTGGTTGTGGCTGCCACCGGCGAGGGGATTGCCTTTATGTTAAATGCGCTTACTTTCCTGGCCGTCATTGCCAGCCTTTTAGCCATGCGCGATTTACCGCAATCTTCCATTCCCTTGGAACCAGGCAGCGGTACCAGAGCCCACATGGTCGAAGGGATGAAATTTGTCTTTGCCCAGCCCAAGTTACTGATCCTCATCAGCCTGGTTGCGGTAAGCGCATTTCTTTCGATGCCGTTCAACACCCTGATGCCCGTTTTTGCAGAGGAGATTTTGCGCCCGACTGCCGGAGGCGTGATCCACCTGTTTTGTGATGCCGATAGTGGGCTGTTCCGCTGCCTGGCGCCGGAGGCTCTGCCGTTGGGTATCTTGTTAACCGCGGTTGGGGTTGGGGCAGTCATCGCAGCCCTTACGGTTGCTTCGTTACCTTCGGGAGCGCACCGTGGGCGAATTCTTACGGCTGGAAACCTGCTCTTCCCGCTGATTCTGTTGATTTTTGCATTTTCGCAGTCTTTTGTCCTTTCGGTCGGGCTTTTGCTTATGGTTGGGTTCACTTTTGTCATTCAAAACGCGCTCGCCAACACCTTGCTGCAGATCCATGCCCCAGACAATCTGCGCGGGCGGGTAATGGGTTTTTACACGATGACGTTTCAAATTACCATGCGGGTTGGAGGGTTGCAGGCTGGATTGATGACTGATTGGATAGGCGCGCCATTTGCTCTCGGGATCGGAGCGCTGCTTTCCTTGTTCTACGGGTTGTTCGTTTTCGTACGCTTTAAAGCCGTGCGGGATTTAAAATAAAATCAGATCAAGGTTTTTGGTAGGATAGGTCGGCCCGGTTCATTAAATTAAGAGTCTGTCACAGAGTTGGTAGGTTTTGAAAAAAGAGCAAGCTCGGAGTAATATGGTAGTTGAAAAGACCGCCATAGAACAGAGAGCTTGCCATGTCTATTGTCATCCTGCAATTACCAGCCGTCAA
>Ga0207950_100127_pt1 | contig 31297 bp, 27 predicted proteins | sample Subbio11_8B_AprC_FD_184814 | JGI IMG/M metagenome (GOLD analysis project Ga0207950, IMG submission 184814) | Serpentinite rock and fluid subsurface biosphere microbial communities from McLaughlin Reserve, California, USA - CR11_8B_AprC (SPAdes) | ecosystem: Environmental > Terrestrial > Deep... | reverse complement strand
CCCCGGCCCAGCCCGCCCCCCGCTGCGCCCCCTTCCAGCGAAACGCCCCCCAGCGCGCTACACTCGCGCCCATGAGCACAGCCGAAGCCCCGGCGGCCGCCCGCCCCACCGTCATCCAGTTGTCGATCAAGGAAAAAGCCGCCCTCTACGCGGCCTACATCCCGCTGTTCACCGAAGGCGGCATCTTCGTGCCCTCGGTGCGCGAATACCAGCTCGGGCAAGACGTGTACGTGCTGCTCACCCTGCCCGACGAAGCCCAGCGCTACCCGGTGGCCGGCAAAGTGGCGTGGATCACCCCCGCGGGCGCAGCCCATGCGCGCACCCAAGGCATCGGCGTGCGCTTTCCGGCCGACGAAAAATCCAAGCAGCTCAAAGCCCGCATCGAAGAAATCTTGGGCGCCCATCTGGCTTCCGATCGCTCCACCCAAACCATTTGAAAGCATCGCGCCGAGGATGTACATCGACTCCCATTGCCACCTCGATTTTGCCGAACTGCGCACATTGCTGCCCGACGTGCTGGCCGCCATGCAACAAGCCCAAGTGGGCGCCGCCCTGTGCATCAGCACCACCATGGAAACCTTCCCCAACGTGCTCGAACTCGCGCAGCAGCACCCGCAACTCTGGGCCACCGTCGGCGTGCACCCCGACAACGTAGGCGTGCACGAACCCAGCGTGGCCGAGCTGCTGGCCGGTGCGCAACAGCCGCGCGTGGTGGGCATTGGGGAAACCGGGCTCGACTACTACCGCCTAGGCGAGCGCAGCGTGGCCGACATGGCGTGGCAGCGCGAGCGCTTCAGGGTGCACATCCGCGCCGCGCGGCGCTGCGACTTGCCGCTGGTGATCCACACCCGCGCTGCGGCGGACGATACGCTGGCCATCCTCAAAGAAGAGGGCGGTTTCGTGCCCGGCGCCGACCCCACGCCCGAACTGCCCCCGGCGCGCGGCGTGTTCCACTGCTTCACCGAAAGCGCCGAGCTGGCTCAGGCCGTGCTCGAACTGGGGTTTTACATTTCCTTTTCGGGCATCATCACCTTTCGCAACGCCGCCGAACTGCGTCAGGTGGTGAGCCTGGTGCCGCTGGAGCGCTGCCTGATCGAGACCGACAGCCCCTACTTGGCACCCACCCCCCACCGCGGCAAGCTCAACACCCCGGCCTATGTGCCGCACGTGGCGCAGCAGCTGGCCACCACCAAAGGCCTGAGCTTGCCGCAGGTGGCGCAGGCCACCACGGCCAATTTTTTGCGCCTGTTCAGCGCCGTCAGCCTGCCGCTCGAACTCACATGAAAAAGCTTTTTCAATTCGTTGTTTTAGCTATTTTTTATGTGGCTTTTTCGGGCCCGGCCATGGCCCAAGCCGGCTCCTTCGAGCGCTTTTTCATGGCCATCAGCCGCGACGACGTCGGCCCGATCATCGAGCTGCAACTGCGCGGCTTTGATATCAACGCACCCAACCCCGATCTGGTGCCGCCGCTGGTGCTGGCGATCCAAGTCGATTCGCTGCGCGTGGCCCGCCACCTGATCGAGCAGCCCGGGCTCCAGCTCGAAGCGCGCAACCCGGCGGGCGAAACCGCGCTCATGCTCGCCGCCATCCGCGGCCACCTCGATCTGGTGCAGCGCCTGCTCGAGCGCCGCGCCCAAGTCAACCACCCCGGCTGGACGCCGCTGCACTACGCCGCCAGCCACGGCGGCGAGCAAGCGCTGCCCATTGCGCAGCTGCTGCTGGAGCACCACGCCTTCATCAACGCACGCTCGCCCAACGGCAGCACGCCGCTGATGCTGGCAGCGCACTATGGCCGGCGCGAGGTCGTCGAGCTGCTGCTGCGCGAGGGCGCCGAACCGCTGGCGCGCAACCAGCAAGGCCTCAACGCCATCGACTTTGCCATGCTGGCAAACCGCGTTGATGTGGCCGAAGCGATTGCCACCAGCGTGCGGGCGCAGCAGGGCAGCGGCACCTGGTAACGCAGCCCATAAACCCCGTTTAGTCGGTGCCACAGCGCCGCGCTTGTGCAGCAAGGCGTACGGCGGTGGGTGCAGTCGATACGTGCAATTACTTAAACCAAGGCGGCCCTTTTGCGGTTCCAATCTGGGCAGTATCCGATACCTTCAGACCCTACCAAGGCTCACCCCATGCGCAACAAAGACCTACACGACCTTTTAGGCGGCTTGATCATGCTGGCCATCGGCGCCTTTGCCGCCATCTACGCCTACATCAACCTCGACCTCGGCAGCCTGCGCAGCATGGGGCCGGGGTTCTTCCCGATCGTGCTCGGCTCCGGGCTGGCCGTGATGGGTCTGCTGATCGCGCTGCCGGCCTTGTTTCGCCCCCGTGCCGGGCCGCTGGGGCTCGATTACAAGGCCCTGTTTTTCGTCACCCTGTCGCTGCTCGTATTTGCCTTTTTGCTGCGCCCCTTGGGGCTGATTTTCACCAGCATGGTGATGGTGATGGTGGCCACGCTGCCGCTGTCGCTGGCCACCGTGGGCATCAAAACCCGCATCCTCACGGCCTTGGGTGTGGCCGCAGTCACTTGGTTGGTGTTCATTCTGGGCTTGGGCATGAACCTGCCCACTTGGCCTTGGAGCCATTAAAAAAGCACCCCAATCCCTCCACAAACACTATAAAAAACTTAAGGCTCCACCATGGATATCGCCAGCGGACTGTTGCTGGGTTTGCAGACAGCGATGCAACCCGAAATTTTGCTGTACTGCTTCATCGGCGTTTTTCTGGGTACGCTCATCGGCGTGCTGCCCGGCATTGGTGCCTTGGCCGCGATTTCGCTGCTGTTGCCCATCACCTTTCACCTCGAGCCCACGGCCGCCATTGTGATGCTGGCCGGCGTCTATTACGGCGCCCAGTACGGCGGCTCGACCGCCTCCATTTTGCTCAACCTGCCCGGCACCCCATCGTCTGCGGTGGCCTGCCTCGACGGCTACCCCATGGCCAAGCAGGGCAGGGCCGGCGTGGCGCTGTTCATGACCACGGTGGCCTCGTTCATCGGTTCCATGTTGGGCATCGTGGCGCTGGTGGCGTTTGCGCCCGGCATCGCCGAGATCGGGCTGCTGTTTGGTGCCGCCGAATACTTCTCGATCATGCTGCTGGGGCTGATCGCCGCCGCCACGCTGGCCGCCGGTTCGCCCCTCAAAGGGCTGGCCATGGTGCTGTTTGGCCTGCTGCTGGGCACCGTGGGCACTGACGTCAATTCGGGTGTGCCGCGCTTTGATTTCGAAATCCCCGAACTGATGGACGCCATCAGCCTGGTGGCGCTGGCCATGGCGCTGTTTGGCATCGCCGAACTGATCTCATCGGTCAACCTCAAGCGCGACGGCGAGGTCAAAGAAAAAATCACCCTGCGCTCCATGCTCCCGAGTCGGGAAGACGTGCGCCAATCGGTGCGCCCGATGTTGCGCGGTTCGGGCATCGGCGGCTTCATGGGCGCCTTGCCCGGCACCGGGCCCAGCATCGCCGCCTTCATGTCGTACGCGGTAGAAAAGAAAGTCGCCAAAGACCCGAGCCGCTTCGGCAAAGGCGCCATCGAAGGCGTGACCGCACCCGAATCGGCCAACAACGCCGCCGCCCAAACCGCCTTCGTGCCCACGCTGTCGTTGGGCATACCGGGCGACGCCGTGATGGCCCTGATGCTGGGCGCGCTCATCATCCACGGCATCCAGCCCGGCCCGATGCTCATGACCGCCCAGCCCGAGCTGTTCTGGGGCCTCATCGTGAGCTTTGCCATCGGCAACATCATGCTCGTGATCCTGAACCTGCCGCTGGTAGGCATTTGGGTCTCGATTTTGCGCATTCCGTACCACGTGCTGTATCCGGCCATTCTGGTGTTCATCTGCTTGGGCGTGTACAGCGTCAACAACAACGTGTTTGACGTCTACATGACCGCCGTGCTGGGCGTGCTGGGCTACGTTTTGCTCAAGCTGCGCTTTGAGCCCGCGCCCTTGCTGCTCGGCTTTGTGCTGGGCCCGATGATGGAAGAAAACCTGCGTCGCGCCATGCTGCTGTCGCGCGGCGACCCGAGCACCTTCATCGAGCGCCCGATCAGCGCCGTCGTGCTGGGCCTGTGTGCGCTCCTGCTGCTGTGGACGGCTTATGCCGCGCTCAAACGCGGCCTCAAGCGCCAAGAGCTAGAGCAAGACCGGATTCCGGAATAAATAGTTCCACAATGTGTATTATGTTAAATGACCAACGAACGCATGCCCGCCGCTGCTGATACCGATGCGCTCGATGCGCACGATACCTTGGCTGAGCACATCGAGCGCGTGCTCACGGCGCTGCCCGAACAGAACCTGACCCTGCACGACATCGTCGAAGCCGTGGGCCCCGACAGCCTGATGCTGCTGACGATCTTTTTGTCGCTGATCTTTCTGGTCCCGGTCTCGATCCCGGGCGTGAGCACCGCCTTTGGGCTGGCGATCGTGCTCATTGGCCTCACACGCACCTTCCAGCGCAAACCGTGGCTGCCGCAGCGCATCGCTAGGCGCCAGCTGGCGGCGGCACCGCTGCGCGCCGGCCTGCAGCGCGCCACGGTCTGGCTGCACCGCATCGACCGCCTGAGCCGCCCGCACCGCTGGCCGTGGCTGAGCAGCCATGGCCCGGCCACGCTGTGCAACAACCTGGCGCTGGTGTTCGCCGGCCTGCTGCTGATGATGCCCTTTGGGCTGATCCCCTTCAGCAACACCTTGCCGGCGCTGGCGGTGATCTTTCTGTCGGCCGGCATGATGCAGCGCGACGGGCTGGCGCTGCTGCTGGGCTATGCCGCCGTGGTTCTCACGCTGCTGTATTTCGCCTTGCTGATCACCGCCGGCGGGGCCACATTGATGGAAGTGTGGCAGTGGATGGGCTAAATTTCGGGTGTTTCAGAGTGGGCTCACAGACCTGCCCGATCTGGGCGGCATAATACGAATTCTTACAATTTTTTGACAGCTCTTACTCATGAAGCTCAAATTCTTTGCGCTCTTCTTGGCGCTCGTGTCCACTTTTGCCGTGGCCCAAACCCCGGCAGCATCGCCCCCACCCCCAGCGCCGCAGCCCGCACAGGCCCAGAACTGGCCGGTGCTGCGGGTGGCGGTGGACGCCACCTACAAACCCTTCACCTACAAAACCCCAGCGGGCCAACTCACCGGCTTTGACGTGCACATCGCGCAAGCGCTGTGCAACGAGTTGCGCCGGCGCTGCGTGTTCGTGGAGCAGGTGTGGGACGGCATGATCCCGGGCCTGCTGGCGCGCAAGTACGACGTCATCATCAGCTCGATGTCGATCACCGACGAGCGCCGCCGCGTGGTCGATTTCACCGACAAATACTACAGCACCCCCAGCGGCATTGTGGTGCGCACCGGCACCCCGTTCACTGGGCCGGCTTCGCTGCGCGGCATGCGCATCGGCGTGCTCAAGGGCAGCACCCAAGAGCGCTTTGCGCTGGGCGAACTGCGCCCGGCTGGCGCCATCATCGTGCCCTACGACGCGCAAAACCAAGTCTATCTCGACATTCAGGCCGGGCGCTTAGACGGCACGGTGGCCGACCGGGTCGAGGTCACGGCCGGCTTTCTGAGCAAACCCGAGGGCCGCGGCTTTGGCTTCGTCGGCCCCGAACTGCGCGACCGGCGCTACTTTGGCGACGGCATGGGGATTGCCCTGCGCAAGGGCCAAGACGAACTGCGCACCCAGTTGAACAACGCCATCCGGGCCATCCGCGCCAACGGCACCTACGACCGGATTGCGCGCCTGTACTTCGACTTCGACATCTACGGCGACTGAGAGCCCGAGCGGCTGCTTTTGGGTGGACGGCTACGTCATCTCGGTCTTGTGGGGCGCGCAACTGACGCTCACGGTCTCGCTGGCAGCGCTGGGGGTGGCGATTGCGCTGGGTTTGCTCGGGGCAGCGGCCAAACTCTCGCAGCGCCGGCCGCTGGTGGCGCTGGCTGGGGCCTACACCACGCTGGTGCGCGGTGTGCCCGAGCTGATCTTGCTGCTGCTGGTCTATTACGGTGGCACCATCGGGCTCATCACCCTGCTGGAGCGCTTGGGGCTGGAGGCCGAGGTCAACATCGACCCCTTCATGGCCGGCGTGCTGACCCTCGGCTTCATTTACGGCGCCTTCATGACCGAGACCTTTCGCGGCGCCATGCTGGCGATCCCCAAGGGCCAGGCCGAGGCCGCTTGGGCCTTTGGCATGAGCCCGGCGCGCACTTTTTTTCGCATCACGCTGCCGCAGATGGTGCGCTACGCCCTGCCCGGCTTCACCAACAACTGGCTGGTGCTGATCAAGGCCACGGCGCTGGTGAGCCTGATCGGGCTGCATGATGTGACTTTCCACGCCATGCAGGCCGGCGCCGCCACGCGCGAGCCGTTCTACTTTTTGCTGCTGGCGGCGGCGGTGTTTCTGGCCTACACCACCGTTTCGCTGTGGGCGCTGCGCGCCCTGAGCCGGCGTTACGCGCTGGGCAGCACCCAGGTGAGCCTGTGAACTGGGACGTGCTGCTGCTGCCCGAGACCTTGGCGCTGTATGCCGAGGGTCTGGTCACCACGCTCTGGCTGCTGGCCGGCTCCTTGTTTTTTGGCGGCGCGCTGGCGCTGCTGCTGGCGCTGGCGCTCACCAGCCGGGTGGCGGGGCTGCGCTGGCTGGCCGGGGCCTACACCTACTGCATCCGCGGCACGCCGCTGCTGATCCAGATTTTTTTGATCTACTACGGCATCGCGCAGCTCGAATGGATACAGGCGCGCTGGGATACCGTCTGGCCTTGGACGCTGTTCAAGGACGCGTTTTTCTGTGCCCTGCTGGCGCTGGCCCTGAACAACGCCGCCTACACCGCCGAAATGCTGGCCGGCGCCATGCGCGAAACCGCCCCCGGCGAGCTCGAGGCCGCGCAAGCCATGGGCATGAGCCGCTGGCAGATCCAGCGCCGCATCGTGCTGCCCAGCGCCCTGCGCCGCACCCTGCCCGCCTACGGCAACGAGGTGGTGATGATGCTGCACAGCACCAGTCTGGCCAGCACGGTGCCGGCTTTGATCGACCTCACGGCCGCGGCCAGCCGCATCTACGCCGATTTTTTTCTGCCCTTCGAAGCCTTCCTGTTCGCCGCCGCGATTTACCTGTGCATCACCTTTATGCTGGTGGGGGTGTTCAAGGCGCTGGAATGGCGCTTTCTGGGCCACTTGCGGCCCCGCAGCCACTAAACCCCCCTTCTTTGCATCCATGTCGCTCGTCACCCCATCCAAGCTCGAAGTCATCGACTTGCACAAGCGCTACGGCAGCCACGAGGTGCTCAAGGGCGTCTCGCTCAAGGCGCACGCCGGCGATGTGATCAGCATCATCGGCAGCTCGGGTTCGGGCAAGAGCACGCTGCTGCGCTGCATCAACCTGCTGGAAAAGCCGCACCAAGGGCGCATCATTGTGGCCGGCGAGGAACTGCACCTGCGCCCCACCCGCACCGGCGAGCTCGAGGCCGCCAGCGCGCAGCAGTTGCAGCGCTTGCGCACCCGGCTGGCGATGGTGTTCCAGAGCTTCAACCTCTGGGCGCACATGACGGTGCTGCAAAACATCATCGAGGCGCCGGTGCACCTGCTCAAGCTGCCGCGCGATCAAGCCGTGCAGACGGCGCGCCTGTACCTGGAGCGCGTGGGGCTGAGCGGGGTGGAAGACCGTTACCCGGCGCACCTGAGCGGCGGCCAGCAGCAGCGGGTGGCGATCGCGCGCGCACTGGCGGTCGAGCCCGAAGTGATGCTGTTCGACGAGCCCACCAGCGCGCTGGATCCGGAACTGGTGAGCGAGGTGCTGCGCGTGATGCAGCAACTGGCCGTGGAGCACCGCACCATGGTGGTGGTGACGCACGAGATGGGCTTTGCACGCGAAGTATCAAACCACCTGATTTTTCTGCACCAAGGGCGCATCGAGGAACAAGGCGACCCGCGCGAGGTGCTGGCCCGACCCCAAAGCGAACGCTTGGCGCAGTTTTTGGCCGGCAGCCTGAAGTAGGCTGCAAGCAGATCAGATAATGGGCACATGACCGTTGCACCCTCCTCTCCCTTTTCGCCCTCTCCCGCCCTGACCGCCGCCGCTTTGGCAAGCGCGCTCAATCGCCCTTTGATCTTGGGCTCGAGCTCGCCCTACCGGCGCGAGTTGCTCCAGCGCTTGCAGCTGCCCTTCACCGTGGTGGTGCCCGACATCGACGAAAGCCCGCTGCCCGGCGAAGCCCCAGCCGCGCTGGCCCAGCGGCTGGCCTTGGCCAAGGCGCAGGCGGTGGCCGCGCGGCACCCGCAGGCGCTGGTGCTGGGCTCAGACCAAGTCGCCGATTTGAATGCACAAGCCTTGGGCAAACCCGGCAACCACGAACGCGCCCGCGCGCAGCTGAAGCGCATGAGCGGCCAAAGCGTGTGCTTTCACACCGCGGTGGCGCTGCTGTGCCTCGAAAGCGGCTACAGCGGCAGCGCCTTGGCGCCGGTGCGGGTGCAATTTCGCCCGCTGCTGGACGATGAAATCGAGCGCTATCTGCGGGCCGAACAACCCTACGACTGCGCCGGCAGCGCCAAAAGCGAGGGGCTGGGCATCGCCTTGCTCGAGCGCATCGAAAGCGACGACCCCACCGCCCTGATCGGCCTGCCCCTGATCCGCACCGCCCAGCTGCTGCGCCAGGCTGGGGTGGCGTTGCCATGAACCGCAGCGCGCCGCTGGGCACCCTGTATCTGGTGCCGACCCCGCTCGATTTTGGTTGCCTCGACCCGGCGGAGGCGGCCCCGCCGCTCGAGCACAGCCTGCCCCTGCTCACCATCCAGACCGCTGCGCGGCTGGAGCATTGGGTGTGCGAAAACGCCAAAAGCACGCGCGCCTTCCTCAAGCGCGTCGGGCAGGTGGTGCCGCTGTCGCAGCCGCTGCAAGCGCAGCAAATCGTCGAGCTGCCGCGCGAGGTGCACAAAAAAGGCGACCACGACCCCCACCAAGGCCACAACGCCACCGCCCTGCTGGCCCCAGCCTTGCAGGGGCACGACGTGGGGCTGGTGAGCGAAGCCGGCATGCCCGGCATCGCCGACCCCGGCGCCTCGGTGCTGCGCGCCGCGCACCAGCTGGGCCTGCCCGTGGTGCCCCTGGTGGGGCCGGTTTCACTGATGTTGGCGCTGGCGGCCAGCGGGCTCAATGGGCAGCGGTTTGCCTTTGTGGGCTACCTGCCGCAAGAAAGCACGGCCCGGGTGCAGCGCATCCGCGAGCTCGAGGCCCTCGCCCGGCGCAGCGGTCAGACGCAAATCTGCATCGAAACCCCGTACCGCAACCCCGCGCTGCTCGACAGCCTGCTGGCCACCCTGCAAGCCCAAACGCGGCTGGCAGTGTGCGCGGGCCTGGGCTTGCCCCAGCAAGCCATCTACAGCGCCAGCGTCGGCGCTTGGAAGCCACACCGCCCCAATCTGCCGCTGGAGCTGCCCACGGTTTTTTTGTTCGGCCGGTAGAGGGACTGGGGGCCGCCGCGCCGCATCAGGGTCGGGCCAAAGCCCCATCACTCCATGGCGGCGCGCAGCTCTTGCGAGATTCCCCCTAGGCGCCGGATGCCCATGCGCGCCAGCGCCGTGATGAAAAGCAATGCGCCTTCGGCGTCGTCGCGGCTCCACTGCTGAAAGCGCTCCCACGACAGGCTGTTGAGCACGGCACCGTGGGCACCGGCGTGGGCGTAGGCGGTGCGGGCGATCCCGTTCAGGAAGGCCATTTCGCCAAACACCGCCCCGGCCCCGATCACCGACAAACGCAGCCCCTGCTCTGGCACTTCAGCGGTCGAGAGCGTCACCGTGCCCGCTGCGACCCACAGCAGCGTGCGCTCGCGCTCGCCTTGGCGGATGATGACCTCACCCGGCGCGTAGCGCTGGCTGTTCATCAGGGCACGCAGCGCCGCCTGTTGCGCGGCATCGAGGCCGTCGCTCAACTCCCCCAGCGCCGCCGCCTGCACCGAACCGACATGTGCTGCATCCGCCTGCGCTGCCGCTGCAGGGCGGCTGGCTAGGATCTGGTCTTCGGCCCATTCGAGGGCGTGGTCGAGGTCGGTGTAGGTGTGCAACCGGGCCATGCGTTGCGCCGCCAAACCGCGCACGCCGCACAGCAGCAGCGCCACGTTTTGCGTCTGCAGCTCGTGCGCCAAGGCGATCAGGTGCAGGCAGCCGGTTTCGTCCCAAGAGGGCGCGCGCGAGGCATCCAATATTACGCAGCGGTGCCCATTCAGATGGGAGCGCACCTGCTCCACCACCTGGGCCGCAACCCCAAAGGAGACGATGCCTTGCAACTCAAAAACCGCCACCGTGGCCATGCGTGGCGCCAGCCAGCCCTCGTCCTGTGGCCCGCGCACATGGCGCGAACGCAGTTTGCCTTGCAGGTGAATGCGCCGGATGGCGTGCTCCCCCGAGGCGCGCAGCAGATCCAAGGTGGCCACCAGCAGACCCGCCAGCAGCGCCAAGGCACCGCTGGAGCCCACGAACACCAAGGCCACCACCCAAGCCTGCAGGCGCGCCCCACGGCCCTCGCGGGCCTTGAGCAGCCCCCACAGCGGAGGCGGAATCATGCGCACACCGGTGATCAGCAGCGCCCCCATCAAAACCGCCATCGGCACCCAAGGCAGCCACAAGTAGCCGCTGACACCCACGGCGATCATGGCCAGCGCGTGCCACTGCCCAGCCCGCAGGCTCGGTTTGCCCGTGTAAAAGAGCGCGGTGAGCGAGCGCGACAAGCTGGTCGAGGCTGGAATCATGCCCAGCAGCGCACAGCCCACCCCCACCCACCCCTCGCGCCCCAACACCGGCCCATGCGCAGTGCGTTGTCCGTGCTCAACCTCCAGATGCTGGTGATAGACCAACACCTCGAGCGAGTTCACCACCGCCATCAGCAAAGCCAGCGATGCAAGTTGAAAACCCACCCGGTCGATCACCAACCACCACGGCGCAGCCCACCAGTCGGGCACCACGGGCAGCATGAATACCGCTTGCTCGGCCGCCATGTACAGCTCGACCCCGGGGGCCCAGTACAGCCACGGCAAGGCGACTAGGGTGACGGCGATCAGCAGCGTGGGAAAGCGCGGCCACAGGCGCTGCAACATGTGGCTGAGGGCCACCACAGCCAGTGCGATCCCTAGGTGCCAGCCCAGCAACGCGCCCCAGTGCGCGCCGCTGATGAAGTACAGCCCCTTGATCTGCGCCAAAATGAGCGACAAGCCCACCCCGGCCGCAAAACCTTGCGTCACCGCAACCGGAATGAAGCGCGCCATGCGGGCCAAGCCACTCCAGGCAATCAGGCTTTGCAACAAAAAACCCAACGCGGCGAAAACGCCGGTGATCGCCAGCGCCTGCGTGGCAGTTATGGACGCCGCTGCGCCGGCATCGACCACCAAGGCCAACATGCCGCCAAAGAGCAGCGCCACGGCCGTCGAGGGCCCATAGACCACCCCCTTGTTGCGCGCCAGCAGCGTGAGCAAGGCCCCGGGCACAGCCGCCGACCACAGAGCCAAGAAACTAAACGAGCCCAGGGTGGCCAACGGCGCAAAAGCCAGCAGCCCGACGCCTATGGCATGGGGAATCGAGATCGACAGCGCCGCCGCCGCGCCGACGATGGGCCGGCTGGCCCGGTGGGTGCTGGTTTTTTTGGCTGGAAGCTCAAACGATATAGGTTCTGGTGCGTGGTTCACGCGGCCATTATCGCTTGAGAAAATGACACAATTGGGGCGATCTCAGGCGGGCAGAAGTCCTAGTGCGTGTGGGATTAACCCACGCCAATCAAACTTGCATCCATGCACTTAAATGTGTATAGTACACAAAAATGACAAGTACCGACCTGATACGGGAACTGCAGCGCGCTGGCTGGAAGCTGGACCGGGTGAATGGCTCGCACCATGTTTTCAAGCATCCGGTGAACAAAGGCCATGTTGTGGTGCCACACCCGAAAAAGGACTTGGGTCTAGGGCTTGTCAAGGCCATCTGCAAGCAGGCTGGAATCTGAGAGGCACACCATGCGCTATCCCATTGCCATTGAACCCGGAAACGACACCACTGCGTGGGGCGTTGTCGTGCCCGACCTGCCCGGTTGCTTTTCTGCAGGCGACACGCTGGAGGAAGCCGTGGTGCAGGCCGAAGACGCCATCACCGCCTGGATAGAGGCCACGATGGATGCCGGTGACGACATTCCTGGGCCTTCGAGCATTGACGTGCTGCGGACCAATCACCCCGAGTTTGAAGGCTGGCTGTGGGCGCTGGTGAAGGTTGACCCCGCCATGCTGGATGAAACCATCGAGCGCGTGAACATCAGCCTGCCGCGCCGTGTGCTGCACCGCCTAGATGTGCTCGCGCGCAGTGCAGGCGAAACCCGCTCGGGCTTTATTGCAAGGATGGCTGTTGAGGGGCACACCTACCGCGCCTGAGCGTTGAAGGTTTCGCTGCTGATTTATTCATTTTCCTGCCCCAGCCACCTCCAGACGATCTACCTGCACCCATGATCGTCCGCGCCAGCGCCCATCGACGCGTCGCTGCTCCCATAGTTGTCAAAGTGCTTGCTACGCTGTGGCTACCCGGTACAAAACCCAGTACTGGTGGCTACACAAACAAATACCCAGAAAGCAAAAAGCCCGGAAAACCGGGCTAAGTGCTTGATTTATTTGGGGTGGCTGATGGGACTCGAACCCACGACGACAGGAATCACAATCCTGGACTCTACCAACTGAGCTACAGCCACCGCAAGCTTTAGATTATACCCCTGATTCAGGACGCAGCAGCGGTTTCGGCGGTGGGGCGTGGCTGCAAAATTTCAACTTCGAAGCGCGTGCGCAAATGCCGCAGGTAGGCTTGGGTTTCGGCTTGTGCCCACAGATCGGCGAGCTGGTTGCGCTCCAGCCCGGCGCGCACCGCATCGGGTGCCTCGCGTTCGAGCACGCGGTTGATGCGGATCACGGCATAGCCGTCGGGGCCCATATCGACGCCTACCCAAGTCGGGGCCTCGGCGGATGCCGGGGCGGCGGCGCTCAACACGGCGCGCAGCACCTCGGCGGGCGCGCCTTGGGGTTCGGTGCGCGACAGGACCACGGCGGGAGACAGCCGGCCTTGGGCCGCTTCGGGGGCTTGGCGCCAGGCCGCCAAGCGGGCTTGCGCTTCGGTGCGCGCGGCTTCCAGCGCGCGGCGTTGCAGCAGCAGTTCGCGGACTTGTGGGCGCACGGCGTCCAGGGGCTGCAGCTGCGCGGGTCGGTGCGCGAGCACCCGCGCCGACACCAGCTGTTGCCCGGCCTGCACCTCGATCGCTTCGGTGTTGCGCCTGAGGGTGAGCGCGTCGCTGGCAAACAGGGCTTGCAGCAGCTCGGGATGTGCCAAGGCGGGCGCAAGGCCGGCTGGCTGGGTGCCGCGGCGCACCACCGCTTGGGCGCGGTTGACGGTCAGGCCCAGCGCCTGCGCGGCGGGCGCTAGAGAGTCGGCCTGCTCATAGACCAAGTTGGAAAAGGTTTCGGCGGCTTGGGCAAAGCGCAGCTGCGCCTGTTGCTGGCGCAGCTCGGCCGCGAGGCGCTCGCGCACGGCCTCGAAGGGCTCGGCGGCCGGCTGGCGCACCTCGAGCAACTGGATGATGTGAAAGCCGAAATCGGTCTGCACCAGGTCTGAAATGGCGCCGCGCTGCAGCGCAAACACCGCCTGCTCAAACGGCGGCACCATGGCGCCACGGGCAAAAAAGCCCAAATCGCCCCCCCTGGCGGCAGAGCCGGGGTCTTGAGAGTGCGCGCGCGCGAGTTCGGCAAAACGGGCCGGGTTGAGGCGCACCTGGGCCAGCAGCTCTTCGGCGCGGGCGCGCACCTGGGCTTGTTGTTCGGGGCTGGCGCCCGGCTCGAGCGTGAGCAGGATGTGGCTGGCGCGGCGCTCTTCTTTGGCGGCGAGCTGGGCGCGGGTTTGCTCGTAATGCGCGCGCAAATCGGCTTCGCTGATGGTGATGCCCCGCGCCACCGCGTTCAAATCAAGCACCAAGTATTCGACATCGACTTGTTCGGCCGACTGAAACAGGTTCGGATTCTGGGTGTGGAAGGCCTGCAGGTCGGCCTCGGTGAGGGCGACGCCGGCGCGGAAGTCATCAGGCCGGAACACCGTGAACTGGATTTCGCGGCGCTGGAAAAATGGCTGCAAGGCCTGTTCGGCCAGCTTCGGGGGGGCGAAAGCGGTCACGGCCAAGCCCTCGAGCAACTGGCGGCGGATCAGGTCGGCGCGCACCGATTGCTCGAATTGCTCGGGTGTCAGGCCCTGCATGGCCAAGATTTGGCGGTAGCGCTCCAGATCGAGCGTGCCGTCGGGGCGGCGCAGCTGGGCGATGGTGGGGTCTTGCGCCAGTGTGGCAGCGAGCTGCTGGTCGGTGACCAGAAAACGGGCATCTTGGGCCGCCAGGGCCACCAGTTGCTCGTCGATCATGCGCTCGAGCGTGGCAAAGCGGCTGGCCTCGGTGTCGAGCTGGGCGCGCTGCAGGCCCGGCGTTTGCTCCAGCAGTCGATCGATCTGGTTGCGGTGCCGCTCTTCCCACTGCTCGCGCGTGATGTCGGTGCCGCCGACGCGCGCCACGGCGTTGGGGTCAGCGCCCAGTTGCCCATAACCCTCGACCCCGACGAGCACGAAGGCCGGGATGATCAGCAACATCAGAACCGCCATCAGGAACTTGATGTTGTTGCGAAAAAAATCAAACATGTGGGCGCTGCCTGCAACGTGGGAATGAATGCCGGGCTCATCGGCATGGGGCTGGTGGGTGGTGGGTGCTGACGGGTTCGAACCGCCGACCTACGCCTTGTAAGGGCGCCGCTCTACCAACTGAGCTAAGCACCCCACCGGGAAACCCCTGATGTTAGCCGAACGCACCGGGGAAGGCGCGCTGGGCTGAAATGGCTGGCGCATTGTAACCGGGGCTCAAGATTCGTTTTCTGGGGCGCTTGCACGGGCGCGCTCTGATGCGCTATAGCAAACGCGCCGGCAGCACGCCGCGCAGCGCATTGCACACCACGATGGCCTCGGCGCGTTGCAGGTCGGCCCGCGTCAGGCGGGCCTCGCTGGCGGCCCAAGCGGGGTCGGCGAGCAGCAAGCTGCGCTGGATGCCGGGCAAGGCGCCGCCAGATACGGGCGGGGTGAACCAGCGGCCGCCCAAGCGCAAAAAAACGTTGCTGCGCCCGCCCTCGAGCAGCTCGTCGGCGGTGTTGAAAAACAGGCTGTCGAAGGCGCCCTCGCGCTCGGCGGCGCGGATGCCGGCGTCGTAGTGGCTGCGGCGCGTGGTCTTGTGCGCGGCCAGCGGGTTGTGCAGCGGCAGCGGCTCGGGGTGCAGCCGCAGTGTCACGACACCGGGCGGCAATGTCGCCAAAGGAGCGTGCGCAAGGCTGAGCCGGCCGCTGTGCGACAGCGCCAGCCGCACCCGCGCCGGGCCATCGGTGGGCAGCTCGGCCGCGCGCTGGCGCAAAAGCGCCTGGGCCGCGTCGGGGTCGAAGGCGAAACCCAGCGCCCGCGCGCTGGCCGCCAAGCGCGCCAGATGCAGCCCCAGATGCTGCAAGCCGCAACCGGGAAGGTGCAGCATGGTCTCGAACAAATCAACGCCGGGGTCTAGACTGGTGAGGAAGCGGGCTTTGAGGCGGCATTCGGCCAGCTCGTCGGCGGCCACGCTGTCGTGCACGATGCCCGCCCCTACCCCTAGGCTGAGCGGCCTCAATCCTTGGTGCGGCGGCCCGAGCGTGAGCGTGCGGATGGCCACCGAGAGGCAGAAGTCGCCCACGCGCTGGCCTGCTGGCGCGGCGTCGAGCCAGCCGATGGCGCCGCAGTAGGGGCCGCGCGGCGTGCTCTCTAAGGCGCGGATGAGCTGCAGGGTGCGGTGCTTGGGCGCGCCGGTCACCGATCCACAGGGGAAGGTGGCGCGCAGCAACTCGGGCCAGCCGACCTCAGGCCGCAGCCGGGCCTGCACGGTGGAGGTCATCTGGTGCACGGTGGCGTAGGATTCGATCTCGAACAGAGCCGGCACCTGCACGCTGCCGGTGAGCGCGATGCGCCCGATGTCGTTGCGCAGCAAGTCCACGATCATCACGTTTTCGGCTTGGTTCTTGCAGTCGGCTTGCAGATTGCGGGCGCTGGCGAGGTCGGCCTCGCGGTCGCCCACGCCATCGATGTCTGTGTCGCATTCTGGTGCAAGGATGCGCGCGGCCGTGCCCTTCATGGGCCGCGCGCTCAAGACCCCGTGCTGCTGGCGCAAAAACAGCTCGGGCGAGCAGGAAAGCAGCCAGCGGTCGTCGGGCAAGCGCAGCAGCGCGCCAAAGGGCACCGGTTGGCGCGCGCGCAAGGCCGCGTACAGCGCCACCGGTTCGCCCCAGGCCTGGCCCTGCAAGCGGTAGGTGTAATTGACCTGGTAGGTCTCGCCGGCGCGGATGGCGGCGTGGATGCGCTCGATGGCGGCAGCAAAACCCGCTTCATCGACGCTCTCTTGCAGTGCCAGCGTGCCGCCGCCGGCATCAGAGCCGGGCCAGCTCTGCAGCCAGGCATCGACTTGCTCGCGCGCGAGCCGCTGCAGGTGGCTGAACATGAGCAAGCGCAGCGCCGCACCCGGATAGGCCGCCGAGGGCTGGCCGAGCACCAAGGCCTCGCCCCATTCGTAGTCGGCCAGCAGCAGCGCGTGCAAACCGGCACGCTGGTCTTGCGCCACGGCAGCCCACAGCGCCTCCAGCGCGGCGCGGTCGGTCGCATCGGTGCAGACGTGCTCGCGCACGAAGCCGGTGTAGAGCCGGCTGCTGGGTTGCGCGGCGCTGGCCTCGCAGTCGTCGAGCAGGGCAAAGACCGGCTGCAGGCCGGCGCCGGGGGCTGGAAGCGCTGTCTGGGCTGCCGGGGCTTCCGGAGCCGCCGGGGCTGCGCTCATGCGCCGACCACCTCGGCGATCGCCCGCCCCAAGTCGGCGGTGCTGGCGCGGCCGCCGAGGTCGGGGGTGCGTGGCGCGTCGCCTCCCGAAGCCAGCACGGTTTCGATGGCTTGCAGCAGCGCGTCGTGCGCCTTGCGGTGGCCCAGAAAATCGAGCATCATGGCCCCGCACCAGATCTGGCCGATCGGGTTGGCGATGCCGCGGCCGGCGATGTCGGGGGCCGAGCCGTGCACCGGCTCGAACAGCGAGGGGTGGCGGCGCTCGGGATTCAGGTTGGCGCTGGGCGCCACGCCGATGGTGCCGGTGCAGGCGGGCCCGAGGTCGCTCAGGATGTCGCCAAACAGGTTGCTCGCCACCACCACGTCGAAGCAGTCGGGGCGCTGCACGAAATGGGCGCACAGGATGTCGATGTGGAACTGATCCACGTGCACGCCGGGGTACTGGCGCGCCATGGCCGCCACGCGCTCGTCCCAGTAGGGCATGGTGATGGCGATGCCGTTGCTCTTGGTGGCGCTGGTGAGGTGCTGCTTGGGGCGGCTCTGCGCCAGCTCGAAGGCAAAGCGCAGCACCCGATCGACGCCGTGGCGGCTCATCACGGTTTCTTGCAGCACGATTTCGCGCTCGCTGCCCTCAAACATGCGCCCACCGACGCTCGAGTATTCGCCCTCGGTGTTTTCGCGCACGATCCACATATCGATCTCGCCCGGGGCGTAGGGTGTGCCGTCGCGGCGGCGCAGGGGCGCGCTCATGCCGGGCAGCAGGCGCGCCGGGCGCAGGTTTACGTACTGATCGAACTCGCGCCTAAAACGCAACAGCGAGCCCCAGAGCGAGATGTGGTCGGGGATTTTCTCGGGCCAGCCGACGGCGCCAAAATAGATCGCGTCGTGGCTGCCGATCTGCTCTTTCCAGTCGTCGGGCAGCATCTGGCCGTGGCGCTCGTAGTAGGGCCAGCAGGCGAAATCGAAATGGTCGAACTGCAAGCCGATGCCGAAGCGGCTGGCGGCCGCTTCGAGCGCGCGCAGCCCTTCGGGCATGACTTCTAGGCCGATGCCGTCGCCAGCGATGACGGCGATGCGGTGCGTTTTCATGGGGGCGGCTCCTAGGGTGGGGTCGGTGGGGGACAATAAGAGGCCGGAATCGTTGAGATTGGCGCTGGGCTGGGTGCCTGAGCCGGGTTGGATTGGCCAAGTATCCAAGTATCAGGCTTTGGCGATCAGGCTTTGACTTGTGCGGGGCTGCGCACCACCAAGCTGACGCCAAGCGCAGTCAGCGCCACGCCGGCCACGGTCAGGGCGGTGATGGGCTCGTCGAACAGCAGCCAAGCCAGCACGGCGGTGCACGGCGGCACCAGGTACATCAGGCTGGCCACCGAGGCCGCGGCGCCGCGCTGGATCAGCAGATAGAGCAGCGAGCTGGCCCCCAGCGTGAGCGCCAGCACCGACCACGCCAGCGCCCCGGCCAGTTCGGCGTTCCAGTTCATGCCGCCGGGCTCGAGCAGCGCCAGCGGCAGCGTGACGGCAAACGCCGCCAGCAGCTGCACCGTGTTGGCGCTGCGCACATCGCAGGGCTGCACATAGCGTTTTTGGTACAGGGTGCCGGCGGTGATGCTCAGCAGCGCGCATACGGCCAAGCCGACGTTGAACCAGGTGGCACCGATCTGGCCCGTGGTTGCGCCCACGGCCGCCTGCGCATCTGGGGGCACGAACTGGTGCCACAACACCAGCACCAGCCCGGCCAAGCCCAGCAGCAACCCGAGCCACTGGCGCCGCGTCACGGCCAAACCGGTCGAGGCGGCAAAGGCCGACAACCAGATGGCGGTGAGCACCGGCTGCAGCCCTACCAGCAGCGCCACCAGCCCCGCGCCCATGCCGGCCTTCACCGCCGCCCACACGCCGCCCAAGTAGCCGGCGTGCATCAGCAGCCCCAGCACCGCCAAGTGCCCCCATTGCGAACGGCTGCGCGGCCACGCCACCCGCGCCCACCAGACCCAGAGCAAAAACAGGGCGATCGACAAGGCATAGCGCCAAGCCAGAAAGGTCATCGGCGGGGCGTGCGGCATGCCGTAGCGCGCCACGATGAAGCCGGTGCTCCAGATCAGCACAAACACCCACGGCATGGCGCGCAACCAAGCGTCGTGGGGCGTCTGGGGCGTGCGGCCGAGCATGGGTGAGCGCTGCAGCGCGATAGGGGTGCGATATGGGTGCGAAAGGGGCGCTGTTTTAACGCGACTTGGCGCGGATTTCGGGCAGCGCTTTGATCAGGTAGTAAACCATCGACCAGACCGTGAGAATGGCCGAAATCCACAGCAACACCGTGCCCCAAAGCCGGGTGTCGATCAGGCCAAAGAGCGTGGCGTCGTAGAGCAAAAACGGGATCGCGATCATCTGCACCGCGGTTTTGAGCTTGCCCACCGCGTGCACCGCCACGCTGCGGGTGGCGCCGATGATCGCCATCCACTCGCGCAGCGCCGAAATGGCGATCTCGCGGCCGATGATGATCAGCGCCACAAACACATCGGCCCGATCTAGGTGCACCAGCACCAGCAGGCAGGCGCAGACCAAAATCTTGTCGGCCACCGGGTCCAGAAAAGCACCGAAGGCCGAGGTCTGGTTGAGCCGGCGCGCCAGGTAGCCGTCGGCCCAGTCGGTGAGCGCAAACAGCACAAACAGCACCGTGCCGACCAGATTTTGCGTGCTCTGCTCCAGCCCGGGCCAGTAAAACACCGCCACGATCACGGGGATGGAGACGATGCGCGCCCAAGTGAGCGAAGTAGGCAGGTTAAAAAACATGGGCCTGATTATGCGAGGGTTTGTCCGGATTCTGCCGCGCCGTTCAGCGCAAAGCCTTGTAGATTTGTTGCGCCAGCTCGGTCGAAATGCCCTCGACCCCGGCCAGATCGGCCACGCTGGCCGCCGCCACGCCACGCAAACCGCCAAATCGTTGCAGCAACCGCGCGCGCCGCTTGGGGCCGACGCCGGGGATGTCTTCGAGCTGGCTGCCACCGGTGCGGGTGCGCGTGCGCTGGGCGCGCATGCCGGTGAGGGCAAAGCGGTGCGCCTCGTCGCGGATTTGCGCCACCAGCATGAGCGCAGCCGAATCGGCCCCGAGGGCGATTTTGTCGCGGCCGTCGGCAAACACCAGTTCCTCGAGCCCGACTTTGCGCCCGGCGCCCTTTTCCACGCCGACGATGCGGCCCACATCGGCCCCGAACTGCTCGAACACCTGACGCGCCACGGCCACCTGCCCGGCACCGCCGTCGATCAGCACCACATCGGGCCAGCGTGGGCCAGCGCTGGTTTCGGGTTCTTGGGCTGCAGCCAGCTTGCCGTACCGGCGCAGCAGCACCTGGCGCATGGCGGCGTAGTCGTCGCCGGGCGTGATGCCCGCGATCGCATAGCGCCGGTACTGGGCGCTCTGCATCTTGTGGCCCTCGAACACCACGCACGCGGCCATGGTGGCCTCGCCCGCGCTGTGCGAGACGTCGAAGCACTCGATGCGCAAGCGCTCCAGCGCCTCGTCGGGCAGATCGAGTGCCTGCGCCAGCGCGCGCGTGCGCGCCTGCTGCGAGCCCTCCTCGGACAACAAACGCGCCAGCTGCAGCGCCGCGTTTTGCTGCGCCATCTCGAGCCAAGCGCGGCGCTGCTCGCGCGGCTGCCACACCGCATGCAGCTTGTGCGCGCTGGCTTGGCCGAGCAAATCGAGCAGGTGCGCGCTCACCGGCGCCCCCAGCACCAGCAGCGGCGGCGGCGGGTGGGCGCTGTAATGCTGGGCGATGAAGGCCTCCAGCACCCGGGTCTCTAGGCTGGGTGCCGACGCAGCGGCGGCATCCTCTGCCTGCGCATCGGTCATTGGCTTTGGGCGTGGTTCTGCGTCTGCTTTTGCGACGCCATCTGCGTCCCCGCCTTCGCTTTCATCTAATCCTGCATCTGCGCCCTCCTCCACGCTGGCCAGCAGCGCCCCGTCGGCCACCTGCGCCGGAAAAAAAGGCCGGTCGCCCAGATGGCGGCCACCGCGCACCATCGCTAGGTTGACGCAAGCGCGCCCACCCTGCACTTTCACGGCCAAAATATCGGCTTCTTGGTCGCGCACGTTCTCCATCGCCTGCTGCTGCAGCATTTGCGCGAGGCTGCCGATCTGGTCGCGCACCTGGGCCGCTTGTTCAAACGCCAGTTGTTCGGCGTGCGCTTGCATGCGTTGCTCCAGCGCCGTCAGCAAGGTGTCGGTTTGGCCGCGCAGAAAGGCGGCGGCGTCTTGCGCATCGCGCGCGTAGTCGGCGGCGCTCACCAGCCCCACGCACGGGCCGCTGCAGCGCCGGATCTGGTACAGCAGGCAGGGGCGGCTGCGGTGCACAAACACCGTGTCTTCGCAAGTGCGCAGCCTGAACACCTTTTGCAGCAGCTCGATGGTCTGCTTCACCGCCCAGCCGTTTGGGTAGGGGCCAAAGTACTGACCGCGCCCGTCCACGGCGCCGCGGTAGTACGACAGGCGCGGGAAGGCCTGCGGCTGCGCCGCTTCGAGCGGTGGTTGCGCTGCTGCTGTTGCGGCTGTTGCGGCTGGCGCTGCCGCCAGCGCGCCCACATTGCGCACCCTGCCTGCGATGCCTGGCGAGCCCGCCGTGCGCCCCACGCCGCTGCCCAAGCGCAGGTAGGGGTAGCTCTTGTCGTCGCGGAACAAAATGTTGTAGCGCGGCTGGCTGGCCTTGATCAGGTTGTTTTCGAGCAGCAGCGCCTCGGCCTCGGAACGCACCACGGTGCTCTCAAGGCGCGCGATCTGGCCCACCATGTGGCCTATGCGCGTGCCATCGTGGCGGCGGCTGAAGTAGCTGGACACGCGCTTTTTCAGATGCCGCGCCTTGCCCACGTAGAGCAGCGCACCGGCGGCGTCAAAAAATCGATAAACCCCCGGCAAGCCCGGCAGGGCCGCCACGGCGTGCAGCAGCGCTTCGGGGAAAGGGGTTGGGGTGTGCGCGTCCTCGGTCATGGTGCTGCATTGTGGCACTGGGCCGCGCGCAAGGCCAGCGACAATCCTGTGCCATGAAAGCCGCCGCACCCGCACCTGCCCCTGCCGCCCCCCGGCTCTGGGACATTTTTTGTCACGTGATCGACAACTGGGGCGATCTGGGTGTCTGCTGGCGGCTGGCGCGGCAACTGGTGGCGCACCGCCAGCGCGTGCGGCTGTGGGTGGACGACGCTTCGGCGCTGTCCTGGATGGCGTCCCCCGGCGCGCTGCAAGGCCCAGGCCCCAGCCCTAGATCCAGCCCCAGCCAAGCCAGCACCAGCGCCCAGCCCCTGTACCAAGGACTAGGCGAATTGGCGGAGCTGAGCGTGCACCACTGGCCGCGCCTGCAGCCCGAGACCGCGCCGCCCACCCTCGAGCCCGGCGATGTCCTGATCGAAGCCTTTGGTTGCGACATCGCGCCGCACTGGGTGCAGGCCTTGCAACCCGAAGGCCGCACCGGCCAAGTGTGGATCAACCTCGAGTACCTGAGCGCCGAGCCTTGGATCGAGCGTTGCCACGGCCTGCCTTCGCCGGTGCTCAGCGGGCCCCTGGCCGGGCGCGTCAAGTGGTTTTACTACCCCGGCTTCACGCCCGGCAGCGGCGGGTTGCTGGGGCCGGATCGGGCCGTTGCCGATCATCCGTCTGCTGCATGGCCTGCACCCGTCCAAGAAAACGCCACCTCCCCCGCCCAAACCCACGCAGACTCAGACGCCACCCCCTGGGCACCCCGCATCACCCTGTTTTGCTACGAACCCGAAGCGCTGACCCAGCTGCTCGCCCAGCCGGCGCTGGCGCAAGCGCACTGGCGCGTCTGCGCCGGGCGCAGCCAAGCGGCGTGGCAGCGCGCGCAAGCGGCACTGCCCGCCAGCGCCACGGTGGAACGGCTGCCGCTGCTGGCGCAAACCGAGTTCGACGCCCTGCTGCGCAGCAGCAGCCTCAACCTCGTGCGCGGCGAAGACTCTTTGGTGAGCGCGCTCTGGGCCGGTCAGCCGCTGGTCTGGCAGCTCTACCCGCAAGACGACGGCGCGCACCACGCCAAGCTTGAAGCCTTTCTGGATTGGCTCGAGGCCCCGCCCTGCCTGCGCCAAATGCACCGGGCATGGAACGGCGCAGAAGCGGCAACGGTTGAGCTGCCTCCCTTAACAGAACAACGCCTGCAACGCTGGCGCCACTGCACCCTGCAAGCGCGTCAGCGCCTGAGCCAGCAAGGCGATTTGCTGGGCCAGCTGCTGCGCTTTGTAGCCGGGAAAAGGTAGAATGCGACGTTTTACTTTTGCACCCCTGCATTTGCGCACCCATCATGAAATTCGCCCAAGAAATCCGCGCCGGCAACGTCATCATGCACGGCAAAGACCCGATGATCGTCCTTAAAACCGAATACGCCCGCGGTGGCCGTGGCGCCGCCACGGTGCGCATGAAGCTCAAGGCGCTGCTCAACAACATGGGCACCGAAGTCGTGTTCAAGGCCGACGACAAGATCGACAACGTCATCCTCGACAAAAAAGAGTGCACCTACTCCTACTTTGCCGACCCGATGTACGTCTGCATGGACGCCGACTACAACCAGTACGAAGTCGAGGCCGCCAACATGGGCGACGCCCTCAACTACTTGGCCGACGGCATGACGGTCGAAGTGGTGTTCTACGACGGCAAAGCGATTTCGGTCGAACTGCCCACCAGCGTCGAGCGCGAGATCACTTGGACCGAACCTGCCGTCAAGGGCGACACCTCGGGCAAGGTGCTCAAGCCGGCCAAGATCGCCACCGGTTTTGAGGTTTCGGTGCCGCTGTTCGTGGAGCAAGGCGACCGCATCGAGATCGACACCCGCACCGGCGAATACCGCCGCCGCGTCTAAGAAGCGGATGGGCAACCCCCAAGACTTGCGCGTCAACCGGCTGGCGCACGCTTGGGCCGAACTGCAGGCCCAAGCCGCCGACGGCGTCGAGCTGCACCCCGACGCGCACCGGCTGGCTTTCGCCGACCCGGAGTTTCTGCTGCGCCGCGAATCGCGCGGCATCCGCATGCAGCTCGAGTTGCTCAAACCCGAGCTGGAAATGCAGGCGCTGGGCATCGAGCACACGGTGGTGGTGTTTGGCAGCGCGCGCTTTCGCTCCGCCCAAGTGGCCGCCGAGGCGCTTGAGCAGGCGCAGGCCAGCGGAAATGCCACAGCCATTGCCGCCGCCCAAACCCTGCAGCGCAACGCCCGTTATTACGAGCAGGCGCGCCGCTTTGCCCGCTTGGTGGCCGAATACAGCCTGCATTGCCCGGCGCAGGATCGGCTCTACATCGTCACCGGCGGCGGCCCCGGCATCATGGAGGCGGCCAACCGCGGCGCGCACGAGGCCGGGGCGCTGAATCTCGGGCTCAACATCACGCTGCCGCACGAGCAGCTGTCCAACCCCTACGTCAGCCCCGAACTGAACTTCAAATTCCACTATTTTGCGCTGCGCAAAATGCATTTTTTGATGCGCGCCAAGGCGCTGGTGGCGTTTCCGGGCGGGTTCGGCACCCTGGACGAGCTGTTTGAAGTGCTCACCTTGGTGCAGTGTCACAAGGCCAAACCGCTGCCGATCTTCCTCTTTGGCAGCGATTACTGGCAGCGCCTGCTGCGGCTCGAGGTGCTGGTGGAAGAAGGGGTGATCAGCCCCGCCGATCTGGAGCTGTTCCAAACCGTGGACACGCCCGAGGCCGCGTGGGAGGGCATTCGGCGTTTTTACAACCTGCCCGATATCGGCTGCGCTGCGCCAACCGCTTGAACCCGGTGTGGCATCGAGCAAGGCAGAGGCTCTCTGGCGCCGCCTCACGCTGCCCTGCCCCACCGACCGAGCGTCAAATCAAGTGCCAGCGCCCGGCTTCTGATGACCTTGGGCCGGGTCGTCGCCGATCAGCGGCACTTGGCTCACGTCCGGGATCAGGCGCGATTCGCGCACCGCCGCCCGCGCCAGCATGTGCGAGGCCACCGGCAGCGTGGCGAACAAAAAGCCCAAGATGAGCAAAATGCGCCAGCTCCAAGCCCAGTCGAGCGCAAACAGCATGGCCCCGATGCAGGCTGTGGCCAGCGCCAAGGTACCGGCCTTGGTGGCGGCGTGTTGGCGCGCCAGCGCGTCGGGCAGCGCCACCACGCCCCAAGCGGCGATCAGCAGCAGCACGCCAGCAGCGAGCAGAAAAACAGCAACCAGCAGTTCCAGCAGCATCAATCCGCCCCTTTGTCCACGACCCGGGCCCAGCCCACGGTGGCCACAAAACCCACCAGCGCCAGCCCGATGGCCACATCCAGAAACACCGTGCGCTGGGTGTAGATCGAGGCCGCAATACACAAGCCGACCGCAGCCGCCAGCATGATGTCGAGCGCCACCACGCGGTCGGCGTGGGTCGGGCCCTTGATGATGCGCCAAGTCGCCAAGCCGCAGGCCGCCAGCGCGCACAACACCAGCGCCGAGGTGGCCAGCCAGAGCAGCAGAGAGTCCATCATGGGCGCACTCCAAACAGCGGCACCAAACCCGATTCAAAATCGTGCCGGATGCCGTGCACGATGGCGTCGGTGTCGGAGGCGTCGAGCACGTGCATCAAGATGATGCGGTTTTCCATGTCGATGTCGAGCGTGGTGGTGCCGGGCGTGAGCGTGATCATGCAGCCCAGCAGCGAGGCGCCCATCGGGCTCATGGGCGCGAAGTGGACACGCAAAAAAGCCGCGGGCGGCGGGGTGCGCTGGCCCAAGCTGGCGCGCAAGATCACCTGCACCGTCTGGATGCCCGAGAGCAGCACGGCCTTGAGAAAACGCGCCAGCAGCACGACGGCAGCAACCGGTTTGAGCATCATTTCAGCGCGCCCCCAAGCTAAGTGCCGCCGCCTGCGCGTATTCGATCAGCGGCTGCGGGTTGAGCGAGATCAGCAGCGTCAGCGCCGCCAGCCCCAAGGTGGCGGCATAGGCCGGCGCCAGCCGGGTGTTGTGCGGCAAGGCCCAGTTTTTGTCCGGGTGCGGCTTCCAGAACGCTTCCATCCAGATTTTGACCATCGAGTACAGCGTGAGCACGCTCACCAGCAGCGCCACAAAGGTCCAGACGTACTGGCCCTGCGCCAAGGCCTCTTGCAGCACCAGCACCTTGGACCAGAAGCCCGACAGCGGCGGAATGCCGACCAGCGACAGCGCCGGAATTAAAAACAGCAGCCCCAGCAGCGGCTTGACCTTGTACAGGCCGCCGATTTTGCGCAGATCGTAATCGCCGCTCAAGCGCCAGATGATGGCCGCGATCAGGAACAGATTGGCCTTGACGATGATGTGGTGCAGGGTGTAGAACAGCGTGGCGGCGTTGCCGGCCTGGCTGGCCAGCGCCACACCGAGCAAGATGTAGCCGATCTGGCTGATGATGTGAAAGGCCAGAATGCGCCGCATGTCCCAGTGGTAGGCCGCGCCGAGCACGCCAAAGAGCATGGTCGCCGCCGCGATCCAGCCCAGCGCCTCGTAGATCAGGTCGGGGGAGCCGGCAAAGATGTCGCCGGCCGTGCGCAGCACCGCATAGACGCCGACCTTGGTCAGCAAACCGGCAAACAGCGCCAGCACCGGCGCCGGCAGGGTGTGGTACGAAGACGGCAACCAGGCAAAGAGCGGGAAAGCCCCGGCCTTGATCAGAAAAGCCAGCAGCAGGCCCGTGACCAGCAGGATGCTCATCCAGTCCGATAGATACGGCGCGGCCTGCGCCAGCGCGCTGTAGTTCAGGTGCCCGGTGGCGGCATAGACCATGCCCACGGCCATGAGCAGCATCAGGGTGCCAAAAATGTTGAGCACAAAGTACTTGAAGGTGGCGTCGAGCTGATCGACGCGCCCGCCTAGGGCAAACAAGCCCATCGCGCTCACCAGCATGACCTCGAACCAGACGTAGAGGTTGAACAGGTCGGCGGTGGCAAACGAGCCCGCGACCCCGACCAGCACCCCATGCAGCAGCGGCAGCAGCAGCGGGTGGCGCGGTTCGGCGGTGTCGGCGTCGCTGGCCATGAACACCAAACAGGCCAGCCCCATGATGGCGGTGATCAGCAGCATCGAGGCGCTGAGCCGATCGACATAAAACTCGATGCCGTAGGGCACGCCCCAGTCGCCAAACACGGTCTGCGCCGGCTGGCCCTGATGCGCCGCCGCCACCAAGGCCAACATGCACAGCAGAAAAGCCACCACGCCCAAGTAGCTGAGCGCGCTTTGCAAGCGTGGGTTTTTATGCGCCAGCGCGGTGGCCACCACGGTGGCCAAGGGCACCAGCACCGGCGTTGCAGCCAGCCAAGTCATGCAGCGCCCCCCGGGGTCGGCGTGGCTGTGGTGGGCAGCGCGGGCTCGTGTTCGGCGCCGTTGTAAGGCGGTTTGACGGGGTCGGTCGGGATCGGTTCAGACATGCGCAGGGCCACGGAGTCGTCGGTGTCGGCGCGCTGAATCAGGCGCAGCGCCAACACCAAAGAAAAACAAATGAGGGCAAAGCCGATCACGATCGCGGTCAGGGCCAGCGCTTGCGGCAGCGGGTTGGCGGCGTCGCGCAGCACGGTTTCACCCAAGGGAATCACCGCCGGTTGCACGCTGCCCAAGCGCCCCGAGGCGAACAAGGCCAGAATGACGGCGCTGCCTAGAATGCCTAAGCCAAAGACGCAGCGAAACACATCGCGCGACAGCGCCAGATAGACCCCGGCCGAGGTCGTGATCCAAACCGTCAGGGCCAATAGCCAGATCATGCGCGCTGCTCCCGGGCCGCAGCGGGCCCATCTACACGGGTTTCATCGGCTTCGTCGCCTTCGTCCAGCCCGAGCAACTCGATCGCATAGCCGGCCAAGCCGCCCCAGACCGCCAGATAAACGCCGAGGTCAAAAATGATCACGGTCGAGACCTTGAGTTCGGTGAAACCGAGCGGGATCGTGCCCCACAGGTGCGTGAGGTACGGCAGCCCCAGCAGCAAGGCCGGCAGGCCGGAAAACAAGCCGATGGCTATGCCCATGATGGTCAGGCGCAGCGCGCTGCCGTAGGGCAGGCGGCGCGTGGCCGCCTTGCTGCCGTGCGCTACTGCCCACAGCACCGAGGCGCTGACGGCCAGCAAGCCACCGATGAAACCGCCACCGGGCTCGTTGTGGCCGCGCAGCAGCACCCACAAGGAAGCCAGCAAGATCGCTACGTACAGCGGGCCGGCAATCGACTCCAGCATCACCACGCGTCGGTTCATGCGCCACCTCCGGCTTGGGTTTTGGCGCGTTCGCGCTGGCTGTGCGCACGCACCGACTGCAGCAGCGCGATGGCGGCCAAGAACGAGAGCGTGACCACGACGATTTCACCCAAGGTGTCGAGGGCGCGAAAATCGACCAGCACCACGTTGACCACGTTGCGCCCATGCGCTTCGGGCACGCTCACCTGAGCGAAGAACTGGTGCAGTTGCGGGTTGAAGTCCACCCCCGAAGCGATCAGCAACCACAGCGCCATGATGGCGCCAAAAAGCAGCGCCACCGGCAGCGCGCCGCGCACCGAGTGCGTTTGCTCCAGCCCTTGGCCGCGGCCACGCTGGCGCAGCTTGAGCAGCACCGACGCCACCACGATCACAAACACCGACTCGACCACAAACTGCGTGTAAGCCACATCGGGCGCGCCGGCGTAGAGGTAAAACACGCCGCTGCCAAAACCCACCAGCCCAGTGGCCAGCAACAGCACCAGCCGATCGCGCTGCCACAGCGCCAGCAGCGCCCCAGTCGCAATCAGGGCACAAGCGCCGACAAAGCCGGCCGAAGGCGTGACCCAAACCGGCCACAGCCACTGGCTCCACCCCGCCAGCAAAATGCCGCCCATGATGGTGCTCACAAAGGCCAGCAGCAGCAGGCTGTACTGGCTCAGATCGCCGCCCTGCAGCCAGCGGCTGCTGCGTGCCGCCCACACCGGGATGCCGTTGATGAAGCGCTCATACTGCGCCGGCGTGCTGATGCTGTCAAAAAGCGTCAGCAGGCGGTCAAAGCGCCGGTGCAGCGGGTCCCAGTAGATAAAGACCGCAGCCCCTATGCCCACGGTGAGCGCCAGCGACAGCAGGCTGCCCAAGCTGAACTCGAGCGCAATATGCACCGCCACCGCTTCGGCGCGTGGCGTCATGGCTTCGGCGGCCACGCCCAACAACCAATCGGCCATGAACGGCGCCAAGCCCAGAGCGATGCCGATGCAAGCCAGCACCAGCGGCGGTGCCCACAGCGCCACACCGCCCTCGTGGGCATCGGGCGGGGTGATGTTGTGGCCGGGGTGGCGCCAGAACACGCGCACCGCCGCCACCGCCGCCACCGCCACCGCCACGGCGGCAAAAATGGTATTGGCCACCTTGACCAGTTCGCTCATGCCGCCGAGCGCATCGGCTTGCCCGACCACGTCTTTGACCACATAGCCAAATGTGAGCGGAATGCCGGCCATCGACAGCCCGGCCAGCGCCGCCGCAGCGGCGGTGATCGGCATGGCATGGCGCAGATTGCCCAAGCGGTCGATGATGCGCGTGCCGGTGCCGTGATCGACGTTGCCAGCGACGAAGAACAGCGGCGCCTTGTAGAGCGCGTGCCCGAGCAGCAGCGCGCTCACAGCGATCGAGGCGCCGTGGCCATCCATGCCCACCAGCATCACCAGCGTGCCCAGCGTGGCCACGGTGGACCAAGCCAGAATGCGCTTGAGGTCGCGCTCGCGCAGCGCCAGCAGCATCGCCCAAGCGGCCGTGAACGAGCCAAAAATCTGCAGCGTCCACTGCCACAGCTCCCAGCCGCCAAAGCCGGGGTCGAGCCGTGCCAGCAGATAGACGCCAAGCTTGACCATGGTGGCCGAGTGCAGGTAGGCCGACACCGGCGTCGGCGCCGCCATGGCGCCCGGCAGCCAGAAGTGGAACGGAAACTGCGCGCTCTTGGTGAAGGCGCCCAAGATGATGAGCAGCAGCGCGGCTGTGAGCAGCGGCGTGTGCTCGGTGTAGGGCAGCTGGGCGATGATCTCTTGGATCGAGTAGGTGCCCATGATCTGCCCGAGCAGGATGGCACCGGCCAGCAGCGCCAACCCACCGCTGCCCGTGACCACCAGCGCCTGCTGCGCCGACTTGCGGCTCTTGGGGTCTTCGTGGTTGAAACCCACCAGCAGGAACGAGAGCAGACTGGTCGCCTCCCAGAACAGGAACAGCACGATCAGGTTGTCGGCCATCACGGTGCCGATCATGGCGACCATGAACAGCGTCAGCAAAATGTAGAGCCGGTTTTGCTGCGGGTGCCCGGCCAAGTAGCCGCCGGCATAGACGAACACCGCCACTCCGATGCCGGTGATGAGCAGCAGCATCAGCAGCGTCAGGCCGTCGATGTGAAAGTCGAGGTGCACGCCCAGCGCCGGGATCCAAGGGACGTGGATGTCCAGCGGCAGCGGTTGCGTGGCCGCCGTCCAGAGCACGGCCATGAAGGCCAGCAGCGGCAGCAGCACGAACGCCGCCCGTGCCGACACGCTCATGGCAGGGGCTGAGGGGTCATGTGGGGGGTGTTGCGCCATGGGGCTCGAGTGTAATAATTTTTTGTCTCGAAAAACCTGAATCAGGCGCTCGATACGCCGAAAGATGCTGAAGCCTCAGCGGCTGCGTCTCAGCCTCTGAGCCCCGAGCAAACTTCAAAACTCGCCCTGCTGCCACATCTCGGGGGCAAAGCGCAGCACCCGGTTGCGGCCTTGGTCTTTGGCTTGGTACAGGGCCACGTCGGCGTACTTGATCGCCTGCCAGAAGCCGTCGGTGTCGCCGGGGAACTCGCTGACCCCGACCGAGATGGTCTTGCGCAGCGTCTCGCCGTTGATGTTGACCTTCATCTGCTCGATGGCGAGCCGGATTTTCTCGGCCACGGCCAAGGAGTCGCCCGGGTTGACGTCGATCAGCAGCACCAGAAACTCCTCGCCGCCAAAGCGGATCACGATGTCGGAGTCGCGCACGGCGTTGCGCAGGGTTTGCGAGGTTTGCTTGAGCAGCAAGTCGCCCACGTCGTGCCCATAGCTGTCGTTGACCTGTTTGAAGTAGTCGAGGTCGCACAGCAGCAGGCCGATTTGGGTCTTGCGCCGCAACACGCCGCTGATGATCTGCTGCGTGTGCTCTTGCAAAAAGCGCCGGTTGTAGAGCCCAGTGAGCGGGTCGATCATGGCCGACTCGCGCAGCGTCGCCATCAGGCGCTTGGCCTCGATCACCGAGATCGACTGCTCGAGGTAGGTGTTGGCGCTGAACAGTTTTTTGCTCATGCCCGCGTCTAGCGCGGCGCCGTTGGTGTCGAGGGCAAAGCGCATCTGCGCCACACCGATGGTCTGCCCGCCGGCGAGCATGGGGGTGCAGACGTGACCGAAGCCGGGGTTGGGCTCGAAGCGCCGGCACACGCCCGGGAACTCGAAAGACGAGACCCGGTGCCCGGTCTTGACCGCGCGGCACAGGGTGCAATCAGACAAAA
>Ga0207950_100126_pt1 | contig 31444 bp, 32 predicted proteins | sample Subbio11_8B_AprC_FD_184814 | JGI IMG/M metagenome (GOLD analysis project Ga0207950, IMG submission 184814) | Serpentinite rock and fluid subsurface biosphere microbial communities from McLaughlin Reserve, California, USA - CR11_8B_AprC (SPAdes) | ecosystem: Environmental > Terrestrial > Deep... | reverse complement strand
GATCTCCGCACCGGGGGCTTCATCGGTGCCAGCCAACATGGAACCGAGCATGACCGTGCTTGCTCCAGCAGCCAGTGCTTTGGTAACATCGCCAGAAGTACGCAGCCCACCGTCCGCAATGATCGGAACATTTAATCGCTGACCCTCTTCGGCACTATCGGCAATTGCCGAAAGCTGCGGCACGCCAAAACCGGTCACCAGGCGGGTAATGCAGATCGACCCAGCCCCGACCCCGACTTTAACCGCATCTGCGCCTGCCTCCACCAACTCGCGGACACCCTCAGCGGTGGCTACGTTACCGGCGATTACCGGGGTTCCGGGAAGGGAACGTTTAAGACGCTGGACCATTTCGACGGTGTGCTGGGAATGACCATGAGCAATATCCACCACGAGAATATCGGCCCCAGCTTCAACGCAGGATGCCGCGCGGCCCAGGTCTCTGGTGTGAACCCCAACGGCAACTCCCACACGCAAACGCCCGCGCGGGTCCTTGGTTGCGGCGGGGTGATCTTCGATCTTCATAATATCTTGGACCGTAATCAATCCGGCCAGGTGGCCATCGTTGTCCAGAAGAGGTAATTTTTCCACCCGCGCATCATACAGCTTTTGGCGAGCCGATTTGAGCGATTCCTCTGCTCCGGCGGTAACCAGGCGTTCAAGGGGGGTCATCACTTCACTTACCGGCGCCAGAGAAATAGGTGCCAAAAGCACGTCGCGGGTCGTCACCAGCCCGAGGAGATGCCCCTCTCCATCGACCACCATTAAACCGCCGACATCCTCACGCTCCATGATGGTGCGAGCTTCCTCCACATTGGCCTCGGGTTGAATCCTCAAAGGGTTAAGCACCACCAGGCTTTCGGCGCGTTTCACTTTTCGCACTAGCTCGACTTGCCGTTCAATACTCATAAAGCGATGCAGGATGCCAATCCCTCCTTGTTGTGCCATTGCGATGGCCATCTGCGACTCGGTGACGGTATCCATATTGGCAGATAGAATGGGGATATTCAAGCGAATCCCGGGGGCAAGCAGACTGGCAGTATTCACGTCTTTGCGGGATCGAATCGATGACTGCTTTGGGATGAGCAATACATCGTCGAAAGTCAATCCAATGTTGGGTCGCAGATTCATTGCGCACTTCTCCTAAAAGCTATTGTACAATACAACCATGCTCCTGTCATCTTGGTATGAACAAGAAGTCGTTACAGCAGCGCGTGGTTTGCTGGGGAAACGTTTGGTACGCCGGATGGATGGAGACCGGATAAGTGGTTTGATCGTCGAAACCGAGGCTTACCGCGGCGAGGAGGATCTGGCCTGTCATGCGCGCACGGGCCGCACCTCACGCACGGCGGTGATGTACGGACCCCCTGGACGAGCATATATTTACTTCACCTACGGGATGCACTGGCTGCTGAATGTGGTCTGCATGCCCGAAGGATTCCCGGCCGCAGTCTTGATCCGGGCGATTGTTCCGCAGGAGGGATTGGATAGGATGGCTGCCAAACGGGTTGGCCGACCGGAGGCTCATTGGACTGACGGTCCGGCCAAACTTACCCAGGCGCTGGTGATCGATGGTTGCCTCAATGGGGTTGATTTGACCGACCCATTCGGCGATCTTTGGATTGAAGATGCTCCTCCGGTAACGGATTCGCTGATCAAGGTCGGCCCGCGGGTCGGTATCCATTCTGTCCCCGAACCCTGGAAGTCCATCGGGTGGAGATTTATCTATCCTTTTCCAACCCGAATATGATATAACCAAGCCATGTCCAATTTACCCCTAACCTTTCCCAGGTTTGAAATCGATCCAACTGCCCTGGTGTTATATGGCGGCGGCGGGCACGGCAAGACGTTGATCGAACTGGTGAATGCCGGCGGGGTGTACCACTGGGCGGGCATTATCGATGAGAGCCTTATCCCTGGCCGCCAGATTTTAACCGTACCCGTATTGGGTGGACCGGAAGCCCTTGGCGATTTGTATGCTCGTGGGATCCGATTAGCGGCGAATGGGGTTGGTGGAATTGGCAAACCTGAAGTGCGCCTGCGGGTATTCGAAGTCCTGGCTGAGGCGGGTTTTAATTGCCCCGTGTTGGTTCACCCTAGTGCCTGGGTGGAAGCTTCGGCCAAACTGGAAGGCGGTGTACAAGTACTGGCCCAATCCTATGTGAGCAGCGAGGTCCAGATCGGTTACGGCAGCGTGCTGAATGCGGGGGTGATCGTCTCTCACGATTGTGTGATTGGTAAATGCGTCAACCTGTCACCAGGAGCAATGTTAGCTGGGAATGTGAAGGTCGAAGACTTTGCTCAGGTTGGGATGGCAGCCACGATCAATCTTCATGTTACCATTGGGCAGGCTGCCCGGGTAGGTAACGGTGCAACTGTCAAAGCCGATGTTCCAGCCGCTACGGTCGTTCCCGCTGGGACGATCTGGCCGTTGCGAGGTTCGTTGACCACAACTCTTTGACTTGAGGTATATCATCTATGTTCCGCAAGAATCCTCTTGTTAATTCACCTACCACCCCACCCATCGAGCGGGTTACTTCCGTATTGGGTCCCGGCATTAACTGGAAGGGCAGTTTGCACGGCAGTGGAGGTGTGCGAATCGAGGGCACCTTCGATGGCGACATTGCCCTGCGTGGGCTGGTGGTGGTCGGCGAGACCGGGCGGGTAACCTGCCCGGACCTGCGAGCCAACACCGTCGTAGTGGCTGGGGCAGTACGTGGCAATATCACTGCCGAAAAGTTGGAAATCCGCGCAACCGGAAGGGTGTGGGGCGATGTCACAACGGTGGCGTTTTCTACTGAAGAAGGCGCATTTTTGCGCGGCCAGGTGCGCATGGAAGAGCGCATCGATTTGCAACTGGAAACACCGGTTGAAAGCTCGCCAGACCCATTGGATATTGGAAAAATCGAGAACGATGCGGCTTGAGGAGGCAGCGGGGTGACTTTTCTGCAATGGGTTGCTCTGGCAAGTGAACTCATGGGTGTCCTGGCTGTCACGATGCTGTTAACCATCAGCCCCAAGTTTAAAAATCAACGCCCGTTGAAGTTTGCATTTCCGCTGCGCGAAGGAGCCCTATCCCTGGTGCTGTTCGGGGCCTTGTTGGCATTGGGGTTCATGGTATATGGCAACCCGAATTGGGTTGAACGAGTTGTCCCACAAAGCGCCAATGGCTTAATGGCGCGCCTCGATCAGCAGGTGGTATTGAGTATCGTAGGGGTTGTGATGATTGCGGCAGCCCTGATCATTCGCCGCCAACCAGCGCGCAGTGCCGGGTGGAACCGCGCCTTGCTCACCCCGGCCTTACAAGTGGGTATAGCTTCGATCTTGTTGACCATTTTTTTGCGCGGGATGTTAATGCGGTTGATTGGGGGAGTCAGCAGCGCCCAAACGAGCGTTTTGGTGTTCATCGTTCTGGTCGTCATAGCTGAAGAAAGCATCTTCCGCGGGTACATCCAAATGAGGCTTTCCGGTTGGTTGGGACAGGTTCCAGGCTGGCTAGTGACGGTCGGATTGTTCGGATTGTGGCAGGTTCCTTTTTTATCAAGCCTTCCAACCGAGACCTTTTTCATTCAACTTGGCATTAGCCTGGCACAAGCTCTTTTGGCCGGCTGGATGATGATGAAATGCAAGCATATTTTGGCACCCGCCTTATACCGCAGCGCTTCGATCTGGTTGTCCTTGCTTAGGTGAAGGTATGGGCAACCAAATCCGAAGGGTCAGGCGTAAGCCATATCTCCATCCTTTTTATTTGACACCGATCTTGGTCAAGGTTGGACCGGCGTGCACCCCAGCCGATCCATCGGGAGGTTGGTTCGGTATCTTCCAGAGCGGGCTGCCGCACTGGTTTGCGAACAAGCACCTGAGGTACGACACCTGGTTAAAAGCGAAATCCCGGACACCCTTTCAACGGGCAACATAGTAGAATCAACCTAATGAAAAATACATCTCCATCCATCATTCCCATGTCTTCGCCAGATTTGACCGAGGCTGAACGGCAAGCGGTTCTGGCAGTGCTTAACACGCCCGATTTGAGTATGGGCATGAAAATTCAGGCGTTCGAGGCAGCCTTTTGTGAATATACCGGATTGCGGCATGCCATCGGAGTCAACTCCGGCACCGCCGGCTTGCACCTTTGTGTACACTCGGCCGGGGTCGAGCGCGGCGATTTCGTCATCACTACCCCCTTCTCTTTTGTGGCATCCAGCAACGTTCTTTTGTTCGAAGGTGCTGTTCCGGTGTTTGTTGATGTCGACCCTCGCACCGGCAACCTGGATCCACAGCAAGTGGCTGAAGCTGCCCAAGCCTTAATGATGGGTGGATTGGCTGCTCAAAGGTGGTTGCCGCGTAAAAATAACTGGGACAAAGGGCGGCTGAAAGCCATCCTGGCAGTGGATGTGTTCGGGCAACCGGCCGATTACGACGCCATTCAGCCGGTTGCAGACCAATATGGGTTGACCCTGATCGAGGACTCGTGCGAAGCTCTAGGGGCAAAATATAAAGATCGCAAGGCTGGCACCCTGGGTGATTCAGCCGTATTCGCCTTTTACCCGAATAAACAGATTACCACCGGCGAGGGCGGCCTGATCGTAACCAATGACGACCGGGCAGCTGACCTTATGCGTGCCTTGCGAAACCAGGGTCGCGCGCCAGGTGACACCTGGCTGCAGCATACCCACCTTGGCTACAATTACAGGTTGGATGAGATGAGTGCCGCACTTGGGGCCGAGCAGATGAAGCGCCTGGAAGAGCTGCTGGTCAAGCGCGAGTTGGTGGCTGGCTGGTACCAGGCGCGCCTGAAAAACATTGCCGGTCTGAAAGCGCCGCACATCGATAAAAACACGACCCGGGTGAGCTGGTTCGTGTACGTCATCCGACTCGATCCCGGGATTAACCGGGAAAAAGTTGGGCAACGTCTGGCCGAGCGTGGAATCCCAGTCCGGCCGTATTTTTTGCCCATTCATTTGCAGCCTTATATGGTTGAGCGCTTCGGCTACCGGCATGGGGACTACCCCATAACGGAAGATCTGGGCGAACGCGGGCTGGCGCTCCCCTTCTCCGGAAAGATGAGTGAAGAACAGGTCGATCGGGTGTGCCGGGCGTTAGAGGACATCTTATAGAATGCCGGCGAGTACGTCTAGCCCTTTTTTACCGCCGCGCCGCCGTGGGATGATCTTTCACGGATTAGCCGGGCTGATGCTTTTTTTAGGAAGCGCGGTTTGCATGGCCACGGCAATACAGCAGCAAGTAGGGGGTGTGTTCGTGCTCTTGCTGCTGCTCTCAATGGCCCTTTTTGCACCTTTGCCGGTTGTGTTCTATCGCGGTTACGCCTTGATGAACGCCAGTTACACCCTCGAGCGGGATGGTTTTCGTATCCGCTGGGGGTTGCGGGCCGAAGACATACCCCTGACGGAAATCGAGTGGGTACGACCTGCAGCAGAGTTGGGCTTTCGCCTGCCGTTGCCGCTCTTCAATTGGCCAGGCGCAATTCTGGGCGGGCGCAGCCTTCCCGAGCTTGGGCTGGTCGAATTCCTGGCTTCCGAAACCGCTAACCTGCTCCTGGTTGCCACACCGGATAAGGTTTTTGTCATTTCGCCGCAGGATGTACGCGGATTCGTACAGGCGTTTCAAAATGTATTCGAAATGGGTTCACTAACCCCGCTAAAGCCATACTCAGCCCGCCCCGCGGCTTTTGCCAGGCGGGTGTGGGACGAACGACCAGCGCGTATGTTTTTGATGGCTGGGTTGTTTCTTACCCTGGCGCTTTTGGTGCTGGTATCGCTGGTTATCCCCGGTCAAACCGGCGTATCTTTGGGATTCGACCCCACCGGTCGTCCATTCCCCCAAGTGCCACCCGAGCAGTTACTCCTGCTGCCGGTTCTGGCAATATTTGCCTTTATGGCTAACCTGGCGGGCGGATTATTCTTCTATCGTCGAGACGAGGACCGCCCGGTGGCATTCGTCTTGTGGATTACCTCCGCCTTTACGCCTCTGTTATTTATTATCGCGGTTATCCTATTGGTTTGAAGGACGACTTGAACATCAACTGGTTACAACTGGTCCTCGGGTTCATATTGGCTGCCATCATTGCTTTAACCGCATATCGTTTGGGCAGCCTGACCCGCAGCGGCGCGGCAGCGGCAACCGTATTCGGTGCGGCCATCTTTGGGTTCGGAGGTCTGCCTTGGGCGGTTTTGGTGATGGGTTTTTTTATTTCATCCAGCCTGCTTTCGCGGTTCCGTAAACGCCAAAAAGCCGCAGCCGATAAGAAATTTTCGAAAGGTAGTCGCCGAGATGCCAGCCAAGTGCTGGCTAATGGCGGTGTTGCCGGAATTTTTGTCATTGGGCATGTATTTTATCCCGATTCAACCTGGCCCTGGATAGCCGCAGCAGCAGCCCTGGCAGCCGCCAATGCCGATACCTGGGCGACCGAATTGGGTGTCCTCAGCCCTATTCAGCCGCGGATGATCACCAATGGAAAACAGGTGGAAATGGGCACTTCGGGTGGGGTGACAACCTTAGGAACTCTGGCAACAGCCGGCGGCGCACTTTTTATTGCCCTGCTGGCCCTGGCGGTCTGGCCGGAAGCCGCTGGAGGTTACAAATCTACGGTTGTCTTTCCAGCCCGCTTGGCCCTCATCACCCTGGCAGGCATAACTGGCAGCCTGGTCGATTCGACGATTGGGGCTACCATTCAAGCCATTTATTTCTGTCCAACTTGCGCTAAAGAGACCGAACAGCATCCGCTGCACACCTGCTCCACTCCCACCAGCCTGGTACGCGGCCGGCCATGGCTGAACAATGATTGGGTCAATGCCGCTTGTACGGTGAGTGCCGCGCTGGCAGCGATTGGAATGATGTTGCTCGCGCCGAATCTGTTTGGCCTATGAAGAAATCATCGCCGAAAAATGGGAATCTGGACTACCGCCTGTCTTCGACCGGGCTATTCACCCAGGGTTTTACAGGCAATGGAGGTGATGTTGAAACCGTCGCCGGGTCGAGCTTACCGCAGCAGGCGTTCGTGGGAACAGCCCGGGAGGTCATTGTGTTCCTGTTTAAAAATCAAACCACGACCGCTTTTGAGGTCGTCTCGTCTTGGCCCTCGGCCATCCTCGGTTTTTTTTATCGGTGCGCTGTTTGTGCCAGGCACAAACCCACCGCAGGTACACCCACCTTGGGATTGTAAACCGGGCAGATGCGTACGAACGACCAAAAAGTACCAACCAAAGCCAACCCGAAACCCATTAACCGTCCAAGGACCAAAGCCGCATGAGCAATCACCTGTTACGGCTGCCGCCAGCACTTAAACACCGCAAATTTACCTTGTTGTGGGCTGGGTTATTCCTCTCGGTAGCCGGTTCGCAAATGCAATTATGGGCCTTGTTCTGGCACATCCGCTCCCTCAGCGACCAGCCGATTGCTGTAAGTGGGGTGGGTGTGGCGCGCTTTGTCCCCATCTTGGTTTTTTCCTTGATAGCCGGCCTTATCGCTGACCTGCGCAACCGGCGCAAGATCATGCTGGCAACCCAGTCGGTCATGATGCTGGCTGCGCTCGGGCTGGCTGTCCTGACTTACCTGGATATCATCCGCTTATGGCAAATTTACCTGCTGACAGCCATTCAGGCAGCAGCCATTTCTTTCGACAACCCGGCCCGCCAGGCATTGACCGCGAACCTGGTGCCGAAAGCAGACCTACCCAGCGCCTTTAGCTTGAATTCTATAGCGATGACCACCGGGGCGGTCGTCGGGCCGGCTTTGAGCGGGGTGGTGATCGCATTTGCTGGACAGGAATTCACCTATCTGTTCAACGCTTGCTCGTATATTGGTGTGTTGTTAGCCCTGGTGTTGATGGGCGAGGTGCCTCAGCAGCAAATTGCTTCCTTTAACGGCCAGCCTGGGGCGATCAAATTCGAAGCTATAAAAGACGGCATCCGCTTTATCTACCGTTCGCCGATCATCCTCTCGTCGATGCTGCTCGATTTTCTGGCCACCTTCTTTTCTTCAGCCAATACCCTGCTGCCGTTTGTAGCCCAGGATATCCTAAAGGTTGGGGCAGTGGAGTACGGCTGGCTGGCCGGGGCGCAGGCATTGGGAGGGGTACTGGCTGGATTGACCCTCTCACAGAACAGCAATTTAACCCGCCAAGGACGCTTGCTGCTTGGCGCAGTGGGTATGTTTGGGTTGGCAACCATTGTCTTTGGAATTTCACGCTCGTATCTGTTAACCTTCGCCGCGCTGGTTTTTGTGGGCGGCTCGGACGCCGTTTCGACCATTCTGCGCAACACTATTCGCCAGATACAAACTCCGGATCAAATCCGTGGGCGAATGGTGAGTATCAACCAGATCTTTTTTATGGGTGGGCCGCAGCTTGGCGAGATCGAAGCGGGGCTGGTAGCGCAGGCCTTTGGAGTGGGAGCGGCAGTAGTCAGTGGCGGGATCGGCTGTATCCTGGCAGTTGGGTTGACCGGTTGGCGCTGGCCGCAACTGTGGCGTTATAATGGCGATGAACCAGTTTTGGCGGGTGGCTAAAACCCTATGGTAAAATCATGCCATGTTCAAACGCTGGCAACTCTGGGTCGGCATCGCAATCAGCGCAATCTTTCTTTATTTTACCCTTCGCGGCTTACGCCTCTCTGAACTTTGGGAAGCAATCCAAACCGCTCGTTATTTATGGCTTGTACCCGGCATTGCGGTTTATTTTGTCGGGGTTTGGGCGCGCGCCTGGCGCTGGCACTACTTGTTGCGCCCATTAAAGAATATTTCCACCCGAACAATGTTCCCGATTGTGGTGATTGGCTACATGGGCAACAATATCTTCCCTGCCCGCGCCGGAGAAGTGCTGCGTGCCGCCATCCTCAAAGACCGGGAAGGTGTGCCAATTTCAGCATCGCTGGCCACAGTGGTGGTCGAACGCATCTTCGATGCGGTGGTGATGCTCGGTTTCGTGTTTTTTAACATAGGTAGAATTACCCGCCAGACACAGGATTCTGGCTTTTTCGGCAATATTCAACAATTGGCCCTGTGGACTTCGATCATCTTCATTGGGGCTTTGGTGGTTTTTTTATTGGCCGCCATGTTCCCCAGGGTGACGGAACGGATCACGCTTAGGTTGATCAACACCCTGGTTCCAGCTCGTTTCCGGGAAAAAATCCTTGGGATCGCGTTGCGGTTTCTAACGGGGTTGGAATCGCTGCGCTCACCGCGCGATGCTGTGATGGTGCTGGTTACCACGGTGGTGATCTGGCTGCTGGAGACGAGCCAATACTGGTTCATCATGCATGGGTTTGATTTTGTGGTCAGCTTTTTTGTCCTTATGCTGATGAATGGGACCGTCAATATTGCCACTACCTTACCGTCCGCGCCTGGCTATATCGGCACTTTCCACGGATCCGGCATCGCCGTACTTATGGCTTACGGGGTGCCGCAAACCGCGGCGGCGGCCTACACAGTGGTGTTGCACGCTGCCTTATGGGCCCCCATTACCGCCCTAGGTGCTTTATTTTACTTAAAGCAACCACTGCGGTGGGGCAAGGCCTTGCAAAAGATCAAAGAAAACCAGGGTCCAAGCTCTTAGGTCTGTGAGGATAAGGTATGAAAATTGCCATCATTGGGGCAGGCATTGGCGGAATGGCCGCCGCTCACGATTTTGTCAACGCCGGTCATCAAGTGGTGATCTACGAAGCCGCCAGTTATGTTGGCGGGCTGGCGGCTGGTTTCAAGGACGAGCATTGGGACTGGTCCGTGGAGCATTTTTACCACCATTGGTTCCAGAGCGACCGCGATATGCTGGGATTGATTCGCGAGCTGGGTCTGGAGGGCAACGTCCTCTTCCCGCGCCCCAAGACGGTCGTTTATTTTGATGAGCGCTTCCACCCTCTCGATTCTCCCCTGGCGGCTCTGACTTTTCCGGGCTTTACCCTGGTGGATATGGCTCGCTTTGGTTTAGTGACCGCCTTTCTGCGCTATTTGGCCAACTGGCAACCACTGGAAAAATTAACCGCCCATGCGTGGATGCAAAAATATTATGGGGACAAACTCTACAAGATTTTATTCGAGCCGTTATTGCAGGGTAAGTTTGGCCAGTACTACCAGCAGGTGAATATGGCCTGGTTTTGGGCACGTTTCAAGGTGCGCACCACCCGCCTGGGGACTTACCGGGGCGGATTTCAGGTGTTCTCGGATACACTGGCGGAAAACTTGCGGATGCGCGGGGTCGAGATTCACCTTTCCACACCGGTTGAACGGATCGATGAGAATAAATCGGGCGGTATCTTGATCCACCTTGCAGGCAGCCGGTCAGAGGTTTTCGACCATTGTCTGGTAACCGTTGGGCCCGGGCTTTTGGCAAAATTAACCCCTACTCTGCCACAGGATTATCTGCGCGGCTTGCTGGCTTTGAAAAGCATGGGCGCAGTCGTGATGGTATTAGCCCTGCGCCATCGCCTTTCCGAAGAAGGGTATTACTGGTTTAACTTGCCCAAGAGCGCCGGTTACCCCTTCCTGGCGTTGGTGGAACATACCAACTTTCTCAAACCGGATTACTTTGGCGGCGATCACATCGTCTATATTGGCGACTACCTTGACAGCGACCACGAACATTTCCACTTGAGCAAAGAGGAATTGCTCGAACGATTTTTACCAGTTTTGCCGCGCTTTAATCCAGCCTTCAATCCGGATTGGGTTCGGGCTTCGTGGGTGTTCCGCACACCTTACGCACAACCGGTGCCACTCCTGAACCACTCCAAAAATATTCCTCCGGTTCGGACACCTATTCCGAGCCTATATTTCGCTAGCATGAGCCAGGTCTACCCTTGGGACCGAGGAACAAATTTTGCCGTCCAAATAGCCCGCCAGGCAGCCCGATTGATTTTGGCTGAAGCTAATTAATAGGTTGTCAATGTTAACAAAACGATTCATGATTTAACACCATTCTGTGAGTCTTACGGTTACATTTCTGGTGAACGAGTCTTTTGAAAAGTTTTTAATGTGGATCGTACCTGTGGGTAAAAGCACGAAATAACAACATTGAAACCCTATATATAGCCTGCCCATTCAATAAAAAGCGCAAATTGTAGTGTTTTCTCATAAGTAAAATTACACGCATTTAATCCGTTTTCCGAAAATAATTCTTTAACATTAGAACACTTAAAAATTCAGGTTTTTTTAAACTAGCGTAGGGTAGTCGCCTTGTGATGGGTATGTGTTTCTGTTAGAATGTGGATCACAGTAAATTACGGGGTGAGCCGGTTGCTGAGAAAGAACAACTCTCTGCGAGACCTTTTCCTCCGAAGTAAAACTTATTGGTGATTCCTAAAAATTAATAACCCACTGGATCTGCAGTGGGTATCGTTTCATATTACTAAATCCGGCTTTGTGCGCTACCATCTTTTTGTGGGAGGAAGGTTCATGAATGTTCAGCAAGCCTGGCAAGCCACACTAGGTCAATTACAGATGGAAATGCCCAAGGCATCTTTTGATACCTGGGTACGCAATGCGCACCTGGTTAACCAAAATGACAAGGCTGTTACGATTGGTGTGCAAAACGCCTACGCTCGCGATTGGCTGGACAGCCGTTTAACCAGTACCATTGCGCACATGATGACCGGTTATCTGGAATGCCCGGTGAGCGTAGAATTCAAGGTCTGGCACGCCGATATAGAAAACGGCCACGACCAAACCACAGAAAGGCCCTCATCGGAAATGCGCACAGGCCCGACGGAGAACCGTTCCCTGATCGGGCGTTACCGGTTTGAAACCTTTGTGGTGGGGGCCAGCAACCGCATGGCTCATGCCGCTTGCACCGCTGTGGCGGAAAACCCAGCCCGTGCCTACAACCCGCTCTTTCTTTATGGTGGGGTTGGACTCGGAAAAACCCATTTGCTGCACGCGATTGGCAGTACGGCTATGGGCGCTGGCTTGCAGGTTTTGTACGTTTCATCGGAAGAATTCACCAACGAGCTGATCAACGCCATCCGCACCCACACAACCCCCGCTTTTCGCGAACGCTATCGCTCGATCGATGTTTTATTGATCGATGACATCCAATTTATCGCTGGTAAAGAGTCCACCCAGGAAGAATTTTTTCATACTTTCAACACGCTCCACAATCTCGAAAAACAAATCGTCATTTCATCGGACCGGCCACCCAAAGCGATGGTTACCCTGGAAGGACGGCTGCGCTCACGCTTTGAAGGGGGTTTAACGGTTGACATTCAGCCGCCCGACTTGGAAACCCGGATCGCTATTTTGCGCTCCAAAGCCGAGCGGGCCAGGCGGGAGGTATCTTTTCAAATCTTAAACACCATCGCTCGCCAGATCCAATCCAACATCCGCGAGTTGGAAGGCGCGCTGACCCGCGTACTGGCATACGCTGATTTGAGTGGTCAGGTGCTCAGCACCGACATGGTGACTGCTGCCCTGGTCGACCTGCTGCCTCAACGCACATCCGTCGAACCCTCCCAAGTATTAAGCGCGGTCGCCAACGCTTTCGGAATTACAAAGGATCGTTTATTGAGCCGCGACCGTTCGCGAGAGATCGCCATGCCGCGCCAGATCGCCATGTACCTGATGCGTGAAGTGGGCAATATCTCACTACCTCAGATCGGACGGGAAATTGGCGGGCGTGACCACACCACAGTGATGTACGCTTGCAGTAAAGTTGCGGATATGATTGAGAGTGACGACCGCTTCCGCCGCCAGGTTTTACAACTGCGCGAGCAATTATTCGGCTAAACGCCTGGATCGACGTTTAATTTCCGATGGATCCAACCACAGGGCTTGCGGTTTTCTTGGACGCAATCCTTCGGGATTTCTTGGATAGGGTTAACGGTATACAGGCTTCCTCCGAATGGCTATACTATCCCTATGGTAAATTTTCTACAACGCTTCCTCGCCCGGCTGCGGGAGTTTTTTCCATCACCATCACCTCCTGGGCCGGTTGGGCAATTACCAGAGCCAGTCATCCGCAGGGTGCTGCAGATCGTTTTCGATCCGCGCCTGCCATCTCATCCTAATCAGCGCCTGAGTTCTTTTTTAGGCTGGACACCGGTGGATTCTCTGATTCAGGGTTACATTCAAGACCTGCAAACTTCGTCCCATGGTTATCTGCAATACCGGGTGATCGAAAAAATCGCGGTGGATGGTTTTCCGGCGAAAAAAGACGGTTTCAGCTATACCGTGGATGAATACCTCACCTGGAAGCTGAGCCTCTTTCCGCACTTTGCTGGCCGTTCGCAGGGCATCGCCTGGAATTGGTGGCAATATGTGTCTGACCCATAAGCGAGGAGAACGATTTGACAAACCGCCTGGAAGATTTTAATGCCTACCGCCAACGGATGAACGAGCGCATCTTCGCCATCGATCACTTAGGGATCAAACGCTTTTTTAACCTGGATTCCAATGCCTATAAGGATGGGGCCTTGGATGGAAAGACCAAGGAATTGCTTGGTTTGGCGGCATCGATGGTGCTGCGCTGCAACGACTGCATCGATTATCACATTCTGCAGTGTGTGGAGGCTGGTTGGGAGGACGAGGAATTGTACGAAGCCTTGAACGTAGCCTTGGTCATCGGTGGCAGCATCGTCATTCCGCATCTGCGGCATGCCGTCGAAACGCTCGATTTGGCTCGTGGCCGTGACCCTATGGTGGATAATCGATGACCGCCTACCGTTACCCTAACGAGCAGATCATCCTGACAATCACCATTGTGGTGCTTATAGCTGCCATTCTGATCACTGCCGGGCCAACCCTTTGCCTGCTTCCGCTGGCTGTCTTGGTGTTTATTGGCATTGCTTACCAGATGAACACCTCGCATCACCGCGAATTAATGCAAAATGCCTTTGAGGTCACCCCCAAGTCAGCACCTGAACTGGCTCGCCTGACTCAGGAGTGCGCCGACCGCCTGCGCCCCGCGGCATTCAATTTGTACATGCTTAAGCGCGATGAAATTAATGCTTATACCTTCGGGCTTTCTTCCCCGCGGGTGGTGGTATTGTATGCCCCATTGGTCAAAGTGATGGATGCGGCCGAATTACGCTTTATTATTGGGCACGAGTTGGGACACATTGCCCTCAACCATACCTGGCTGAATACCCTGCTGGGCGGAATGGCGGGGGTGCCGATTCCTTTTGGCGCGGCAGTGGTGCTGGTGTTTGCCTTCCGCTGGTGGAACCGGGCCGGCGAGTTTTCGGCTGACCGTGCCGGACTGCTGGCCTGCGGCAGCCTGGAAAAAGCCATTTCGGCATTGGTCAAGCTGGTAGCCGGCGATGTGCGCAGCCCAGCCGAGATGCAGCGGGCGCTGCAGGTGATCGACGCCGAGGATGATTCCTTGCTCAACGTCCTGACCGAGTCCCTCTCCACCCACCCAATGGTGGTAAAACGGATCGCTGAACTGCGCAAATTTGCCGCCAGTCGGGAATACCAGGCTTTATCGAGAAAACCGTAATAAACAAGGTTGTGACCCCAAGGGTCGATCCACGCCAGGCAGGTTTCACGGTTCAGTGAGGGCAGAAGGGTGAACGATCTCCATGACGATCCATTGTAAAGGCGGTTAACCCAGGATGAATGGTTCACCGGATTACTTAACCCACGAAAAAGTATCGACGAATGGGATCCAACTGCATGTAGTTCAGGCCGGACCGTTGGATGGTAAACCCGTCCTTTTGTTGCATGGGTTTCCGGAATTCTGGTACGGTTGGCGGCATCAAATTACCCCTTTGGCTCAAGCTGGATTTCGAGTCATCGTTCCCGACCAACGCGGATACAACCTGAGCGACAAACCGCAATCGGTAAAGGATTACTCCATCGATCGATTGGCCAGGGATATAACCGGTTTAATCGATGGGCTAGGCTACGACCGGGTTTTCCTGGCCGGTCACGATTGGGGCGCAGCCGTGGCCTGGCATGTGGCAGCTACGGCCCCGGAACGGTTGGAAAAACTGGTCATCCTGAATGTACCTCATCCGGCAGTGATGATGGGCACGTTGCGATCGGGTTTACGCCAGGTCCTGAAGAGCTGGTATATCTTTTTCTTCCAAATGCGTGGACTTTCGGAATGGTTGTTATCCAGGCGAGATTACGATGGGCTACTCAATATGCTAAAGGCAAGCGCCCAACCCGGCACTTTCAATGCTGACAACCTGGAGCAGTACCGGAATGCTTACCGCCAGCCGGGCGCATTGACTGCCATGCTGAACTGGTACCGGGCTGCATTCCACGCGGGAATTCGCCGAACTAAGAATCCCGCGGAGATCACACCGGAGCGGATCAACGTTCCCACCTTGATTCTTTGGGGGGTAAAGGATGTTGCCCTCAGCCATGAAATGGCTCAGCCCAGTGCCGACCTTTGCGTGCAGAGCGAACTGGTCTTTTTTGACCGGGCAACTCATTGGGTCCAACATGACGAGGCGGAGGCGGTGACCCATAAGATGATCAACTTTTTTAGCACTTCGAATTAGGGTCAACCCCCAATTTCGCTCATCACTCGGTCGGTAGCGAAATCACCCTGGGCCAGGCCGTGCCCCCAGGGTTTGTGCCAGATTCCGTCCAGGATGAGTTGGCGCAAATCCTCGAACGAAGCGCCCTGTCGCAAAGGGGTGAGTACATCCACCTCTTTATTGCGCAGCAGGCACAGGCGCAGCTTTCCGTCGGCGGTCAGACGTGCGCGGGTGCAGGCGGCACAGAATGGCTGGCTGACCGAAGAAATAAAGCCCAATTCGCCAATCGCCCCCGGAAGGCGGAAAACACGCGCTTCGCCATCCAGCTTGCCGCCGTTAACCGGCTCCAGCGGACCCAGTTCGTTCTGAATGTGGGTGATCATCTCGTCGGCGGTTACTATCTGGCTGAGCTGCAGGTCGGTAGCGCCGCCAAAGGGCATCATCTCGATGAATCGGATTTGCCAGGGATGTTCGCAACTAAGGCGGGCCATGGGTATTACATCCAGGTCATTGAAACCGCGCACGACGACCGCATTCAGTTTGACAGGTTTCAAACCTGCCTGCTCAGCAGCCAGAATTCCCCGCCAAACATGATCGAACGAACCCCAGCGGGTGATGGATTTAAAACGGAGCGGGCTGAGCGTATCCAAACTGACGTTGACCCGTTGTAAACCGGCTTCCTTGAGCGGATCGGCCAGCTTTTCCAAAAGTACGCCGTTGGTCGTCATTGAAAGCGCCCGCACACCGGGCGTGGAGGCGATACCCCGCACCAGCTCAACAATGTTGGCTCGCACGGTTGGTTCGCCGCCAGTCAGGCGGAGCTTATCAAAGCCCAGGGTTGCAAAAAAATGGGTCAGTAACAAGACTTCGTTGTCCTGCATTAATTCTGCTTTAGGTCGAAAGGTTATGTCTTCTGGCATGCAATAGACACAGCGCAGATTACAATGATCTGTCAGACTGATGCGCAGATAATGGATGTTACGACCAAAACGATCGTGAGCCACCGGGAAGACCTCGCTAAACCAGCCGTAAATATGACTAATTATATCATAAAATTCATAAAAAGTTTCCACCCACCTATGCCTTAATCACCTCGACCGATTACCCTATTATTGACCCAAATTCTACCAATATTGAGGATGTTTGTTTTCTATCCCCGTGACCATTGACACTTACCCACCGGTTACATGGCGTAGATAATCAAATTGTGCCGGTCATCGCGGCTGATTTTTACTTAGTGTCCGATATTCCGCAAAGGAGGAAACGAATGCCCGCAAAGGGACGAATCATCGTCAACGAGGCCTATTGCAAAGGATGTGAATTGTGTGTGGATGCCTGCCCGCAGGGTGTGGTTGCGCTCGACCCGGTTCGGATTACGGTCAAGGGATACCACCCAGCCACCCTGGCGCAGGAAGGATGCACCGGCTGCGGCATTTGCGCTGTGGTATGTCCGGAAGCCGCTATCACCATTTATCGCGAAGCCGCTAAGGCGCGCCAGGCAATGGCATAGGAGATTCATATGACCAGAGAATTATGGACGGGCAATAAAGCCATTGCCGAAGCAGCTGTACGGGCAGGATTACAGGCGTACTTTGGCTACCCTATTACACCTCAAAACGAAGTGTTGGAATACCTCTCCGCCCGGCTTCCAGAGCTTGGACGTGCTTTTGTCCAGGCGGAAAGCGAGCTAGGGGCGATCAATATGGTTTATGGCGCGGCCTGCACCGGATCGAGGGTGATGACCTCTTCTTCCGGACCGGGGATCAGCTTAATGATGGAAGGGATTTCATTTATCGCCGGCACCGAGGTGCCGATGGTGTTGGTGGATGTGATGCGCGGTGGGCCTGGATTAGGCAACATTGCCCCCGCCCAGGCCGATTACAACCAGATTGTTCATGGCGGCGGCCATGGCGACTACCATGCGATTGTCCTGGCGCCGGCCTCGATTCAGGAAGCCGTAGACCTGACCTATGTGGCATTTGATCAGGCAGAAAAATACCGCGCGATCGTCGTTATTTTAATTGACGGCAGCATCGGGCAGATGATGGAACCGGCCGAGATGCCGCCGATGCGCCCACTTAAAACCGAGTATCCCGATTGGGCTGTGCGCGGCTCGGATGAACACAACCAGCGCTTCTTAAGTTCAATTTACCTTGACCCGCCGGAGCAAGAAAAAGCCAACCTGCGTATGCTGCGCCGCTGGCAAGTAGTGGAAGCAAATGAAGTGCGCTATAAATCCTATTTCCTGGATGATGCCCGTTACGTAGTGATGGGTTTTGGCTCGTCCGGAAGAGTAGCACTTTCAGCGGTCCGGGCCGCCCGGGCGGAGGGTATCCCGGTCGGGCTGCTGCGTCCAATTTCGCTTAACCCCTTCCCCAACCAGGTCCTCGACGAACTGGTCGATCAAGTTGAAGCGATCCTGGTGGTTGAGATGAACGGCGGCCAAATGCTCGATGACGTCCGCCAGGTAGTGAAGGGTCGTATTCCGGTCGAATTTTTTGGCCGGATGGGCGGTATCATTCCATTGCCGGACGAAGTGCTAAGTGAAATTCATCACCTGGCTGCCGGCTCACTGCCATTGGACGGTCATCCGCGCGACCGCTGGCTGGCCCGCATGGCCCAGATGCGTTAATGGAAAGGAGCAGCTCAGAAATGGTAACCCACGAAGAAGTTCTGGTTTATGAACGCCCGGAATCGCTGGCCGATAGGATAACCCATTATTGCCCCGGGTGTACCCATGGCACAGCCCACCGCCTAATCGCCGAAGTGATCGATGAGATGGGCCTGCGTAAACGCAGCATTGGCGTGGCCTCGGTTGGCTGCTCGGTTTTTGCCTATAATTATTTCGATTTCGACTTTGTCCAAGCCCCGCATGGGCGTGCCCCGGCTATGGCAACCGGGGTAAAGCGGGTTCTACCCGACCGGATCGTTATGACCTATCAGGGTGACGGTGATATGGCCTCGATTGGGATGGGCGAAATCGTCCATGCGGCTGCCCGGGGCGAGAACATCACCGTGTTTTTCCTCAATAATGCCAATTATGGTATGACCGGCGGGCAAATGGCTCCCACCACTCTGCCGGGTCAGAAAACAACCTCCTCGCCTGCCGGGCGAGATGTCGAATCGCAGGGCTATCCGGTGCGGGCAGCCGAACTGCTAGCTACCCTGGAAGGTGCCAGCTATGTTGTGCGCCGCAGTCTGCACGATCCAAAGAATATTCGCCTGGCTAAGAAAGCTATCCGGACTGCTTTCGAGGTCCAGAATCGCGGGTTAGGCTTTTCGATGATCGAATTACTATCCACCTGCCCAACCAACTGGGGAGTGACCCCCCTGCAAGCGCTCAAATGGTTGGAAGAGCATATGCTGGCGTTTTACCCGCTGGGCGATTATAAAGTCCACCCGGTGGTGGCCGAGCTTAAAATCTAAGGAGAGAATAGGATGCAGACTGAGATTATCATTGCTGGGTTCGGCGGGCAGGGCATTTTGTTTTCTGGACAGCTCTTAAGTTATGCTGCGATGGAAAACGACCTTGAGACAACCTGGATTCCATCGTATGGCCCCGAAATGCGCGGTGGTACCGCCAATTGCACCGTTATCATCTCCGATGAGGAAATTGGCTCGCCGGTGGTGCGCAACCCTCAAGTGGCGGTTGCGATGAACCGCCCTTCGCTGGATAAATACGAACCACTGGTCAAAAAGGGCGGTTACCTGGTTGTCAATACTTCGATTGTTGACCGGCCGGTCGAGCGCAAGGATATTAACGTCATCCTTGTACCTGCCAACGAAGTGGCGGAGGAGTTAGGAGACCGGCGGATGGCCAACATGGTCATCCTAGGCGCCCTGCTGGCTAACCTGTCGATTCTACCGTTGGAGGCGATTGAAAAAGCGCTTCGGGAGCACCTCCCGGAGCGCCATCATGTGCTGCTGCCGAAAAATTACCAGGCACTGCGCGAAGGCGCTAAATACACACCAGAAACGGTGTAACGGTCCTCTCACCCTTTTTGTACGGCCAGGTTGGACCACCGAGGATCATCGAGAGGGATCGCAGCTTTTCATCCGATTTCTGACCCCTTCTCAATAACCTTCCGGGTATCTGTCCCACAGACAGGAGGAGTAGGTTGGGTGGTATGGGTTTCAGGTAACATCCACGCAGGATGGCCGGGCGGAATGCCAACCGCCGCATACCAACCTACTACTCGACCCATAAACAAAACGTTGGGTTTTTGGGAAACGACCCTAACCCTTCACGCATTGCAAAATCCCCAAAACCCAACCTACACTACTCGACCTATAAACAAAACGTTGGGTTTTTGGGAAACGACCCTAACCCTTCACACATTGCAAAATCCCCAAAACCCAACCTACTACTCGACCCATAAACATAATGTTGGGTTTTTGGGAAACGACCCTAACCCTTCACGCATTGCAAAATCCCCAAAACCCAACCTACACTACTCGACCCATAAACAAAACTCTCGACTCCCCCTTCTGGGTTCTGCTTGCATTGGATCAGGATTTATGTTATCATTTCGGTACTTTACCAGGGCGATTTGGTCACCAAAGGGAATCCCTCCACTCGGAGAGTTTTTTTCTTTAATCGGGGTAATTTGGGACAGCACCAAGGTAACCCTGGATACATCACCCGTAAACTAAAAGGATTAAAAAAAACATGCCAACCTCGTTCCTGACTCGGGAGGGTTTTGAGAAACTGCAAGAGGAACTGGATTTTTTGCGAACCCAGCGGCGGCAAGAAATTGCAGAACGCTTGCATGAAGCCATGGAGGGCGGAGAATTAATCGAAAACGCCGAATATGAGGCCGCAAAAAACGAACAAGCCTTTGTGGAAGGACGGATCAAAGAACTTGAAATTCTGCTTGCCACGGCTCGTATCGTCGATGAAATGCCTGCATCCGATATTATTCAGGTTGGGGCGCGGGTAACGATTCAAGAAAAGGGCAGCAAAGAACTCGAATGCTACATGATCGTTGGCGCTGCCGAGACCAACCCAAGTGAGGGTAAAATTTCCAATGAGTCTCCGCTGGGCAAAGCGCTCCTTAACAAAAAAGCTGGCGATCAGATCCAAGTTGATGCTCCTGCGGGCTCGTTTATGATTGAAATTATGAAGGTGGAATAAACCAGGGGCAGCTTGTACACCCCGCCCGATTACCATGAGGGCGGTTTTTTTTTGTGCTATTGGGAATGATTTATTAAAAGGCATTAAATCTCATGGAATGGTCTGACCTCGAAAAAATACGCCTCGAAAAAATGCGCAAACTGGAAGCTGCTGGAATCCAGCCTTTTCCAACTCAGGCGCACCCAACCCATACAACCCGCGAAGCTATCCAGGCTTTTGAGCAAGTTGAAAACAACCCTGAAGGGCAGCCGGTAAAGGTTACCTTGGTGGGCCGCATTCGCTCCATGCGCCCAATGGGCAAGCTTGCTTTTGTCCATATCGAGGATGGCTCAGGACGGGCTCAATTGTTCATGCGGGTGAATGAACTGGGGGAAGAACAAATGGCATTGTTCAGCGAAAACTTCGATTTGGGGGATTTTATCGAAGCCGAAGGAACGATGATGCGCACCCGCACCCGCGAGGTTACTCTCCACGTACAGGCTTTTCGGATGCTCGCCAAGGCTTTATCGCCGCTTCCAGCAGCCAAAGACGAAATTGTGGATGGCCAGGTGGTGCGCCATGCAACCTTGAGCGACCCCGAAACACGCTACCGCCAGCGCTACGCTGACCTGGCGGTCAACCCAGAGGTGCGGGAAGTGTTCCGGATGCGGGCTGCCACAATCCGTTCGATCCGCAGCTTCCTCGATTCGCGCAGTTTTTTAGAGGTCGAAACCCCCATTTTGCAGCCCATCTACGGCGGGGCAGCTGCCAAACCTTTCGTCACCCATCACAATCAACTTAAGCAAGACCTTTACCTCCGGATTTCTTTTGAGTTATACCTAAAACGTTTGCTGGTCGGTGGGTTTGACCGGGTGTATGAGATTGGGCGCGATTTTCGCAACGAAGGGGTAAGCTTCAAACACAACCCAGAGTTTACCCAGCTCGAATTTTATTGGGCCTATGCGGATTTCCAAAAAGTGATGACGCTGACCGAGGAAATGATCGGTCACGTGTGCGCGGAAGTGTTAGGCACCCGCAGCGTCCAATTCGATGGTAAAACCATCGATTTCAACCCTCCCTGGCGGCGGTTGGAACTCCGTCAGGGCTTAATTGACGTGGTTGGGATTGACATTAATGCCTACCCGACCACGGCGAGCCTGACCGAGGCGATGCGGGCGAAAGGGCTGCCGATCCATCCGGATGCCCCGCGTGGCAAGCTGATCGATGGTTTGCTCGGGGATTATCTGGAGCCCAACCTGATCCAACCGACTTTTGTTTATGATTACCCACGGGATATCTCGCCCTTGGCGAAGAATAAACCCGGTGATCCGAGTATGGTAGAACGCTTCGAAGGATTTGTGGGCGGTATGGAGTTGTGCAACGCCTTTACCGAGCTGAACGATCCGCTTGAACAGGAAAAACGCTTCAACGAAATGGGAAGGGCGTATGAAGAGGATGACGAAGAACGCCACCCCTTGGATGAAGATTACCTGCGGGCTATGTCTTACGGCATGCCACCCAATGGCGGGTTTGGGATGGGTATTGACCGCCTGGTCATGCTGCTGACCGACCGCCGCACCATCCGCGAGGTGATCCTTTTTCCGCATTTACGAGAGCGGGAAGAATAAATATATAAACCCGGGTTCGGGTCTAGATTTTTACTTACCCGCGCTTGATTGGAATGTTGAGCAGCAGAAGGGGCGGAGTGGCGGGTAATTAATTTACAAGTAATGGATGAGTTGTGGGGTGGATGCGAGGATCAGGTCAGCGCCAGCCCGGCGCAGCTCGCCTTCGCGACCGAACCCGCACAAGACTCCTACAGTTTGAGCACCGGCGGCTCTTCCGGCGCGAATATCCATGGTTGTGTCGCCAACCATCAAACATTCACCGGCTTTCACGCCCATTTGGCCGGCAGCCCAGTGAATTGGATGAGGGAAAGGCTTGGTGTATTCGCAGCTCCAGGCAGTTGCGATGACCTGGAAATGGGGGAGTAAATGGTAACGTTTGAGAAAGTTGAGGGTTGTATGCTCCCCTCGTCCGCTTACCACAGCCAGCGGGAAACGCGAGGCCAGGGTTGCCAGCATCTCATCCACGCCAGGGATGAGGATGGAGTGATCGCCCTGGTCTTTACAGCGGCGGGCGATTGCATTGACCAAGCGGCCAGCCTCGTCATCCAAACCCAGGCGGTCGAGGGTCTCATAGACCAGGTTCCCCGGCGATTCCAAACCCATCACCAGCCAACGGGCAAAGGGATGGGTGTCTTTTTTGGGGAACAGGCCGCGAATGGGATATAACAGGCGTTTAAGGCGGTGGACCCATTGATCGTCGGTGTCGCTGAGGGTGCCGTCGATGTCGAAACAAATAGCCGATATCCGGCCTGTTTCGAGTGGCATGTCAGCGTACCCCGGCCGACTCAAATGCAATTACCGCTTGCATGATCGTGTGGGCATCGCTAAGGGTTGGCGCGATGACCCACAGGGTCTCTAATCCCGAAGAGCTCAATATAACTGCGCCGTCGGGTGTGCTTTCCCAGGTGGTAAACAAACCGTTTGGATCGAGGGTGGTCGGTCTGCCAAACCGCAGCCCGGCATAGGATTGGATCGCATTTTGAAATTCGCGAGCCTCTGCCTGGTTATCCCAAAGCATGGATAAAACCAGGACGACCTGATCGACGGTCTCATCCCAATACACAGCGTAGGCATCACCACCCCAACCTGCTGCCGCCTGGCGGGCGTCATCTTCGGGCAGGCGAAAGGCTTCGTCACGCCCGTGGGCGAGGAGCAGATAAGTGTACCATTCACCCATCACCCCGCGATCCAACTCCCGCAGAGGGCGATCGAGCACCTGGTTAAAATCTGGCAGCCAAACGTCAACCGGTAGTTCGTGTGGATATTTTTCCGGGTGCAGAATCATCTCGGTCGAAATTGGTGGGTTGAGATAAGCTGCGTCGATGGCTGCGAATTCTCCGGCTTCGAATAAAGTGAGCACAAATTCTACACCCTCGAGATAAGGGAAGGCGAAATCTTCACGCATAAAGGAAGGCGCCTGGTCGTAAACCGGACTTCGGTAATCCTCGTAAAAAGCCTCGATTTCGAGGCGGTCTTGTGGTGAACCGTATATGTATAACCAGTGCTGCTCGGTTAAGACTGCATCACCTTCGATCAACGCTGTCACCGCGGCACAGTATTCCGTGTTCTTTTGGCAATACTCACGGTTAAGATTCAGCCCATCGCGCAAATCGAAATGTTGGTCCTGCAAAACATGGGTGAACTCGTGCGCATAAGTCGAGCGCTCCGGCCCGGAAAAACTTTCCCCCTGAACGATATACATTTCTTTGGTTTTACTGTCATAAAAACCGGCTATTTGTTCGGAATATAGATCCAGGTAAAACTGATGCAGGTCGAAATCGGCTTCCACCAGGCCAAAAGCGGTCAGAACGCGGACATCATCGGCGACCTCGTCCGGTAGATAGTCTATAAAAAATTCTTCTTCCACGTGCCGGCGCAGATCATCGGGACTGTAAACATGTCGTTTCACGGGTTGGAGGGGGTTTAGCCCCCGCAGACGGCTTACCTGGCGCTCGATCTGTTCCATTTGGGAGAGAACGACTGGATCCAATGGGACAGGAGATGGGGTTAAAAGGACTCGAGTTTCGTCTGCCAGGGTAGGTGTTGGGTGCAGCAAAGAAGGTGGTGTAACCTGGGGGGTTGGTGAAGGTGTAAACGTCGCAAGGGGCGGCTGGCCTGACCCTGGCTGCAACTGCTCACTCACCAGTCGGTCCCCTCCCAAAAGGAAAATACCGCCAGTAAAACATAGGATACTGGCTGCACACACAAAGGAAATCGTCAGCAACACAAGGAGTGAGATCAAGATACGTTTATTCATGGCGCCTCAACATCGGGTAATTATCCCATAGTGTTGGAGCCGTTAGGGTTATTGGTTGGCTACACCCTGGGTTGCTTCGCAGGCAAAGGAATAACCTGGACGACTTCCACAATCCTTGAGGGAAATCGGAATCCGGAATTGTTGGCGGGCCATCCTTTGCCATTCCGGGATGATCAAAAAAAGAAGGCTGGTATCTGACTCTCACCTTTGATACAATACACTTCAACGGCTTAAACTAAAGATTCAAAGGATACCCATGGACCAAATCTGGTCGCCCTGGCGGATGAAATATATTACCAACAATGAGAATCCATCCGGTTGTGTCTTTTGTAATGCCATTCAAATGGAGGATGGCAGCCAAAACCTGATCGTTGCGCGGGGAAAGATGGCCTATGTGATCATGAACCGCTTTCCTTACACGAGCGGGCATGCGATGGTCGTGCCGTACGAGCACCAACCTAGCTTCGAAGACCTGGGGGCAGAAACGCGAGCCGAGATCATGGAATTGATTACCCAGGTGGTGACTGTCCTTCGAAAAATTTATAACCCAGAAGGATTTAATGTGGGGGCTAACCTTGGGGAAGCTGCCGGGGCAGGGATTGCCAGCCACGTCCATTTTCACATTGTGCCGCGCTGGGGCGGCGACACGAATTTCATGTCCACCTTGGCTGGTACCCGGGTGCTGCCCGAATCGCTGGAAGATACCTACCGGCGGCTTACAGAGGGATGGGGATAAAATCCCTTTTTAATGCCAGCCCATGACCAGTAATTTTGGCGCTTTTGAAAACAACTTGTTCAGCAAGCGGGTAAAAACAAAAACCGCGCGAAAATAAAAAGGCATCTGGTGGGCATCCGTGAGGTCAACAAATCCAAAGCGGGCGTAAAAACCTCCCAGTTCGGCCCGGCAAGTCAGATAAAGGGGAGAACCAGCTTGCGCCATAAGCTGCAGGATGATCGCCTGAGCCAGGCCTTGACCGCGCCAGGCGGGCACTACGGCAATCGATGCCAGTTCGCGCACCCCGCCGGAATGTGGTTTGATTTGTCCGCAAGCGATAACCCTATCGGTTTCGTCCACTGCCACAAGAAAGCGGGCCCAGCTCAGCCCGATGGGGTTTATGCCAACCTGCCAAATCAAGGTGCGGATCGCTTGCGCGTCGGACCTTGCAGCCGGACGAATCCTCGGGCTCGAAACCTTCATAGTGAGAATGATACCATTTTAGGACTGCCAAAACGGTGAAAGGCATTTGAGGCTCGGATGAGATATCGGCGGCTGTAAAATTCCTTCCCCGCGCTATTCAAAAAATTCCGGATAAAACAGCCTTAAAGCCGTGGAAAAAACTTACCCCATTCTCATGGTTTGTGGACCAAGCCGAGGAGGCGATGGTTTTTTACACCTCAACGATCCGGATCCACAAAAAGCTGGAAGGGTCATCCAGCCTTGCTGAAAATGAAAAAAATCGATGTGGAGAAGCTGCAGCAGGCCTACGAAAACCGTTTACCAGGTACGACCAGGTAAAGGTTAAATAAGGAAGGGAATTGTGACCAACCAGGGAATTACGTGTTGCGAGGCCCATGCCCAGGTAAAATGGCTGGTCAAGGCAAGCGCGGCGGCATATTCAATCGGTTTTTGAAAGGATTCCTGCAGGGCAAGTCCATTCTCGCACCGGTAAATGCGCATGACCGCAGGGATGATAAAAATGAGAGCAAGAACAAGAACAAGCCAAAAGACCCAAAAGGCAACTAAACGGATCACAAAGACGGTCATTATCCCTGAAAATACCGCCAAAACCATCATAACCCCCATTAACCGGGTAGTAGTCCGGGGACCCAAGACTGCGGCAGTATGTTTGAGGCCCGCTTTTAAGTCTCCATCTAAATCACGCATCTCGTTAAACATCTCGCCATAACAGCTAATGCAGAATATAAATAGAAAGGGGAATATCCATTGATAGAAAGGGGCTGGGTCAAAGGTAAAATACCCGGTGAGGAACTGTAACCCGGAAAGCATAAAGCCATGGGTTACAAGGTCAACATAGGCGATATTTTTCAGGCGAATCCGTTTCCAAGAATACATGAAACTGACCAACAGGGTGATCATTCCCAAAAAGAAAGTATTTATTCCCAAAGTAGAGTAGACAAGAGCGGATGCTGCAGCCACACCAAAACTCATCCACCGGGCAGTAGAAGGAGATAGATCACGCGCGGAGACCGGGTTACGTTGACATTTATGGGGAGTTAATGCGTCGTCGTCAGCATCTTCAACATCATTGATCATAAAGGCAAAGGCTACTGCCAACCAATTTGCTAAAAGAACTCCAATCAGTTTCCATCCAAAAAAACCATTGTTTGCCGCAGCCGCACCCAACAGGGTGGTGACGATGACAAAAGCCAGGTACTCCTTGAACCTAGAAAGGCGGATGCTGCCATGGATCGTCTGTCTAAATTTCATCATACCTCCTGAAAGTGGCTGCCTCTTTTGAGTAATAGCCAACCGGTTTTAATTTTTTAAAGGTGATCTACGAAAAAAACTGACGCACAAATTTACCTTTCGCTACTAAAGGGATAGTATCCTCCATAATTCTATAATTGTCCAGGAATTAGCCCAATAATTTTGAGAAGGGGGATGAAACGCGTGGGGTGCAAACTTCCAAATTGGGGTATTGTTACTGGTGTCCACCGTACTTGTAGCCTTTGACGCATCACCCTAGAGCTGAACAAAACCTTCTCAAGGACTGACCATTAAGATCAAAACCGATCCTGAGCTACCGGTAGTTAGCAATGTGGAAATTCCATTGGATATCTTGGAGGAAATTGGCCAACCCATGGATGGTGCCACAGTTGATGTAAACGCGTATGACATCGATATGACCCGGATGTCGATGGGTTGTTTGACGATTTTACAGGGCAACGGCCGATATGCGATTACAGCGGATTGCATTATGCCTGGAAATTGGAAAATAACCGAATACGTCCGAAATGTCTCCGTGGATGAAACGCAAGAATTCGGTTTGGTCATTCAGTGAATCATCGATCATCTTGTAAATCGTTCCTGGAGGGGCTGTAGCTGTAGAGGAAAAAGAGGAAATCCAGGTGTAATTCGGAAAACTTGAACCGGCGGCAAATATGGTCTACACCGGTCCCTGTTCATCCATTCGGGACGGGATTGAAAATTTTTATAAGACGGATGACTGCGAGCAGCTTCCCTGCTTAACCTGGAGGACTAGCCGGACTAAGCGATAAATTTTTGGTAGGAGATTACCAATTGTTAAAAGCCGATCCAGGTTGCATGGAATTGCATAGCAATATGTTACAGCCTGGGGATTTCTTACCCCAGGCTGTAGTTTGATGGAAGATTAGTCTTCTAATTTCGGGGCCAGATCGTGCTTGTTGAAATTCATCAAAATTACAAACAACACAGCCATGGCAAGATAGCCAACGATTGGACCCCAATTGGCATTGAACCCTGGGTCAGTAAAATTGAAAGGACCCTTAGGGAAGAAGCGAAGCTCTGTACTGTGAATGAAGCCGACCCAGGCACAAGCTGCACCAAAGAGGGTATAGCCGATAGCGCCTTTCCAATTGCGGTCGATCACGTAGGCAACAATTGCTCCAAGGATCATCCCTACAAGGATCGATCCAGCACCGAGTACAGCCATACCTCCATATACCACTCCTGCACCCGCAAGAACATCAAGGCCAAGAGTACCTGCATTTGTACCGGCTGCGCTCAGAGTATTATTAACCTGGGTAATTACAAAATCGGCGATCCAAGGAACGATGGCAATGGCAACCGCCGGCGCGTGGCGGCGCGGGCTGGCATTGAAAGCTTGTGAGGTGATCAGTATGCCAATGTACACCAGGATGGGCAGAATGGCGACGACCGGGATGATCGCTGAGAGAATACCAAGGAGACCCAGAACACCCAGCAGGAGCATGGTCACCCCGGTAACCCATGAGTAACCAACACGTGATCCGACAGACTTCCAGCCGGGGTGGCCAATGTAGATCAGAGTCGGGAAGGGGGAACCAAACAGCGAGGCGACTAAAGTACCGCCGCCAGCAGCGAGCATGGCTTCACGTGTATCGTACGTATCTCCACCCGCCATAGCGGATTCAACGTTGTTAAGAGATTCGAGAAACAGGTAGATCGCAAGCGGGATGGCAGTCACCAGGTACGGAGCAACCAGGGGCAACCCTTCCAACAAAACCTGGATCTGGGGAAGCGGAATCGCCAAGGACACATTTGCAATAGCTGTTTGAAGTGTCCCGATTTCCATATATCCCGAAGCCCACCCAAAGATGACACCAAGGATTACAACCACGAGGCCTGCAGGAATTTTTCCAGGAAACTGCACGTTGGCCAGCCATCCGACAAAGATAATTCCGAAAGATACCATGCTGAGCCAGGCTACATTCCAGGCGTTGAAGGCAGCTCCCATAGCGATATAGGTAATGGCAACACCAGCCAGGGTACCAAGCATGGCAGCCCGTGGGGTTAATCTTTGCATGGTGGGTCCAATAAATGCACCGAGGATTGCAACGAGAGCGTGGACGAAACACCACGCCACGCCAACACCCCAAATGACGTTGTAATCGGCACCGCCGAGCTTGAGGGGCAACATGATGGCAAATGTGACGAGGAAGTAATGGGGGACGGAAATGCCATACGGTACTGCGGTTACATCATCGCGACCCTCCTTCATCCCCAGTTTGTAGGCCATATAAGCAAAATAAATATTGCCAACTGCTAGGGACAATACCAATCCAGGAACTATTCTTCCGAATAGAATTTCCATGGGGAAACCAATAACAAATTGCATCAAACTTACCGCCACCAGCGTATTGGTGATGCTGTTGACGCATAGCCCGAAGAATCCATTCAGATCTCCGGGCACCCATAACTTGGGCAAACTCTTTCCATTAGCCATAATGATTCTCCTTATGATAATAATTTTTATCTCACCCTGAAATTCAGGGGAAATTTCGATGTGGTAACCTGTTTTATGGACTACAGTTTTTTTCGAAACGAACTCTGATTGTTTTCGGATTATGCTGGGCAAAAATCCAGCGAGTACTAACCAAGCCGGTCAGGTTGTAAACCTCAAGACCGAAAACTGAGTTCTTACGGCCGGACACCCAGGGGGCAATTTAAACCTTATTATTTGACGTACTTGGGCTGCATTCCAAAAAGGAGGAGAGCGAACCTGCAAATGTTTCTAAACTACTTATTTTTTTCAGCTTCCTCTAATCCTTTAATTACATTCTCCGAATTGCTCACCCAACCAAAGATACCACCCTGGGCTTTGATCATTTCCAGTGCGACGCGCTTGAATTCGGGAAAGTAGGAAGCGGTGCAATCCTCAGGAACAACCGCATTGAAACCACGGTCATTAGCCTCCCGTACGGTTGTGTGCACACAAACTTCTGTGGTCACTCCACACACGATCAGTGTTTTGATATTGCGGTTCCTCAATACACCGAGCAGATCAGTATCGTAGAATGCACCTTTGCCAGGTTTGTCAATGACCGGTTCGCCCTCAATTGGATACAGTTCAGGGATGATGTCATGACCAACTTCGCCCCGCACAAGGATGCGTCCCATCGGACCAACATCACCAATACCGGTCTTTAGATGTCCACGTTCCTTTTTTGTAGGAGGCAGATCCGCCAGATCCTGGCGATGCCCTTCACGAGTATGGATCACAAAGAGACCAACCTTGCGCGCAATTCCTAAAACTGACTTGCAGGGCTCGATTGAGGTGCGTAGTAGGGAAACATTATTACCTAACATTTCGCCAAAACCACCCGGTTCAACAAAGTCGCGCTGCATATCGATCATGACTAGTGCCGTTGTGTTGAGATCAAATTCAAGCGGGTATGGTTCCGATGAAATCTTTCCTTTTGGCATGTTTTTCTCCTTGGTTATGAAAAAAATAATAAAAACGCTGACTAAATACCCATATATGATTTAGCCAGCGCGGATTTCACGGCTTGTTCAACATTCTCGCGTCCGTATTGAATATTCATTTCTATTGCTTCGCGAGCCCTGTTAACATCTCCAGCTTTAATGCATTCCATAATGCGGGTATGTTGTTCACAAGTGACCCGGAGACGGTCATTGGTAGTAATATCCATGACGCGGATAAATTGCAGACGTTCATTAATACTTTTTAGGTGCTGTATTAGAGACTTGTTATTGGTGAGGATCGCCAGCGACTCATGGAACTCTGCATCTTTTTCAGCATAATCAGTTGCATTATCTTGAATCCTGTCCAGGATTTCCTGCCATAGGACTTCAGGAATCCCCTTCTTGGTGAGTAAAGTTACAACATATAATTCGAGCGCCAGGCGGACTTCATATAGTTCGTAGATTTCCCGCATATCCGGTTGTTTTACGCTATAACCCCTATGAGCTTCTTTTTCCACCAAACCATTTTCCACCAACATTCGTAATGCCTCTCGGACGGGGCTACGACTGACGCCGAATTCTTCGCACAACCCCTCTTCTGTGAGGCGGTAATCAGGGGGGTAGTGCCAATGAATAATGCGGTCCTTTAGGGTGTTAAAGACATCACTATTGAGATTAGGTGAAGGTGTCTTTTTCAAGATAATTACCCGTTTTTGTGATAATGTATACAATTATGTATACATTATTGTATACATAATTGTATACTTGTCAAGATACTTTTTGTTACTCATCATTGTTCAACGAGAGTAACACCGGGAAACAGATCAAAGAAAATGACGAATTAAGTGATCAAAACTTGAAATGTGGTCTCGAGTTGGGGTACATGAAGAGCCATTAGGGTCTCCTCATGACCCAAATCTACAAGAAATTCACCGCTTACCAGGTTAAATTATTGTTTATTTCCACAAGGCTGGGCATATCAGCAGTCCTGAAGTCGAGAAATTATTGGGATTACCAAGACGCGTTCTGCGGCTCGATCGTGATTCACAATCACCGCTGTCCTTGGGCGCGGTGTTAGTCTCCGTTGCGTACCCAACGGCTAGAACCACC
>Ga0207950_100125_pt1 | contig 31478 bp, 19 predicted proteins | sample Subbio11_8B_AprC_FD_184814 | JGI IMG/M metagenome (GOLD analysis project Ga0207950, IMG submission 184814) | Serpentinite rock and fluid subsurface biosphere microbial communities from McLaughlin Reserve, California, USA - CR11_8B_AprC (SPAdes) | ecosystem: Environmental > Terrestrial > Deep... | reverse complement strand
CGGCTTGCCGCGTGGGGTGGTGGCGCAGGGGAAGAAGGTCGGCGAAGCCGTTGCTGGCCAGAGGCCGGACGACGCCAGACCAGCCGACAGAGAGGCCGCACGGCGGCGGCCCGGCATGTCTGCCGAGGAGACCGTGGCATCCAGTGCAGCCCGAACCCGTGGCCGCGGCCGGCGCCGGCCTGCATCCCGTCCTGAACCCAAGGTCTGAGCCCATCTGCTGATCCGCGCCCATGCACGTATCAACCTCACATCCGGTCGCCGCGCGTGCGGCTGCACCAACATCCCGCCTGCGGCGGCAAGGGCTCAGGAGGACGAGACCATTCTCGATGACGGCGTGTCGGCCATGCCGCGATGCGGTCGTCCACCTGGTTCCGGCGGGCTGATCAGGCCCAGGCCGAACGGCAAGTCAGGCTGTCATGCGCGCATCACCGCGCCCTCGATCACGACGCCGGCGGTGACGTACTTCCAGAGCGCCACGACCAGCTTGCGCGCCAGTGCCGTGATCATGACCTTCTTGAAGCGGCCGCCGTTCTGGGCGACGCGCGTGTTGAACCAGCGACTGAGCGCGGATGCGGGCTGATGGCGCAACCAGAGCCAGGACATCTCCAGCAGCGTGGCGCGCAGCCGGGGATTGCCCGACTTCCCGATGCCCTGCTCCCGGTCAATGGATCCGCTCTGCCAGGGTGTCGGCGCGAGGCCCGCATAGGCTGCGACCTGGCGACGGTTGTCGAAGTGGCGGTAGAGGCCCTCGCTCCAGAGGACGGCGGCGAATTCCGGGCCAACGCCGACGACGTTCGACAGCACGGCGACCTCGCGCGACGACTGCCGTTCCTCGGCGAGCATGGTGTCGCGCTCGCCCTCGACGGCCTTGATCTGGTCGAGCAACAGCTCCAGGCGATCGAGCTCGCGCTCGACCTGGCGTTTCAGATGGTGGGGCGTTTCCCGGCCATCGCCGGTTTGCAGCGTCTCGAGACGCTCGCGGCGATCGCGCTTCAGGGGATCGTAGCCGGTGATGCCCTGCGAGAAGAGCAGGCCCTTGATCCGGTTGCTGTGCTGGATGCGCTCCTGCATGAGCACCTTGCGCTCGCGCGCGATGCGGCGGCGGTCCTCCTCGCCGGGAGACGGCACGCGGAGCATCGAGCAGACCCTCGGCTCGCCGCGCTTGAACGCCAGCAGCGCGCGGATCAGGCTCTCGCCATCCAGCCGGTCCGTCTTGATCCGGCGGCGACGGCGCGACGTGGCGATCGAGGCGGCGTCAACGACGTGGCTTTCGTGTCCTTCCGCCTGCAGGACCCGGTGCACCCAGAAGCCGTCGAGCCCGGCCTCCTGGATGACGACGGTCGGGAAATCCTGACCGGTCCGCGCATGCGCCTTCTGCCGTAGCCGGCCGAGACGCTCGAGGAGCGCTGCGATGTCGCCGCCGGGCACCGCGTGCCGCGACAGCTTCTCGCCTGCGCCGGGCGACAGCGACGTGATCAGCCACGTCTTTCTGCTGAGTTCGACGGAGACGACGATCGCGCCGAGCTCACCGTCTCCTGTCCTGCGTGCATGGTTCTGCGACATCGATTTCCCGCTCCTTTCCTTCACGGCCATGACACCCGCCGCACCTGAGCAGGTTGCCGGTCCGCCCTCATAGGATCTCGATGGCGATCGACCGGCCGGGGGCGGGCGCCGACGCACCCGCTTGCGGGCCGCAGCGCAGCGAAGGACGGGGCTGGGAGACTTTCTTGCCTCGCGAGGAATGGCCGCAGGCTAGGGGAAGAAAGTCGCACCGGCGCCGTTGCGGCCGAGGCGCTCGAGGCGTCAGCCGTCCCTCGGCCAGATCAGGCCATCCGAGGCAGCGTGGCAGCGCGACACCGGACGGACCACGGAGGCAGCAGGCGACTGTCGCCATGCCCGGCACAAGCGCGATCAATCAGGCATCGCGGTCACGGCGCCCATGGCGTGCACAAGGGAGGATCCGGCCGGAACGGGGAAGGCGAGATGCTGGCCCGGTAGCGCATCATGCCGGCTGGGTAGGGCGGGGCGTGGATGTCCTCGACGAGGGCCGCTCTCTTTTGGATCAGCCGCGCGATCCTGATGACGGCGCAGGCAGGCGTGCCTCGGAGGGGGATGGCAGGCGAGGCTGATCCGGTCCCGCCCCTTCGGTGAACTCCGCGTCAGGACGGACAGCGGTGACCTGCCTCGGTTGGTCGCCGGCGCCCGCGAACGCAGCCAGCTGGACTGCCGCGGAAACACCCACGGCCAAGCCGCCGATCGCCGCGAACACGTGCCGCCAGGCTTCCGACGGCACGAGCAGCGCCGAGATCCCGAGCACCGCGTGGTAGCCGGCCACGGCCGCCGGTGCGGCGAACAGCAGGGCGATGACGGCACGAAGGGCGAGCGAGCGCACGGAGGCGAAGAGCAGCTGCGCGGCGAACAGCGCCACCACACCCGCGACGAGGCCGACCAGCACGGCGCCAATGACGCCCGCGCCCGTCTCGAACGCCCACATGCCGACTGTCAGCCCGATGAAGAACGGCACGGCGTAGATGGCGAGCGTGAACAGCAGCACGAGCGCCGTGCCGAGGCCGAACAGGCTGACGATGACACCGAGCGTCATGCGACCCTCCCCGGTCGAGGCGCGATGATGCCTCCCGATTATCGCTGATTGCGTCTACGAAGCCGATTGCTTTCGCGAGAGCATATCGTGACCGGCGTTCTTCTTGACGTTGCTTGTCAGGACGATGAAAAAATGACTCTTATCGATTTATTACGGGAATAATTACAAATAATTTGTATGGGGCATTATGAAAATGTAAACCCATTAATTCAAAGGTTTTTGAATCTTTATTGTTCCATGTACGCGAGTATAATCGCTTTGCTAAAAAATTATTGGTTGTCGGGGAAATATTTTTGACTCATGCTCAGCGATCATCTTCTCAGCGCCTATCCCGTGGCGGGTTTGGATCGTTGCCTTTCGGGACGGTGTCGGAGTCGCGCCAGCGGCCGTCACGGCCCTGGATGCGGACCTCGCCTCCACCGAGATTGCGAACCGTCTGCTTTGCAGCCTGCTCGGCTTCGCGCTGTGTGGGATGGACGCTGCTGGCGCGCTCGCTGCCGGGCGCCTTCACGGCCCAGCCGCTCGGATGCTTGGCAACATATCTGTCGGGCATCGGAACCTCCTTGTCATTGACTCGGCGACAGGATGCGTATATTAACTATACGCGTTACCTGTCAAGGTCCGTGTAGTTTTTATCTTCATTGGAGGGTTTCTGGTGCGCTGGGGTATCGAGCAAAGGCTTGAATTTATTGAATTTCGCCTGTTCTGGGAGGGCTCGATCAACCGTGGCGATATCGTGGAATTCTTCGGTGTTTCAGTGCCTCAGGCCTCGAAGGACCTGACCCTCTACCAAGAGCGAGCGCCCGGAAACATGGAGTACGACACGCGAGGCAAGCGCTATGTGGCCGCCGACAGGTTTGTTCTTCGTTTTCTTGACCCCGACCCATATGTCTATCTGGCGCAGCTCCGCTCCGTCGCCGAAGGCGCGGTACCGGCCCATGACTCTTGGATCGCAACACTGCCCAACGCGGACGTTGCGCTGACGCCCAAGCGGGACATCGACATCCAGGTCTTGCGCCGCGTTCTCGACGCAGTGCGCGAGAGCGGGTCGGTGGAGATCTACTACCAGTCGATGAACAGGGTTCGACCAGATCCGATCTGGCGCCGAATGACGCCGCACGCCTTCGGTTTTGACGGCTTCCGATGGCACGCGCGCGCTTATTGCCACCTTGAGAACAGGTTCAAGGACTTCCTGCTACCGCGGATCCTGGAGGTGCGCGGTAAGGGCAATCCGGGCGCGACCGGCGAGCAAGATTGGCTCTGGAACAACTTCTTCGATGTAGTCATCGGACCGCACCCGGATTTGACGGAAAGTCAGAAGAAGGTGGTCGCCAAGGACTATGGGCTGGACCAGGGCAATGGTGTGCTGTCCGTTCGGTATGCGATGCTGTTCTATGTTCTGAAGCGACTCGGCCTGCTCAGCGATGCGGCAAAGCAGAGTGCTCGCACACAGCATATTGTCGCGCTAAACCGCAAGGAAACCGAGGCTGCGCTGAACAAGGCGGAGCTTCTGATATGACGATATTGTGGGGGGGCGCCGGCTGATGACCGCCAAGCTCGAAAGCATCAAGAACGGCGCCTCCGTCCGCGGCATCGCGTCTGCGCAGCCCGTGCAGATCGTGTCCGTGGACTGGATCGGAGATCAGGCGATCAATGTCGTCTACCGCGACCACAACGGCTCGGTCGCGGAGTCTGTTCTCTACAGGGACGACGAGCATCGTCTCGAGGTTGAGCAGGACGGGCGGCCGTGGTCGTTCGACGCGGATGGTGCGCTGCTGCGATTGGTGACCGAAGCCAACCGCATCAAGCTTGCCCATTTTTTCGATCCTTATCTGGCCATCCACACCAGCCTTGTCGATCCGCTGCCTCACCAGATTTCGGCTGTCTATGGCGAGATGCTGCCGCGGCAGCCTTTGCGCTTCCTTCTCGCGGACGACCCTGGCGCCGGCAAAACAATCATGGCCGGCTTGCTGATAAAGGAGCTGATCGCACGCAGCGACCTGGAGCGCTGCCTTGTCGTCGCCCCCGGCAGCCTGGTCGAGCAGTGGCAGGATGAACTGGGCCAGAAGTTCAATCTCGAGTTCGACATCCTGACGCGTGACATGATCGAGACGTCTCGTTCGGGGAACCCGTTCAACGACCGGGACCGACTCATCGTTCGCCTCGACGTTCTGGCACGCAACGAAGACCTGCAAGAAAAGCTCATGAGCGCCCGCGAGTGGGACCTCGTCATCTGCGACGAAGCCCACCGGATGTCGGCAACCTATTTCGGTGGCGAGGTCAAATACACGCGGCGCTATCAGGTCGGTCAAAAGCTCGGCCAGGTCTGCCGGCATCTCCTGCTCATGTCGGCGACGCCACATAATGGGAAGGAAGAAGACTTCCAGCTCTTCATGGCACTGCTCGACGGCGATCGCTTCGAGGGACGCTTCCGTGATGGCGTCCACTATGCCGATACGGAAGACATGATGCGGCGCCTGACGAAGGAGGAGCTGCTGAGGTTCGACGGTCGACCGCTCTTTCCCGAGCGCCGAGCTCGCACGGTCAAATACCAGCTCTCGGAGGGCGAGGCCGCGCTCTACGCCGCCGTTACCGAATATGTGCGGACCGAGATGAACCGGGTTCAGCGGTTTGCCGAGGGAGACGGCAAGAAGCGCAACAATGTCGGTTTCGCGCTGCAGATCCTTCAGCGTCGCCTCGCTTCCTCGCCGGCTGCCATCTATCAGTCGCTGAAACGTCGCCGTGAACGCCTTGAGGCCGAGCTTGGCGAAGCAAGGCTCGCGGCCAAGGGACGGCGTGCTGGTATCGGCGAACCGTCGGTGAGCTCCGATGTTCTCGGCAACATCGATGAGTACGGCCAGGACGAGATCGATGAACTCGAAGAGCTGATTTCGACCGGTGCCACGACCGCGGAGACCGTCGAGCAGCTGGCTCTCGAAGTCGACACGCTCAAGGGGCTAGAGTCCATGGCGCTCGGCGTCCTGCGCTCCGGTGTCGACACGAAGTGGACCCAGCTGAACCGCATTCTCGACGACGATCTCATGATCGACGCCGCCGGTAATCGCCGGAAGCTGATCATCTTCACCGAGCCCAAAGATACACTCCACTACCTGCTTGAGAAGGTGCGCGCGCGCCTCGGAAGCCCCGAAGCCGTGGACGTGATCCATGGCGGCGTGTCCCGCGAGGAGCGCAGGAAGGTGATCGAGCGCTTCATGCAGGATAAGGACCTGCTTGTGCTCATCGCCAACGATGCGGCAGGCGAGGGCGTCAACCTCCAGCGCGGCCATCTTATGGTCAACTACGACCTACCATGGAACCCCAACAAGATTGAGCAGCGCTTCGGCCGCATCCATCGCATCGGGCAGACCGAAGTTTGCCACCTCTGGAATCTTGTGGCGGCCGACACGCGTGAGGGCGAAGTCTATGGGCGTCTGCTCGAGAAGCTTGAAGCGGCGCGGGAGGCTCTGGGTGGGCGCGTCTATGACGTGCTCGGCGAGCTCTTCGAAGGGACCGCGCTGAAAGATCTCCTTTTCCAGGCCATCCAATATGGCGAACAGGAGGAGGTGAGGGCGCGCTTGTTCCGCCAAGTCGATGGCGCGGTCGATCAGACGCACCTGCTGGAACTTCTGCGTCGACGCGCGCTGACAAACGACACCATGCCCCAGGCCAAGGTCGAGGAACTCCGGCTCGAGATGGAGCGCGCCGAAGCGTTACGCCTGCAGCCGCACCACATTCAGAGCTTCTTCGTCGAGGCATTCCAGCACCTGGGCGGCCGTCTCAAGCGCCGTGAAGAGGGCCGCTGGGAAATCACGCACGTGCCAGTGCGAATCCGGGAGCGCGATCGCCAAATCGGCACGGGGGCACCCATCCAGAAGCAGTACGAGCGGGTCTGCTTCGAGAAGAGCAAGATCAATCAACAGCCGGTCGCCGCGTTCATCTGCCCTGGCCATCCGCTGCTGGAGGCTGTGATCAGCCTCATCAGGGAGCAGTACGAGCAGATCATGCGCCAGGGCGCGATATTGATCGACGAAACCGATACTGGCGATGCGCTGTCCGCCGTCTTCCTGCTGGAGCACACGGTTCAGGATGCTCGCACGACGAGCGCCGGCAAACCGCATGTGATTTCCCAGCGCTTGCAGTTTGCCGCGATCAACAAGTCCGGGAGTGCCTCCAACGCTGGCATCGCACCTCATCTCAATCTCCGTCCCGCCGCGCCAGAAGAGGTGAGCTTGGTGCGAGATCTCCTCGACGAAGACTGGTTGACGACTGAGCTTGAGAAGACGGCAATCCGCTTCGCCACCGTGGAGCTGGCGCAAGGCCACGTTGCCGAAGTCAAGGCGCGGCGCATACCTGAAATCGAGAAGGTCGAGCAGGAGGTACGTGCCCGCCTCAAGAAGGAAATCAACTACTGGGACTCGCGGGCCTTCGAGCTGAAAGAAGAAGAGAAGGCCGGCAAGAAGACGCGGCTCAGCTGGCAGAACGCCCAGCGGCGCGCCGAGGATCTGGCGGAGCGGCAGAAGCGCCGCATGGATCAGCTCGAGCGGGAGCGGTTCATCTCATCGCAGCCACCGCGGGTGCGCGGCGGCATGGTCGTCATTCCGCGCGGGCTGCTCAACGGCCGGCAGAATCCTAAGGTGCCCAATCATTTTGCCGAAGATCCGGCGGCGCGGAGAGAGATCGAGCTCGCGGCCATGCAGGCTGTGATGGCGGCGGAGCGCGCGCTTGGGCACGAACCGCTCGACGTGTCCGCCCAGAAGATTGGCTACGACATCGCCTCGTACAACCCGAAGTCCGGACACCTTCGCTTCATCGAGGTCAAGGGCCGGATCGACGGTGCGGACTCCGTGATGATCACGCGGCAGGAGATCATCACCTCCTTGCATGAGCCGGAAAAGTTCATCCTCGCGGTCGTGGCCGTCAACGGCGGGTTTGCGCACGAGCCGCGATATGTGCGGGGCCCGCTTATTGAACGCGAGCCGTCCTTCCTGGAGACAGCGATCCAGTTTGACCTGCGGCGTCTGCTTGAACGTGCGGTGCCGCCATCATGAGTGCGGAGCGCCGATCCGCGCCTTTCGTGGCTGAGCCACCGGCTTACTTCCATCCGATCAGGGCTGGCGCGTCGAAGCGCTGGAATCAGCTTGAGGCCGACCCTGAGCTCGCCGGGCCTTGGCACCAACTGTTCAAGCAGGTGCAGAGCCCGCGCCATATCTTGTCCGAGCTGCTGCAGAATGCCGATGACGCTGGCGCTACCGAGGCGCGCGTCTCGATCGAAGACCAGCGCTTCGTGTTTGAGCACAACGGCGAAGATTTTGTCGAAGCGCACTTCGCATCGATCTGCCGGTTCGGCTACTCGAACAAGCGCGCCCTTCACACGATCGGGTTCCGAGGGATCGGGTTCAAGAGTACATTCAGCCTGGGTGATCGCGTCGAACTGTTCACCCCCACATTGTCTGTCGCCTTCGAGCGGAACCGCTTCACCGAGCCACATTGGATTGACGGCCGCCGCACGACGCAGGGCGTCACGCGCGTCGAAGTGGCGATCGCCAACCCCCTTCTCCGCCGCGAGGTCGAGAAGAACCTCGATGAATGGCTGAAGAGCCCGGTTTCGCTGCTGTTCTTCAAGAAAATTCGGCGTCTTCAGATTGGCGATCGGGTGGTCCACTGGCAAAGCCTCGGACCAGGCCCTGTCGCCGAGAGCGAGTGGATGTCGCTGGACGACAAGGGCGATGACGCCTTTCTCCTGGTCCGGTCGGCGGAAGAAGCGTTCCCCGCTGATGCGCTCGATGAAATCCGTAAGGAACGGATGCTCGGTGCCGAGGACGGCGGCGACTTCCCGCCCTGCCGGGTCGAGATCGTCCTAGGCGCGAAAGGCCGGCTCTATGTCGTGCTGCCAACTGGCGTTGAGACGCCGCTCCCGTTCGCCTGCAACGCTCCGTTCATCCAGGATCCCGCCCGCCTTAAGATCAAGGACCCCGAGACCTCGCCGACAAACCGCTGGCTGCTGAAACGTGCCGGCGAACTCGCGGCCAAGGCGATGGTGGAGTGGCTTGAACAGACCAAGACCGGTGTTCTGGATCGAGCCGCGGCTTATGGCCTGCTGCCTGACGTGGACCGAGAGGCAAGCACACTTGAGGGCTCTTGCGCGGCCATCGTCGAGCTGGCGTTCGCCGATGCGGTCGAGGACCGGCCGATCTTGCTGACCGATGAGGGCAAGCTGGTTCCCGCCGACGCGGCGATCGTGATCCCGCTGCCGATCTTCGATATCTGGCCGGCGGAGCAGGCGATGGCTCTGTTGGATGAGAAGTCGCGCCCAGCCGTGTGTCGGCATGTCTCGGCCGCCGACCGGACCAAGCTGGTTCACTGGAACCTGGTCGAGGAGTTTTCGAAGAGCGATCTTCTCACTCGCCTCCGCACAAGCCACCTGCCTCGGCCGTCCACATGGCGGCATTTGCTGAACCTTTGGACTTACATCGCGCCCGAGGTGACGGGATGGCAGAGCCATCAACCGGAGCGCCTCCGCATCGTTCCCGTCCAGGGCAAAGAAGTGCTCTATTCGGCGGCTGAGGTGGTGCGGCTCGGGGAGAAGAGGCTGCTCCAGTCGGATGATGACTGGGAGTTTCTGGCGGGGCATCTGATCGTCCTCAATCAGAACTGGACCCGCTTTCTGGCGGAGCAACGCCGGGACAAGGGCGACGGCGATGGCCGAGCTGACCCGACCCAAGCCGCCTTTGCGGTGCTCAAGAAAATTGGCCTTGACGACACGAGTGACGTCAACGCGGTGATCGAACGGGTCGCTGCCGACTTCTTTGGAACAAGCGGCATCAAGCTGGCCGAGTGCGTGCAACTGGCCCAGATCGCGGCAAAGCTTGGTGCGACCGCGGGCGAAGCATTTCGCTATGCTTGCGCTGATCGGAAGCTTCGACAGGTCGCCACGGCGATCCTGTACGACGAAGACGGCACCCTGGAAGCCCTGTTGCCGGAGACCGCTCGGCAGACGCAGCTCCTGCATCCCGATTATGCGGCCAGCTTCTCCTCCTGTTCGCGCGAGGATTGGCTGCGGTGGGTGTCGTCCGGCCGTTCAGGGCTACAGGCCTTCGCGCCACTGACCGCAAAGCGGATAAACGTCTATGGGCGCCATCAGGTCGACGCCGAGGCCAAAAAACGCGGCCTTCGCGGCGCGCTCAACTACCCCTATGTGACGAGCCAGTTTGTCGTCGAGGATTGGGATTTCCCGGCCGAGTACTGGCGGCATTGGGAGGCGCTGTCGAAATCCGATCCACGGATTTGGACCAAGATCGCGGGGCGGGTGTTGGAGCAGCGGGACAGCTACTGGTCTCGTGCATCGACTGCGCGCATGTCCCAGGTCGCGACTACGGGATCGACCCGATCGCTGACGTCAGAGTCCCTGCTGGCGGACTGGTTGCTGAAGCTTAGGTCGAAGCCCTGCCTTCCCGATACGCGCGACATGATCCATGTCCCTGCCGATCTGCTCCGGAGGACGCTGGAGACGGAATCGCTCATGGATGTCGAGCCATTCGTGCACGGTCTCCTCGACCGGGAGACGACTCGGCCGCTGCTCGATCTGCTCGGCGTCCGCAGCTCGCCGAGCGGGCCAGGTCGATTGCTTGACCGGCTACGCGCGCTGGCGAAGTCGGACAAGGCGCCGGCCCATGAGGTCGAGAAATGGTATCGCCGCCTCGATCAGATGCTCGATGCCGCTTCCACGCCTGACGCCCAGAGCATCAAGGACGCGTTCAAGGCAGAGAAGCTGATCCTCGCACAGGACGGGACCTGGGTGACATCGGGCGCGGTGTTCCTGGCCGGTGACGAGGAGGATGTCCCGGGCGGCGCGGTGATCCGGGCCTCGGTGCTCGATCTCAGCCTGTGGCGGCGCGTAGGCGTCGCCGAACGGCCCTCTGCTGATCTCGCGCTGCAATGGCTGGGTACGCTTGCCTCGGGCAAGGCGCTCTCGTCTGACGACGCGCGCCGTGTGCGGACACTGATGTCCCGATACCCGACCCGCATCTGGGAAGAGTGCGGGCATTGGGTGAACATGTCGGGCGAATGGGTCGCAACCGACGCGCTCGCCTATGGGCTCAGCATGCAGAGCCTGTTCACCTACGGGCATCTCCACGACTGGGTGAAGCGCAAGACAGCCGATTTCCGGCAGCTCTCGGCCGAAACGGTGCGCAATCCGCCATTTTCGTCGCTTCAGGCATTGTCCGATCTCGTCGAGGAGCGCTTCAACCAGCCGCCCCTCTTCCCGGGTCTGGAAGACAGGCGCGCTTGGCTCACGGCCTTCGGCACGCAGCTTGCGCGGATCGAACTGGCCGACCCTGGCGAGACCAAGCGCGTGCGCACGGTCGCAGCGGCGATCGCGGCGACCAGCTGGGTCGCCGCCCCGAAGCTGGAAGTGATCCCTTATCTGGACGGCGTGCCGGCTGGCACGGCGCGGCTCACGGACATTCTCTGGCTCGACGGCAAGCTGTTCGTCAGCCCGCTGTCGAAGGCGAAACTCGCCAAGCGCGTGCCGGAAGAGATCGGCAAGGGCCTGAGCGCCGACATTCGTGCCGCGCTGGCCTATGCGTTCGAGCGGTCGCCTGCTGACATCAAGGACTATCTCGAAGAGAACTTCACGCTCGGCCCAGAGGAGACGACGGTCGCGCCTGTGGTGGAGGTGCCGCCTGCGGCTGCCGCTGCCGGAGGCAACGCGGTCAATGAGCCGGTCGATCACTCTCAGCAGGCGGCGTCGGACGATGGCGAGGCCGGGTCGGTGATCGACGAGGACTTGTCCGAGGACGAGGGTCCCACGAACCCGTTGGAACCAGAGGCGCCGCACCAAGAACCCGATGGCGGGTTATTGGTGCCGGAGATAGTCAGCCGTCCGCGCCCGCCGCAGAAGCCAGCGCGGCCCAGCGTCATCGCCCGCTTCGCGTTGGCCCTCGGCTACAAGCCCGATGGCGAGGATCGCTTCTACCATTCGGATGGCAGCTGGATCGGCCGCGCCAACGGCGCGCGCTTCCCGTGGGAGCGTCGCTCGGCGGGCGGCGAGGTGCTTCGGCATTACTATCCGAAAGAGCACTGCCTTGAGCGCGAGCCGCTTCAGATTGAGGCCGACGTCTGGGGCCTGCTCGACCAGAAGCCCGACGCCTACTCATTCATTCTCGTCAATTCGGAGGGTGAACCTGTTGAAATGACGGGTGCTCGCCTGCGCGCGCTGCGCGATGGCGGCGGGATCACCATTCACCCCGCAACATACAGGCTGGTTCTGTCGAGTGAGGGCGCATGAGGAAGAAGAGCATCAAGCTAGCGGCCCAAACGTTTGTGACGAATGTTGATGAGATCGTCGCGTTTACCCAGCGCTCAGCTGCGGCTGCGCCACTGACTGAGCAAGACCAGTCATGGTGCTATGATCTCGCAATTATCCGGGTCTATCGCGAGTTCGAGGATCTGATGTTGAGCTGCCTTGTGGCGTTGATCAACAACGACACGACCACATTCTCGCAGCTAAAGAAGCGCACATTCCCGAAGCATATGAACGTCGAAGTTTGCGAGTATCTCATTTGCGGCGACGGATATTTTGATTTCGCAGGTCGAGATGGGCTATTGAAGACCATCAAGAAGATTGTTCCGAATGGGCACTGGCTACCGAATATTGTCGGTCACGCTGCCTATACAGCCACTCTCAAGAGGCTCAGTGCGTTAAGGAACTTTGCCGCGCATGACAGCTCAGTTTCGAAGAAACGAGCGTTGGAAGCGATCGGTCAAGAGCGAATTTCGTCCAGCGGTGCCTGGCTAAAGAAACAGAACCGTTTCGCGACGATCTGCAACAGTTTGAAGGCCATGGCCCAAAAAATCGACGCCGCAGCGCCGCATTGAAAGAGAGATGATGACCAAACCTTACAAGAAGAAGCTCATCGAGGTCGCCATCCCGCTAGAGGCGATCAACGCGGCGTCGGCGCGGGAGAAGTCGATCCGGCACGGGCATCCGTCCACGCTGCATCTCTGGTGGGCGCGGCGGCCGCTGGCGGCGTGCCGGGCGGTGCTGTTCGCGCAGCTTGTCGATGACCCCTCGGGCTACACTGACAAGCTGCTGCGCGATCCGAAGATCCGCGCGCGGGCGGAGGCGGACCTGGCAGTCCGCCTGAAAGCGTGGCGCGAGCGTAAGGCGGACGCTCAAGGGAATGTGTCGGACACGCCCGAGCCAACGCTCGTGGATTGCGCGGCCGACCTCGAGCGCAAGCGGCTGTTTGAAATCATCGAAGAGCTGGTGATCTGGGAAAACTCGACGAACGAGGAGGTGCTAGAGCGCGCGCGTGCCGAAATCCGGCGCAGCTGCGGCGGCGTGCTGCCGCCGATCTATGACCCATTCTCGGGCGGCGGGTCGATTCCGTTAGAGGCGCAGCGGCTTGGCCTGCCCGCCTACGGGTCCGACTTGAACCCGGTCGCGGTGATGATCGGCAAGGCGATGATCGAGATCCCGCCGAAGTTCAAGGACATGCCCCCCATCCACCCCGGCATCAATGAGCGGTCGTTCTACCGCAATGCTGAAGGGCTGGCCGAGGACGTCAAATACTATGGCGAATGGATGCGCGAAAAGGCGTGGGAGCGCATTGGGCATCTTTACCCGCAAGTGGACTTGCCCAAGGAGCACGGTGGCGGCAAAGGACGAGTGATTGCCTGGTTTTGGTCGCGAACGGTCCCGAGCCCCGACCCGGCGTTCTCTGAAGTTCAAGTTCCCATTGCCTCCAGTTTTCTCCTGTCGGCGAAATCAGGCAAAGAGACGTGGCTCGAGCCGATCGTTGATAAGGCAGCGAAGTCCGTGTCTTTCCGAATTCGATACGGGGGTACGAAGGCCGAGATCAATAAAGCAAACGAGGGCACGAAGGCCGGGCGAGCAGTCTTCCGTTGCATTTTCTCCGATGCTCCGATCCCTGGCGAGTACATTGATGCGCGCGCATCAGAAGGCAAAATCGGCGCTATGCTAATTGCAATCGCGGTTGAGGGGCGCGGCAAGCGAGTTTATTTAGCACCAAACATCGATGACCAGAGAATAGCGGTCGAGGCTTCGGCTGCACTTGTAAAGTCAGTTGATCTCTCCGCTATTGAAGTGCCATGCCGTGGGACCTTCGCGAGTAATGCGCTGGGCAGGCGTTATGGCTTTAACACTTTTCGTGACTACTTCGGACAACGTCAGCTTGTAGCCTTGAACACGTTCTCAGGCTTGATTGCTGAGGTAGGCAAGAAAGTCAGAGAAGACATTCTCCGAGATGGTAGTCTTGATCCTGGTGTTTCAGAAAGTTACGCCAATGCGATTTCGACCTTCCTTGCGTTCGCTGTTGATCGTGCCGCGGATGCGTGGAGTAGCATCGTTAGCTGGCGCAACACGGTCGAGGCTACCCGGAGCACGTTCGCTCGTCAGGGCATCTCAATGGTATGGGATTACGTTGAGGTAAACCCCTTCAGCGATAAGAACGGTAACTGGAATGACGCCTGCTTAGAGTGGGTCTATCGATCGCTCTCCGCATTTTCTCCATCTTCCGAGGGTGAAATCAGGCAAGCGGACGCTCAAACAGTTATCCTTCCGTCCAATGCAGTGCTTTCAACAGACCCGCCATACTACGATAACATTCTTTATTCAGATCTTTCAGATTTTTTCTACGTTTGGCTTCGCAGGGCCATAGGTCATATATATCCTGAAATCTTTCGGACAATAGTTGTTCCGAAGGCAGAAGAACTTGTAGCTACTGTATATCGCCACGGCAGCTATGCTGCGGCTGAAGCGTTTTTCCTTGGGGGAATGACCCAAGCTGTGTCCAATATGGCAAATCAGACGTCCCGTGATTTTCCGGCCACCATTTATTATGCTTTCAAGCAGAGTGAAGTTGAAACGGACGGAATAGTCTCGACGGGCTGGGCAACATTTCTTCAGGCTGTACTTAATTCAGGATATGCGGTTGTGGCAACCTGGCCAGTGCGAACTGAGAAGCCGGGCCGCATGATCGCGGTTGGCACGAACGCTCTTGCGAATTCCGTCGTTCTCGTTTGCCGAAAAAAGGACGCCACAGCCGAGGTGATCACCCGGGCCGAGTTCATCCGCGCACTGAAGCGCGAGCTACCCCCGGCTATTGCCGAGCTCCAGGCTGCCAACATCGCCCCGGCGGACATGCCGCAGTCGGCCATCGGCCCGGGCATGGGCGTCTTCTCGCGCTATAAGGCAGTGCTGGAGTCCGATGACAGCCCGATGAGCGTGAAGGCCGCGCTGCAGCTCATCAATCGAGAGCTGGACGAATATCTCGGTGGCATCCAGGGCGAGTTCGATGCCGACACGCGCTTTGCGATCACCTGGTTCGAACAGCACGGCATGGCGAAGGGCGACTATGGCGCCGCCGATAATCTCGCGCGTGCACGCGGCATCTCCGTCGAGAGCGTGAAACACGCCGGGATCATTGAGAGCTCCGCCGGCAAGGTCCGCATCCTGGCACGCGATGAACTCGACGATGATTGGGAGCCGGAAGGCGACGGTCACCTGACCGTCTGGGAGTGCCTCCAGCACCTCGTCCGCAAGTACGAGAAGGACGGCATCTCGCATGAGACCGCTGTTCTGCTGAAGAAGATCGACGCGAAAGCCGAGGCCGTGAAGGACCTTGCCTACTGCCTGTACGACATCAGCGCCAACAAGCGGAAGGATGCGAAAGAGGCCACGGCCTACAACGCCCTGATCGCCGACTGGACCGAGCTGACGCGGCAGGCAGCCGCGATCCACGACACGAGCGGGGATCGTCAGATCCGGCTGGATATCTGAGGGGGAACGGGACAGTGGCCAAGAGCACGCGCCAATACGTTTTCGAGGGCATGGAGCTGCTGCCCGCAGCCCTCATTCCGTTCGTCGAGAAGCGGCTGGAAAGCTCGTTGAAAGGGCATTGGCAGATTGAAGTAGCCGAACGGCTGAACCTGCGGCCGAACAGCAGTGGGGCGATCGGATGGGATCAGGCGGCGCTGTTCAACGGCATGGATCGCTATTGGGCTGAGGCATTCAAGGCCGTTCTCGGCCGCGCCGAGCGAGCGTTGGTGAATGAGCTTGTGGATGTGCGCAATAAGCTCTCGCACAACGAGAACTTCACGTATGACGACGCCGAGCGCGCGCTCGATTCCATGAGGCGCCTGATGGAGGCGATCAGCGCCGGCGAGACCGCCGAGCAGCTCTCGAAGATGCGCGACACCATCCTGCGTACGAAGTTCACCGAGCTTCAGCGCAACGAGGAACGGCGGAAGACCCAGCGGCTGGAAATCTCCGTCGAGACGGTGGCGGGCCTGCTTCCTTGGCGTGAGGTGGTGGAGCCGCACCAGGATGTCGCCACCGGCGAGTTCCAACAGGCCGAGTTTGCCGCCGATCTCGCCAAGGTGCATTCAGGAAGTGCGCCCGCCGAGTATCGCGACCCGCGCCAGTTCTACAGCCGCACCTATCTGACCGAGGGCCTGAGCGCACTTCTGGTCGGCGCGGCCAAGCGGCTGTCGGGCAGCAGCGGCGACCCGGTTGTCGAATTGCAGACCAACTTCGGCGGCGGCAAGACGCACTCGATGCTGGCCCTCTACCACATGGCGGGGGCGACGCCGGTTCAGGACCTGTCGGGCCTCGATCAGCTGCTCGAGAAGCACGAATTAACTGTACCCAAGAACATCAAGCGCGCGGTGCTGGTTGGCACCTCACGCGGGCCGCAGGACGTCCTCAATGCCGAGGGCGGCCGCAAGATCCGCACGACCTGGGGTGAACTGGCGTGGCAGCTCGGCGGCGCCGAAGCCTTCGACATGGTTGCGGAGAATGATGCCAATGGCATCGCGCCAGGCTCGCACCTGCTCGAGACGATCTTCAAGAAGTACGCCCCCTGCCTGATCCTGATCGACGAGTGGGTGGCCTATCTGCGGCAAATCTATCGGATCGAAGGGCTACCCTCGGGTTCGTTCGATGCGAACCTGTCGTTCGTCCAGTCGCTCACCGAAGCTGTCAAGGCGAGCCCCGGCACCTTGCTGGTCGCATCCTTGCCGGCGTCGCAGATCGAAGTCGGCGGCGAAGGCGGTCAGGAGGCGTTGGCGCGTCTCAAGCAGACCTTCAGCCGTGTCGAATCTTCATGGCGCCCCGCCAGCCAAGAAGAGAGCTATGAGATTGTCCGGCGGCGGCTGTTCAAGGAGATCTCCGGCGACAAGTTCCACCATCGCGACAACACGCTGAAGCAGTTCGCGAAGCTCTATCGCGAGAACGCCAACGATTTCCCGCAGGGCTGCGCCGACGAGGATTACCGGCGCAAGCTGGAGAAGGCCTATCCGATCCATCCCGAGCTGTTCGACCAGCTCTATACGAGCTGGGGTTCGCTCGAGAAGTTCCAGCGGACGCGCGGCGTGCTGCGCCTGATGGCGCAGGCGATCCACGAGCTCTGGATGAACGGCGACCCGTCGGTGATGATCATGCCGGGCAGCGTTGCGGTGAGTTCGCCGCGCGTTGAGCCGGAGCTGCTCCACTATCTCGACGTGACTTGGCAGTCGATCATCGCCGGTGATGTGGATGGCACTGCGTCGACGCCCTACAAAATCGATCAGTCTGCCCCCAACCTGAACCGCTATTCCGCGACGCGCCGCGTGGCCCGGGCGATCTTCATGGGCACGGCACCGACGCACCAGCAGCAGAACACCGGTCTCGACGACAAGCAGATCAACCTCGGCGTCGTGCAGCCGGGCGAGCGGCCCACGATCTTCGGCGACGCGCTGCGACGGCTGACCAACCAAGCCAAGTTCATGCACGCCGATCTCGGGCGCTACTGGTACTCGATGTCGGCGAGCCTCAACCGCATCGCAGCCGACAAGGCAGCGCAGATCGAGACGGCGCTCGTCCTGATGACGATCGACAGCGAGCTGAGCAAGTATGTGAGCAGCCTCGCTGATCGTGGACACTTCGATGCCGTTCAGGTGGCGCCGGCCTCCTCGGCGGAGGTGCCGGACGAATCGGGAGGCGTGCGGGCAGTCGTGCTGGGCGTCGCGCATCCGCACAATGGCCGTGAGGGGTCTGAGGCGCTGGTCGAAGCCAAGGACATCCTGATGCAGCGTGGCAGTACGCCGCGCGTCTATCGCAACATGCTCGTCTTCATCGCCGCGGATTCACGCCAGCTCGACAATCTCAAAGACGCGGTGCGCGCGTACCTCGCGTGGGGCGAGATCGTCCGTGACACTGAGCGGCTCAACCTGACGCAAAGCGACAGCGCGCTAGCCAAGGCCAAGCTGGCTGAGTCGAACGAGACAATGAAGACACGCTTGAAGGAAGCGTGGTGCTATCTCCACTACCCGGCGCAGGAGAGCGCACAGGCCGACGTCGAATGGGTCTCAGGCAAGATCCCTGCTCAGGACGGGCTTCTAGCGCGCGCCAGCAAGAAGCTCGTCGCGGAGGAAGGGTTGCTCACGGAACTCGGACCGACGCGCCTCGATCGTGACCTCCAGAAATATATCTGGAACGGCAAGCCGCATCTCTCGCTCAAGGACCTGCGTGAGTATCTCAATCGCTACATCTATCTGCCACGTCTGAAGAACCAGGAGGTTCTGATCAAGGCCGTGCAGGCCTCAGTAAGCGGGATGATCCCGGGGCCCTTCGCCTATGCCGAGCGATGGGACGAGAAGTCGGACATCTATCTGGGCCTAGCCATCGAGCGGGCCGCTAACGCGGCAGTCGTGATCGACAGCGACAGCGTCATCGTGAAACCTGCCGTGGCAGAGGCCCACCGACCGGCTCCGGTACAGCCCGGAAGTGGCGGGGGCACGGAGATTCCCGGTGAGAAGACGCCCGAGACCGGGACACAGCCAACGGATGGCACGCCCCAGCCTCCAGCTATTGAAAAGAAGCTAACTCGGTTCACGGGCACCGTGATGATCTCGCCGGAGCGCCCAGCTCGCGATATCCACCAGATCGTCGAAGCGATCGTCGAGCAGCTTACAACGCTGCCGGGGAGTTCGGTAAAGCTAAGGCTCGAGATCGATGCCGAGGTTCCATCAGGGCTCGACCGGGCGAAAGTACGGACGCTGGTTGAGAACGCCAACACTCTCGGGTTCATCGACAAATCGGTGGAGTGAGTGTGGGTTGCCCCTGCCGATACGCGCGACAATGCGCGCCGGTCGTAGCGGATCGCGGGCGCGCAGCGGTTCGCATTTGCGCGAGCGCATCATGGTGCGGGCGGCGCTACCCGCCGCCCCCGCGGAAGTCGAAGAGCGGGATACCGAGCCGCTTCGCCTTGTCGGCCAGGTTGTCGGTGACGCCCGAGCCGGGGAAGACAATGACGCCGATCGGCAGCGTCTCGATCAGCGCGTCGTTGCGCTTGAAGGGGGCGGCCTTGGCGTGGCGGTGCCAGTCCGGCTTGAAGACGATCTGCGGCACCTTGCGCCGGTCGGCCCAGCAGGCGGCGATGCGCTCGGCGCCCTTCGGCGTGCCGCCATGCAGCAGCACCATCTCGGGGTGCTTGGCGTGCACGCGGTCGAGCGTGGCCCAGATGCGCTGGTGATCGTTGCAATCGACCCCGCCGGCGAAGGCGATGCGCACGCCCGGGGGCAACAGCGGCTCGGTTTCGGCGCGGCGCCTGGCGGCGAGGAAGTCGCGGCTGTCGATCATCGCCGCGGTCATCGTGCGGCGGCTGACCATCGACCCGGCGCGCGGACGCCAGGCGGAGCCGGTGTGATGCTCGAAGAGCTCGGCGGCGGCATCGCGGAGGAACTCGAAGGCGTTGCGGCGCTCGATGAGCGTGAGGCCCTGGGCGAGGAGGCATTCCAGCTCGACGGAGCGGACCTCGGAGCCGTCCTGCTCGCGCTGGGAGCGTTGCTGCGCGGCCTCGTTGGTGTCGAGCTCGCGGCCGATGCGGTCGATGCCGCGGTGGAAGAGGTTCACGAGCGACCAGAGCAGGTCGGGCAGGTCGGGCTCGAGGCGCGTCTCGCCGAGGCTCGCGACGAGTGCGTCGAAGATGTCGGCGACGGCACCGGAGAGGCGGTCGGGATCGGGCAGCGGCCGAGGGTCGGGCTCGTCGGCGAAGGGGCGATAGCCGTGGAGCTGGAGCTCGTCGAGCAGGTGCGCGGTGGCGGAGGCGGCGTGGGTGGGTTCGGCGTTGTCGAAGCGGTCGGTCATGGCCGGGTCCTCGCTGTCACGGGCCGCGCCCATCGCGGCCTTCGTGGCGATCACCCGGCCGGGGGCGGGACGGACCGGCACCCGCAGGCGAAGCCGGAGGGCCGCAGCGCAGCGGAGGACGGCGGCGCGCGGCTTTCTTGCCTCGCGAGGAAGCGGCCCGTCAGGGCCGCGGGGAAGAAAGTTGCGCGACGGCGTTGCGGGGAGGGCCCGGCTCCGGCCCGATCGCCCGGGAGAAGGACGTGGGCGCAGTAGCCAGCAAGGAGCAGTGGCCGACTCGCCGAACGCGCGCGACGCACCGTCGGCATCAGCCAACGCGGTTATCCGACTATCACAACCGGCTGGTTGCCTCGGCTACACTGGTGGAATGAAGCCTGGAGACCCGATTCGTGTTGCGAGCCTTGCGGCGCTACAGGGGCGCGTCTCGGGCAACCCGGTTGTTCAGATAGCCTTCGCCGAGCGTCCCGGGACGCTGGGAGACGCTGTCCGCGACAGCGGGGGCCATGTGGTCGGCTACCGATGCGACGTCCATCCGGGCGCGGTGGTCCTCGTGGATGGCGCTCGCAAGCCGCGTGGCGCGACTCACCTGCTTTCCCCCCACCCGTCTCCCGTGGGTAACGGTCTCCCAGCGGCAGGATGGCTGGTTCCCAAGCCCCTGAGGCCGGACGGCGACCCGAACCTTCTTCGGCGACGTGAGGACGCACTTGCCTCTTGGGTCGGGCGGGTCGCGCTGCGCGAGGAGGTGCGAGGTCCAGATGGCTCCGTTATTGAGGAGGGCCTTAGATCGCCGCAGATCGGAGCCATCTTCGGATTGCTCGCGCACTGGAAGGCATCGGACGCGCTCGCCACCGTCGTCATGCCCACCGGCACCGGCAAGACCGAGACCATGCTTACCCTGCTCGTCCGGGAACGGTTCACGCGTCTCCTCGTCCTCGTGCCGACCGATGCCCTTCGCTCTCAGCTGGCGCGCAAGTTCGAGTCGCTGGGTAGGCTTCGAACGATGGGCGTGGTGCCCGAGGACGTGGCGAACCCCGTCGTGGGGTGCTTCAAGCACGGTTTCGCCGCACCGGAGGACGCTCGCGCCTTCATCGAGCCCTGCAACGTCGTCGTGGCGACCGCGGCGATCCTGGCCGCCACGGATGAGGCGGTGAAGAGCGTGTTCGCCGAGATGTTCAGCGCGCTGTTCATTGACGAGGCGCATCACACGGGGGCGGCCACCTGGGCCGAAATCAGGGCCCTCTTCGAAGGCAAGCCGGGGAAGAGGGTGGTCCAGTTTACCGCGACCCCGTTCCGCGAGGACGGGCGGATGGTCGATGGCAAGGTGGCCTTCCGGTTTCCGATGAGGAAGGCGCTGGAGGAGGGCTACTTCAGGCGCATCCGGTATGTGCCCGTGGACACGCTGGACGAGGACGACGCGGACGACGATATCGCCAGCCGGGCGCTCAAGGCATTGGACGAGGACCTCGCAGCCGGCCTCGATCACGTGCTCATGGCCCGGACGAAGTCGATCCCGCGAGCCGTGGAAGTCCTTGACATCTACAGGCGACTCGCACCATGCCACTCCCCGGTTCTGGTACACAGCCGGATGTCCGCCTCCCTGTTGGAGGCCGCCCACACGGCCCTACGCGGCAGACGCACGCGTGTGATCGTCTGCGTCGACATGCTGGGCGAGGGGTTCGACTTTCCCAACCTCAAGGTGGCCGCCCTCCACGATCCTCACAGCAGCCTGGCCGTCACCCTTCAGTTTCTCGGACGCTTCACCAGAGATGCCCCGAGCCTCGGCGAGGCCACTGCGGTCGCAAGCCTTGCGACGCGCAGCATGGATGCACGCATCCAGACTCTCTACGCCGAGGATGCCGACTGGGCGACCATCCTCAGCACGCTCAGTGAAGACGAATCCTCGGTCGCTGAGGAGCGCAGCGAGTTCCTGCTCGGCTTCGGGCCGGACGAGGAACAGCTGGTGTCTCTGCGGCAGATCCAGCCGAAGATGAGCGCGGCGGTTTACGAGACGGCAGCGACGTCCTGGCACCCGCTCGCGATCGAGGACGGGGTGGGAAACGGCCGGGTCGTGGCCGTTCCACCGAGGGTCAATCCAACCAAGCGCACGGTGTTCGCGATCACCAGGGAGGATCTGCCCGTGCGCTGGGGGTCACCGAAGCACATCCAGGACAGCGTCTGGCACCTGTTTCTCGCGCATTGGGATGAAGCGAGGGGTCTTCTGTTCATCAACACGTCGGACAACGCCATGTCGCTGGACAGAATGGCCGAGGCGTTGATGGGAGCGCCGCCCGTACCGATACGTGGCGACGCGGTCTTCAAGGGCTTCTTCGGCATCAAGCGAATGGTGCTGATGAACGTCGGCCTCAAGCACGAGCGGAACAGCCGCTTCACCCGCTTTTCGATGCTGGTCGGTCCCGACGTGGCTCAGGGCATCACCCGACAGAGCCTGGGCAACAAGACGAGGACCAACATCTTCGCCATGGGGCTGGAGCGTGGACGGCGCGTGACCATCGGCGCGTCGGCCAAAGGGCGGCTCTGGTCTCACGCCGTCGCGCACGATCTGTCGAGGTGGGTGGCATGGTGCGCGGAAATCGGCAGCCGCATCCGGAACCCTGCCGCCAACCCCGACACGGTGCTTGCCGGGGCGCTGGTCCCGGAGGAGATCGATGCTCGGCCCGCGGCGGTTCCGTTGTTCATCGACTGGGGCTGGAACGTGATGGCTCGACCCGAAGAGGCCGTGATCATCATCATTGACGGATCAGAGGTTCCCCTCCTGGAAACAAGCCTGGAAATCGTCAACCACAGCGCTCAGGGCAGGATAACATTCAGACTCATCACCGACCTCGGCTCGCGCGACTTCGAGATGGACTTCCTCGGCAAGACAAAGGGCGTGCGTTACGTCCAGACTGGCGGCTCGGCGGTTTACATCCGGGCCGGGCGCAGGGAGATGCTCCTCAGCGACTGGCTGGCGAGCGACGACCCGATGTTCATTTTCGCAGACGGAAGCCAGTTGCAGGGCCACGTCCTGTGCAAACCGCAGGCCGCGGCCGCGCTGGCTCCTTTGGAGGACAGGCAGGTCTTGGCCTGGGATTGGCCACCCGAGGTCGACATCCAGAAGGAGTCGATCCGGCGCTACACAGGCCAGACGTTCACTACGGTCCAGGGGCATGTCTGCCACGTGATTGGCGGGAGCGCCTGGGGGGCTGCCGCCAGTTTCTCCTATGATATCATCTTTGACGATGACGACGCAGGGGAAGCCGCCGACGTCGTCGCGATGGGCATGCAAGACGGCAAGTTCCGCATCGACCTCTTCCATTGCAAATTCTCTGGTGACGACAAGCCGGGGGCGCGTGTCGACGACCTCTACGCGGTTTGCGGCCAGGCCGCGCGGTCGGTGCGCTGGATCGGCAATCCCCCGAAGTTGTTGGACCACCTCGTCCACAGGAGGCGCAAGCGATTGAGGGATCGGGGGGAAGATCGCCTGATCCGGGGGACCGAGCAGCTCCTAAAGCGGTTCGCCAGGGCGGTTCCCGACAGTAACGTGCAGTTTCGTGTTTTCGCCGTGCAGCCGGGCTTGTCAAAGGCGCGCGTCGGCACCGGGCAGAACGTGGTCGACGTGCTGGCGGCTGTGGACGCGTACCTGCACGACGCGGTCGAACTCGATTTCAACATCATCTGCAGCCCTTAGCGTCCGTCTCGAGGGTCTTGGCGTCAGCTCTGGGCGCAGGACTGACGAAGTTGATGCACGCGCTGCGCTGACCGCGTTGCCCGACATCAGCCGGCGGCGGCAGCCTGCAGGCAGTTTGCATCCTCAGGCGCTAGCTGGACGCTTACCCACGCAGCCAACTCGGTAGGACTAATCTGGCGGAGATCGTCGTCGAAGTCGCGTGCGCGTGGGCGAAGCACGATTGGCTCGATGGAATGATGGCCTGCGCGGTCGGCGAGGCTTTCGGCAGCGCGCGTGCCCGCGTCGTCGTTGTCCTGGGAGATGTAGATGCGTCGGAGCGATGCTGGCAGGACTAGGGCGGTGAGATGGCTTGCCGATAGCGCCGCGATCATCGGCATTGCGGGCAGCACATGTCGGAGCGCGAGGATCGTCTCTATGCCCTCGCCGACGGCGACGACCTCCTGCACGGCGCCGAATCGCACGCCGTTCCCAAGCAGCTGCCCCATCGCGCGCCTCGGCGTAGCGATCGGCGCCTTGCCACTGCCGTCGCGGGCGAGCCAGGTGCGATGCACGCCGGTGATAGTGCCGTCGAGATCCGTCACCGCGGCGAGCATCGCTGGCCACGTCTCGACCGGCGCGTTCTCGTCCGCGCGGTAGTAGCAGCGCGGGTGGAAGCGCAGTGCGGGCAGATCATCCAGGTAGGTGATGCCGCGCGCGCGCAGATAGGTCTCGGCCAGCGTGCCCTTGATCCGCTGCCCGGCGTAGAACAGCCGGCGCGCCGCATCCGGCGACCCGGCAGCGACCGGCGCACGCGGCTCCGGCCGCTGCGGCGCAGGCAGGCTCAGGAACCGCCGCGCCTCGGCCATCACGTCGCGCAGGCTGTCTAGGCCGCGCGCCCGGGCAATCAGGTCCAGCAGGTCGCCATGCTCGCCCGTCGCGGCGTCGGTCCACTTCCCGGCGGCGCCGCGCCCCGCCTCCGGCCCGTGCAACCGCACGAACAGGCTGCGCCCCGGCGTGTTCGTGATGTCGCCCACGGTCCACCAGCGCCCCTCGCGCCTGCCGTTGGCGAGGTAGTGGCGGCAGACCGCCTCGGCGTTTCGGGCCAAGCGGCGCGCGAGCGCGGCGGCATCCTCGCGCATCGATCCCTCCATGAAGATGCGGGCCCGCCTTGCGACGGGCCCGCGAGGTGCAGGGAGGCCGGTTACTCGGCGGCGATGGCGGCGGTGGGGATCGCCACGGCCTCAGTGTCCTCGGCTGGCGTCGCCGAGGCGATAGCCGGTTCGCCGCCCTCCGCCGCCGATTCCGCTTCGCCGTCAGCCGCTGCCTCGGTGTCCGGCTCCACCGCGGCGAAGACCTGGCCCGGCGTGCGCAGCGGCTCGGGCACCCAGCCGGTACCGGCGAGCAGTTCCTCGGCGGCCGTCGCCATCTCCGCCTTCTTGAGGCCGGCGATGCGCTCCGCCGCCCGCACCCCGCGCGCCTCCCGCACGGCGGCGAGGATGCGGCCCTTGGTGACGCGGCCGAGATAGGCCTCCGCCGTCGGGCGCCAGCCGACTGCGGCCATGTCGAGGCTGACCGCCCCGGCGATGCGGTCGGCATGCGCGATCGCCTTGGGCCGACGATTGTAGGCCTCGTGCACCGCGTTGACCGTCAGCCCGACGCAGTGCGCGAACAGCGCCTCGCGGCTGTCGGCGTCGAAGCCGGCAAGGACCGGCCAGAGCTCCCCCGGCTCCTGCGGCATCTGCGCCTGCCAGCGTGCGTGGCGGGCCTCAATGGCGCGCGCCGAGGCGGTGTCGGCGAGGCCCGGCGCATGGGCGGAGAACAGCGCGCTCTTCGGCTCGATCTCCAGGCAGGAGTCGAGGCCGTAGCGGTAGAACAGCCGCAGGCAGAGCGCGTGCAGCGCGGCGAGGAAGGCCGTCTGGGGATCGGCGGCGAGCGCATCGCGCAGCGCGAGGGTGCGGTGCGCGGTGAGCTCGGTCAGCAGCCGGTCGGGCAGCGGGCGGATGCCCTCGTCCTCCTCCGGCGGTTCGGCGGGTGGGCCGGCCGGGCCGGTGTCGGGCTCGGCCGTGGTCTCGCCCTCCCGCTCCGCAGCGGCCTGGGGCTGGTCGGTCTCGACCTGCTCCTGCTCCGGTTCGGCCGTGATCGGCGGTTCGTCCTCCGGCCTGACGTAGCCGCGCTCGACGCGGAGCGCGCCGGAGCCGTCGATGCTGACGAAGACGCCGGCACGCGCCATCTCCTCGGGATCGTAGGCGACGGGCCGCTCGTCGAAGGCGGCAAGTGCCTCCTCGATTTCGGCCAGGCGCCGGTCGGTCTCCTCCGGCACCTCGTCGGCCTCGGCGCATTCCTGCTCCAGCCGATCGAACTCGGCCTGGAGCGCATCGCGCCGCGCGGTCTCCTCCTCGGTCAGCGGCTGCGTCTCGCCGGAAAGGCGGCGCAGGCCGTAGGTGTGGCCGTACGGGAAGTCGGGCGCGGTCTCGACCCAGCGCCAGCCCTCGGCGCGGATCGCCTCGGCCTCGCGCTCCAGCCGCTCGCGCGCGAGCCGGTCGAGCAGCCCGGCATCCTGCCACCAGCCGCCGTCGTCGGGCTGGAACAGGTCACGCAGGATCAGCCCGCCCGCCGCCTCGTAGGCCTCGGCGCCGACGAAGCGGGCGCGCTTGTCGGAGGCGCGGACCGCGCCCTCGGTAAGCAGGCGGCGGATCTGGTAGGGCTCCTTCGTGTAGGAGCGCTGCAGCGCCTCCCACACCTGCTCCTGGCGCTCATGGTCGGGGCTGACGGTGAAGGCCATCAGCTGCTCGAGCGTCATGCCGTCCTCGGCGTAGAGGTCGAGGAGGCGCGGCGACACGGCGGCGAGGCGCAGCCGCTGCCGGACGACGCCGATCGACACGAAGAAGGCTGCGGCGATCTCCTCCTCCGAGCGGCCGCGCTCGCGCAGGGCCTGGAAGGCGCGGAACTGGTCGAGCGGGTGCAGCGGGGCACGCTGCACGTTCTCGGCCAGGCTGTCCTCCTCGGCGATGCCCTCGGTGCGGATGATGCAGGGGATCGGCGCGGTGCGCGCCAGGCGCTTCTGCTTCACGAGCAATTCGAGCGCGCGGTAGCGCCTGCCGCCGGAGGGCACCTCGAACATGCCGGTCTCGCGGCCGTCGTCGTCCAGCACGGGGCGGACGGTGAGGCTCTGGAGCAGGGTGCGCCGGGCGATGTCCTCGGCCAGTTCCTCGACGGCGATGCCGGCCTTGATGCGGCGGACATTCGCCTGGCTGAGCACGAGGCGGTTGAAGGGGATGTCGCGCGAAGCGGAGAGCGCGATCCTGGGGGCGGACTTCGACATGGGGGTTCTCCATGACAGGCCGGCCGGGAGCCTCTCTCCCGACCCTCAACCCGTCACGAAGACCGCCTCGGCCCTCTCACTCTCTCGGCGCCGCTGGTGCGGCAGGGGGGAGGTTCCACACCTCCGCCCCGGCCGCGCGATAGGCATCCGCGACAGCCGCGAGCGGCGCGTAGGAGAAGGCACTCCAGGGCAGCGGGCTGGCGGGCTCACCGACCGCGACCATCGGGCCGCGCACCGCGAGATCGCAGACGACCTCGAAGGCCAGGCCGCGGCTATCTATCACCGGCAGGCCAGCGGTGACGCAGGCCGTCTTGATGGCCTCACTGTCATGCCCGCTGAGATAAGCACCGCGGGCGAAGTACAGAGTGAAGCCGCCGCGGCCGATGGCGAGGTGTCCACCCTCCGTGGTCAGTGCTTCGCGGATGTAGTGGCCGTAGCGATCCTCCGCCTCTGGTGCGATCAGCGGAGCCATGGCGCTGCGCTGCTAGGTCACGACACGGCCTCCGCCGTTTCTGCACCATCGTTGACCGCGTCGGTCTCAGGCGCGAAGGCGAGCAGGAAGTCGGCCGCCTTCGACGCCGCGCTCGCCGCGCGGACGATTGCGCGATTGTCCTCGCGCAGCGCTTCCAGCCAGGAGCCGATGTAGTCGGCGTGGCGCACCGTCGGCACGATCCCGAGCGCGGCGCAGGTGAAGGCCGCCGTCATCTCAGCGACCAGCTCCTCCTGTGCGTACTTCTTCGAGCCGAAGCTGTTGGCGATCTCGCGGCCCAGGCGCGACGCGTGCCCCGTCCAGTGGCCGAGCTCGTGCAGCGCGGTCCGGTGCCAGTCGATCGGCTGGAAATAGGCCTGCGGCGGCGGCACGCGGATGAAGTCGCCGAGCACGTCGTAGTAGGCGCGCTCCCCGCCGATGCGGAGGTCGGCGCCAGAGCTTGCGATCAGCGCCTGGACCTGCGGCTCGATGAGCGAGGTATCGGCCGACGGCGCCGCCGCCACCAGTTCGGGCGGCAGCCCGTCGCACTGCTCGACGTTGAACACGGTGAAGCGCTTGAGGAAGTGGATCGCGCGGGCGTCCTTGCCCGTCTCCTGCGCGCGCTGCCGCTCCTCGCCGGGAATGAAACGATCGGCGTAGACGACGGTGGTGCCACGCTCGCCCTTGCGCACGCTGCCGCCCAGCGCCAGCGCCTGGCGGAAGGTGAGCCAGCTCTGGCCGGCGTAGCCGCGCTCGACGACGGCGCCCCACAGGATGAGCACGTTGATCCCGGAGTAGCGCCGGCCGGTCGCGGCGTTCTTCGGCAGGGCCAGCGGCGCGGCCACACCGGATGTTCCCCAGGGCTGCACCCAGGGCAGGCGGCCGGCCTCGAGTTCGGCGATAATCCTGTCGGCGATCTCGTCGTAGAGGTTCGCGCGGTCACCCGAGGCTCGGCCGCTCGGGGCCGGCCGCGTCGCGGAGTGGGTCATGGCGGTTCTCCATGACGGGCCGGCCGCGAGCCACTCTCTCGGCCCCGAAACCCGTCACGGCGACAGCCGCCAAACTCTCACTCTGCAATCGAACCGCTACCGCGGGATGTCACCCATTCCGGCACCGGGATCCTGGCTACTGTTCGCCACCGATCGTCCGATCACCCGACGCGGGCGCTCGCGCGCGGTTTGGTCTGCCGCTTTGCGATGACCTTCCTGGGGCTAGCGGAAACACTCGGGGCGACATCGCCCAAGTGCTCAATCCGAACGGGCGCGCGTGAAGGCAGGCGGACGACGAGCTCCAGCTTTCCGCCAATCGCCTCGACATAGCTGCGGAGCGTCGAGAGATACATGTCCGCCTGCTTCTCGATCTTCGAAATCGAGGGCTGCTTGACCCGCAAGGCAGATGCGATTTCCACCTGAGCCTTGCCGGCCATGCGGCGCAACTCGCTCAGGCTCTCGACTTCCTCGATGAGCTCCCGGGCGCGCGCCTCAACGCGTGCGCGCCGCGCTTCGGGAAGCGCGGCAACGACATCATTCAGTGTTCGTCCCATCACGTCTTTCCCTTCTTCGCGGCCTTGAGCCCATCGAGATGCGCCCTGAAGCGCCTGTCGGCTTTCGCAATGAGCGACTTGTAGAAGCGCTTCTCGCTGCCTCCCGATTTGTCGCCGGCGACGAGCAGGATGGCCTTGCGCTCGGGATCGAACGCGAAGGCGACACGCCAGACACCGCCATCCGCCTCGAACCGGAGTTCCTTCATGTTGGAGAACGCCGAGTCCTTGAGCGTATCCGCATGTGGGCGACTGAGCTTTGGGCCGAACACCGCGAGGAGCTTGGCGGAAGCCAACAGTTCATCCTGCACGGCTTCCGGTAGCTCTCCGAACTCCGCATCGAACTCATCACTGAAGAGGACCTGCCAGTCCATATATAGCTCCCAGGCTATAACGTCAAGGCGTCAGGCCGTGAGGCCGGCGGCGCCTGATCGGCGGCGCTGGCTTCGGGCAGGTGGCTCACGACGGGCGGCAAAGGGTTCCCGAGGTGCCGCGAGAGCGCCATCTCCCTGGACGCGCGATCCAGCGCGTAGCCGCGCCGCTGGAACTGCGCGCCCTCGAGCAGCGCCTGAATGTACCCGGCGACCGTATCGGCGGCCATGATCAGCGACGTGTCCACCGCGTGGATGTAGCGGCTGGTCACCGATCCCTGCGCGTGTCCCAGCAACGCCGCGACGGTCGACTCGGTGAAGCCGAGATCGTTCGCGATGCTGGCGAAGCTGTGGCGTAGGACATGTGGGGTGACGTCCGCGAGCGGTGTCTTCGCGAACATTTTGTCCCAGTGCTTCGGGAAGCCGACCAAAGGCTTGCCATCGAGGAAGCCCCGGAACACCGGGCCGACCGCTTCACGCGGCCGATCCGCCTCAAGCATGTCGACGGCCGGAAGTCCGATCGGGCGCACCGATGCGCCCTCCTTCGTGTCGTGCAGACGAAGGCAGCTGTTGGCGGTATCGACCTCGGACCAGGTCAGGTTCAGAATCTCGCCGCGCCGGCATCCGGTCAGGGCTAGCAGCCGGGTGATCTTCGCCGAGGTGCGGAGTTGATCATCAGCGAGCGCCTTCGCCAGCAGCTTCCCCAGCAATCGATACTCGTCCTCCGAGAGGCGCCGCGTCCTCTTCTGGTCGGCGGCTTTCCGGATGCCATGCGCCGGGTTGGTCTCGATGATGCCGGCCTCCCGCGCGTAGGTCAGCAACGCGCCGAGGAAGCCAACCGTGCGGCGACCCGTTCCCATGCCGCCGCGGACGATGGCGCGCCCGCGCCGCCGCGTCTTCACGTCGGCCTTCGTCTTGCCGGACGCGATGTCGCGCATGAACTGCGTCACGTCCGCGCTGGTGAGGTCCTTCACACGCCGCGTGCCGAGCAGCGGGACGATATGGCGCTTGATACGCCCCTCGTCGGTGTAGATCGTCGAGGCCTTCTTCGGCCGTTGCTTCTTGCCGAGGATCAGCCCGGCCTTCGCGTCGGCCATATAGCGCTCGCAAAGCTCCTTGACCGTGATCGCGCGGTGGTCGAGTTCCCGTTGCTCCGCCGGGTTGTCGCCTTGTGCGATGCGGCCGAGGAGCACGCGGGCTTCCCGCCTCGCCGTCTCCGGCGTCCAGACGCCATGCACGCCGATCGTGAATCGCCGGGTGCGACCCTTGGCGCGATACTGCACGACGTAACTGCGCCGTCCCGAGGTGAACACCCGAAGGCCGAACCCGGGCAGTTCGTCATCCCAGATGAAGTAGTCCGCGTCCTGCGGCGTTGCCTGATCGACGGTGCGCTTGCTGAGCTTTCCCACGTCCTGTGCTCCTGGTCCGAGTTGGGACCCGTGGGCTCCTTTTCCGGAAGCACCACGGAAGCACCCGGGCCGAAACTTCGACGTGCAGACGGATACGCGATGCGGCGAACGATGCCAGAAAAACTCAATCTACGTAGTGGTTTAGAGGGTCATGGCGTAGAAAGAGAAAGCCTGGCGAAATCGTTCCGGACGCGCTCCGAAGGCAGAGGTCGAAGGTTCGAATCCTTTCGGGTCCGCCAATATATCAAAGGGTTAGCCGGTGGCTGACCCGGAACAAAATAGGCCGGGGTCACACCGGGGTCATGGCGGGGCGCTGTTGGCACCCCGCCTGTTCCTGGTTCGGTCTTAAGCGCCGGCCACACGGTAGACCGTGTAGGACCCGCGGCTCCCCGCGCGATTCGGGCCGACTTGGCGAATTCGCTCGGCCACCTCGACCGTGATCCCCTTCTTTTTCAGGCCGGCGAAGAAGCCGCGCACCGTGTCCTTGCCCCAGCCGGTGGCTTCGCCCACCTGCGCGACCGTGGCGCCCTCGGGACGGCGCAGCATGGCCAGCACCGCCATCAGCTTGGTGCCCTCGCGGGGGCGAGACGGTGAGCCCGGCTCCCGCATGGGGCGGCCGGGCTTTCGGGCCAGGGCGTCGCGCAGGGCCTCCATCGGCGCGGCCAGGGCGCCGATCATGTCGCCAGCGCGGTTCGCCTCGTCGTCCCAGGCGGCCAGCACCGCCGCGGCGGCATCGCGCAGGCTGGCGCGCGGCGTGGCGGTGGGTGCGGCGAGGGCTTGGTCGAGCAGGGCGATCTCCTCCGTCATGGACGAGGGCTGTGCGGTTTCAGGAGCCGGGGCGTCCTGTTCCGCAGCAGCAGCGCGGTGTCGGTGGCGAACACGCCGAGCAGCTGCGCGGCGGTGCGGTCGCGGAACTGGTCGAAGCTGCCGCGCAGCGTCTTGCCGTCGA
>Ga0207950_100124_pt1 | contig 31737 bp, 29 predicted proteins | sample Subbio11_8B_AprC_FD_184814 | JGI IMG/M metagenome (GOLD analysis project Ga0207950, IMG submission 184814) | Serpentinite rock and fluid subsurface biosphere microbial communities from McLaughlin Reserve, California, USA - CR11_8B_AprC (SPAdes) | ecosystem: Environmental > Terrestrial > Deep... | reverse complement strand
GACCGGCGCGATCATCAGCATCGAGACCGGGGTGAAGTCGCGCGCGATGTCATAGCCGGGATCGCGGTAGTAGGAGGGGTTGATGCCGACCGAGCCGGTGTTGCCGATCACAAGCGTGTGCCCGTCCGGCGGCGCGGTCGCGACATGGCGCATGCCGATCTGCCCGGCGGCGCCGCTGCGGTTCTCGAGCACCACGGGCTGGCCGATCAGCGCGGGCATGTATTGCACCAGCACCCGGCCGGCGACATCGGTCGGCCCGCCCGGCGCGGCCGGGGCGATCATCACCACCGGCCGGCTCGGGAAGGCCGCCTGCGCCCGTGCCGGGGCCGCCAGGCCGGCGGCCAGGGCCGGCAGGGACCGTCGCGCCAATCGGATCATCGGCTTCCTCCTCCCTCGGCGGGCACCGCGGTCGGCGCCGGGCCGACGGCCCGCGGCACAAGCTGCTGGTCGGCGCCGAGCGGGCGGCTCGGCCAGCGCAGGCCGCGCTCGATGCCCTCGAAGCATAGCGCGCTGGTCGGCACGGTCATCGGGCCGAACTGCGGATGCTCGATGTCGAGCAGCGCGCGGCGTTCATGCAGGTGGCCATCGGCCACCACCTCGGCCAGTTCGCGCACCGGCGCGCAGGGCACGCCGGCCGCCGCGAGGCCCTGGAAGATCTCCTCCTTCGGCATCGCGGCCGTCCAGGAGGCGACCATGCCGTCGAGCAGGTCCATGTTCGCCACCCGGTCGGCCATCCGCAGGAAGCGCGGGTCGTCGATCAGCTCGGCATGGCCGAAATAGCGCGCGGCGGCGCGCCAATGGCCGTCATGGTTGCAAATGATGGCGACATGGCCGTCCGCCGCCGGATAGACGTTGTAGGGACAGACCGACAGCCCGCCATGGCGGTTGCCGGTGCGGCCGGGGAAGCTGCTGCCCTTCTCCGCCAGCAGGGCGAGGTTGGAGGTCAGCGAGGGATAGACCGCCTCCAGCATCGCCACCTCCACCGCGCGGGCCGGCCCGCCGCGCTCGCGCTCGAAAAGCGCGGTGACGATGGCGCCGTAGAGGTGGATGCCGGCGAAGAAGTCGCACAGCGCCGGCCCGGCCTTGAGCGGCGGGCCGCCGGCCTCGCCGGTGATGCTCATCACCCCGCTCATCGCCTGCACCACCAGGTCCATCGCCGGGTAGTCGCGATAGGGGCCGCTGCCGCCATAGCCCGAGCCGCTGGCGCAGATCAGCCGCGGATTGACCCCGCGCAGCACCTCGCGCGACAGGCCGAGCCGGTCCATCACCCCGGGGCGGTAGTTCTCCACCAGCACGTCGGCCTCGGCGGCCATCCGCAGCAGCGCCGCGCGGTCCTCCCCGGCCTTGAGGTCGAGCACGACGCAGCGCTTGCCCGAATTGAGCATGGCGAAGGGCAGCGTGGCCCCGCCATCGCCGTGCCGGCGGCGCAGCTGCTCGCCGCCGGGGGGCTCGATCTTGATCACTTCGGCCCCGGCCATCGCCATCAGGAAGGTGGCATAGGGGCCGTTGTAGATCTGCGTCAGATCGAGAACGGTGATGCCGGTGAGCGGTCCTGCCGACATTCAGCGTCCCTCGAAGCGCGGCGGCCGCTTCTCGGCGAAGGCGGCGCGGCCTTCCTTCACGTCCTCGCTGCCCTGCAGGATGCGGCTGACCATCTGCTCCAGCCGCAGCCCGTCGGCGAGCGGCATGTCGCGCGAGCGCAGCCCCAGCTCCTTCGCCGCCTGCACCGCGAGCGGGGCATTCGCGGCGATGCGGCGGGCGAAGGCGCGCGCGGCGGGCATCAGCTCCTCGGGCGGGACCACGGCATTGACCAGGCCCCAGCGTTCCGCCCGCGCCGCGTCGATGGCGTCGCCGGTCAGCAGCATCTCCATCGCGATCGCATGGGGCAGCTGCCGCATCACCCGCTGGGTGCCGCCATTGCCGGCGATGACGCCGCGCTTGACCTCGCTCAGGCCGAAGGTGGCGTGCGGGACGGCGATGCGGATGTCGGTGGCCAGCAGCAGGGTCATGCCGCCGCCCACGCAGAAGCCGTTGACCGCGGCGATGACCGGCTTCCACACCTCGAGGCCGCGATTGAGCAGCTGCCCCTTCTGCGTCAGCCAGTGGTCCGACAGCTCCTGCCGGCGGCCGATGAAGTCCTTGATGTCGGCGCCGGCCGAGAAGGACTTGTCCCCCGCGCCGGTGACGATCGCGCAGCGCACCGCGGGGTCGTCGCGCACGCGGATCCAGGCATCGGTCAGCCCGGCGTAATGCGCCGCATCGAGCGCGTTGCGCCGCTCCGGCCGGTTGATGGTGATGGTGGCGATGCCCTCGGCATCGATGTCGAGGTCGATGGACATCAGCGGCGCCCCTTCCCGCCGAGCAGGGTGCGGGCGAGCACCATGCGGTGCACCTCCGAGGGACCCTCGCCGATGCGCTTGATCCGCATCTCGCGGTACCAGCGTTCGAGCGGCATCTCCTGCGCGACGCCGAGGCCGCCGAAGATCTGCACGCAGCGGTCCACCACCCGCCCCGCCGTCTCGGTCGCCACCACCTTGGCGACCGAGGCGTCGGTCTTGAGGTCGCCGCCGAGCGCCGCGGTCCAGGCCGCCTGCCAGACCAGCAGGCGGGCGGCGCGCAGCTCCATCTCGCTGTCGGCGATCATCCACTGGATCGCCTGCTTGTCGGCCAGCTTCGAGCCGAAGGCCTCGCGCTGCCGGGCCCAGTCCATGGCGAGCTCGAGCGCCGCCTGGGCGATGCCGACGCAGGCGGCGGCATAGGGCACGCGGCCCTCGACCAGCCATTTCTCGCACAGCTGGAAGCCCTGGCCTTCCTCGCCGAGGCGGTTCTCGACCGGCACCTCGACATCCTCGAGGTGCAGCTCATAGGGCGACCAGGCGCGGATCACGCCGATCCGCCGCTTGGTCAGGCCCTTGGGGTTGCCGTCGATGATGAAGCAGGTGATGCCGCCGCGCTCCCCCTGCGCGCCGGTGCGGGCGAAGAGCAGGCCCCAGTCGGCGCTGCCCGCGCCCGAGATCCACATCTTGCTGCCGTTGAGCACGTAGCGGTCGCCGCGCCGCTCGGCGCGGGTGCGGATGCCGCGCGCCGGGTCGGCGCCGCCCGAGGGCTCACTGATGGCGACGAAGACCTTCTGGCCGCGCTCGACGGCGGGGATGCCGAAGCGCTCGATCTGGTCGCGGTTGCCGAGCCAGATGGCATTGGGCGGATCGGCCCCGAAGGCGCCGCAGGCCGGGATATAGGCGCCCATGCGGCACTTCGACGCCTCCTCGGCGATCACCGCCTGGCCGAGCAGGTCGAGCCCGGCGCCGCCATACTCGGTCGGCGTGCGGTAGCACCACAGGCCAAGGTCGCGCGCCTTCTTCTGCAGCGGGGCCAGATCCGCCACGGGCAGCTCGCAGGCGTCGTGCGGCGCGCGATCCTCGGCCGGCTTCACGTCGTTCTGCATGAAGCGCCGCGCGGTATCGCGCAGCATCTTCAATTCCTCGGGCAGGGCCCAGGCGCCGTTGTTCACGTCCTCATCACCTCCGGATGCCGGACCGGACGCGGTGATCGGATGCGGCCATGCCGCGATGCGATGGCGCCCCCGTCTTTGCCGGGTGCGCCTGACGCTTCCTCCGTCTCCTCGGCCGCGCCGGCCGGGCTTTCTTGTTCAACGGGAGGAAGTGTTGTGCCGGAGCGGGGGCGCGTCTAACACTTTAGCGGCAAGGCGCCGATGCCGCAGCGGCATCGAGACGGCCAGGGAGGGTGGAAGCTCGTGGAACTGCGGCAGCTCCGCTATTTCGCCGCCGTCGCGCGGGAACGGCATTTCGGCCAGGCCGCGCGCGCGCTGCGGATCGCCCAGCCCGCGGTCAGCCGGCAGATCCAGCAGCTCGAGGCGGAACTCGGCGTGCGGCTGTTCGACCGCCGGCCGCGCGGGGCGGTGCTGACCGCCGAAGGGCTCGCGCTGCTCGACCGTGCCGAGCGGCTGCTGGGGGAGGCGGAGGCGATGCGCCGCGACGCGCGCGGCCAGGCCGACCGGCCGCGCGGGGCGGTGACGATCGGCCTGTCGCCCGGCGTGTCGGAGATCATCGGCGCCACCTTCGCCACCCGCGCCGCGCGGCAGTTCCCCGAGATCCGGATGCGGCTCGCCATCGGCTTCATGCACGACCTTGAGAAGCAGCTCGAGGAAGGGGCGATCGACGCCGCCATGCTGAACGGGCCCGGCGCCTCGGTGCGGCTGGCGGCGGAACCGCTGCTCGCCGAGCCACTGTGCCTGATCTGCGCCGCCGCGGACCGCCGCTTCGAGGGGGCGGCGGTGCCGTTGCGCGCGCTGGCGGGCGTGCCGCTGGTGCTGGCCGGCCGGCCCGACAGCTGGGTGCGCCGCGCGCTGCGCGACGCGCTGGGCCAGGAGGCGTTGGGCATCGAGGTGGCGGGCGAGGCGGATACCGTCGCCGTCGCCAAGCGGCTCGTGCTCGCCGGGCTCGGGCCGATGGTCGATGTCGCCTCGATGGTGCGCGCCGAGATCCTGGAGGGGCGGCTGCGCGCGGTGCCGCTTGGTGCGCTCGCCATCACCCGGCTGCTGGTCATGCCCCGCGGGCGGGAACCGTCGCCGGCGGCGGTCGCGGCCGCCGGCCTGCTGCGCGACTGCGCGCGCGAGATGCTGGCCAGCGGGCTGTGGCTGGGCGCGCGGGCGCCGGCGGCCTCAGCCGGTCCCTGACGCCCGCCGGCGCCGGGGATGGCCCCGCGCGCGCCGCGCCATCACCCCTCCCAGGCCAGGCGCAACGCCGCCGCCGCCTGGCCGAGCGTCACGGCGGAAGCCGGGATCGCCTTGCCCAGGGTGAGGAAGCCGTGAATCTGGTCGGAGATGTGCAGGTGGCTGACCGGCACGCCCTCGGCCTCGAGCCGCCGGGCATAGGCGACGCCTTCGTCGCTCAGCGGGTCGTGGCCGGCGGTCATCAGGAAGGCCGGCGGCAGGCCAGAGAGGCTGCCCGCCCGCGCGGGCGAGGCGCGCCAATCGGCCCGCGCCGCCGGGTCCGGCACATAATGGCCGATGAACCAGCGCATCGAGGCGGCGTTCAGCACATAGCCCTCGATGAAGCGGCCATAGGCCGGCGATTCCGCCGCGAGGTCGGTGACTGGGTAGAACAGTATTTGGAACATCGGCATCGGCGCCTGGCCGTCGCGCGCCATCAGGCACAGCGCGGCGGCGAGGTTGCCGCCGGCGCTGTCGCCGCCCACCGCGATGCGCGCCGCGTCGATGCCGAGCGCCCCGGCCTGCCCGGCGACGAAGCGCAGCGCAGCGGCGGCGTCCTCGGCCGCCGCCGGGAAGGGATGTTCGGGGGCGAGGCGGTAATCCACCGCGACCACCACCGCGGCCAGCCGGTTCGCCAGTTCGCGGCAGAGCTGGTCATGGCTGTCGAGGTCGCCGACCACCCAGCCGCCGCCATGCAGGAACAGCAGGCAGGGCTGCGGCCCGGCGCCGGCGCCAAGGCCCCGATAAAGCCGCAGCCGCACCGCCCCGCCGGGGCCGGGGCAGGACAGGTCGCGCCATTCGGCGACCGCCGGCGGCTCGGGCTGCAGCACCTGCCGCGCGGCGGCATAGGCCACGCGCGCCTCGGCGGGCGTCATCGCCTCGAAGGGCGGCCGGCCGGAGTCGCGGATCAGGTCGAGCACCCGGCGGGCGCTGGGATGCAGGCTGGTCATGCGGGCGCTCCCTCGGTGGATTGATGCGATGCCGCCGCCGGGACCGCTGCCCTGGCGGCGGCGGCGGGGACCGGCGCGCCGGCCCCGCCGCCTGGATTCAGCCGGCCTGCCCCAGCGTGCCGGCGGCGCGCAGCGCGGCGATCTCGGCCTCCGGCAGCCAGCCGGCCAGCGCCGCCTCGGCCCCGGCGGGGTCGGCGGGCTGCGGCGGCAGGCTCAGCTCCGGCACGGTGCGGCTGAAGCGCGGCGCCGGGGCGGGCTGCGCCACGCCGTCGAACTCGACGAAGGTGCGCCGCGCGGCCATGTGCTTGTGGCGCAGCGCCTCGGCCGGGGTCAGCACCGGGGCGAAGCAGGAATCGGTGCCTTCCAGCAGCTCGCACCAGGCATCGCGCGGGCGCTGGCGGAAGATCTCGGCCAGGCGGCGCTTCGCCTCGGGCCAGCGGGCGCGGTCGGACTGCTTGGGGAAATCGGCCGGGTCGATGCCGATCCGGCGCAGCAATTCCTGGAAGAAGCGGCCTTCGATCGGCGCCACCGAGACATAGCGCCCATCGGCGCATTCGTAGCAGTCGTAATAGGGGGCGCCGCCGTCGATAACGCCCTCGCCGCGGCCCTCGGGCAGCAGCCCGGCGCCGAACAGGCCGAACATGCCGGTCATCAGATGCGCCACGCCGTCCACGATCGCCGCATCCACCACCTGGCCGCAGCCCGAGCCGCGCGCCTCGAGCACCGCGCAGACGATGCCGAAGGCGAGGTAGAGCGCGCCGCCGCCATAATCGCCGACGAGGTTGAGCGGCGGCGTCGGCGGCTGGCCCTGGCGGCCGATATGGTGCAGCGCCCCGGTCAGCGCGATGTAGTTGAGATCGTGCCCGGCGGCCGGGGCGAGCGGCCCGTCCTGCCCCCAGCCGGTCATGCGCCCATAGGCGAGGCGCGGATTGCGCGCAAGGCAGTCATCGGGGCCGAGGCCGAGGCGTTCGGCGACACCGGGGCGGAAGCCCTCGATCAGCGCATCCGCCCCGGCCACCAGCCGCAGCGCCAGTTCGCGCGCGGCGGGCTGCTTGAGGTCGAGGGCGAGGGTGCGGCGCCCGCGCAGGGTGAGATTGTATTTCAGCGGCCGGCTCATGCCGAGCTCGGGCGGGTCCGGCCGGTCGATGCGAAGCACCGTCGCGCCCATGTCGGCGAGCAGCATCGCCGCCATCGGTCCGGGGCCGATGCCCGCGAGTTCCACCACCTTCAAACCGGCCAACGGCCCCATCTGTTTCCTCCTGCGCTTGCCGCGGCGTCCGCCGGCCGGGAGCCGGATTTTTCCGAACGCCGTTCGGGAACAGCCGACACGGCGGCGGGCGCGCCGTCAAGCCGCCGTGTTGACAGCCTGCCCGAACGGCGTTCAGCATGCAGAACAAAGCGCCGGACCAAGGCGCACCCGCGCGGGGCAATTCCGCAGCCGGGAACAACCGAGGAGGAAAGGGGCGTGTCCTTTGCCCTGACCGAGGAGCAGATCCAGGTCCGTGACCTGGTGCGCCGGGTGGCGCGCGAGAAGGTGGCGCCGCGCGCCGCCGAAATCGACGCCAGCGGCGAATACCCGCAGGACATGTTCGATCTGCTGCGCGAACTCGGCCTGTTCACCCTGCCCTTCCCGGCCGAATATGGCGGCTCGGGCAGCACCCTGTCCGGCTGCCTCGCGGTCGAGGAGCTGGGCCGGGTCTGCTACAATACCGGTTACCTGCTGGTGGTGCAGTGGGTGCCGCTCGGCACCATACTCGCCGGCGGCACGCCCGAGCAGAAGGCGCGGCTGCTGCCCGGCCTCGCCTCGGGCCAGCTGCGCGCCGCCTTCTCGCTGACCGAGCCGCAATCGGGCTCCGACGTCGCCGGCATCCGCACCCGCGCGCGGCCCGATGGCGACGGCTTCGTGCTCAATGGCGGCAAGATCTGGTGCACCAACGCCGCGGTGTCGGATTTCGTGCTGGTCGGCGCGAGGCTCGAACGCGGCGACGGCCCGGGCGAGGTGAACTTCTTGATCGTCGAGCGCGACCGCCCCGGCTTCCGGATCGGCCGCAAGGAGGAGAAGATGGGCGCCCGCGGCGTCCCCTCCTCGGCGCTGTTCTTCGACGATGTGCGGCTGCCGAAGGAGAACCTGCTCGGCGGCGGGGCGGGCGGCTTCCGCTCGGTGATGGAGGCGCTGAACAAGTCGCGCCCGATCGTTGCCGCGCGCGCCGTCGGCCTGGCGCAGGGGGCGATGGACCACGCGATCGAGTTCGCCCGCGGCCGCCGCGCCTTCGGCGAGACGGTGGCGAACTACCAGGGCATCCGCTGGATGATCGCCGACATGGCGATCCAGATCGAGGCGGCGCGGCAGCTGACCTACGCCGCCGCGGCGGCGGTGGATGCCGGCACCACCGGCGCCGCGATGGCGAGCCTCGCCGCCTCGGCCAAGTGCTTCGCCAGCGACATGGCGATGAAGGTGGCGACCGACGCGGTGCAGATCTTCGGCGCCTCCGGCATCTCGAGCGAGTTCCCGATCAACCGCTACTTCCGCGACGCGAAGGTGGTGCAGATCATCGAGGGAACCAACCAGATCCAGCGCAACATCGTCGCGCGCAACCTGATCGGCAAGGCGGAGTGACCGGCATGGCGAAGGAAACGGGCGGGCTGCCCTATGTGGGTCTCGGCCTCTACTACGAGGACCTGGCCATGGGGCGGCGCTTCCGCACCATCGGCCGCACGGTGACCGAGGCGGACATCGTCAACTTCATCAACTGCACCGGCATGGCCGAGGTGCTGTTCATGAACCTCGACTTCCTCGAGAAGGAGAGCGACATCAAGGGCCGCGTCGCCCCGGGCGCGCTCGGCTACACCTTCGCCGAGGGGCTGCTGGTGCAGGCGACCATGCAGCACACCGGCTTCGCCTTCCTCGGCATGGATCTGAAGATCGACAACCCGCTCTTCGCCGGCGACACCATCCATGTCGAGGTCGAGGTGATCGAGGCGCGGCTGTCGCAGAGCCGGCCCGGCCGCGGCCTGGTCCGCACGCGCAACCGCGTCGTCAAGCAGGACGGCACGGTGGTGCTGACCTATACGCCGCTGCGCATGGTCAAGTGCCGCAGCGCCGGCGGGCCCGAGGCGTGAGCGAGGCGGCTGGCGGGCCGCTCGCCGGCGTCAGGGTGATCGACCTGACGACCGCGGTGCTCGGCCCGGTGGCGACGCAGATCCTCGGCGACATGGGCGCCGACGTGATCAAGGTGGAGCCGCCGCAGGGCGACACCATGCGCCAGGTCGGCCCGACACGCGGGCCCGACATGGCGGTGATGTTCCTCAACATCAACCGCAACAAGCGCAGCGTTGTGCTTGACCTCAAGCGCGAGGCGTCGCGCCGCGCGCTGCTGCGGCTGATTGAGGGCGCGGACGTGCTGGTGCACAACATGCGCCTCGGCGCCGCGGAGCGGCTCGGCTTGTCGTATGCCGCGCTGGCGCCGCGCAACCCGCGCCTGATCCATGCCAGCGCCACCGGCTTCCGCAAGGACGGGCGCTATCGCGACCGCCCGGCCTTCGACGACGTGATCCAGGGCATGAGCGGCCTCGCCGCGCTGAACGCCATGCGCGACGGCGGCGAGCCGCGCTACGTGCCGAGCGCCATCGCCGACAAGTTCTGCGGCCATGTCCTCGCCTCCGCCGTCGCCATGGCGCTGTACCGGCGCGAGCGCACCGGGCGCGGCCAGGAGGTGCATGTGCCGATGCTCGAGACCATGCTCTCCTTCAACCTGGCCGAGCATCTCTGGGGCGGGGTGCTCGATGATCCCTCGCTCGGCCTCGGCTACGGGCGCATGTTCACGCCCTATCGCCGTCCGTTCCCGACCAGCGACGGGCATCTGTGCCTGATGGCCAATTCCGACGACCAGTGGCAGCGGCTGCTGGGCGCGCTCGGCCGGCCCGACCTGGCCGGGGATCCGCGCTTCGCCCGCCTCGCGCAGCGCGCGGTCAACATCGGCGCGCTCTATGCCATCGTCGAGGAGGTGATGCGCACGCGCAGCACCGCCGAATGGCAGGCGCGGCTCGATGCCGCGGACGTGCCGAACGGGCCGGTGCTCGGCCTCGCCGACATGCTGGAGGACGACTACCTGGCCGAGACCGGCTTCTTCCGGCGCGTCGAGCATCCCTCGGAAGGGCGGATGCTGGTCACCGCGGTGCCGGTCGAGTTCTCCGAGGCCCCGGGCGCGGTGCGGCGCCTGCCGCCGCGTCTCGGCGAGCACACCGAGGAGGTTCTGCGCGAGGCCGACCTGGCGGAGGCCGAGATCATCGAACTCGCCGGAGGGATAGCCGCCGCCGGCCAATGAAGCGCCCGCCGCCACGGCGGAACGGGCACGCCAACAGGGAGGAGGGACACATGCGGCGACGCGGTTTGATGGCCAACGTGCTCGCACTTGCCGGAGCGGCGAGTGGGGCGCGCGCGCAGGAACGCTTCCCGGACCGCCCGCTGCGGCTGGTGGTGGGCTTCGCGCCCGGCGGGCCAACGGATATCGTCGGCCGGCGCTTCGCCGAGAAGCTCGGCGCGGTGCTTGGCCAGCCCGTGGTGGTCGAGAACCGCTCCGGCGCCAGCGGATCGGTCGGCGCGATCGAGGTCGCGCGCGCGCGGCCCGATGGCTACACGCTGCTGCTCACCACGCCCTCGGCCCATGCAATCTTCCCGCAGATCGCGGTGCGGCCGGGCTATGACCCGCTGGCGGATTTCAGCCCCATCGGCCTCGTCACCATCGCCCCGGTGGTGTTCGCCGCGCATCCCTCCTTCCCGGCCCGCGACCTGCCCGCGATGATGGACCTGGTGCGCGCGCGTCCCGGCGCCTTCAGCTTCGGATCGGGCGGCGCCGGCACCATTACGCATTTCGGCATGGAACTCTTCATGAGCCGCGCGGGCGGGCTGCAGATGGTGCATGTGCCCTATCGCGGTGCCGGACCGGCGGTACAGGATTGCGTGGCGGGCCACATCCCCCTGGTGGTGGATACCTTCGCGCCGATGATCGAGCACCACCGGGCGGGACGGTTGCGGATCCTCGCCGTGCTCGCCGAGCAGCGCTCCGCCGTCGCGCCCGACGTGCCGACGGCAGTCGAGCACGGCGTGCCCGGCGCCATCGCCAACACCTACAACGCGCTGCTCGGCCCGGCGGGCATGGCCGAGGCGAGCGTCGCCACGCTCGGCCACGCCACCCGGCAGGCGACCGAGAATGACGAATTCCGCGCCTTCCTGCGCGCCATCTCCGCCGAGCCGGTGAGCGGCATGACGCCGGACCGCACCGCCGCCTATATCCGCGGCGAATACGCCAAATGGACGCCCATCATCCAGGCTTCCGGGTTGAGGATCGAATGATGACCGACACGACGAGACCGCGCCTTCCGCTCGCCCGGCGCCGGCTGCTCGGCGGCGGCGCCACGGCGCTTGCCGCCGCCGCCCTGCCGCTGTCCGAAGGACGGGCCGCGGGATTCCCCGAGCGGCCTGTCCGGCTGCTGGTGGGCTTCACGCCCGGCGGGCAGACCGACATTTTCGCCCGCGGCCTGGCCGAGCGGCTGGGCGCCGAACTTGGCCAGCCGGTGGTGATCGAGAACCGCCCCGGCGCCGGCAGCTCGGTGGCGGTGAGCGAGGTGGCGCGGGCGCGGCCCGACGGCCACACGCTGATGTTCATCAACCCCTCGGGCTTCGCCATCCACCCGCAGGTGGCGGTGCGGCCGAGCTACGATCCGCTCAAGGACCTGGCACCCGTCGCCATGGTCGCCAACACGCCGGTCACGGTCGTCGCCGGCCCGGGCTTCACCGGCGGCGACGTGCGTGGGCTGATCGCGCAGGCACGCGCCAATCCCGGCGGCCTGACCTACGGCTCGGCGGGCGCGGGGACAGTGACGCATCTCGGCATGGAGCTGTTCCTGCAGAAGGCGGGCGGGCTGCAGCTCGTGCATGTGCCCTATCGCGGCGCGGCACTGGTGGCGCAGGACCTCCTCGCCGGGCGCATCCCGCTGATGGTGGATGCCTTCGCCACCATGGTCGAACAGCACCGCAGCGGCACCGTGCGGATGCTGTGCGTGCTGGCGCAGGAACGCGCCGCCGCGGCGCCGGATGTGCCGACGGCCATCGAGAGCGGCGTGCCCGACGCCATCGCCGATGTCTACAACGCCGTCGTCGCCCCGGCGGCCACCCCCGCCCCGACGATCGAGACCTTGAACGCCGCGATCCGCCGCGTCACCGCCTCGGATTCCTATCGCGCCTTCCTGGCCAATTACGGCGCGGCGGCGGGCGGGGCGCTGACCGCGGCCGAGGTGACGACCTACCTGCACAATGATTTCCGCCGCTGGACGCCGGTGATCCGCGCCACCGGGCTGAGAATCGAATGATGACACGCATGACGCATGCCGCCGCGCCCGGGCGGCGCGGCGTGCTGGGCCTCGCGGCGCTGGCAGCCGGCGCCGTGCCCTTCGGGGGCGCGCGGGCCGCCGGCTTCCCCGAGCGGCCGGTCCGCGTGCTGGTGGGCTATGCCGCCGGCGGGCCGACCGACCTCTATGCGCGGCGCCTCGCCGAGGGTCTCGGCGCCGCGCTCGGCCAGCCGGTGGTGGTGGAGAACCGCCCCGGCGCCAGCGGCACCGTCGCCGGGGCCGATGTGGCGCGGGCGCGGCCCGACGGCTACACGCTGCTGGTCACCGCCTCCTCGGCCCATGCGGTCTATCCGCAACTGGTGGCGCGGCCGCCCTATGACCCGGTGGCTGATTTCGCCGGCATCGGGGTCATCACCGTCTCCCCCACGGTGATCGCCGTGCACCCTTCCGTGCCGGCGGACAGCCTGGCCGCGCTGCTGGCGATGGTGCGCGCCGCGCCGGGCCGCTATGCCTATGGCACCGGCGGGGCGGGCAGCGTCATGCAGCTCGGCATGGAACTCCTGCTGCGCGAGGCGGGCGGGCTGCGGATGGAACACATCCCCTATCGCGGCGCCGGCCCGGCGGTGCAGGACTGCATCGCCGGCCATGTGCCGGTGGTGGTGGACACTTTCGCGCCCATGCTCGCCCATCATCGCGACGGGCGGCTGCGGATCCTGTGCGTGATGTCCGAAGGGCGCTCGGCGATGGCGCCGGAAGTGCCGACCGCCATCGAGGCCGGGGTGCCGGGCGCGGTCGCCAACACCTATGCCGCCTTCCTCGCCCCCGCCGGCACGCCGGGCGATGTGCTGTCGCGGCTCAACGGCGCGATGCGCGCGGTGACGCAGACCGAGGAATTCCGCGCCTTCCTGCGCGGCCTTTCGGCGGAGCCGGTGCCCAACCCGACGCCGGCCGCGACCATGGCCTTCATCCGTTCGGAATACGACAAATGGACACCGGTGATCCGCGCGCTTGGCCTGCGGGTCGAGTGAGCCGGCGCGACAAGCGACCAGGGAGCAAGATGATGAACCGTCGCAACATGCTGGGACTGCCGCTCGCCATCGGCGCCGCGGTGGGTCTGCCCGCCCCGGGCCGGGCGCAGGGCGTCTATCCCGACCGGCCCATCCGCATGCTGATCGGCTTCGCCGCCGGCGGGCCGACCGACATCGTCGGCCGGCGCTTCGCCGACCGGCTCGGCGCGGTGCTCGGCCAGCCGGTGGTGGTGGAGAACCGCTCCGGCGCGAGCGGATCCATCGCCTCGGTCGAGGTGGCGCGCGCGCGGCCGGACGGCTACACGCTGATGCTCGCCACATCCTCGAGCCATGCGATCTATGCCAGCCTCGCGGTGCGGCCGGGCTTCGACCCGGTGGCCGACTACGCGGCGGTGGCGCTGATCGGCGTGGTGCCGATGGTGATCGCCGCCCATCCTGCCTTCGCGGCCAACCTGCCCGAGGCGCTGGACAAGATCCGCGCGTCGCGGGGAGAAACCGCGCTCGCCACCTCCGGCAATGGCGGCATTGCGCATTTCGCCGCCGAGCTGCTGCTGCACCAGGCGGGCGGGCTGCGCGCCAACCTGGTGCATTACCGCGGCGGCGGCCCCGCCGTGCAGGACGCCATCGCCGGGCATGTGCCGCTGGTGGTCGAGACCTTCGCCACCACGCTCGAGCACCACCGCGCCGGACGGCTGCGAATCCTCGCCGCCTTCGCCGAGCGGCGCTCGGCCGCCGCGCCGGACGTGCCGACCGCGATCGAGCAGGGCGTGCCCGACATGCTCGCCAACACCTACAATGCCCTGCTCGCGCCCGCGGGCACGCCCGCGCCGGTGATTGCCAAGCTCGCCGAGGCCACCGCCAAGGTGGCGGCGGAGCCCGAGTTCCAGGCATTCCTCCGCAGCGTCTCGGTCGAGCCGACGCCCGACAGCACGCCGGCGAGCACGGCCGAGTTCATCCGCAGCGAGCGCGCCAAGTGGGAACCCATCATCCGCGCCACCGGGATCAGGATCGAATAGGCAAGGTGCCCGCCGCGCCCCGCCACGGTCGCGAAGCCGCCGAGGAGGCGGGGCCGCCGCGCGCGCTCGGCCGCACGCTCGGCATCTTCGCCGCCGTCGCGGCGGCGCCGGATGGGCTGCCGCTGGCGGAGCTCAGCGCCGCGCTCGGCAGCCCGAAAAGCAGCCTGCTCGCGCTGCTGCGCCCCCTCGCCGAGGACGGCTTCCTGCTGCATGGCGCGGGGCGCTACCGGCTGGGGCCGGGGGCCTTCCGCCTCGCCGCGGCGATGCTCGCGGCGCGGCGGCTGCCCGAGCAGCTCCGCGCCGCGATGGAATGGCTTGCCGAGCGCAGCGGCGAGACGGTGATCCTTACCACTATCGACCGCGAGGCCGGGCTCGTCGTGTATGCCGAATGCATCGACAGCCGCCAGCCGGTCCGCTACGTGGTGCCGCCCGGCTCGACGCGGCCGCTGTACTGCTCGGCGGCGGGCCGCCTGCTGCTCGCCTTCCAGGACGAGGCGTTCCGCGAGCAATACCTCGAAACGACGCCGCTGCGCGCGCTGACGCCGCTGACCGTGACCGACCGGGCGGCGCTGCGGCGCATTCTCGCGCAGACGCGGCGGGACGGCATCAGCGTCACCGTGGGCGAGACCGTGCGCGGGGCGGCCGGCTGCGCCGCGCCGGTCTTCGACGCCGATGGCGGGGTCTCGCGCGCGCTGCTGCTCGGCGCCCCGGCAGACCGCTTCGAGCACGAGATGCCGCGGCTGGCCGCGCTGCTGCGCGAGGCGGCGGCGCGCGCCTCGGAGCGCGGCGCCGGCCCGCCCGCCACCTTCGTGCCTCACCGGCGCAAGCCGGCCAACCAAGCCAAGGGAGCAAGAGCGTCGTGACCCATCGCCGCAGCCTGCTGCTCGCCGCCGTGGGCGGCCTCGCCGCGCCCGGCCTGCGCGCCCAGGGCGCCGAATGGCCCTCGCGCACCGTGCGCGTCATCGTCGGCTTCCCGCCCGGCGGCTCGGTGGACGTGCTGACGCGCATCCTCGCCGAACGCATGCAGGCGCGCACCGCGCAGGCCTGGGTGGTGGAGAACCGTCCCGGCGCGGGCGGCAACATCAGCGCCGAGGCGCTCGCGCGCTCGGCGCCGGACGGGCACACCATCGCGATGCTGCCGATCAGCATCTACGCCATCAACCGCTTCCTCTATGCCCGGCTGCCTTTCGACCCGGACCGCGACCTCGTGCCGGCGAGCCTGGTGTGGGATTTCCCCAACGTCGCCGTGGTGCCGGAGCGGCATGTGCCGGCGCGCGACATCGCCTCATTCGTCGCCTGGGCGAAGGCGCGGCCCGGCGGCATTTCCTACGGCTCCTCGGGGGTCGGCACGACGATCCACCTGTCGGGGGCGCTGTTCGCCGCGCGCAACGGGATCGAGGCCACCCATGTGCCCTTCCGCGGCGCCGCCCAGACCATCCCGGCGATGCTCTCGGGCGACATCCACTTCGCCATCGACGGGCTCGCCTCCTACATGCCGGTGATCCAGGAGGGCAAGGTGCGCGCGCTCGCCATCACCGCCGACCAGCGCTGGCCCACCCTGCCCGAGGTGCCGACCATGGCCGAGACCGGCGTCGCGGATTTCGTGGTCATGCCCTGGAGCACTTGGAGCTTCCCGGCCGGCACGCCGCCGCGCATCGTCGCGCGCCTGGCCGAGCTGGTGCGCGAGCTGACGGCGGGCCCCGAGATGGCGCGCCGGGCGATCGAGGTGGGGGCGCGCTGGCGCGCCAGCACGCCGGAGGAAACGCGCGCCTTCATCCAGAGCGAATTGCCGCGCTGGCAGGAGATGGTCCGCATCTCGGGCGCCAGGGTCGAATGAGGAGCATGGGCATGGAGAGTTCCGCCACACCGAAGCGTTATGGTTTCGACGACGCGGAGCTGCTGGCGCAGCCGACGGTCTTTCGGCCGGGGCTGTTCGCCGGGCAGACGGTGCTGGTCTCCGGCGCCGGCAGCGGGCTCGGCAAGGCGGTCGCGACGCTGTTCGCGCGGCTCGGTGCGCGGCTGGCGATCTGCGGGCGCAATCCGGAGCGGCTGGAGGCGGCGGCGGGACTGCTGCGCGGCCTCGGCGCCGAGGTGATCGCGGTGCCGATGAGCATCCGCGACCCCGCGCAGGTGCAGGCGCTGATCGAACGCGTCTGGGCCGAGGCGGGCGGGCTCGACCTGCTGGTGAACAACGCCGGCGGGCAGTTCCCGCAGGCCGCGCTCGACTACACGGTCAAGGGCTGGAACGCGGTCATCGACACCAACCTCAACGGCACCTGGTACATGATGCAGGCGGCCGCGCGCGCCTGGGTGGCCGCCAGGCGGCCCGGCGCCATCGTCAACATCGTCGCCGACATCTGGCGCGGCATGCCCGGCATCGCCCATACCTGCGCGGCGCGCGCGGGCGTGGTCTATGTCTCGAAGAGCGTCGCGGTGGAATGGGCGCCGCACCGCATCCGGGTGAACTGCGTCGCGCCGGGCTGCGTCGAGACCTCCGCCTTCAACCTCTATCCGCCGGAAGGGGCGGCGAGCTTCTACGAATCCAACCCGATGCTGCGCGCCGGCGACGCGCAGGACATCGCCGAGGCGTGCTGCTACCTCGCCGCGCCATCGGGCAAGTTCGTCACCGGCGAGGTGGTCACGGTGGATGGCGGGCAGCAGCTCTGGGGCGACCCCTGGCCGATCGGCCGGCCCGACTATTTCAGGATCCCGCAGGGCGCCGCCCCGGCGCCGAAGGAGTGAGAGCGTGGACGACAAGGACCCGATACTGTTCGATCTGGATGCGGAGAGCGGGGTGGCGACGCTCACCCTCAACCGCCCGGACCGCTTCAACGCCTTCAACCGGCCGATGCTGCTGCGCTGGCGCGAATGCCTCGACCGCGTCGAGCGCGACGGCGCCATCCGCGCCCTGGTGGTGACCGGGGCCGGCCGCGCCTTCTGCGCCGGCGGCGAGATGGACGAGCTGGAATCCTTCCTCGATGCCTCCTCCGAGGATCGCAAGGGCTTCCTGTGGGACAGCGTCCACCCGATCGCGCTGACCCTCGAGCGCATCGACCGCCCGGTGATCGCCGCGCTCAACGGCACGGCGCGCGGCGCCGGGCTCGACATGGCGCTGATGTGCGACATCAGGATCGCCGACCGCGGCGTGCTGCTGGCCGAGAGCTACATCGCCATGGGGCTGATGCCGGGCGATGGCGGCAGCTGGTTCCTGCCGCGCCTGGTCGGCGTGCCGAAGGCGCTGGAACTGCTGTGGACCGGCGATGCCATCGCCGCCGAGGAGGCGGAGCGCATCGGCCTCGTCAACCGCGCCGTGGCCGACGGGCAGGCGCTGGCAGAAGCGCGCGCGCTCGCCGCGCGCATCGCCCGCCAGCCCGCCGCCGCCATCCGCTTCACCAAGCGCGCGGTGCAGCAGGGGATGCGGATGGACCTGCGCGCGCATCTCGACATGGTGTCCTCGCACATGGCGGTGCTCGAGGACATGCCCGACTTCGCCGAGCGGGTGCGCGCCTTCAAGGCGCGCCGGCAGGCGCCGCGAGGCGGGTGACGCCGGCCTCGGCGAGGGCGGCGATCTCCTCCTCGGCGTAGCCGAGCTCGGCGAGCAGCTCCGCGCTGTGCTCGCCGAGCCGCGGCGCGTGGCGGCGGATCGCCGGCGGCGTCGCGCTCCAGTTGGCGGCGGGCGGGCGCATGGCGCGGACGCGCCCCTCGCTCGGGTGGTCGGTCCAGCGGAACATGCCGACCTGCGCGAGGTGCGGATCATCGAGCAGCGTCTCGAGCGTGTTGAGCGGCGTCGCCGGGATGTCGGCGCGCTCGAAGGCGGCCAGCCAGTCGGCGGTGCTGCGGTGGCGCAGCTCCTCCTCGAGCATGGCGTGGATCTCGCGCGCATGGATGGTGCGGCTGGTCAGGCTGGCGAAGCGCGGGTCGCGCTCCATCACCTCGGGCCGGCCGACCAGTTCGAAGAAGCTGCGCCAGTGGCGGTCGGTATAGACCATGGCGCAGACATAGCCGTCGGTCGTCGCGTAGGGGTGGCGCTCGGGCGCGAGGGAACGCGGATAGCCCGGGTGGCCGACCGGCGGGTCATAGGCGAGACCGCCCATGTGGTCGCCGAGCACGATCTGGGTGACGGTCTCGAACATCGGCACCTCGATCGCCTGGCCTTCGCCGGTGCGGCCGCGATGCACCAGGGCGCCGAGCGCTGCATTGGCGACGGTGGCGCCGACATGGCGGTCCATGATGGCGAGCGGGATGTAGCGCGGCACGCCGTCCCCCGCCAGGGCGATCAGCGAGGGGACCGAGGCGATGCCCTGGATCAGGTCGTCGAAGGCCGGGCGCGCGGCATAGGGGCCGTCCTGGCCGAAGCCGACGGCGGCGACGTAGATGAGGCGCGGATTGACCGCGCGCACCGCCTCGGCGCCGAGGCCGAGCCGCGCCATCGCCGCGGGGCGGATGTTGGTGATCAGCACGTCGGCGTGCCCGGTGAGGCGCAGCAGCGCCTGCCGTCCTTCCGCCCGCTTGAGGTCGAGCACGAGGCTGCGCTTGTTGCGGTTGGCGTTGAGGAAGAGCGGCCCCATGCCGGGATTGCGCATCGGCCCGATGCCGCGCACGGAATCGCCTTCGGGCGGCTCGACCTTGATGACGTCGGCGCCCATGTCGCCAAGGATCTGCGCGGCGACGGGCCCCATCAGAACAGAGGAGAGATCGAGCACGCGAATACCGTCAAGCGCCGCAGTGGCCATGGAGTCTTCCTTCCCCTGATGCAGGCCGGCGGCGACGCTGGACGCGCGCGCGCCGGCTTCCGTAGTGTGCAGGCACGGTGCGCGACGCGCCAGCCAATGTGGAGAGGAAACCTGCCATGCATCCTTCACGACGCGCGGTCCTACTGTCCATGCCCGGCCTTGCGGGCGCGCGCACCGGCGCTGCTCAGACAGAAGCCGCCTATCCCTTGCGCGTGGTGCGCGTCGTCATTCCTTCGGCGCCCGGGGGGCTGACCGACGGCTTCGTGCGGCTGATCGGAGACGCCATGCAGCAGGCCTGGGGGCAGCCCTTCGTGATGGACCACAGGCCGGGCGCGGGCGGCATCGTAGGCACCGAGCATGTCGCGCGCGCGGCGCCGGACGGGCACACGCTGCTGATGGGCAATATCGGCCCGCTGGGCATCAATCCCGGCCTCTATCCGCGCCTGCCCTACGACGTCGCGCGCGACCTCGCGCCGATCTCGCTGGTCGCCGTCTATCCGAACGTGCTGGTGGTCCACCCTGCGGTCCCGGCGCGCAACGTCGCCGAGCTGGTGGCGCTGGCCAAGGCGCGGCCCGGCGCGCTGCGCTTCGCCTCGGCGGGGATCGGGCAGTCGCAGCATCTTTCGGGCGAGATGTTCAACGTGACCGCCGGCGTGCAGATGACTCATGTGCCCTATCGTGGCACCGGTCCGGCGCTGTCGGACGTGATGGGCGGCCATGTCGAGATGATGTTCAGCAACCTGCCGCCGGCGGTGGAGGCGATCCGCGCGGGGCGGTTGCGCGCCCTCGGCGTCACCGGCACCGCGCGCAGCGCGGTGCTGCCCGAGGTGCCGACCATCGCCGAGGCCGGCGTGCCCGGCTACGAGGTGTTCTCCTGGATCGCGCTGGTCGGGCCCGCCGGCCTGCCGGGCGAGATCGTCGGCAGGCTGCACACCGAGACCGCGCGGGTGGCCCGGACCGAGGAGGCGCGCCGCTACTACCTCTCCCTCGGCGCCGAGCCGCGCACGGATCTGAGCTCGGAACAGGCCGGCGCCTACATGCAGCGCGAGCGCGACCGCTGGGCGGAGCTGATCCGCCGCGCCGACATCCGCCCGGAATAGCCTCCGCCGCGCCCCTTGCCGCATGCCGGGCCGCGTGCGATCCTGATTGCTCCAATGATTGACTGCGGCGCCCATGCCGGCGCCGCAGCGTGATGGGTGGACGTCGATGCTGCTGACCGAAGTCAAGACGCAGCGCGCCTTCGAGGCGATATCGAGCCAGATCACCGAGCGGATCCGCCGCGGCGACCTGCGCGCCGGCGACCGCCTGCCGAATGAGCGCGAACTCGCCGACGCCTTCGCGGTCAGCCGCCATGCGGTGCGCGAGGCGCTGCGCGCGATGGAATCGGTCGGGCTGCTGCATCTCCGCAAGGGCGCGACCGGCGGCGCCTTCGTCTCGGGCGGCCGGCCCGAGGCGGTGGCCGAGGCGCTGCGCGGCATGTTCTACGTGGGCGGCATCTCGCTTGCGGAACTGACCGAGGCGCGGCTCGAGATCGAGACGGTCGTGCTGCGCCTCGTCTGCGACCGGCTCGACGAGGCCGGGCTCGCGCTGCTCGAGGACAACGTCGCCGCCGCCGAGCGCGCCACCGAGGCGGGCGACAACGCCGCCAAGGTGGCGCTGAACATCCGCTTCCACGAATTGCTCGCCACCCTGACCGGCAACACGGTGCTGGTGGTGGTGATGAAGGCGCTGCTCGACATCCTGCGCGAATTCGCCCAGCGCGTCGGGCCGGTGACGGAGATGGACGTCATCGCCTCCCGCCGGCGGCTGCTGCGCCACCTGCGCGCCGGGCGGCGCGACAGCGCGGTGGCCGAGCTGGTCCGCAGTCTGCGCGCGGTGCATCGCCACTACCTTGGCGCGCTGAAGGGGCGCGGGGCCGCCGCGCCGGGGATGCCGGGGCGATGAGCGCGCCCGCCGCCGCGACCGGCCCCCTGGCGGGGATGCGGATCCTCGACCTCAGCACGCTGATCGTCGGGCCCTATGCGACGCAGATCCTCGGCGACTACGGCGCCGACATCATCAAGGTCGAGGCGCCGGACGGCGACATCATGCGGAACTCCGGGCCGGCGCGCGGGGCGGGGATGGGGCACATGTTCCTCCATGCCAACCGCAACAAGCGCTCGGTGGTGCTCGACCTCAAGCGGGAGGAAGGGCGGCAGGCGGTGCTCGCGCTCGCGCGCGGGGCGGATGCGCTGATCTACAACCTGCGGCCGGCGGCGATGGACAGGCTCGGGCTCGGGCACGACGCGGTGGCCGCGGTCAATCCCGGCATCGTCTATGCGGGCGCCTTCGGCTTCAGCCAGCGCGGCCCCTATGCCGACCGGCCGGCCTATGACGACCTGATCCAGGGCATGGCGGGCATCGCCTCGCTGTCGGCGATCGCCGCGGGGGAACCGCGCTACGCGCCGCTGGTGCTGGCCGACCGGGTGGTGGCGCTGCAACTGGCCAATGCGGTGCTCGGCGCGCTGCTGCATCGCGCACGCACCGGGCGCGGCCAGCGGGTGGACGTGCCGATGTTCGAGGGGCTGCTTGAACTCGTGCTGGGGGAGCATCTCGCCGGCCTTGCCTTCCGCCCGCCGGAGGGGCCCTTCGGCCATGCCCGCAGCCTGTCGCGGGAGCGGCGGCCCTTCCGCACCGCCGACGGCCATGTCTGCCTGCTGCTCTACAACGACGCGCAGTGGCGCCGCTTCCTCGGCTGCATCGGCCGGTCCGAGCTGATGGAGGATGCGCGCTTCGCCACCTATGCCAAGCGGATGCGGCATGTGGACGTGGTCTATGGCTTCCTCGCCGAGACGCTGGCCGCGCGCTCGACCGAGGAATGGCTGGCGCTGCTGGCCGAGGCCGACGTGCCGGTGGCGCGCATGGCCGCCATCCCCGACCTGCTCGAGGACGAGCACCTGCGCGCGATCGGCTATTTCCGCGAGATGGAGCATCCGAGCGAGGGCGCCATCCTCGGCCTCGCGGTGCCGTCGGAATGGTCGGATTCGCCGCCCTCCATCCGCCGCCACGCGCCGCTTCTCGGCGAACATACCGAGGAAGTGCTGCGCGAGGCCGGGCTCGATGCCGCGGCGATCGCCCGGCTTTGCAAACCCACCGAGAAGATCTGAGGGTCATGGACCGCGACACGCTCGCCGAACGCATCGTCAGGGCGCCCTTCCACCGGTGGCTCGGCCTCGAGGTCGCGAAGGCGGACGCCAGCGGCGTCGAGCTCGTCATGCCCTGGCGCGAGGAGATCGTCAGCCGCGCCGACCCGCCCATCATGCATGGCGGGGTGGTGGCGGCGCTGATCGACACCGCCGGGCTCTATGCCGTGCTCGCGGCGGGCGGCAGCGCCCTCGGCACCGCCTACATGCATGTGGACTACCATCGCCCGGTGGTCAGCGGCACGGTGCGGGTGCGCGCGCGCGCGCTCAAGCTCGGGCGCCGCATCTCGGTGGCCGAGGCGATGGTCTATGGCGAGGGGCCGGAGCCGCTGGCCAGCGGCCGCGGCGGCTATTTCCCGCCATGAACGGCGGACGGAAGGACGCATGACGACGATGATGGGACTTGCCGGCACGCTGGCGGGCATCCGGGTACTCGATCTCAGCCAGGGCATCGCGGGGCCGCATTGCGGCTGCCTGCTCGGCGACCTCGGCGCCGATGTGGTGAAGGTCGAGCCGCCGGAGGGCGACTGGGGCCGGCGCCTCGGCGCCGCGCCGGGGGAGGTCGGGCCCACCTTCCACAGCTTCAACCGCGGCAAGCGCAGCGTCGTGCTCGACCTGCGGCAGGAGAGCGGGCGCGAGGCGGCGCGCGCCCTCGCCGCGCGCGCCGAGGTGGTGATCGAGAGCAACCGCCCCGGCGTGGCGCGGCGGCTCGGCCTCGACCATGCCACGCTGTCGGCCGGGCGGCCGGAGCTGATCTACGTGGCGGTGAGCGGCTTCGGCCAGGACGGCCCCTATGCCGAGCGGCCGGCGACCGATTCCATCGTGCAGGCCTTCACCGGGCTGCCGCACGGCGCCAGCACCACCGGCGAGCCGCTGCGGATCCGCTTCGGCATCGTCGATGTCGGCGCCGGCGTCTATGCCAGCCAGGCGGTGCTGGCGGCGCTGCTGCTGCGCGCCCGCACCGGGCAGGGCGGGTTGCTCGACATCAACCTCGCCCATGTCTCCGCCGCGCTGCAGGCCTACAAGCTGGCCGAGGCGGCCGGACCCGCGGGCGGCGAGCCGCGCGAGCTGGTCGCGGGCATCGGCACCTATGCCACCGCCGATGGCCACCTGGTGGTGGCCGGCGTGCAGGAGCGGCATTTCGGCATCGTGCTCGACGTCGTCGGCCGCGCCGACCTGCGGAGCGATCCGCGCTTCGCCGAGCCCGGGGCGCGGCTGGCCAACCAGGCGGCGCTGCGCGGCCTGATCGCCGTGGCGATCCGCCGCAGGCCCACGGCCCATTGGGTGGCGGCGATGGGCGCGGCCGGGCTGCCCTGCCAGGAGTTGCTGACCTATGGCCGCTTCCGCGAGGACCCGCATGTGCGCGCGGTGAACCTTGTGGAAGATGTCGCCTATGAGGGGCAATGGCCCCTGCCATCCGTGCGCTGCCCGGGCCTTCCGCAGGCGGAGTTCACGGCCCGCCGCGCCCCCGCGCTCGGCGAGCATACGCGCGAGATACTGGCCGAGGCGGGGCTCGGCCATCTGTCCGACGGCCCAACGCAGCACCAAGAGGTCATTCGATGACGGCGAAACTCAAGGAACAGCTCGGCTACGACGCGCCGATCTTCGCCTTCAACCATTGCCGCGATGTGGTCGTGGAATGTACCCGCGCCGGCGGCTTCGGGGTGCTGGGCAGCAGCCTGTTCTCGCCCGAGGAGCTCGACCAGGAGCTGAACTGGATCGACCGGCATGTCGGCGACCGCAGCTATGGCGTCGATATCCTGATGACCTCCAACTACGACGAATCGACGCAGAAGGTGGCCGGGCCGCTCGCCGATTCGCTGCCCGAGGCGCAGCTGCGCTTCGTCGATGAGGTCCTGGCGCGCGAGGGCGTGCCCCCGCTGCCCGAGGAGATCGAGCGCGAGCGCCGCGCCTCCATGGCCGCCCGCGAGCGCTACATCACCCGCGAGGGCGTGCGCGCCCTGGTCGATGTGGTCTGGCGCCATCCCAAGGTGAAGCTGCTGGTCAGCGCGCTCGGCGTGCCGCCGGCCGACATCATCGCCAAGGCGCATGAGCGCGGCATGCTGGTGGGCGGCGTCTGCGGCGCGCCCGAGCACGCCGAGCGGCAATGCGCGGCGGGCATGGACGTGCTGGTCGCGCAGGGCAGCGAGGCGGGCGGGCATACCGGCACCATCTCGACCATGGTGCTGGTGCCGCAGGTGGTGGATGTGGCGAAGGGCCGCGCCGCGGTGCTCGCCGCCGGCGGCATCGCCCGCGGCAGCCAGATGGCGGCGGCGATGGCGCTCGGCGCGGATGGCGTGTGGTGCGGCTCGGTCTGGCTGGTGACGCGCGAGAGCGACCTGCTGCCCAACCAGAAGGCGGTGCTGCTGAACTGCCGCAGCCAGGACACCCTCCAGAGCCGCAGCATGACCGGCAAGCCGGTGCGGATGAACCGCAGCCGCTACACCGATGCGTGGTCGGCCGCGGGCGCCCCGGCGACGCTGGCGCCGCCGATGCAGAAGGTGCTCTACGAATACGCCCGCAGCCGCATCGACCGCGCCCAGCGCGACGACCTCTATTCCTACCCGGTCGGCCAGGTGATCGGCATGGTGCGGGAGGAGACCACGGTGCGCGAGGTGATGCTGCGGATGCAGAACGAGTATCTCGAGACCTTGGAGCGCATGGGGCGGCAGACGGAATCAGCCTGACGACGGCAGGCCGGCGCATGGCGCGCCGGCCCCCGGACATCGGGCCAAACGGGAGGAAGGAAGATGACCATCAACAGGCGCGCCCTGATCGCGGGCGCTGGCGCGGCGATCGCCCCGGCATTGGCGCCGGCGGCCCTTGCCCAGGCCTATCCGGCGCGCCCGGTGCGCCTGATCGCGCCGATCCTGCCGGGCGGGGTGACCGACATCCTCGCACGGCTGTTCGCGCTGCGGCTGACCGAGCGCATGGGCCAGCCGGTGGTGGTCGAGAACAGGCCCGGCGCCGGGCTGATCATCGGCATGGAGCATGTGGCGCGCTCGGCGCCGGACGGCTACACCATCATCATCGCCAGCCAGGGCGCGATGGCGGTGAATGCCTCGCTCTTCGCCCGCCTGCCCTACGACACGCTGCGCGACTTCGCGCCGATCACCCAGGTGGTCGAGTTCCCGGTGATGCTGGTGGTCAAGCCGGACTTCCCGGCCGCCGACATCAACGCCTTCCTGGCGATGGCGCGGGCGCAGCCCGGCGCGCTGACCTTCGGGTCGGCCGGCATCGGCACCATCTCCCATCTCGGGATGGAACTGCTGAAGGCGCGGGCCAATGTCGATCTTACCCATGTGCCCTTCAACGGCGAGGCGCCGCCGCTGCAGGAGGTGATCGCCGGGCGCGTCTCGGCCCTGCTCGCGACCTTCGCCGTCGGCATGCCGGCGGTGCGCGGCGGGCAGGTGCGCGCGATCGGCATCGCCTCGCGCCGGCGCTCGGCGCTGGCGCCGGACATCCCGACCCTGGCCGAGACCGGCCTCGCGGATTTCTCCGTCACCGGCTGGTTCGGCATGCTGGCGCCCGCGGGCACGCCCCCGGCGGTGGTGGAGCGGCTGCATCGCGAGTTCATCGCCGTCCTGGACGAGCCGCAGAGCCGCGAGCGGCTGCTCGCCCTCGGCGTCGAGCCGCAGGGATCGGAATCGCCCGCCGCCTTCGGCCGCTTCATCGCCGAGGAGACCGCCCGCTGGCGGGAGGTGGTGACGCGCGCCGGCATCCGTGCCGGCTGAAACCCGCCCCCGCCCCGCCACAGCAGGAGACGACGAGATGAATGCAGCCGAAGCCACCCCGACCCTGGTGCGGACCGAGCGGCGCGGCGGGGTGATGGTCATCACCCTCGACGACCCGCCGACGCGCAATTCCCTGACCAACCCGCTGCGCGCGCAGCTCGGCGCGGCGGTGGCCGAGGCCGAGGCCGACCGCGCGGTGCGCGCGGTGCTGGTCAACGCCACCGGCCCGACCTTCTGCGCCGGCGGCAACCTCGAAGCCATCCGCGACGACAGCGCGCCATGGAACGTGCACCAGCGCTTCCGCCGCTTCACCCAATGGCTGTTCCCGCTGATCTGGCTCGACCGCCCGGTGGTGATGGCGGTGCAGGGCCAGGCGGTGGGCGGCGGCCTCGGCCTCGCGCTGACCGGCGACCTGCTGGTGGCCGGCGAGAGCGCGGTGTTCATGGCCGGCTTCTTCCGCCTCGGCGTCATCCCCGACATCGGGGTGATGTATCACCTGCCGCGGCTGATCGGCATGGCGCGCGCCAAGCGCTTCCTGTTCGAGAACGCCACCATGACGGCGCGCGAGGCGCGTGAGATCGGCCTCGTCGCCCATGTCGTGCCCGACGCGCAATTGCAGGAGGAGGCTTTCGCCCGCGCCGAGCGCCTGGCCGCCGGGCCGACCGCGGCGATGGGCCTCGGCAAGCAGTTCATGGCCCGCAGCTTCGAGACCAGCATGGTGGACATGTTCGGCTATGAGGGGCTCGGCCAGATCCTCGCCATGACGCATCCCGAGTTCCGCGAGGGCATCGGCGCGATGATCGACAAGCGCAAGCCCGATTTCCCCGGCGCGGCGCAGGGGGGCTGAGCCAGCATGGACGACACCGAGGTGGGCTACGTGCCCGGCCCCCGCGCGCTGTTCGGCCAGGCCGAGCTGCGCCGCATGATGCACCCGCGCTCGGTCGCCGTGGTCGGCGCCTCGGAGACCGCGGGGTCGTTCGGGCGGCGCACCATCGAGAACCTCGACATCGGCTTCCCCGGCCGCATCCTGCCGGTCAACCCGCGCTACCGGGAGATGTTCGGCCGGCCCTGCTACGCCTCGCTCGAGGACCTGCCCGAGCCGCCGGACTGCGTCATCCTCACCGTCCCGCGCGAGCATGTCGAGCCGCTGGTCGAGCGCGCCGCGGCGATCGGCGCCGGCGGCGTGATGCTCTACAGCTCGGGCTATGCCGAGGTCGGGCGGCCGGAGCGCGTCGCCGCGCAGCGCCGCCTCGCCGAGATCGCCGCGCGCACCGGCCTGCGGATCCTCGGTCCCAATTGCGCCGGCATCGCCAACCTGACGCTGCCGGCCGGCCTGACCTTCATGCCGAAATTCTTCGAGATGCGGCGGGTCTGCGGCCCGGTCGGGCTGGTCTCGCAGAGCGGCGCGCTCGGCTATGTCGTGCTGCAGGCGATGGAGCGCGGCATCGGCTTCTCGCACTACCTCACCGCCGGCAATTCCTGCGACGTCGATGTCTGCGACCTGGTGAACTACCTGGTCGAGGAGGAGCGGACCCGGGTCATCGCCTGCATGCTCGAAGGCGTGCGCGACGGGGCGCGGCTGCTCGGCGCGGCTGAGGCCGCGCTGCGGGCGGGCAAGCCGCTGGTGGTCTATAAGCTCGGCGGCAGCGAGATCAGCCGGCAGACCGCGATGTCGCACACCGGCACGCTGGTCGGCGCCGACGAGGCCTATCGGGCCGCGCTGCGCCGCGCCGGGGCGGTGATCGTGGACCACTGGGAGGAGGTGCTGGAGACCGCCAACCTCTTCGCCCGCGCCGGCAGGCCCCGCTGCCCGGGCGTTGGGGTCATGGCGCCCTCGGGCGGCGCGGCGGTGATGGCGGCGGACGAGGCCGAGCGCGTCGGCCTGCCGCTGCCGCCGCCGCAGCCGCAGACCTCCGCGCGGCTCGAGGCGGTGATCCCGGAATTCGGATCGAGCGCCAACCCGAGCGACATCACCGCGGAATCGGTGAAGGACGTGACGATGTACGGCACCTGCATCCGCGCCTTCGCCGAGGACCCCGGCTATGGTGCGGTGGTGGTGCCGATGATGTCGGTGCACCTGCCCGGCGCGGTGGAGCGCGCGCACTACATGGCGAAGCTGGCGCCGGAACTGCCGGTGCCGCTGTGCGTGGTGTGGCTGAACGAGTGGCTGCAGGGGCCGGGCAGCGAGATCTACGATGGCTGCGAGGATCTGCCGACCTTCCGGACCATGGCCCGTTGCATCGCGGCGCTGGCGCGCTGGAACGCCTATCACGCGGGGCGGGCGGAATTGCTGCGCGACGACGCGCCGGCGGCGGCCCCGCCCGGCGCCGCGGCGGCCGCCCGCGCGGTGCTGGCCGCCGCCCCGCCGGGGCGGACCCTGGGCGAGCGCCTGTCGAAGGAAGTGCTCGCGGCCTACGGCATCCCGGTGACGCGCGAGGTGCTGGCGCGCGATGTCGAGGCGGCGGTCGCCGCGGCGCGCGAGATCGGCTTCCCGGTCGCGCTCAAGGCCGATTCGCCCGACATCCCGCACAAGACCGAGGCCGGCGTGATCCGCCTCGGCATCGGCGACGAGGCGGCGCTGAGGGCCGCCCATGCGGCGATCCTGGCGGCGGCGGCGCGCGTGCCGGGGGCGCGGGTCGAGGGCGTGCTGGTGCAGCAGATGGCGCGGCCGGGGGCGGAGATGATGGTCGGCGCGCGGCTCGACGCGCAGTTCGGCCCGCTGATCACCTGCGGCTTCGGCGGCGTGGCGGTGGAGGTGACGCGCGACGTCGCCACCGCCCTCGCCCCGGTCGGCGCGCGCGAGGCGCGGGCGATGATCGCCTCGCTGCGCGGCTACCGGCTGCTGACCGGCTACCGCAACCTGCCCGCCGCCGACATCGGCGCGCTGGCGGAGATCGTCGGGCGGCTGTCGCTGCTCGCCCGCGACCTCGCCGGGGAGATCGAGGAGATCGACGTGAACCCTGTCATCCTCGGCCCCGGCGGGGCGCTGGCGGTGGACGCGCTGGTGGTGCGCCGCGCCGCAGTGGGCGCGCCATGATCGGCGCCGCGCTGCCCGACGAGGCCACCGCGCGGGGCTGGCGCGAGGCCGGCTGGTGGGCGGGGGTCACCATCCTCGACGCGCTGGCCGAGGCGGTGCGCCGCAGCCCGGGCAAGACCGCCGTGGTCGCCCCCGGCGGGGTGAGCATGACCTATGCCGAGCTCGACGCCGAGGCGGCGCGCCTCGCCGCGGGGCTGGCGGCGCTAGGGGTGGGGCCGGGCGACGTGGTCGCGCTGCAGCTGCCCAATTGCGCCGAGTTCGTCTGCCTGCACCTCGCCATCAGCCGGCTGGGCGCGGTGACCAACCCGCTGCTGCCGAACTACCGGGCGAAGGAGCTGGACTACATCCTGCGCCATGGCGGGGCGAAGGTGGCGGTGATCCCGGCACGGCACCGCGGCTTCGACTATCCGCCGATGTATGCCGCGCTGGCGGCCGGCCTGCCGGGGCTGCGCGCGGTCGTGGTGATGGGCGGCGAGGCGCCGGGCATGGTCGGCTTCGCCGATCTGCGCGCCGGGGCGGCGGCGGCCCCGCCCCCGGCGCGGGTGGACAGCGGCGAGATCACCGCGCTGATCTTCACCTCGGGCACCGAATCCACGCCCAAGGGCGTGATGCACAGCCACGACACGACGATGTACGCCACCCGCACCATGGCGCGGGTGGTCGGGCTCGGCGCCGACGACGTGGTCTGGATGCCCTCGCCGATCGCGCATGGCAACGGCTTCCTGTGGGGCATGCGCCAGGCGCTGACCATCGGCGGCACGCTGGTGCTGCAGGACGCCTGGGACCCGGAGGAGGCGCTGCGCCTGATCGAGACGCATCGCTGCACCTTCACCCTCTGCGCCACGCCCTTCGCGGCGATGCTGGTCGAGCAGCCCTCGGCGGCCAGCCGCGACCTTGCCTGCTTCCGCATCTTCGCCACCGCCGGGGCGCCGATCCCGCGCCACCTCGGGCCGCTGGCGCGAGAGCGCATCGGCTGCACGCTGATCGGCATGTGGGGCATGACCGAATGCTTCGTCGGCACCGCCTCCCCCCCCGATGACCCGGATGAGCGGCTGTGGGGCACCGATGGGCGGGCGATGCCAGGCACCGAGGTCGCCATCTTCGACGAGGACCGCCAGCGCATCCTGCCGCCGGGCGAGGTGGGGGAACTGGCGACCCGCGGCCCGCATGTCGCGCTCGGCTACCTCAACGACCCCGAGCGGACGCGCCAGACCTTCACCCCCGGCGGCTGGCTGTTCACCGGCGACCTCGCGACGCTCGACGCGGCGGGCTGCATCCGCATCGCCGGGCGGCGCAAGGACATCATCAACCGCGGCGGGCTGAAGGTCAGCGCCAGCGAGGTGGAGGAACTGCTGCTGCTGCACCCTGCGGTGCGCGAGGTGGCGGTGGTCGGCGTGCCCGATGCCCGGCTCGGGGAGAAGGGCTGCGCCTTCGTGGTGCCGCGCGGCGATGCCGCGCCCGACCTCGCGGAGCTGGTACGCCACCTGGAGGCGCGCGGGGTGGCAAGATACAAGCTGCCCGAGTATATGAGGCTGGTTCCGGAACTGCCGATGACGCCGAGCGGCAAGGTGCAGAAGTTCGTGCTGCGCGAGAGTTTCACGCGCGAGCATGGGCAGGCGGGCGGATCGGGGTGATCCCCGCTGGGCGCCGCGCAACAGGCGCGAGGCGGAGGCGCGGGACCGGCGCGGAAAGACCGCAACCAGAGGAACGGACAGGAACCACCCATGACCATTGACCGGCGCAGCCTTCTCAAGACCGCGGCGGCGGCCAGCACCGCGGGCGCCCTGCCGTGGCGCAGCGCCAAGGCGCAGGCGGCGAACACCATCAAGCTCGGCCTCATCATCGACATGTCGGGCACTTATCGCGACATCACCGGGCCGACCTCGGTCGCCGCCACGCGGCTCGCCATCCAGGAATTCGCCGGCCGCGGCATCAATGTCGAGCTGGTCTTCGGCGACCACCAGAACAAGCCCGATGTCGGCGTGGCCATGGCGCGGCAGTGGCTGGACCGCGACGGCGTGGACGCGCTGATCGATGTCGGCACCTCCTCGGTGGCGCTGGCTGTCAACGAGGTCTGCCGCGAGCGCAACAAGGTCCATCTCAACAGCTCGGCGGCGACCACCGACCTCACCGGGGCGCGCTGCTCGCCCAACACCGTGCACTGGACCTACGATACCTGGATGCTCGCCAATTCCACCGGCGGGGCCATGGTGCGCGCGGGCGGCGACAGTTGGTTCTTCATCACCGCCGACTACACCTTTGGCCATACGCTGGAGCAGCAGACCGGCGGCTTCGTGCGCGGCGCCGGCGGACGCGTCGTCGGTTCGGTCCGCACGCCCTTCCCCGGCACCACGGATTTCTCCTCCTTCCTGGTGCAGGCGCAGGCCTCGCGCGCCAAGGTGATCGGGCTGGCGAACGCCGGCGCGGACACGATCAACTGCATCAAGCAGGCGGCCGAGTTCGGCATCACCCGCCGCGGCACCAAGCTCGCCTCGCTGCTGATGTTCATCTCCGATGTCCATGCGCTCGGCCTGCAGGCGGCGCAGGGCCTGGTGCTGACCGAGACCTACTACTGGGATCTCAACGACCGCACGCGCCGCTTCGCCGAGAAGGTGCGCGCGATCACCCCCGCCAACCTCCCCGGCATGGGTCATGCGGGCTGCTATTCCGCCGCGACCCACTACCTCAAGGCGGTGTCCGACATGGGCGTGGCGGCGGCCAAGGCGAGCGGCGCGGCGGCGGTGGCGCGGATGAAGGCGATGCCGACCGACGACGACTGCTTCGGCCCGGGCTCGATCCGCGCCGACGGGCGGAAGCTGCACCCGGCCTATCTGTTCGAGGTGAAGAAGCCGGAGGAAAGCCGCGGCGCCTGGGACTACTACAAGCTGCTGCAGACCACCGCGGCGGACCAGGCGTTCCGGCCGCTGGCCGAGGGCGGCTGCACGCTGGCCTAGCCCGCCGGCCGGGAGAATCGCGG
>Ga0207950_100123_pt1 | contig 32171 bp, 32 predicted proteins | sample Subbio11_8B_AprC_FD_184814 | JGI IMG/M metagenome (GOLD analysis project Ga0207950, IMG submission 184814) | Serpentinite rock and fluid subsurface biosphere microbial communities from McLaughlin Reserve, California, USA - CR11_8B_AprC (SPAdes) | ecosystem: Environmental > Terrestrial > Deep... | reverse complement strand
CGTGCCGTCCACCCATTTCGGCGTGATGCCGAGGTAGTGCACGAGCTGCTGCGGCATCATCGGCCCGACGCAGGCGAAGCCGTCGATGTCCGACGGCTTCAGTCCCGCATCGGCCATCGCGTTCAGCGCCGCGTCGGCGTGCAGCATGATCTGCGACATCTCGGGCACGGTGCCGATGCGCGTGCTCTCGGCGGCGCCGACGATGGCGATCTCGCCTGGCTTGATCGTCATGGCGTCAGGCTCCCTTCGCCGGGCGGAACAGGGCAAGGGTGATGGCGTCGTCCATCGGGGTGAAGGCAACCTCGAGCTTCATGTCGAGCACAAGCGCCTCGGGCGTCTGGGGGCAGTCCACGATGTTGGTCATCATCCGCGGGCCTTCCTCGAGCTCGACCACCGCGATGGCGTAGGGCGGCTTGAAGCCCGGCACCGGGCGGTGGTGGATGACGTAGGAATGCAGCGTCGCGCGGCCCGATGCCTCGAACACCTCGACATTGCGGCTGCCGGTGTAGGGGCTGAAGGGGCGCGGCGGGAAATAGGGCGTCCCGGTGTCCTTGCAGCGTTGCAGCAGCAGCTTGCCTTCCTTCGTGCCGTCCCAGAAGTGCTTCGTCTCGGGCGTCGGTTCGGGCCGCGGGCGGCCTGGTTCGAGGGACATGGCGGCGCTTCCTCCTGCTGTTCGGGGCCGCATGTTCCACCGGGATGCGCGATTGGAAAAGGGGGGCTCCCGGACCGACCGGGCGGTCGATCAGAGATCGAGAATCCGCTCCGGCGCCGCGCGGCCGCGGATCAGATCCCACAGCCCGACCACGTTGCCGCGCAAGCGCCCCCGGCGGTCGGCCCAGGGCTCGGGCTTGAGCGAGCGCACCAGATTGGCGAGGCAATGCCGCGCCGCGCTCGGGATCGCGTGGTTCCAGGGAAAGGTTCCCTTGCGCGCGAGGTAGATCGGGTTCACCACCTGCGAATAGCCCAGGCGCAACTGCTTCACGCGCCCGCCCTTGACGCCGAGATGCACGCCGCGCGCCCCGGCGAGGCGCATGATGCTGCCGTGACGGCCGAGTTGCCGCGTGACGTCGATGTCCTCGTACCACGCATAAAGCGGCAGGCGTTCGTCCACGCGGATGCCGTGCGCGCGCACGGTCGCCATGCGGAAGGCCATGTTGCAGCCATAGCCGTTGAAATGCGGCGCCATGGCCATGCGCTCGGGCGGCGGCGCATCGGCGGCGAGCAGCGCCGCCCCTTCATCGAGCGAATAGCCCGGCCCGTTCGCGCCGTCCGCGATGACGGTCCCGGTTGCCACCGCCATCTCCGGCCGCGCGGCGAAGGCCGCTTCCGTCACCGCGAGGTAGTCCGGCGCGCAGAGGAAGTCGTCGTCGATGAACAGCACGACGTCGCAATCCCCGGCCGCATCGAGGATGGCGTTGCGCTGGCGCGGCAGGCCCGCCGGGGCGGTGATGAACTCGGCGCCGGTGCAGCCCGTCACGTCCTCGGGGCCGACATGGCAGACGATGATGCGGTCGGGCGCGCGCGTCTGCCGCTGCAGATCCTGCAGCACGCCGGCGAGGATCTCCGGCCGTCCGCGCGTCGCGACGCCGATGGCGATGCGCATCACGCGGCATCCGTCAGCGGCGGCACGGCGGCGCGCCGGCGCGCTTCCGGCGCCATCATCCCGGCGAGCCGTCCGCGGAAGGTCATCCAGTAGTAGCCGGCATCGTGCATCCGTCCGCGCAGCAGGCTGGCGGCCACGCCGCCGAGCGGACGGGCCAGGAAGGTGAACCGCATCGCCGCCGGCGCGCCGTTGCGCCGCAGCGCGAAGCCGAGCCCCCGCCCGTAGCGTTCGGCGCGCTCCACGGCGACATCCGAGAGGCTCTTGTCGGGATGGATGATGCGCAGCGCGAGGTCGTATTGCGCGCGCCAGCCGCGGGCGATGGCGCGGCACACCAGGTCGTTGCCCTCGGCCGAGCCGAAGGGGCTGCCCGGGCCCATGCCTTCGTCGAAGCCGCCCAGCGCCAGCGCGGACTCGCGGCGGAGGAAGATGTTGAACTCGATCACGCTGGTCCAGACGGAGGCAAGGTCGATCGGCCCGCTTTCCGCCCGCCAGCGCCCCGATCCCAGCCCGCCGGCGGGAGAGGCCGCCGGGCCGGTCATCACCTGCAGGGACTCATCCGCCGCGAAGGCCGCGTCCACGCGATCGAGTACGCCCGGCGGATAGAGGCAGTCATCGTCGGGGAAGGTGACGATGGCCCCGCGCGCGTGGCGAAGCCCGAGGTTGCGCGCGTGGTTCGCGTTGCGGATGGACGAGCGAAGCCGCCGCAGGCTCAGGCGCGGCGCGTAGGCTGCGTCGATGGCGCCGAGCCGGTCGTCGTCGTTCTGGTCCACGATGAGGACTTCGAAATCGGCACGCCCCTGCGCGAGCAGGCTGTCGAGAAGTTCCGCGACTTCCCGGTCGCGGCCGAGCGTCGCGACGATGAGCGAGAACCTCACGCCCGTGCCTCCTCGATCACCTGGCGCATGCGCGCGCGGAAGGCGGCGTGGCCGAAGCGTTCGGCATTGGCGCGGCAATCCGCCGGGGCGAAGGACAGCGCCTCGAAGCCCTCGACGGCGGCGATGATGGCATCGGCCGTCTGTTGCGCGAAGAAAAGGCCGGTCGGGTTCGCGGCGGGTGGTGCCACCACGATGTCACGGGCGCCGCCCTTGCCGAAGGCGATCACCGGCGTGCCGCAGGCCTGGGCCTCGACGGTGGCGATGCCGAAATCCTCCTCGGCCGCGAAGACCGCGGCGCGCGCGGCCTGGGTGAGCCGCACGAGGTCATCGGTGCCGATGCGGCCGCGGAATTCGATGTTGAGCGCGCCGCCGGCCGCCTCGCGCACGCGCGCCTCGTTGGCGCCGTCGCCGACGATGACGAGGCGGCGGCCGGGCATGCGGCGGAAGGCCTCGGCGATCACCTCGATGCGCTTATAGGGCACCATGCGCGACGCCGTCAGGTAGAATCCCTCCTTCTCCGCGCGCAGCGCGAAGCGCTCCACGTCCACCGGCGGATGCACGACGAGACTCTCGCGCCGCCACGCCTTGCGGATGCGCTCGGCGATGTAGGTCGAGTTCGCGACGATCACGTCGGGGTTCATCGAGCTGGCGCGGTCCCAGATGCGCAGCCGGTGCAGCAGCCAGCGCGCATAGGCGCCCTTCAGGCCGCGCTCCATCCCGGCCTCGCGCAGGTACTGGTGCTGCAGATCCCAGGCGTAGCGCATCGGGCTGTGCACGTAGGCGACGTGACGCTGCCCCGGCCCGGTGATCACACCCTTCGCCACGGCATGCGAGGAGGACAGGATGAGGTCGTAGCCCGAGAGGTCGAACTGCTCGATCGCCACCGGCATCAGGCCGAGATACTTGCGGAAGTGCTTCCGCGCGAAAGGCAGGCGCTGGATGAAGCTGACCCGCGGCGCCTTGCCGCGGAGGAAGCCGCGCTCGGCCTCCGGCATGAAGTCGCACAGGACAAAGAGATCCGCATCCGGCCATTCGGCGAGAAGCTGCTCCACCACGCGTTCGGATCCCGCGAAGGAATCCAGCCATTCATGGACGATGGCGACCTTCATGCGATGCGGTCCCGGATGCAGGCGAGGAGTTGGCGGGCGGCGCCTTCCCAGGTGAAGCCGGCGGCGCGGGCGTGGCCGGCCTGGCGCAGGCCGTCGCGCAGGCCGGGCTCGGCGAGCAGCCGCTCGAGCGCGGCGCGCAGCGAGGCCGGCGCGTCCGGGTCGAACCACAGCGCCGCCTCGCCGCAGACCTCGGGCACCGCGCCGGCGCGCGCCGCGATCACGGCGCAGCGGCAGCTCATGGCTTCGAGCGGCGGCAGACCGAAGCCCTCGTAGCGCGAGGGGAAGACGAGGCAGAGCGCGTTCTCGTACAGCGCGCGCAGCTCCGCGTCCGAGACGCGGCCGAGCACGCGTGCCGCCTCCGCCGCCACGCCGCCGCCGACGCGGAACACCGCCGGATCGGCCGCGCCCGCGACGGCGAGCGTCAGCCCCCGCCCGCCGAGCAGCGCCGCCGCGCCGCTGAGCGCCGCGAGATTCTTGTGCGCCGCCGGATTGCCCACCACCAGCGCGTAGCGCGCGGGCTCCAGACCGTGCCGCGCCAGGACCGTGCCGTCCGCCGGCGCGTGGCGGATGTGCTCGCCGCTCTCGGGGACGATGCCGATGGCGGCGGCCCCGATGCCGAGCGCCGCCGCGATGCGGCCGCGCGAGAATTCCGAGACGGTCAGCACAAGCGCGCCGCTGCGCGCGAGGCGCTTGTGCATCAGCCGGTACCAGGTGCGGAAGGCGAAGGAATAGGACTCGGGCGTGTCGAAGGCGCCGGCGTCGTGGATCACCACCGCCTGCCGCGCGCCGACGCGCAGCGGCGCGGTGTTGCCGAGGTTGACGAGGAACTCCCCGCCGAGCGCGCCCGGCAGGTCGAGCTGTTCCCAGGCCTGGCCGCCGCGCCTGCCGGTCCGCTCGACGCGGAACGTCGTCAGGCCGGCCTCGCGCGCGCCCTTCGGGTGCAGCACGCGCACACCGGGCCAGGCCCCGCGCGCGGCGAGCGCATCGGCGGCGGCGACGATCTCGGTGGCGAAGCGCTGCACCCCGGTGGTGCCCTGCGTGAGGTAGCGGCCATTGATGGCGATGCCCTTCATGCCGCGCGCAGCCCTATGCGGCCGAGCAGCGCGGCGCGGTCCTCGGCCGGGGCGATGCGCCAGCCGAGCCAGGCGGCCCCGCCGAAGGCGAGTGCCCCGACGCCGAGCGCCGGCAGCCACGGCAGCGGCACCATCGCCGCAAGCCCGAGGCCGGCGACGGCCAGCAGCGGCAGCAGCGCGGCGCCGGCCTCGGCCGCGGGCGGGTAGAAGCGCGCGGCGAGCAGAAAGCGCCCCGCGCAGTCGGTCGCGGCGCGCAGCGCCCAGGCGATGGCCGCGCCCTCGATGCCGATCAGCACCAGCAGCAGCGCGCCGAGCGGCAGGAACACCGCCGCCTGGATCAGCGAGAAGGTCGCCGTGACGTCAGGCCGTCCGATCGCGTCGAGCAGCGTGCCGGGCACGAAGGCGAGGCAGGAGAAGAAGATCCCGACGCCGAGGATCCGCAGCACCATCCCGCCGCCTTCCGCAAAGGCGGTGCCGAGCCACACCCACAGCAGCCATTCGGCGAGCGCCACCAGCAGGATGCAGGCCGGCAGCACCAGCCCCGCGACGATCAGCGCCCCGCGCCGCAGCAGCAGCACGGTGCGCTCCGGCGCGGCACGGAAGCAGGAGGCGATGGCCGGCATCAGCGTCTGCGCCACCGCCACGGGCAGGATCCACATGCGTATGACGAGGTCGAGCGGTGTCGCGTAGAAGGCCACCGCCGTCAGCCCGAGCAGCGCGCCGATCAGGAAGCGGTCGGCATAGAGCAGCACCTGGGTGAGCGCGCCCGACAGGCTCATCCACCCGCCCTGGCGCAGCAGCGGCCGCAGCAGACCGAAGCGCGCGCGCGCCAGGCCGAGGCCCGGCACGTCCCGCCAGGCGAGCGCCGCATAGGCGAGCCCGCTGACCAGGCGCACCAGCACCAGCGCGAGCATCACCCCCACCAGGCTGTCCCAGACCAGCAGCGCGAGCACCGGGCCGAGGTAGTAGAACACGCTCACCGGCATGTTGATCAGGTTGGCCGTGCGGAACCGCTGCCAGGCCGCGAGCACGCCCCACAGCGCCGCGTTCAGCACCACCAGCGGCGCGGCCAGCGCCAGCACGCGGAAGGCGGCCAGCGCCTCGGCTTCGAGCGCGGCGGGGACGATCAGCACGCGCCCGATCAGCACCGGCATGAAGGCGTAGGCGAGGGCCGCCATCACGGCGGACAGGCCGAGCAAGGCGATCAGCGTCGCGCCCACCAGGGACGGGGCGTCCTTGCCGCGGCCCTCGCCGATCGCCTCGGAGACCGCGCGGGTGAGCGCCATCCCGAGGCCGAGGTCGAAGACGCCGAAGATGCCGACCAGCGCGAGCGCGAGGGTGAACAGGCCCCAGCGCTCGATGCCCATCAGCCCGACGAGCACGGGCGTCAGCGCCAGCGCCAGCAGCAGCGGCACGCCGCGGCCGAGCGCGTTCCAGACCACCCCGGAGACCAGCCGGCGCCCGCCGGCCCGGTCTTCCGGGCCCTCGGACGCCGTGCCTGTCATGGATGGCACCCTAGCATGCCGATGGCTGGATTTCTGCCCGTCGCGGCCGCGCCGCGACCGCCGCGCCTCAATGCGCGCCGCGGCGGGAGAGAACGGCGGCCGGCGTCTTCAGCAGGATCCGCACATCGCCCAGCAGCGAGGCCTGCGAGACGTAGGCGACGTCGAGCGCGACGCGCTGGTCGTAGGATGTCTCGGACCGGCCGCTCACCTGCCACAGTCCGGTGATGCCGGGGCGCACGCTCAGGTAATGCGCGGCGGCCGCGCCGTAGTGGCGGTCGAGCTCGGCCTGGGTCACCGGGCGCGGGCCGACGACGCTCATCTCGCCCTTCAGCACGTTGATCAGCTGCGGCAGCTCGTCGAGCGAGGTGGCGCGCAGGATGCGGCCGATGCGCGTGATGCGCGGGTCGTGGCGCAGCTTGCGGGTGCGGTCCCATTCCTCCCGCGCGGCCGGGTCGGCGGCGAGCAGGGCCTCGAGCCGCGCCTGGCTGTCCGCCACCATGGAGCGGAACTTCAGGCAGCCGAAGATCCGGCCGCCGCGCCCGACGCGCGGATGGGCATAGAAGGCCGGGCCGCCATCGGCGCGGATCAGCGCCGCGACGATCAGGAAGAACGGCAGCGCGACCAGCAGCGCTGCGCCGGCGATGGCGACATCCATCGCCCGCTTGGCGTAGGGCGCGAGGCGCGCGGCGCGGTCGCGTCGGGACAGGCCGGCGACAGCGCGCGCAGGGGCGCTTTGGGAAGGGAGGGGGCCAACCGGGACGCTGGACATGAGCGACAAGGGCCTTCTCGGGAGCACTGCCGCCGGCGGGGGCCGGGGACGGCCAAGGGGTTTCTCTCGGGCCGGGTTCTGCCGTCTTTGCGGCGAGCCCCCGGCCTTTGCTTGCGCACAGATATGCCCTTCGGTGCTGACGGATTTGGGACCTGCTTGCGGCGCAATTGTGGCGCAGGCGGTATTCCGTATGCGGTATGGTCAAGGCCGGCCGCCGCCCGTCCGGCGCGATCGCGCATCCAGGGGGCGGGTGCGGCGCGGGAAGGGCCGCCTGCCCCGCCCCGCCGGGCGGTTCAGGCGTCCATCTTCAGCGCGGCGATGAAGGCGGATTGCGGGATCTCGACCTTGCCGAACTGCCGCATGCGCTTCTTGCCCTCCTTCTGCTTCTCGAGGAGCTTGCGCTTGCGGGAGATGTCGCCGCCGTAGCACTTGGCGGTGACGTCCTTCGACAGGGCGGAGATTGTCTCGCGCGCGATGACCCGCCCGCCGATCGCCGCCTGGATGGGAATCTTGAACAGCTGGCGGGGAATGAGCTCCTTCAGCTTCTCGCAGATCTGCCGCCCGCGCCGCTCGGCCTGGCCGCGATGCGCCATGAAGGAGAGCGCGTCCACCGGTTCGTTGTTGACCAGGATGGAGATCCTCACGAGGTCGCCCTCGGCGTAGCCGTCCATCTGGTAGTCGAAGGAGGCATAGCCGCGGCTGACGGATTTCAGCCGGTCGTAGAAGTCGAACACCACCTCGTTCAGCGGCAGGCGATAGACCAGCATGGCGCGCGAGCCGACATAGGTCAGCTCCACCTGCTGACCGCGGCGGTCGTTGCACAGCGTCAGCACCGGGCCGAGGTAGTCGTCCGGCAGCATGATGGTCGCCTTGATCCACGGCTCCTCGATGTGGTCGAGCAGGCTGCCATCCGGCATGTCGGCCGGGTTGTGCAGATCGAACATCTCGCCGTTCGTCTTGTGCACCTTGTAGACGACCGAGGGCGCCGTCGCGATCAGGTCGAGGTCGAACTCGCGCGACAGGCGCTCCTGGATGATCTCGAGGTGCAGCAGGCCGAGGAAGCCGCAGCGGAAGCCGAAGCCGAGCGCGGCCGAGGTCTCCGTCTCGTAGTGGAAGGAAGCGTCGTTCAGCCGCAGCTTCGCCAGCGATTCCCGCAGCTTCTCGAAATCGTCCGCGTCAACGGGATACAGGCCGCACCACACCACGGGTATGGACGGCTTGAAGCCCGGCAGCGGCTCCGTCGCGGGGCTGCGGTCGTCGGTGATGGTGTCGCCCACATTGGTGTCGGCGACGGTCTTGATCGCGGCGGTGAGGTAGCCAAGCTCGCCCGGACCGAGGCTGTCAGTCGGCACCAGCTTCGGCTTGAACACGCCGACCTGCTCGATGGTGTGCACGGAGCCGGACGACATCATGCGGATGCGCTGGCCCTTGCGGAGGTGTCCGTCCGTCACCCGCACCAGGATGACCACGCCGAGATAGGCGTCGTACCAGCTGTCCACCAGCAGCGCCTTGGTCGGCGCCGCGGCATTGCCCTTCGGCGGCGGCAGGCGCCGCACGATCGCCTCGAGCACGCCCTCGATGTTCAGCCCGGTCTTGGCGCTGATCTCGACCGCGTCGGAGGTGTCCAGGCCGATCACGTCCTCGATCTGCTGCTTGACGCGCTCGGGCTCGGCCGCCGGCAGGTCGATCTTGTTGAGAACGGGCACGATCTCATGCCCCGCATCGATCGCCTGGTAGACATTCGCGAGCGTCTGCGCCTCGACGCCCTGCGAGGCATCGACCACCAGCAGGGAGCCTTCGCAGGCCGCCAGCGAACGGCTCACCTCATAGGCGAAGTCCACATGGCCCGGCGTGTCCATCAGGTTCAGGACGTAGGTCTTGCCGTCCTTCGCCGGGTAGGTCAGGCGCACGGTCTGCGCCTTGATGGTGATGCCGCGCTCGCGCTCGATCTCCATGTTGTCGAGCACCTGCTCCTTCATCTCGCGCGCGGACAGCGCGCCGGTCGCCTGGATCAGGCGGTCGGCGAGCGTGGACTTCCCATGATCGATGTGGGCGATGATGGAGAAGTTGCGGATGAGGTCGAGCGGGGTGTCGGTCATGGGATTCCGGGCATGGCCGGCGCGGAGCGTCGCCGGGCCGTCTGGCGGGGGAGATAAGGCAGAAGCGCCGGAAGTCCAACCTTTGCGGTGCCGGGCCCGCGCCGCCCTGTCCCCGAGATGCGGCGCCCCTTAGGATCGGCCTCAGCCGGAGAAGGAAAGCCACGGTCCATGCCGAAACGCGCCATCGCCTCGGACCGCGTCCGCAAACCGTCCATCCCCTTCGCCCAGGCGACGGTCGCGGGCGGCTTCATGTTCGTCTGCTGCACCGGCGTGGACCGGGAGGGGCGCTTCGCCAGGGGCGACGTGCGCGCGCAGACCCGGCAGGCGATCGAGAACATCCGCGCGCTGATCGAGCAGGCCGGCGGCAGCCTGCGCGACGTGGTGAAATGCACGGTCTACGTGACGTCGCGCGAGGACTGGGCCCCGATGAACGAGGTCTATTTCGCCCATTTCGCCGAGGATCCGCCGCACCGCGTATCCTGCATCGTGAGCGGGCTCGGCCCGCCGGATGCGCTGGTGGAGATCGACGCGACCGCCTATCTGGGCAAGGACTGACCGGGCAGCATCGGCGCCAGGCGCCACATCGCCACTGCGCCGACAAATGGCCCGAGGCCGAGCAGCGCGAAGGCCGCGCCGATGCCCAGCGCCCCCATCACCCACGGCAGCGCCCCGATCATCGCCGCCGTCAGCAGGAAGCCCATCGAGGTCTGCACCGTCAGCATCGTCCCGACATAGTCGGGCGGCGAGAGGCTGACGACGCAGGCCGAGAACTGCGCCGAATCCGCCACCACCGAGAACCCCCAGACGAAGGCGATCCCGAGTGCCAGCGCCGGCCAGGCGGAGGCCGGCCCGATCAGCACCGCGCAGCCGCCCGAGACGACCATGCACAGCGCCGCCACCCGCGCCCGGTTCCAGCGGTCCGCCGCCAGCCCGGCCAGCACGCAGCCCGCCGCCCCGGCGGCCAGCACGCCGAAGACCCAGAGACCGACATCCGGCCGGTCCAGCACCGAGGCCAGGAACACGCCGATCCAGGCCCACATCGCATAGAGTTCCCACATGTGGCCGAGATAGCCGAGATTCGCGAGGCGCAGCCCCTTGTTCCGCCACGCCTCCAGCGCCTGCGCCGGGCGGAAGGGCGGCCGCGCACCGAGCAGCGGGCCTGGCCGGAAGGGCAGCACCAGCAGGCCCCCCAGCAGCGCCATGACCCCCGCCCCGGCATAGGCCGCGCGCCAATCGGGCGAACCCACCAGGTCCGGCAGCAGATGCGGCATCGCCGAGCCCAGCGTCACCGCGCCCACCACGATGCCGATCAGCAGGCCGAGGTCGCCCTTGGCCCAGGAGGAAGCGAGCTTCATCCCGACCGGATAGACGCCCGCCATGGCCGCGCCGGCGACGAAGCGCAGCGCCAGCGCCGTCGCGCCGGCGGGTTCCGCGAGCGTCTGGCCGAGCGTCGCGCCGGCGGCCAGCACGGCGCAGCCCAGGAACAGCCACCGCGCATCCAGCCGGTCTGCCAGCGACAACACCGCACTGACCAGCGTGCCCGCGACGAAGCCGAGTTGCACCGAGGCCGTCAGCCAGGCCGCGCGGCCCGGCGTGACCAGCCCCTGCGCGATCAGCGACGGCACCGCGACGGTGCCCGCGAACCAGACCGAGAGGACGAGGACGATCGCCGCGGCGAGCAGCGCCATGTTCCGGCGCTTGCCCTCCGCGGCGGGGGTCATGCGCGCAGCGTCGCGCCGGTCGCCTTGGCGACCGCGGCGACGATGCGGTCGGCGACGGATTCGATCTGGGCGTCCGTCAGCGTCGCCTCGCGCGGCTGGATCGTCACCTGGATGCCGAGGCTCTTCGACCCCTCCGGCACGCCCTTGCCGCGATAGACGTCGAACAGCGCGACATCGGCGACCAGCGCCTTGTCGACGCCGCGGGCGGCGCGCAGGAGGGTTTCGGCAGCGACCGTCTCCTCGACGATGAAGGCGAAGTCGCGGCGCACGGGCTGGAAGGAGGGCAGGTCGGGGGCGCCCTTCTTCCGCCGCTTGGGCTCGGGCACGGCGTCGAGGAAGACCTCGAAGGCGACAGCCGGGCCGGGCAGGTCGAGGGCCTCGAGCACCTTCGGATGGATTTCCCCGAAGGTGGCGAGCACGACCTTCGGCCCTTGCCGCACCGCACCGGAGCGGCCCGGGTGGTAGAAGCCGGGCGCATCGGCCGTGACCTGCAGGGCGGCCATCGGCACGCCGAGCGCGGCGAGGACGGCCAGCGCATCGCCCTTCGCATCCATCGCGTCCACGCCGCGGCTGCTTTCCGCCCAGTGGCGCGGAGTCGCGCCATGCCGCACGCCTGCGGCGACGGAGGCCTGGCCATCCGGGGAGATGTCGCGATAGGCGGCGCCGAGCTCGGCCAGCGCCACATCGGCCAAGCCGCGCGCCGCATTGCGGGACGCAGCGAGCAGAAGGGAGGCGACCGGGGTCGGGCGCATCTGGTCGAGATCCGCCGCGATCGGGTTCACCAGCCGCAGCGCCTCCGGCGTTGCGCCGAACAGCGCGGCCGTCCCCGCCTCCATGAAGGCGAAGGTCACGCTTTCCTGCATGCCCCGAGCCGCCAGCACGCGCCGCGCCAGCGCCGCGCGCGCCTGCCTGGCCGTGAAGGCCGGCGGCGGGATCACGGCGAGCGCGGGCAGCGAGACCGCCGGCACGGCATCGAGCCCGCCCAGGCGCAGCACCTCCTCGACCAAGTCGCATTCCGGCTCGATGGCGGCGCAGCCTTCCGCGGCCTTCGCCGCGCGGGCGGGGTCGAGCGCCTCGAACTGCGTCAGCGCGCCGCCGCCGGCGCGATAGGCCGAAAGGTCCCCCGCCACGTCATTGCGCCAGGAGGGCACCGCGACCGTGACAGACGCCGCATCGCGCGCCCGCACCGCGAAGCCGAGGCGCTCCAGCCGCGCGACGGATTCATCCGCCGGCAGGTCGAGCCCGCCGTAATCGCGCACGCGGTCGAAGCGCAGCGTGGCGTGGCGCCGCCATGCCGGTTCCGCGCCGGCCGACGACACCTCGCTCGCCTCGCCGCCGCACAGGTCGATGATCATGCGCGTGGCCGCTTCCAGCGCATCCGCCAGGAAGGCGGGGTCGAGGCCGCGTTCGAAGCGCGCGCGCGCATCGGTGCGGACATCGTGCCGCCTCCCCGACAGCGCGATCCGCACCGGGTCGAACAGCGCGCATTCGATGAAACATTCGCTGGTGGTCTCGTCGCAGCCCGAATGTTCGCCGCCGATCACGCCGCCCAGCGCCTCGGGGCCGGCGGCATCGGCGATCACGCCGTCCTCGGGCGTCAGCGCATAGGTCTTGCCGTTCAGCGCGGCGAGCGTCTCGCCCTCGCGCGCCATCCGCATCACCAGGTCGCTGCCCTTCACCTTCGCCACGTCGAAGACATGCAGCGGGCGGCCGAGGTCGAAGGTGAACAGGTTGGTGATGTCCACCAGCGCGCTGATCGGCCGCAGTCCGATCGCCGCCAGGCGGTCCTGCAGCCACTTCGGGCTCGGCCCGTTCCTCACGCCGCGCACCGCGCGCCCGAGCACATGCAGGCAGGCGCGCGGGTCCTCGATCTTCCAGTTCAGCGGCGCCTTGTAGGCCGGCGCGACCTTCGCCGCCGACCACGGCTTCAGCGTGCCGAGCCCCGCCGCCGCGAGATCCCGCGCCACGCCGCGCACCGAGAGCGCGTCGCCGCGGTTGGGTGTCACGCTGATCTCGATGACCGGGTCGTCCATGCCGGCCCAGCGCACGTAGGATTCGCCCAGCGGCGCATCCGCCGGCAGATCGACGATGCCGCTGTGGTCGTCGCCCAGGCCCATCTCGCGCGCGGAGAGCATCATCGCCTCGGACTTCACGCCGCGGATCTCGCCCGCCCTCAGCGTGATGCCGGTGCCGGGGATGAAGGCGCCGGGAAGTGCCGCCACGCCCATCATGCCGGTGCGCGCGTTGGGCGCGCCGCACACGACGGAACGCTCGATGCCATCGCCCACATCGACGCGCAGCGCGCGCAGCCGGTCGGCATTGGGGTGCTGCACCGCCTCGATGACGCGGGCGATGCGGAAGGAGGCGAGTGCTGCGCCGCGGTCCTCAATGCCATCGACTTCCAGCCCGATGGCGTTGAGCGCGCGCGCGATCTCATCGACGCCGGCTTCGGTGTCGAGGTGGTCCTTCAGCCAGGAAAGCGTGAACCTCACAGGATCAGCTCCCCGCCACGAGGATGCGGCCGCACGGCCGCCGCCCGTTCGCCCTCACCCCGGGGCGCACCAGCGATGCGGCCCGCACTGCGCCGCAGGCGTGCCTTCGGCACGACGCGTCCGAGGGCATCAGCAACATCATCTCACACCCCCTCGTGCAGCGTGGCGGGCGCCAGCGGGTCCGCCGCGTAGTGGCGCAGCCAGCGGATGTCGGCCTCGTAGAAGGGGCGCAGGTCGGGGATGCCGTGCTTGAGCATGGTGATGCGCTCGATCCCCATGCCGAAGGCGAAGCCCTGCCACTCGCGCGGGTCGATGCCGCAATTGGCCAGCACCTTCGGATGCACCATGCCGGAGCCGAGAATCTCCAGCCAGTCGCCGCCCTTGCCCAGTTCCCCGCTCCTGCGCGACCAGCCGATATCCACCTCCATCGAGGGCTCGGTGAAGGGGAAATAGCTGCTGCGGAAGCGCACCGGCAGATCCGCGATGCCGAAGAAGGCGCGCAGGAAGTCGATCAGGCAGCCCTTGAGGTGGCCGAGCGTGATGGCGCGGTCGATCACCAGGCCCTCGACCTGGTGGAACATCGGCGAATGGGTGGCGTCATGGTCGGCGCGATAGGTGCGCCCCGGGACGATGACGCGGATCGGCGGTTCCTGCGCGATCATGGTGCGGATCTGCACCGGGGAGGTATGCGTCCGCAGCACCGGGCGCCGCCCGTCCGCCTCCGGCAGATAGAAGGTGTCGTGGTCCTGGCGCGCGGGATGGTGGTCGGGGATGTTGAGCGCGCCGAAATTGAACCAGTCGCCCTCGATGTCCGGGCCTTCCGCGACGACGAAGCCCATGGCGCCGAACAGGGCGGTCAGTTCCTCCATGGTGCGCGCGATCGGATGGATGCCGCCATCGGCGGCGGTGCCGGGGGCAAAGGGACGGGGCGGCAGCGTCACGTCGATGCGTTCCGAGGCGAGCCGGGCGTCCAGAGCCTCCGCCTCCAGAATGCTGCGGCGCTCCACTACCGCCGAAGTCACTGCCTGGAAGGCAGCATTCGCGAAGGTGCCAAGCTCACGCCGACGCTCTGGTGCCTCAGAACCAATCCGCGAGAGCAACCGCTTGAGAGTGCCCTTTTGGCCGACAAAGCTCAGGCGAACGGCCTCCAGTTCCGTCAGAGTCTTGGTTTCGCGGACGACGCCCACCGCGGCTTCGACGGACTGCTCAATTGCGCGTTGATCCAGCGGCTCGTCGCTCATGGCGAAACGCATCCTCAATTGGCAAAATCACGCAGAAAGGGCCGCGCCCCGGTCGTCCCGGGAAGCGGCCCTCGGCTGAACGCTGCACCGGCGCGGGGCCTCCCCGCGCCGAAGGGCCTCAGGCCAGCTTCGCCTTCGCCTGCTCGACCAGCGCCGCGAAGGCCGCCGGTTCGTCGAAGGCGAGAGCGGCCATCACCTTGCGGTCCATCTCGATCCCCGCCGCCTTGACGCCGGCGATGAAGCGGGAGTACGTCAAGCCGTGCTCGCGGACCGCGGCGTTGATGCGCTGGATCCACAGGCCGCGGAAATCCCGCTTCCTGTTGCGGCGGTCGCGATAGGCGTATTGCAGCGCCTTCTCGACGCGCTCGAGCGCGGGGCGGTAGGCGGTGGAAGACCGGCCGACATAGCCCTCGGCGAGCTTCAGGATCTTCTTGTGACGGGCGTGCTTGGTGACGCCGCGCTTGACACGAGCCATGGTGCGTCCCCCTTCCTACCGGTCCAGCCCGTAGGGCAGCCACTGCTTCACGGTGTCGCCATCCTGCTTGTCCAGGACGAACATGCCGCGGTTCTGGCGCTTCATCTTGTTGGTCTTGGCAGTCAGCATGTGGCGCTTGTTGCCCGCACCTGCCTTGACCTTGCCGGTGGCGGTCAGTCGGAAGCGTTTCTTCACGCTCGACTTCGTCTTCATTTTGGACATTTGGCCCTCCTGATGCGGGGTCGGGCGTCCTGGGCGGTCGCACCATGCGACGGGGACGCGTGTTCCCGGCCGGGCATGTCCATGGGGCCACGACGCGGGAGGCGGGCGTATAGACCCCGGCCGGGCCGGCCGCAACCCCTTCCGGCGGCAACCGGACCTTCACCGGTTGCCGTGTCTTCTTGCAGCCCCGCCCAGCCGCCGGCACCGAGAGACCAGAACCCTTGCACCCCACCATCGCCCTGCCCGCGGAGGCCCTCGACCAGGCCCTCGCCCCCCATTTCGCCGCGCTGCGCGCCTTCCTGGACCGTCGCATCGCCGAGGTGAGCGCGGAGGTCGCGGCCTCCGCGCAGCTCCTCGGACTGAGCGAGGACGCGATCACCGCCCGCATCGCCGAGGTCCATGCCCAGATCGCCCGGCTGATCGCCATTCCGGTTTCCGGGGCCCGGACCTCGGGGCTGGAACTGGAAGCCGTGGTGCAGGCGACCGAGGCCGCCGCCGACACCATCATGGAGGCCGCCGAGGCGATCCAGTCCTGGCTCGACCACGGCGCGCGCGACGCCGAGGCGATCGCCGCGCTGACCGAGAGGGTGAACGCCATCTTCCAGGCCCGTTCCTTCCAGGACCTGACCGGGCAGCGCATCCGCCGCGCCATCAGGCAGTTGCAGCAGGTCGAGACGATGCTGGAGGGCCTGATGCCGGGCGGCGGGCCGGCAAGGACTGATCGCGTGGCGGTCCGCGGCCATGAAGACACGGTGGCTGAGCGGGTCGCGGCGGGACCAGACCTCGGCCAGGCCGACATCGACCGCCTCCTGACAGGCTGACCGACGCCCCCGGCAGGGCAGCCCCGCGCGGGCCACCCTTGGATCGCGGCGCCGGCCGGGGCATATCGGCCGGGCGATGACCCCCTTCCGCAAGATGCACGGCCTGGGCAACGACTTCGTCGTGCTGGACGGGCGCGGCCGGCCGCTGCCGATCACGCCGGCCCGCGCCGCGGCCATCGCCGACCGCCATTTCGGCGTGGGCTGCGACCAGTTCATCGTGCTCGAACCCCCGCCGCCCGGCGCGGACGTCTTCATGCGCATCCGCAACCCCGACGGGTCGGAGGCCGGCGCCTGCGGCAATGCCACGCGCTGCGTCGCCTCCCTGGTCGCGGCCGAGACCGGCAAGGACCGCGTCGTGGTCCGCACCATCGCCGGCGACCTGCGCGTCGAGCGCCTGCCCGGCGGGCTGTGGTGCGCCGACATGGGTCCGGCCAGGCTGCGCTGGGACGACGTGCCGCTGGCGCGCAAGGCGGATACGCTGCACCTGCCGCTCTCCCTCGGGCCGGTGGCGGACCCCGCGGCCTGCTCGATGGGCAATCCGCACGCGACCTTCTTCGTCGAGGACCTCGACGCCATTCCCGTCGCCGAACTCGGCCCCAGGCTCGAACGCGACCCGATCTTCCCCGACCGTGCCAATATCGGCTTCGCGCAGGTGCTCTCGCGCACGCATCTTCGGCTGGTGATCTGGGAGCGCGGGGCGGGGCTGACGCTCGCCTGCGGCTCGGGCGCCTGCGCGGCGATCGTCAATGCCGTCCGCCGCGGCCTGATCGAGCGGCGCGCCAGCGTGGTCATGCCCGGCGGCGAGCTGACCATGGAATGGCGCGAGGGCGACGGGCATGTGCTGATGACCGGCCCGGTCGCCACCGCCTTCACCGGCGCGCTCGACCTCGAGGCATTCGGCGCATGAGCGTCGAGGTCCTGACCTTCGGCTGCCGCCTCAACACCTACGAATCCGAGGCGATGCGCGACCTGGCGTCAAGGGCCGGACAAGGTGGCGCCATCATCGTGAACACCTGCGCCGTCACCGCCGAGGCCGAGCGCCAGGCGCGCCAGGCGATCCGCCGCGCGCATCGCGACAACCCCGGCGCGCGCATCATCGTCACCGGCTGCGCGGCGCAGATCGCGCCCGAGAAATGGGCCGCCATCCCCGGCGTCGGGCGCGTCATCGGCAATGCCGACAAGCTGAAGCCGGAGACCTGGGCGGGCCTCGATGCGCCGCCGGAACCGGTGACCGACATCATGGCGGCGACCGAGACGGCCGCGCATCTCGTGACGGAATTCGCCGGCCGCGCCCGCGCCTTCGTGCAGGTGCAGCAGGGCTGCGACCACCGCTGCACCTTCTGCGTCATTCCCTTCGGCCGCGGGCCGTCGCGATCGGTGCCGGTCGGCGCGATCGTCGAGCAGGTGCGCGCGCTGGTGCAGGCGGGGTATCGCGAGGTGGTGCTGACCGGGGTGGACATCACCTCCTACGGGCCGGACCTGCCGGGCCGGCCGAGCCTCGGGCAGATGGTCCGCCGCCTGCTCGCGCTGGTGCCGGAATTGCCGCGGCTGCGGCTTTCGTCGCTGGACCCCGTGGAGATGGATGACGACCTCTGGCGCCTGATCACCGAGGAAGCGCGGCTGATGCCGCATCTGCATCTCTCGCTCCAGCACGGCGCGGACCTGATCCTGAAGCGGATGAAGCGGCGGCATTCGCGCGCCGATGCCGTGGCGCTGGCCGCGCGCGCGCGGCGGCTGCGCCCCGGCATTGTGTTCGGCGCCGACCTGATCGCCGGCTTCCCGACCGAGACCGAGGCGCATTTCTTGGAAACCCTGGCGCTGGTCGAGGATTGCGGCCTGAGCTTCCTGCACGTCTTCCCGTATTCCGAGCGCCCCGGCACGCCGGCGGCGCGCATGCCGCAACTGCCCGTCCGGCTGCGCCGCGAACGCGCGGCGCGCCTGCGCGAGGCCGGCGCGCGCGCCGCGGCGCGGCTGTTCGATGCGCGCATCGGGCAGGAGGAGGCCGTGCTGTTCGAGCACGCCGACCGCGGCCATACGGAACACTTCGCCCCGCTGCGCCTCCTGCGCGGTGCGGCGGTGCCCGGCGAGATCCGCCGCCTGCGCGTGAGCGCGGCGGCACCCGACACGCTGCTCGCCGAGGCCGCCTGATGGCCTTGCGCGACCTCTGGACCCGCCTGCGCGGCAGCGACCCGGCGCAGCCCGCCCAGTCGTCCGAACCGCAGCGCGACGCCCCGCCCCCGCCGGAGCCTTCCGTGGCCCCGCCGGCCGAAAACCCCCTCCCCGGCCGCCCGGCGCAGGAACCGCCGGCCGAAGCCCCGCCGGTGGAGCTGCCGCCGCAAGCCGAGGAACCGGCCCGCCAGGGCTGGTTCTCGCGCCTGAAGGCGGGCCTTTCGCGCTCCACCGCCAAGCTGACCGAGGGCGTCACCACCCTTTTCACCAGGCGCAGGCTGGACGAGCAGGCGCTCGAGGAGCTGGAGGAAACGCTGATCGGCGCCGATCTCGGCGTGGCGGCGTCCTCGCGCATCGTCGAGGGCTTCCGCCGCACCCGCTTCGGCAAGGAAGTGACGGACGAGGAGGTGCGCGCCACGCTGGCCGAGGAGATCGCCGCCATCCTCGCACCCGTCGCGAAGCCGCTGGCCATCGAGCCCGCGCGCGCGCCGCATGTGGTGCTGGTGGTGGGCGTGAACGGCACCGGCAAGACCACCACCATCGCCAAGCTCGGCAAGCAGTATCGCGACCAGGGGCTGCGGGTCGGCATGGTCGCCGGCGACACCTTCCGCGCCGCCGCGGTCGAGCAGTTGCAGGTCTGGGCGGATCGCACCGGCGCGCGCTTCTTCGCCCCCGCCAGGCCCGGCGCCGATGCCGCCGGCCTCGCCTTCGACGCGCTGACCGCCGCGCGCGACGAAGCGCTCGACGTGCTGCTGGTCGATACCGCCGGGCGGCTGCACAACAAATCCGCGCTGATGGAGGAACTGCGGAAGGTCATCCGCATCATCCGCCGCGTGGACGGGGGGGCGCCGCATTCCGTGCTGCTGGTGCTGGATGCCACCACCGGCCAGAACGCCGTGCAGCAGGTCAAGGTGTTCAAGGAGATGGTCGAGGTCACCGGCCTCGCCGTGACGAAGCTCGACGGTTCCGCCAAGGGCGGCGTGGTGGTGGCGCTCGCGCAGGAATTCGCGCTGCCGGTGCATGTGGTGGGCGTGGGCGAAAAGGCCGAGGATCTGCGCCCCTTCGAGGCGCGCGACTTCGCGCGCGGCCTGCTGGGGCTGGACTGAAATCCGCTTCGGGCGGATGGTCCCGGCCATGAAGCCAATCGCCCGCACCCCCATCCCCGACCTCGCCGCCCTGCCGGACGACATCCGCGCCCGCATCCTGACGGTTCAGGAGAAGTCGGGCTTCATCCCGAACGTCTTCCTGATGCTCGCGCACCGGCCGGCGGAATTCCGCGCCTTCATGGCCTATCACGACACGCTGATGGACAAGTCCGAAGGCGTGACCAAGGCCGAGCGCGAGATGATCGTGGTCGCCGTCTCGTCGCGCAACCAGTGCCAGTACTGCGTGGTGGCGCACGGCGCCATCCTTCGCATACGCGCCAAGAACCCGCTGATCGCCGACCAGGTCGCGGCGAACTGGCGCAAGGCCGACATCACGGACAAGCAGAAGGCCATGCTGGAATTCGCCATGAAGGTGACCGACCGCGCCAACGAGGTGAACGAGGCCGACCACGCCGCCCTGCGCGAGGCCGGCTTCGACGACGAGGCCATCTGGGACATCGCCGCCATCGCCGCCTTCTTCGGCATGTCCAACCGTCTGGCCAACGTGACCAGCCTGCGCCCGAACGGCGAATTCTACGCCATGGGGCGCGGCTGAGATGCCCGGGGTCCGCTGGGAACGCCTGACCGCGCCGGAACTGCGCGCGCTGGCCGAACGCAACGCCGTGGTGGTGGTGCCCGTGGCGAGCCTCGAACAGCACGGCCCGCACCTGCCGGTCTGGACGGACAGCTTCATCGGCCATGCGGTGTCGGTCCGCGCGGCGGAGTTGTGCGCCGACATCCCGGCGGTGGTCACGCCGCCGATGTGGCTCGGCCTGTCGGAGCACCACTTCCCCTTCGGCGGCACGATCAGCCTGGACTACGCGACCTTCGCCGCGGTGCTGCGCTGCATCGTGCGCTCGCTGCTGGCCGACGGCTTCTCGCGCGTCATGCTGTTCAACAGCCACGGCGGCAACATCGACCCGCTGGCCGTGAGCGCGCGCGAACTGGCGCATGAATTCGGCATCCCGGTGCTGACCACGACGGTGACCAAGGTGGCTCCCGCCGCCATCGCCGCCGCGCTCACCGCGCAGAAGGCCATGCACCATGCCTGCGAGGCGGAAACCAGCCTGTGGCTGCACCTCGACCCGTCGCAGGTGCGCCACGACGAGATCGCGAATTCCCTCTCCCCGGGGAGTTTCGACGCGGGGCAGCAGGTCTCCTCGCGCTTCTGGTCGTTCAGCGAGCGCGCGCCCGTGACCGGCGTGCGCGGCGATGCGCGCGCCGCGACGGCGGAGAAGGGCCGCGCGATCTTCGAGGCGATGGCCGAGGGCCTGGCGCGCGAACTGCGCGACACCGCCAACTGGTCCCCACCCGACGACGTGTGGCGGCGCGGGCGGGCGCAAGGCCCGCGGTGATCCCGCCCTATTTCGGGCAGTGGGAATCCGCGGAGCGCATCGGCGACATCCTCTCGGGCGCGCTGGCCGCGGGGGATGATCCGCTCTGGCCGCGCTCGGGCGCCGGCAGCGCGGCGGAATACGCGATCTGGGCCGACCATCTCTGCGGCGTGGCCTGCCTGCGGATGGCGCTCGGCGCGCGGCGGCATCGCGCCGCCGCGCGCCTTCGACCTCGCGCGCGACCTCACGGCGCGCGGCGGCTACGTCGTGCAGCCGGACGGGGACATCCGCGGGCTGATCTACGCGCCCGCGGTCGCCTGGCTGCGCGCGGTGCCGTGCATCGCCGCCGAGGTGCGCTTGGACGTGCCGGCGGAGGATGTCCCCGCCCTCGTGGCCGGCGGCGGGCTGTACATCGCCTCGGTCCATCCCTGGATCCGCCGGCCGGAACGCAGGCCGCCCTCGCGCGGGGGGCATCTGGTGCTGGTGTTCGGCGCGGGGAACGGCGCGCTGCGGCTGCACAACCCATCGGGCGATACGCCGGCCTCGCAAAGGGACATGCGCGTGCCGCTCGATGCGTTCGCGCGGTTCCATGCGGGGCGGGGGATCGTGCTGCCCGGCGCGTAGCCGGGAGGGGCGCCCCGGCAAAGGCCGAAGGGCCTTTGCGAACCATCACCCGTGCCACCCGCCCGCCCATGGCCCTTCGGCCTTTGGTGGGGTCCGGGGCGAAGCCCTGGCTTGTGTGCCGCCGGCGCTTCCCCCATGTCGGAATCCATGGAAAACGCCCTCCGCGTCCAGCCCGACCCCGCCGACCCGCGCCTGACGCGCCGCGTCGGCGGCGTGGACCACACGGGTGCGGCGATCGAGACCTCCGTCACCGTCGAGCGCCCGCTCACCCTCTACCTGAACGGGCAGGAGATCGTGACGATGATGACGATCCTCGACCGGCCGGAGGATCTCGCGCTCGGCTACCTGCTGAACCAGGGGATGCTGCGGCAGGACGCGGTGGTGACGGGCGTGGACTACGACGACGACCTCGGCGTGGTCATCGTCCGCACCCCCGAGCGCACCGACTTCGAGGAGAAGCTGCGAAAGAAGACGCTCACCTCCGGCTGCGCGCAGGGCACGGCGTTCGGCGACCTGATGGAAGGCTTCGCGCAGGTGCGGCTGCCGCGGGCGGAACTGCGGACCTCCTGGCTGTACCGCCTGCTGCACCGGATCAACACGCTGCCCACGCTGTATCTGGAAGCCGGCGCGATCCACGGCTGCGCGCTGTGCGTGCGGGACCAGCCGGTGGTCTACATGGAGGATGTCGGCCGCCACAACGCGGTGGACAAGATCGCGGGCTGGATGTTCCGCGAACGCGAAAGCCCCGACGACAAGATCTTCTACACGACCGGGCGGCTGACCTCGGAGATGGTCATCAAGACCGTCCGCATGGGCATCCCCATCCTGGTCTCGCGCTCGGGCTTCACCGCCTGGGGCGTGGAACTGGCGCGCGAAGCGGGGCTGACGCTGATCGGGCGCTGCAAGGGCCGCCGCTTCGTGGCGCTCGCCGGGCAGGAGCGCATCGTCTTCGACGCCGACCTGAACTACGTCCCCGAGGAATCCGCGAAGCACTGGCGCAAGAACAGCGCCGAGGCGATGGCGGCCGGCGATGAGGGCTGACACGCTCGGTGTGGCGCTGGCCGGCGGGCTGGCGCGGCGGATGGGCGGGGGGGACAAGCCGCTGCGGATGCTGGGCGGGCGTCCGATGCTCGGCCATGTCCTTGCCCGGCTGCGGCCCCAGGTGGCGGCGGCGGTGATCAACGCGAACGGCGATCCCGCGCGCTTCGCCGCCCATGGCCTGCCGGTCGTGGCGGACGGGCTGCCGGACCATCCGGGGCCGCTGGCGGGCATCCTCGCCGCGCTGGACTGGGCGGCGGAGCACGCCCCGGCGCTGCGCTGGGTGGTGTCCGTCCCGGGGGATTCGCCCTTCATCCCGCGGAATCTCGTTGCCCGGCTCCATGCCGCCGCGGCGGCCGAGGGCGTGCCGCTCGCCTGCGCGTGGTCGGGTGGACAGGCGCACCCGCCGGTCGGCCTCTGGCCGGTGGCGCTGCGGGGGGCGCTGCGCGCCGCGCTGCTCGGCGGGGAGCGCAAGATCGACCGCTGGACCGCGCGGCATGGCTGCGCCGCCTGCGACTGGCCAGCGCAGCCGGTGGACCCTTTCTTCAACGCCAATGCGCCGGAGGATCTCGCCGAGGCGGAACGCCTGCTGACCTTGTTGCAAAGCGCCGGGCGCCCCGCCATAGAGGGGTGACGGTTTGAGGGAGCGCGTCGCATGAAGGCCATCATCGCCGGCATCGCCATCGCCGTGATCGTCGCGGTCGGCGCTGCCTACGTGCTCGAGACGAGTTTCCAGCAGAGCGCGACCGCGGCCTTCACCACCTCGGGCGCGCGGCTCTGACAAACCCGGCCTCCTTCGGAGTCCGGGCTTCGGCCCGTTTGGCGCGCCGCCGCCCGCCAGCCCGGCGCGCGGCAAGCCCGGATTGCTTCGGCATTCGGGTTCGTCCTGCCAGCGGCCGAATTCTTCGGCCCCTGGCATCCGTTTTTCCGCCCCCTCGGCGCCGGACGCAGACCTCCGGTTTGCCTGGCTTCGCGCCACCCGGCGCGGCGCCCCTTCGGGCGCCCGGGCCGCGCAACAGACCGGTCCGCCGCGGCATGACGCTGGCGGGATGACAAGGCCGGATTCCGTCGCATCCGGGCTTGCCGGCCGCCGCCGCCGGGCCGCCCGCTACAGCGAGCCGGCGAAGGGCAGCACGGTGAGCGGGTCGCCCGGCGCCACCTCCGTCACCGCCTCGGGCAGTTCCGCGAAGCCGTGCGAGCGTGTCAGCGAGGAGAGCAGGCCCGCGCCCTCGCGCGCGAATTTCCGCGCGCGGGTGACGCCCTGTTCGGTCGCCAGGGTCACGCGCACATACTCCCGCCGCCCGGCCTTCTTGCGGTAGGCGAAGTCGGCGACCGCGGCGTGGCGCGGCAGCGGCTCGGGCGCCGCACCGGCGAGGCGCAGCAGGAGAGGACGGGCGAGGTGCAGGAAGCACACCACCGCCGCGACCGGATTGCCCGGCAGGCCGACGACCGGCACGCCGCCGATCACCCCCATCGCCGCCGGCCGCCCCGGCTTCACCGCGAGGCGCCAGAACACCAGGCTGCCGCCGGCCTCGATCGCGGCGCGGACGTGATCCTCCTCGCCGGTCGAGACGCCGCCGCTCGTCAGCAGCAGGTCGTGGCCACGCGCGGCGGCGGCGAGCGCTGCGGCGGTGGCATCGGCCGAATCGGGCAGCCGGCCGAGATCCGCCGCCGCGCAGGGCAGGCCGGCGAGCAGCGCGAGCAGGGTGAAGCGGTTGCTGTCGTAGGTCTGCGCCGCGCCGAGCGGCGTTCCGGGTTCGGCCAGTTCGTCGCCGGTCGAGAACACGCCGATGCGCGGCAGCGGCCGCACCGCCAGCCGCGCCCGGCCGAGGGCGGCGGCGAGGCCGATCTCGGCCGGACCAAGGCGGCATCCGGCCGCGAGCGCGACGGTGCCGGCGGCGACGTCCTCGCCCGCCGGCCGCGCATTGGCGCCGCGCCCGAGGCCCGGCGGGACGATGATCGCTTCCCCGTCGCGCCCGACATCCTCCTGCATGACGCAGGTATCGGTGCCCGGGGGCATGGGCGCGCCGGTGAAGATGCGGACGGCCTCGCCCGGGCCGGTCGGCGCGGCCGGTGCCTGGCCCGCCGCGACGCGCCCGGCCTCGCGCAGCCGCGTGGGCGCGGCGGGGTCGAGGTCGGCATGGCGGAACGCCCAGCCATCCACGGCGGCATTGAAGAAGGGCGGCAGCGGCGTCGCGGCGACGAGGTCGCGGGCGAGGATGCGGCCGCGCGCGGCGGCGAGCGGCACCTCCTCCTCGCCCGGCAGCGGCGGGATGCGCGCGGCGATCAGCCCCTGCGCCTCCTCGACCGACATCAGCGCACCGCCGAAGGCGAAGCAGTCATCGGAGAGCTGCGCCATTCAGGCCTCCTGCCGCACGCCCCAGCGGATCGCGGCGGGCGGCGCGGCATGGGCCATCACGAGGTCGGCGACGCCCTCGATGTCGTCGAGATGCGCGCGCGGCAGGTCGTAGGGCGCGCCGACATCGGCGGCGACCGCGACGATTCCCGGCATCTCCGGCCGCATCCAGGGCTTGGCGTTGGCGGCGCGGTGGACCTCGATCTTCGGATGGGCGTCGCGCTTGAAGCCCTCGACGATGATCAGGTCGGCCGGGTCCATGCGCGCGAGCAGTTCCGGCAGGGTCGGCTCGAGGGCGGTGCGGAGTTCGGTCATCAGCGCCCAGCGCGCGCCGGAGGCGACCATGACCTGCCGGGCGCCGGCCTTGCGGTGCTCCCAGGAATCCTTGCCCGGCACGTCCACGTCGAAGCGGTGATGCGCGTGCTTGAGGGTGGAGACGGCCAGCCCCCGCCCGATCAGGCACGGCAGCAGCCGCACCATCAGCGTGGTCTTGCCCGCCCCGCTCCAGCCGGCGAGGCCGATGATCCGCGTCACGGCGGCGATACCTCCAGACGGCACGGGCGCACGGCCTTCGCCATGCGCCCGTGCCTACGGTGACGGTCGGGGCGCCCCGGCGCGGTCAGTCGGCGCCGGCGGGCCTGGCGGAGTCCGGGGCATCGGCGCCGCGGCCCTCCGCCAGTTCCTTCTCGACCCAGAGGTTGTGATGCTGCTTCGCCCAGTTGAGGTCAACCTGGCCCGTCGTCATGGCCGCCGATGCGCCCTCCATGCCGATCGAGCCGATATAGATGTGGGCGAGCATCACCGCGATCATCAGCACCGAGACGATGCTGTGGATGATGTGGCTGAGCTGCATCCCCGCGATGTCGGTGAACATGAAGGGGAAGATCAGGATGTAGCCGGTCACCGCCACCGCCGTGCCGCCGAGGATGGTGATCCAGAAGATGCCCTTCTGGCCGGCGTTGAAGCGCTCGCTGTCCGGGTGCGCGTTGCCGATCAGCCCGCCGCCGGCCTTCACCCAGCGGACATCCGTGCGGTTCGGGATGTTGTCCTTCGCCCAGAACAGCAGCATCAGCACGAGGCCGAGGGTGAAGGGGAAGGACAGGAAGTTGTGGAAATACTTGCCCCACTGGCTGATGGCGGTGAAGGCTTCGGGGCCGACCACCGGCAGCAGGACATGCCGCCCGAAGGTGAGGTTCAGCCCCGAGAGCGCGAGGATGATGAAGGTCGAGGCGACCATCCAGTGATTGGCGCGCTCGATCAGGTTGAAGCGCTGGATGGTACGGCCCGACGGGCCGCCCTCGATCGGGATGCGGCCCTTCGAGAGGCGGAACATCACCAGGATGGCGAGCATGCCGAGCACGGCGACGCCGCCGACCCAGGCCAGCGTCACGTTGTGGAAGTCGCGCCAGGACTTGCCGCCGGGCTGGATCAGGTTGGCGGCCTGCTGGTCGGGGATGGTGATGCGCCCCGCGACGCGGCCGCCCTGGAGCGCCTTGAGCACTTCCAGTTCGTCCGCGACGGGCGGCAGCATCGGGGTCGGGCTGGTCGGCGTGCCGGTGACCTGCGGGGCGGGCTGCGCCTGGCCGGCGACGGGCGCGGCCAGCAGCAGGGCGGCGGCGAGCATGAGCGCGCGCATCAGATCGCCACCGTCTCGCGATAGGCGGTGCGCCAGCCCCAGGCGCCGGAGCCGTAGCCGCGCCGCTGCACGCGCTCGCGGTATATCTGCGCGATCACCGCGCCGTCGCCCGCCAGCAGCGACTTGGTCGAGCACATCTCGGCGCACAGCGGCAGCTTGCCCTCGGCGAGGCGGTTCGAGCCGTACTGGATGTACTCCGCCCGCGAGTTGTCGGCCTGCGGGCCGCCGGCGCAGTAGGTGCACTTGTCCATCTTGCCGCGGCTGCCGAAATTGCCGACGCGCGGATATTGCGGCGCGCCGAAGGGGCAGGCGAAGAAGCAGTAGCCGCAGCCGATGCACAAATCCTTGTCGTGCAGCACCACGGCATCGGCCGTGGTGTAGAAGCACGCGACCGGGCACACGGCGGCGCAGGGCGCATCCGTGCAGTGCATGCAGGCCATGGAGATCGAGCGTTCCCCCGGACGGCCGTCGTTGATGGTGACGACGCGCCGGCGGTTGATGCCCCAGGGCACCTCGTGCTCGTTCTTGCACGCCGTGACGCAGGCGTTGCATTCGATGCAGCGCTCGGCGTCGAGAAGGAACTTCATGCGGGCCATCTTCGTGGTTCTCCCTTACGCCGCGCGGATCTGGCAGAGCGTGACCTTCGTCTCCTGCATGAAGGTCACGGGGTCGTAGCCGTAGGTGGTCACGACATTGACCGATTCGCCGAGCACGATCGGGTCGGTGCCCTGCGGGTATTTGCGCCGCTGGTCCTCCTGCATGAACCACCCGGCGAAGTGGAAGGGCATCCAGGCGACGCCGGGGCCCACGCGTTCGGTCACCATCGCCTTCATGCGGGTGGCCCTGCCCTGCGGCATCTCGGGGCCGGTCACCAGCACCCAGGCGCCGTCGCGGATGTTGCGCGCCGCGGCGTCGCGCGGGTTGATCTCGACGAACATGTCCTGCTGGAGTTCCGCCAGCCACTTGTTCGACCGCGTCTCCTCGCCGCCGCCCTCGTATTCCACGAGCCGGCCGGAGGAGAGGATGATCGGGAAGTCGCGCGGGACGTTGCGCTCGATCGCCCGGTTCTGCACCGACACCCCCAGGTGCGGCAGGCGGAAGGCGCGCCGGTCCGGCAGCGTCGGGTACTGCGCCACGAGATCTGCGCGCGGCGTGTAGATCGGCTCGCGGTGCACCGGCACCGGGTCGGGCAGGTTCCACGCGACCGCGCGCGCCTTGGCGTTGCCATAGGCCATCACCCCGCGATCCATCGTCACGCGGATGATGCCCATGGACAGGTCGGTCATCCAGGAGACGTTGCCGCCGATCCCCTCGATCGTCGCGCGCTCGGCCTCCGTCAGGTCGTTGTACCAGCCCAGGCGCCGCATCACCTGCACGTTGAACTCGGGGTAGCCGTCCGTGAGTTCCGAGCCGCGGCTGTAGGAGCCGTCGGCCAGCAGGGACACGCCGTTGCGCTCGACGCCGAAGCGCGCGCGGAAGGTGCCGCCGCCCTCCTTAACGTGCAGGCTGGTGTTGTAGAGGATGTGCGTGCCGGGGTGGCGCATCTCCGGCGTGCCCCAGCAGGGCCAGGGCAGGCCGTAGTAGTCGCCCCGGATCTCGGCCGGCGCGTCGGCGGGCGCGCGCAGCGTCACCAGGTCGAACTTGTCCTGGTGCGCCATGTGCGCCTTCAGCCGCTCCGGCGAGATGCCGGAATAGCCCGAGCTGATCGCGCCGCGGTTGATCTCCCGCAGGACGCTCTCGGCGGTCGGCTCGTTGTTCCGGATTTCGAAGTTCTTGAACATCTCGGCCTGGAAGCGGACCGGCATGTTGCGCCGCTCCGCCGCGCGGTCGAGAGCGCCGGCGAGCTGGTAGAGCGCGAAATAGTCGGACTTCGATTCGAAGATCGGCTCGACCACCTTCGCGCCCCACTGCACCGAGCGGTTCGACGAGGTGCGGCTGCCGTCGCATTCGAACTGCGTGCAGATCGGCAGCAGGTAGGTGTTCTCCCGCCGGTTCGCGAGCACGGCGAAGGTCGTCGGATGCGGGTCGGCCACCACCAGCAGGTCGAGCGCCTCGAGCCCGCGCACCGCATCCGGCATGCGGGTGATGGTGTTGCCGCCATGGCCGAACACCAGCATCGCCCTCAGCCGGTCGCGCTGCGCGAGGCCGGTCTGCGGGTTCACCTCGGCCGTCGCCGCGTCGAAGTAGCGGGTGGAGGGGATGCCCGGCATGGTCATGAACTGCGGGCTGTCGAAGCGCGCGACCATGCTCTCGTAGGACACGCCCCAGACGCGGCTCCAGTGGCGCCAGGCCGTCTCGTCGATGCCGTAATAGGCCGGCAGGTTCGCGACATCGAGGCCGAAATCCGTCGCCCCCTGCACGTTGCAGTGGCCGCGGAAGATGTTCGCGCCGTTGCCCGCGCCGCCGATGTTGCCGGTCGCCAGCAGCAGGATGGAGAAGGCGCGGACATTGGCGGTGCCGACCGTCTTCTGGGTGGCGCCCATGCACCAGATCAGCGTCGCCGGCTTCTCCTGGGCGAATTTCCGCGCCACTTCGCGCAGCTGCGCGCCAGGCACGCCGGAGACGCGCTCGACCTCGGCCGGGTTCCACTTCGCGACCTCGGTGCGGACTTCATCGAGGCCGAAGACCCGCTGGCGGATGAACTCGCGGTCCTCCCAGCCATTCTCGAAGATGTGCCACAGCATCCCCCAGATCAGCGGGATGTCCGTGCCCGGGCGGAAGCGCACGTATTCGCTGGCGTGGGCCGCGGTGCGGGTGAAGCGCGGATCCATCACGATGACGTTCGCGCGGTTCTGCTCCTTGCCCGACAGCACGTGCTGGAGCGACACCGGATGCGCCTCGGCGGCGTTGCTGCCGAGGAAGATCATCGTCTTGGCGTTGCGGATGTCGTTGTAGGAATTGGTCTGCGCGCCGTAGCCCACGGTGTTGGCGACGCCCGCGACCGTGGTCGAGTGGCAGATGCGCGCCTGGTGGTCCACGCTGTTCGTGCCCCAGAAGGCGGCGAACTTGCGGAACATGTAGGCGCCCTCGTTCGAGAACTTGGCGCTGCCGAGCCAATAGACCGACTCAGGCCCCGACGCGGCGCGCACCGCCATCATCCTGTCGGCGATCTCGTTCATCGCGACGTCCCAGGTGATGCGCTGCCAGCGCCCGCCCGCCAGCTTCATCGGATATTTGATGCGCCGGTCGCCGTGCACCAGCTCGCGCACGGCCGCGCCCTTGGCGCAATGCGTGCCGCGGTTGATCGGGCTTTCCCAGGACGGTTCCTGGCCGACCCAGACGCCGTTCTGCACCTCGGCCGTCACGGTGCAGCCGACCGAGCAGTGGGTGCAGATGTTCTTAACCCGCTGCACCGGCTGCTGGTGATCCATCGGCCCGGCCGAGGCCGGGCGCACCGTGGTCAGCGGAATGGCGCCAAGCGCGGAGAGCCCGACGCCCGTCACCCCCGCCTGCCTGAGGAAGGCGCGGCGGTCGAGCCCGCCCGAGGACAGCCCCGCATAGGCCGCGGCCAGCCGCTGCTTCCCGGCGCGGGCTTCGGAACGCTTGATGAGCATGGCGTTTCGCCCCCTTTCTTCTCGTCAGCCGCCGTGGCGGTTCGTGCGGTAGAAGGCCTGCACATGCGGGCTGTTCGCCTGGTAGCGCGCCCGCAGGCGGTCGGCCTGGTTCTCCTTGCGCGCCGTGCCGGCCGGCACGGCGTCCGCGCGGACGGGGCCCGCGGCCTCCGCCACGCCGGCGGCCGCGGCGGCCGCGCCGCCGATGCCCAGCGCCTTCAGGAACCCCCGGCGTTCCGCCACCTGCTTGTCCCTCGTGCTCATAGTCCCTGCCTCCCCGCCTGGTTCATTCCGGCAGCCCGAGGGCTGCCTGTTCGATCTCGATGACGACCCGCCCCATCGCGCCCACGGCGCGGTAGAACCGTGCGGCCTCGGCCTTCTCCAGGTCGGCGAAGAACCTGCCGGCCCAGGGGCGGAGATGCCGCTCGAAGAACGCCTCGGCCTCGCGCGGGCCGCCCGCGAAGCCGCCCGAGAGCAGCCCCGCATAGACCTCGCATTCCGAGGCGATGTGGTCCTCCGGCTCCGCCACGCCCGCGGCGCGCTCCAGCCCCAGCCGCAGCATCTCGCCGCGCAGCTCGGCGAGCGGCCGCTCATGGAGGAAGCCGCTGAGGTAATAGGAGGCATAGGCCAGCAGTTCGCCGCGCCCGAGGCCGATGAACAGGTCGTGGTATTCGCGCTCGACCGCCACGGTATCGGCGGCGGCGGCGGCGGCGGCCAGGGCGCGATAGGCGTCGCCCAGCGGCGTGCGGTCGCCGCGCAGGCCCGCCAGCGCCGCGAGCAATCCCGCATCCGGCGCGGCCACCAGAAGCCGCCCCAGCAGCGCGAACAAACGCGCCCGCTCGGTGGTCAGCAGATCGATCCTGTTGCCTGCCGTGCCCTGTTCGGACATCCCCAGACCCCGTCTCCGCTCCCGGAAAACCCGATCATCCTAGTCAGGATGGCTGCCCCGCCGCAACGACTTGGTCGCGGTGGCCTCGAATTGTCCGATTTATTGTCGCGAATGCTTCTCAGTATTAACTGCTGTCCGACCCGTCAGGTGGGCATGGCCGAGCCGTGGCGCCGCGGAGCCGGCGCGATCGGCCCCTCCTGGTCGCTCTGCGCCGGCTGCCCGGCAACAACCGCTGCCTCGATGCCGGCGGGCGCGGGCGCCGCCGCGGCGGCGGGCTGTGGCGGGTCGGGCGCGTGGGCCGCGTGGGCCGCCTGCGCCGCGGCGTCCGCGTCCGGCGGCTCCGCGCCGTCCCGCCTTTCCTCCCGGTCGAAGCCGAGGATCCGCGAGGCCATCCGCTGCACGTCGCCAGGCAGTTCCAGGCCGAAACCCGGCACCCCGTCCGGCGCATTGAAATCCCAGGCATAGTCGGCCGGCCCGACGAAGTCGCGGATCACCGGGTCGAGCGACCACGCCTTGCGTAGCGCCGCACTCCGCAGCGCCGCCGGCACGCCCTTGTGCAGGAAGGCGGCGAAGTCGCTCTCCGCGGTCAGGGACTCGATCGACGGCAGCGAGGCGAGGTCGAAGGGCGGCTCCTCCGGCGCCGGCGCGGGCCCGGCAGCCTGCGCCGGCGCGGGCTGCGCCGATGCTGGCTGCGCCGATGCGGGCTGCGGCGCCGCGGGCTCGGCCAGCGGTTCGCCGGCCTCGGCGGCGCGCTTGCGCCTCGACCAGCGGGAGAGGAAGCCGTCCTCGCTCACGATTCCTCCACGCGCGACCGCCGGCCGAGCGCCTCGGTGTCGGCGCGGTCGCGCTTGCGCTTGTGGAACTCCCGCACGCGATGATGCTCGGCGACGAAGCGTTCGAGCAGCAGCCGCAGCCCCGGCGGCATGGGCAGCGACTCGAGCAGTTCCACCCCCGATTCGGCATAGAGCTGCGCCTCGCCCGCATCGACCGTGACGGCGTGCAGCGCGTAGCCCGGCGTCGCCTCGGCAGGGCGCAGGACCACCCAGATGCGCGGCGGCTCCTGCTGGAGGCTGTGGACGTAGTTGTCGGTGTCCGTCGGATACAGCACGACCTCGGCGTGGCCGGCGAAGAACTGCGTGCGGCCGTCCTGCTCGCGCAGCGTGGTCCAGGCCGGGATCTCCGGCGCGTCCTCGAGCACCGCGACCGCCGCCCAGGCGAAATCGGCCCAGGGCGTCACGCCGGGGCGGCGCTCGGCCACCACGCCGACCGGGATGCGGATCATGCCCGGCACTTCGAGGCTCATCAGTGCACCTTCCCTCTTGGAAGTATGGCGCTGCGAGGTGCTTTGCTTCTGCTTCCGGTTCCCTGCCGCGACGGCCAAGCGTGCTCGCCGCTGGTCGGCCCGCATGAGACCCGCCGCGCGG
>Ga0207950_100120_pt1 | contig 32636 bp, 29 predicted proteins | sample Subbio11_8B_AprC_FD_184814 | JGI IMG/M metagenome (GOLD analysis project Ga0207950, IMG submission 184814) | Serpentinite rock and fluid subsurface biosphere microbial communities from McLaughlin Reserve, California, USA - CR11_8B_AprC (SPAdes) | ecosystem: Environmental > Terrestrial > Deep... | reverse complement strand
CCCACCCGCCCGTGCGTGGGCACACGAGTCGTGCATAATGTTCGCATGCCTCTGCCCCCCGCCCCCACCAAGAAGGCCGGCCGTCTGCCCGCCAAAGCTGTCAACCTCGCAGCCGCTTCGCCCTCCCCCTTGAGCCCCGCTCTGGAACCCGATCCAGACCAGCCGCCTGTGGCTGTGGCAGACAAAGCCGCCACCGGCGCGCGGCGCAGGGGTGTGCGCTCGGGTGTGACTCCGCCTGCCACGGTGCCGCCACCCGCAGCCGCCCCGGCACGCAGCGCCGACACCGCAACCCAAGCGCGGCCTGCGCTGGCAAGCCTCTTGTCCGCTCCAGCGACCCAAGAACCCATGCCGCGTGACCAGGCCGCGCCCAAGCCAGCGCCCGTGCCAGCGTCTGCTGCAGCCCCGGTCAGCGCCGCCGCCCCCGCCACCCACACCAAACGCAGCCCCGGCACGGCGGCCAAGAACGGCAACGGCAGCCGCGCCCCCAAGGGCCCCACGCGCTTGTTCGTGCTCGACACCAACGTGCTCATGCACGACCCGAGCAGCCTGTTTCGCTTCGAGGAACACGACATCTACCTGCCCATGGTCGTGCTCGAAGAGCTCGACAGCCACAAAAAAGGCATGAGCGATGTGGCGCGCAACGCGCGCCAAGCCAGCCGCATGCTTGACGCGCTGGCGGGCCAAAAGGGGGCCGACATCCGCCAAGGCCTGCCACTGGCGCCCAGCAGCAACCGCGAAGCCAGCGGTTTGTTGCTGTTCCAGACCGAGCTGCTGGCGCACCCGCTGCCCGCCAGCCTGCCGCAGGGCAAGGCCGACAACCAGATTCTGGGCGTGGTGCAGGCGCTCAAGCAGCAGCAGCCCGAGCGCGCGGTGGTGCTGGTGTCCAAAGACATCAACATGCGCGTCAAGGCGCGCGCGCTGGGGCTCGAGGCCGAAGACTACCAAAACGACAAAACGCTGGACGACGGCGAGCTGCTCTACCCCGGCTCGCTGGCGCTGCCGCACGATTTCTGGACGCGCCAGAGCAAAACCCTCGAGAGCTGGCAGCACGGCGGCCAGACCTACTACCGCATCAGCGGCCCGATCGTTGACAAGCTGGCGATCAACCAGTTCGTCTATTTCGAATCGGCCGGCGAGCCCGCCCTGTATGCGCGCGTCACCGAACTGCGGGCCAAACAAGCCGTGCTGCGCACGCTCAAAGACTACACCCACCTCAAGCATTCGGTGTGGGGCATCACCAGCCGCAACCGCGAGCAAAACTTTGCCCTCAACCTGCTGATGGACCCCGAGATCGACTTCGTCACCCTCGCCGGCACGGCGGGCACCGGCAAGACGCTGATGGCGCTGGCTGCGGGCCTGACGCAGGTGCTCGACGAGCGCCGCTACACCGAGATCATCATGACCCGCGCCACCGTGAGCGTGGGCGAAGACATCGGCTTTTTGCCCGGCACCGAAGAAGAAAAAATGGGCCCCTGGATGGGTGCGCTCGACGACAACCTCGAGTTTTTGGCCAAAGGCGACGGCGGCAACGCCGGCGAATGGGGGCGCGCCGCCACCAACGACCTGATCCGCAGCCGGGTCAAGATCAAGAGCATGAACTTCATGCGCGGGCGCACCTTCATGAACAAGTACGTGATCATCGACGAGGCGCAAAACCTCACGCCCAAGCAGATGAAAACGCTCATCACCCGCGCCGGCCCCGGCACCAAGATCATCTGCATGGGCAACCTGGCGCAGATCGACACCCCCTACCTGACCGAAGGCTCCTCGGGCCTGACCTACGCCGTGGACCGCTTCAAGGGCTGGCCCCACGGCGGCCACATCACGCTGGCGCGCGGCGAGCGCTCGCGCTTGGCCGACTTTGCCAGCGAGGTGTTGTAGGCCAAGTCAAGCACGGAAGCAACTTTATCCACTTAGGCACCCCATGAACCAGCCCAACACCACCACCCTGGGGGGCCACGCCCTGCCCTCCTACCTCGACCCCGCGCATTTGGGCCCGTGGGGCGACTATTTGCAGCAGATCGACCGGGTGGCGCCCTACTTGGGTTCGCTTGGGCGCTGGATCGAAACCCTCAAGCGGCCCAAGCGCAGCCTGATCGTCGATGTGCCGATCCGCCTCGACGACGGCCGCGTCGCGCACTTCGAGGGCTACCGGGTGCAGCACAACACCTCGCGCGGCCCCGGCAAGGGCGGGGTGCGTTTTCACCAAGACGTGACGCTGGCCGAAGTGATGGCGCTGGCGGCTTGGATGTCGATCAAAAACGCCGCCGTCAACGTGCCCTACGGCGGGGCCAAGGGCGGCATCCGGGTCGATCCCAGAACGCTCTCGCTGGCCGAGCTCGAGCGCGTCACGCGCCGCTACACGAGCGAGATCGGGCTCATCATCGGCCCGAGCAAAGACATTCCGGCCCCCGACGTCAACACCAACGAGCGCGTCATGGCTTGGATGATGGACACCTACTCGATGAACATCGGCGAGACCGCCACCGGCGTCGTCACCGGCAAGCCGATCGACCTCGGCGGCTCGCTCGGGCGCCGCGAGGCCACCGGGCGCGGGGTGGCGATCATCGGCACCGAGGCGGCGCAGCGCATCGGGCTCGAGCTGCAAGGCGCGCGCGTGGCGCTGCAAGGTTTTGGCAACGTGGGCAGCGTCTCGGCCAAGCTGCTGGCGCAAGCCGGGGCGCGCATCGTGGCGGTGCAAGACCACGGCGGCACGCTGTACTGCGGCGGCGGGCTCGATCCGGTGGCGCTGGCGCAGCACGTGGCGGCACAGGGCAGCGTGGCCGGCTTCGCCGGTGCCGAAACCTTGGCCCCAGACAGCTTTTGGGATGTGGATTGCGACATTCTGGTGCCGGCTGCGCTGGAGCGCCAGATCACCGCGGCCAACGCGCACCGCATTCGCGCGCGCATGGTGATCGAAGGCGCCAACGGCCCCACCACGCCAGACGCCGACGACATCCTCAACGAGCGCGGCATTCTGGTGGTGCCCGACGTGATCGCCAACGCCGGCGGCGTGACGGTGAGCTACTTCGAGTGGGTGCAGGATTTCTCCAGCTTTTTCTGGAGCGAGGACGAAATCAACCAGCGCTTGGCGCAGATCCTGCGCGGCGCTTTCGATGCGATCTGGAAAGAGGCCAGCGAGCACCGCGTCAGCCTGCGCACCGCGACCTTCATCGTCGCTTGCCGGCGCATTTTGCAGGCGCGCGATCTGCGCGGCCTCTACCCCTGAACCGCCGATCGGCGCTGCGCGCTGCGCTGCGCTCTAGCCAAGCCCGCCACCAGCTGCACGGGCTACTGCAAAGTCGGCTTGCGCAGCGCCCAGTCGGGGATGGGCACGATCGGCACCCCGTCTTGCAGCAGTTCGGCGGCTTGGGCGGGCGTGGTTTGGCCGCGTATGGCGCGCGGCTCCAGTTCGCCTTCATGCATCTGACGCGCTTGCTGGGCAAACTGCGCCCCCACGTCTTCGGTCTGCGTCAGCACCTCGCGCAGCACCCGCAGCAGCGCCGCTTGTTGTTGCTTGGGCTGCGCTGCGGCAATCTCGCCCGCTTGGGGCGCGCGGGTGGTGGTGGGAGCAACCCCCGTGCCGCTGGCCGGAGCTTGGTCCGTTGCGTCTGGCTCGAAGGGCTTGCGCCCGTGCCCGAGGTTGAGCCGCGGCGCGCTGAGTTGCTTGACGATTTGGGTGCAGCCGCACAGCGGGCACTCGATCAGGCCGCGCTCGCGCTGCACGAGGAAATCGGCTTCGGAGGCAAACCAACCCTCAAACACATGGGCGCTGCTGCAGGCCAGATCGAGCACTTTCATGCGCTTTCAGCCTCTGCGGTATGCGCTGCAGTATGCGCTGCAGTATGCGCTGCAGTATGCGCTGCGTTCAACCACGCTTGATCAGCATGTAGCGGATGACAAAGCCGGGAAAGGCAAAAACCAGAAACAGCGACAAGCCCACGACGTAAAACTGCCAGCTCTGCGGATAAATCTGGCCCAAACTGGCCTCGATGCCGAGCGAAATGGCGCCGGCAATGAAGAAAAACAGCAGCAGCTCGGCCATGCGTATCCACAGCGGCTTGAGGCCGTCTTTGAGTGGAAACACCAGCAACAGGCGCTGGTTGACAAAAGGCAGATTGGCCAACACCAACGCCAAGCCGAGCACCAGATAGGCGTAAAAGTCGATATTCATGGGCTGCAGCTTAACTCAAACCAGCAGCGAAGCGATGGCTTGGGCGCAAAGGGCCAGCAGCGCGCCCGGGAATAGCCCGAGCACCAGCAGCATCAAGCCATTGACCGAAAGCACCGCGCGCAGCTCGAACGGCGCTGAGATGGCTGCGGTTTGCGTGGGCACATCGAAATACATCACCTTGACCACGCGCAGGTAGTAGAACGCGCCCACCAGCGACATCAGCACCGCGAACACCGCCGACCACAGATAGACGCCGTCGCCAGCGGCCAGTAGCGCTTGCAGCACCGTGAGCTTGGCATAAAAACCCACCAGCGGCGGCACACCAGCCAGCGAGAACATGCCCGCGGCCATGACACCGGCGTAGAGCGGGCTGCGCTGGTTCAGGCCGGCGAGGTCGTCGATCTCTTCGGACTCGAAACCCTCGCGGCTGAGCAGCAAAATCACGCCGAACACCGCCAGCGTGGTGAGCACGTAGGTGACGATGTAGAACATGGCGGCGCTGTAGGCGGTGCTCATGTTGGCCGTGCTGCCGTCGGCGCCGACCCCGGCGACAAAGGCCAACAGCAGAAAGCCCACCTGCGCGATGGACGAAAAAGCCAGCATGCGCTTGAGGTTGGTCTGCGCCACCGCCGCCAGGTTGCCCACCAGCAGCGACAGCACCGCCAGCACCGCCAGCATCTGCTGCCAGTCGAAGGCCAAGGTGGGCATGGCCTCGACCAGCAGGCGCATGACGATCGCAAACGCGGCCAGCTTGGGTGCGGAACCGATAAACAGCGTCACCGCCGTGGGGGCGCCGTGATAGACGTCGGGCACCCACATATGGAACGGCACGGCCCCGAGCTTGAACGCCAGCCCGGCGACCAAGAACACCAGCCCCAGCATCAGCACCTGCGGCTGCGCCACCCCGGCCTCGATGGTCTGCGCCAGCGTGCGGATGTCGAGCGTGCCGGTGGCGCCGTAAATGAGCGACATGCCATAGAGCAGGAAGCCGCTGGCCAACGCGCCCAGCACGAAGTACTTCATCGCCGCCTCGGTGGCGCGCAAGTCGTCGCGGCGCAGCGCCACCAACGCAAAGCTAGACAGCGCCAGCAGCTCGAGCCCGAGGTAGATGATGAGCAGGTTGTGGCCCGAGATCATCACGTACATGCCCAGCAGCGCGAACAGACCCAAGGTGTAGAGCTCGCCGCCGCGCAGCATGCCGCGCGCACCGGCGTAGGGGCGGGCATAGACCAGCAGCACCATCATGGTCAGGGCGGCAAAGCACTTGAGCCAGTTGCCCATCGGGTCGCTCACCACCAAGCCGCCAAAACCGCTGAAGGTCTGGCCGCTGAGCGCTGCCGAACCGGTCAGGAAGGCAGCGCCGGCCAGCGTGAGCAGCGTCAGGTAATGCGTGGCGTGGCGCTGCGGCGACTTGAGGAACAGGTCGTAAATGGCGATCACGCAGACCATGACCAGCAGCAGCAGTTCAGGGGCGATCGCGATCCAGCTCAGACGGTCAATCATAGGGATACTCTTTTCAAACCAGTGGGTGTCAGGCGCGTCAGAGGCTGAGGGGCAATGGTGCGTGCCCGAAAGGGCGCGCCAAAGCGCCGCCGGCAAGGCGCAAAGCACAGCCGTAGCCCAAGCTACGGCGCGCATTTGCAACGCCGCAGGCGGTGTTTTGGGGCGTCAAGGCGGGCATGAGCGATTGCCTTTCAGCCTCTTAGGGCAGCTTGGTGACCGAGATGTGCAGCAGCAACTCGGTCACCGCCGGCATCATCACGTCGGTGAAGGGCTTGGGATAGATGCCCATGAACAGCACCGCCAGCGCCAGCACCGCCAGCACACCGTATTCGCGCGCGTTGATGTCGAACAGCGCTTTCACGTTGTCGTTGGCGGCTTCGCCCAGATAGACGCGCTTGAACATCAGCAGCGAATAGGCCGCGCCCAGAATCAGCGCCGTGGCCGCGCCGAGCCCGATCCAGAAGTTGGCCTGCACCGCGCCCAGAATCACCATCCACTCGCCCACAAAACCGGCGGTGCCGGGCATGCCGGCGTTGGCCATGGTGAACAGCAGCGCGAAAGCGGCAAACTTGGGCATCGGGTTGATGACGCCGCCGTAGTCGGCGATTTCACGCGAGTGCATGCGGTCGTAGAGCACGCCGATGCACAAGAACATCGCCGCCGAGACGAAACCGTGCGCGATCATCTGCACGATGGCGCCGGCCAGCGCCAGCTCGTTGAACAGGAAAAAGCCCAGCGTGACAAAACCCATGTGCGCCACCGATGAGTAGGCCACGAGCTTTTTCATGTCCTGCTGCACCAGCGCCACCAGCCCGACGTAGATCACGGCGATGAGCGAGAGCGCGATCATCAGCCAAGCCAGATCCTGCGAGGCGTCGGGCGTGATCGGCAAGGAAAAGCGCAGAAAACCGTAGGCGCCGAGCTTGAGCATGATCGCCGCCAGCACCGCCGAACCGGCGGTGGGGGCTTCCACGTGCACGTCGGGCAACCAGGTGTGCACCGGCCACATCGGCACCTTGACGGCAAAGGCCGCCAAGAAGGCCAAGAACAGCAGCGTCTGCTCGGTGCTGGTGAGCGGCAGCTGGTACCAGTCTTGCAGATCGAAGCTGCCACCCGAAGCGTTGTAGAGGTAGATCAGCGCCAGCAGCATCAGCAGCGAGCCCAGCAGCGTGTAGAGGAAAAACTTGTAGGCGGCGTAGATCCGGTTCGGGCCGCCCCAGATGCCGATGATCAGGTACATCGGGATCAGCGTGGCTTCAAAGAACAGGAAGAACAGCAGCGCGTCTTGGGCCGAGAACACGCCGATCATCGCTCCGGACAGGATCAGGAACGCCGCCATGTACTGGTGCACGCGCTCGGTGATCGACTCCCAACTCGCCACCACCGCGATGACGGTGGTGAAGGCGGTGAGCAAGATCAGCCACAGCGAGATGCCATCGACGCCGAGGTGGTAGTGGACGTTGAAGCGCTCGATCCAGAGCACTTTTTCGACGAACTGGAAGCCAGCGGCGCCGATTTCAAAGCCGGTGTAGAGCGGCAGCGTGACCGCCAGCCCGAGCAAGGAGCCCAACAGCGCCAGCCAGCGCACCTGCTGCGCACTAAAGTGCCGCCCCAAGACCAGCAGCGCGACGCCAAAAAAGATCGGAACCCAAATCGCAAGGCTCAGCAAACCCATGTTGTTATTCTCCTCAGCGCCAAACGAAGTAGGTCATGAGCGCGAGCACACCCACGATCATCACAAAGGCATAGTGGTAGAGGTAGCCGGTTTGGGCATGGCGCACCACCGCCGCCACCCGGCCCACCAGTTTCCAGCTCATGTTGACCACGCCGGCCTCGATCACACCGCGGTCACCGCCCTTCCACAGCCCTTGGCCCAGCAGCATGGTGGCGCGCGCGATCACGTTTTCGTTGAACCAGTCGAGGTAATACTTGTTTTCCAGCACCACCACCAGCGGCCGCAGGGTGTGCGCTAAGCGAGCGGCCAGCTGGGTGTTGTGCAGGTACAGGTACCAAGCCAGCAGCGCGCCGGCGATGGCCAGATAGAGCCCGATGGAGCTAAACGCCTTGAGGGCAAAGGCCAGCGGGCCGTGATAGACCGCAGCGAGTTCGGTCATGGCCGGGTGCAGCGCGTGGTTGACGTGCACGGCATCGGCCAGAAAATCGCCAAACAGCATCGGGCCGATGGTCAGGTAACCGATCACCACCGAGGGCACCGCCAGCAGCAGCAGCGGCACCGTCACCACCCAAGGCGACTCATGCGGTTTCTCGTCGTGGCCGTGGTGGCCATGGTCGTCGTGGTGCGCATCCGGGTTCAGGTGGTAGCGCTCGGGGCCGTGAAAGACCATGAAGTAGAGCCGGAACGAGTAGAACGAGGTCACGAACACGCCCGCCAGCAAGGCATAGTAGGCAAAGGTGGCGGCCGGCAGGGTGCTGAAATCGGCTGAGAGCTTGATCGCTTCCTTGGAGTAGTAGCCCGAAAACAGCGGCATCCCGACCAGCGCCAGCGTGCCCAGCAAGGCCGTGATCCAAGTGATGGGCATGTACTTGCGCAAGCCGCCCATCCAGCGCATGTCTTGGTTGTGGTGCAGGCCCATGATCACCGAGCCCGCCGCAAGGAACAGCAGCGCCTTAAAGAAGGCGTGCGTCATGAGGTGGAACAGCGCCACCGAGTAGGCCGAAGCGCCCAGCGCCACCGTCATGTAGCCCAGCTGCGACAGGGTGGAATAAGCCACCACGCGCTTGATGTCGTTTTGCACCATGCCCAGCAAGCCCATGAACAGCGCCGTGATGGCGCCGATGATGAGGATGAAGTTGAGCGCCGCGTCGGAAAGCTCGAACACCGGCGACATGCGCGCGACCATGAAGATGCCGGCCGTGACCATGGTGGCGGCGTGGATCAGGGCCGAGATCGGGGTCGGGCCTTCCATCGAGTCGGGCAACCAGACGTGCAGCGGAAACTGGGCCGATTTGCCCATGGCACCGATAAACAGGCAGATGGCGATCACCGTCACCAGCAGCGACTCTTGGCCGAGGATGTACCACGGGAACTCGACCGTGGCCAGCTCGGGCAGCTTGGCAAAGATTTCGCTGTAGTTCAGGCTGCCGGTGTAGGCGGCGATGAGCGCGATGCCCAACAGGAAGCCAAAGTCGCCCACGCGGTTGACCAGAAAGGCCTTCATGTTGGCAAAGATCGCCGTCGGGCGCTTGTACCAAAAGCCGATCAGCAGGTACGACACCAGCCCCACCGCTTCCCACGCAAAGAACAGTTGCAACAGGTTGTTGCTCATGACCAGCATGAGCATCGAGAAGGTAAAGAGCGAGATGTAGGCAAAGAAGCGGTTGTAGCCTTCGTCTTCTTGCATGTAGCCGATGGTGTAGAGGTGCACCATGAGCGAGACGAAGGTGACCACGACCATCATCATGGCGGTCAGGCCATCGACCATGAAGCCGATCTCCATCGTCAGCCCGCCGATCACCATCCACTCGTAGATCGAGTCGTTGAAGCGCGCGCCGTCGATCACGTCGAGCAGCACCGAGACCGAGAGCAGGAACGAGACCAGCACGCCGAAGATAGCGATGCTGTGGCACAGGCGGCGCCCGAACCAGTTGCCGCCCAATCGGGTGCCAAAGATGCCGACCAGCACCGCGCCGAGCAACGGCGCCATCGGCACCGCCAGCAGCGTGCTTGCAGAGAGGGTAGTACTCATGTGTTAGCCCTTGAGCGTGTTGAGCTCATCGACGCGGATCGACTGGCGGTTGCGGAACAGCAGCACCAAAATCGCGAGGCCGATGGCCGATTCGGCCGCCGCCACCGTGAGGATGAAAAACACGAACACCTGCCCGTGCAGATCGCCGTGGAAATAGGCGAAGGCGACAAAGTTGATGTTGACCGCCAGCAGCATCAGTTCGATGCACATCAGCAGCACGATCAGGTTGCGGCGGTTCAGGAAGATCCCCACCACCGAGAGCGCAAACAGCAGCGCGCCCAGCGAGAGGAAGTGGCCGATGGTCAGGCTGGTCATCATGGCTGGCCCTCCTTGGCCTGATCCGCCGGGGCCGGGCCGGGCTTGGGGGTGGCTGGCATGTGCAGCACCTGCAGGCGGTCGCTGGCCTTGACGCGCACCTGCACACCGGGGTCGATGGCCTTGCTGTCTTTGCGCTCGCGCAGCACCAGCGCGATGGCGGCGATCATGCCCACCAGCAAAATCACGCCCGCGATCTGCACCGGGTACAGGTAAGCAGAGTACAGCAGCAAGCCGAGCTCCAGCGTGTTCTCATGCCCCGGCACGTGCATGCCGCGGGTGAGCACCTGCGGATCGACCGTCATCTGGGGGAAGCCAAACCACAGCACGACGACCAATTGCACGCTGATCACGGTGCCGAGCAGCGCCGCAACCGGAAAGTGGCGCCAAAAGCCCTTGCGCAAGACCTCGGAGTTGATGTCCATCATCATGACGACGAACAAAAACAGCACCATCACCGCGCCCAAATAGACCAGCACCAGCGTGATGGCCAAAAATTCGGCTTTGAGCAGCAAAAAGATCGCCGCCGCCTGCGAGAAGGCCAGCATCAGGTACAGCACCGCGTGCACCGCGTTGCGCGCCGTGATGACCTTGAACGCCGCAAACAACAGCAGCGCCGCAAAGACGTAGAAAAAACCCGCTTGAAAATCCATATCGTGTTCTGCCTGGTTAGCGCTCGGGTTCAGCGGTAGGGTGCATCCGCCGCGCGGGCGGCTGCGATCTCTTTTTCGTAGCGGTCGCCCACCGCCAACAGCATGTCTTTGGTGAAGTACAGGTCGCCGCGCTTTTCGCCGTGGTATTCGAGGATGTGGGTCTCGACGATGGCATCCACCGGGCAGGCTTCTTCACAAAAACCGCAGAAAATGCATTTGGTCAGGTCAATGTCGTAGCGCGTGGTGCGGCGGGTGCCGTCGGCGCGCTCGGCGGCTTCGATGGTGATGGCCATGGCCGGGCACACCGCCTCGCACAGCTTGCAGGCGATGCAGCGCTCCTCGCCGTCGGGGTAGCGGCGCTGCGCGTGCAGCCCACGAAAACGCGGCGAGAGCGGGGTTTTTTCTTCCGGGTACTGCAGCGTGACCTTGGGCCTGAAGGCGTAGCGGCCGGTCAGGGCCATGCCCTTGAACAGCTCGATGAGCAAAAAGCTCTTGAAAAAATCCTTCAGCGAGAAGGGTGCAACGGCGGTGGCAGACATGCTAGTGCGCTCCTCTTAGTCCCAAATGTTCCACGGCGTCTGCATCCAGACGGCGACCACCACCAACCAGATCAGGGTGACGGGGATGAAGATCTTCCAGCCCAGACGCATGATCTGGTCGTAGCGGAAACGCGGGAAGGTGGCGCGAATCCAGATGAACAGCGAGACCACGAAGAAGGTCTTGAGCGCCAGCCAGATCCAGCCGGGGATGAAGTCGAGCGCGGCCACCGGGGCATCCCAGCCGCCCAAGAACATGAGCACCGCCAGAATGGAGATCAGCCACATGCTGGCGTATTCGGCCAAGAAGAAGATGGCAAAGCGCATGCCCGAGTACTCGACCATGTGGCCGGCGACGATCTCGGCCTCGCCCTCGACCACGTCGAAGGGGTGCCGGTTGGTCTCGGCCACGCCGGAGATCAGGAACACGAGGAAGATCGGCAGCAGCGGCAGCCAGTTCCAGGATAGGAAGTTGAGCCCCATGTCGGCAAACATGCCCGCTTGCTGCGAGGCCACGATCACGCCCAGCTGCAGGCTGCCGGCGGTCATCACTACCACGAGGAAGCAAAAACCGATGGCGATCTCGTAGCTCACCATCTGCGCCGAGGCGCGCAGCGCGCCCAAGAAGGCGTATTTGGAGTTGGCGGCCCAGCCGGCGATGATCACGCCGTAAACCTCGATCGAGGTGATGGCCAGCAGCAGCAGCAAACCGGCGTTGACGTTGGCCAGCACCGCTTCGGGGCCGAACGGGATCACCGCCCATGCCGCCAGCGCCGGCATGATGGCCAGCATCGGGGCGATCCAAAACAGTCCCGGGCTGGCGGCGGTGGGTGTGATCAGCTCTTTGGTGAGCAGCTTGAAGGCATCAGCGATGGGTTGCAGCAAGCCCTGCGGGCCGACCCGGTTCGGGCCCAGCCGCACCTGCATGAAGCCGATCAGGCGCCGCTCCCACAGCGTCAGGTAGGCCACGGCAGCCATCAACGGCGCGACGATGACCATGATCTTGATCAGGGCCCAGATCACCGGCCAAGCCGCCTGTTGCCACCAAGCGGCTGCGACCAGATTCAGGCCGCCGTAGTAGAGGGCGTCGATCATGCGCGGTCTCCGGTCTGGTTGGCACGGGCGGCAGCCAAGGCTGCGCGCGCGTCGGCGGTGTGCTGCAGCGCCGGCGAGCGGCGCACGAGGGCATCGAGTTGGTAGATCGAGGCCACGCAGGGCGTGGCGCTGCCCAGCGTGAGGTCGATGGCGGCTTGGCAGCGGTTGTCGAGCCGCTCGGCGGGCACGAACTGGCCGCTGGCCACGCCGGGCAGCGCTTGCGCCAGCACGGCTTGCGAGCTTTCGGCCTCGAAACCCGGTAGACCGAGCAGTTGGCCCAGCACGCGCAGCACCTTCCAAGCCGGGCGCGCTTCGCCCAGCGGCCGCACCACAGCGTGGAAGCTCTGCAGCCGCCCTTCGGCGTTGACGTAGCTGCCCGAAGTCTCGCTGAACGGGGCGATGGGCAGCAGCACGTCGCAGTGCTCGAGGTTGGCTTTGAAGGGGCTCAAGGACACGACCATCTGCGCCTGTGCCAGCCCCTTGCCGCAGACCGCGGTGTCGAGTCCGACTTCGGCGTTGAGCAGCAGCACCGCTTTGGCAGCGCCGCTCAAAATCTGCGTGGCGTTGAGGCCACCGGCAGCGGGCAGCGCCTGCACCAGCTGCGCGCCCACGGTGTTGGCGGCCTCGGTCAGGTAGCCCCAGCGCGCGCCGGTGCGCTCTGCGATCCACTGCGCTAGCGCCAGCAGGCTGGGAGCTTGCTCGTGGTGCGCGGCGGCGTTGCCCAGCAGCAGCGCCTTGCGCTCGCCGCCCAGCAGCGAGGCGGCGATGGCGCGTGCGGTGGCGCTCACCGGCTCGGTGACGGTGCACGGCGCTTCGATGCCCTGCGCCTGCGCCACGGCGGCGGCGATGCCCGCCAGTTCGAGCGCCCAGCGGCCGGGTTCGGCCTGCAATGTGTGCGCCAGCGGCAGCGCCCAGTCGGGGGTTTCGGCCACCAAGGCGCTCACTTGGGCGCCACGGCGCTGGGCCTGGCGGATGCGCTGCGCGAACAGCGGGTGGTCTTTGCGCAGGTTTGAGCCCACCACCAGCACGCGCTCGAGCGTGGACAGCTCGGCGATGGGCAACCCCAGCCAGCGCGCCGCGCCCACAGAGGGCGCGTGGTCGTAGCAGGCGGCGCGCAAGCGTGTGTCGATGCTGGCGCTGCCCAAACCGCGCAGCAGCGCGCCCGCGAGGTGCAGTTCTTCGACCGTGCAGTGCGGGCTGGCGACGGCGGCCAGGGCGGCGGCGCCGTGATCGGCCTTGATCTGCTGCAAGCCGTTGGCCACGTATTCGAGTGCGGTTTGCCAGTCAACCGTGCGCCATTGGCCGCCCTGCTTGAGCATGGGTTCGGTCAGGCGCTCGTCGCTGTTCAGGGCCTCGTAGCTGAAGCGGTCGCGGTCGGCGATCCAGCATTCGTTGACGGCCTCGTTCTCGAACGGCACGACGCGCAGCACGCGATGGTTTTTGACCTGCACGATCAGGTTGCTGCCGGTGGAGTCGTGCGGGCTGATGCTCTTGCGCCGCGACAGCTCCCAAGTGCGCGCCTGGTAACGGAAAGGCTTGCTGGTGAGCGCGCCCACCGGGCAGATGTCGATCATGTTGCCCGAGAGCTCAGAATCCACCGTCTGGCCGACGAAGGTTTCGATCTCGGCGTGCTCGCCGCGGTGGCTCATGCCCAGTTCCATCTGGCCCGCGATCTCTTGCCCAAAGCGCACGCAGCGGGTGCAGTGGATGCAGCGGCTCATTTCCTCCATGGAAATCAGCGGCCCGACTTCTTTGTGATGCACCACGCGCTTTTCTTCGTGGTAGCGCGACTTGCCGGCGCCGTAGCCCACGGCAATGTCTTGCAGCTGGCACTCGCCGCCTTGGTCGCAGATCGGGCAATCGAGCGGGTGGTTGATGAGCAAAAACTCCATCACCGACTGCTGCGCCTTGATCGCCTTCTCGCTCTGGGTGCGCACAATCATGCCCTGCGTCACCGGAGTGGCGCAAGCCGGCATGGGCTTGGGTGCTTTTTCCACTTCCACCAAGCACATGCGGCAGTTGGCCGCAATCGAGAGCTTTTTGTGGTAGCAAAAATGCGGGATGGTTTGGCCCACCTTCTCTGCCGCATGCATGATCATGCTGCCCGGAGGAACCTGCACCTTCTTGCCGTCGAGTTCGATTTCTAACATAGCGCTTTGCTTCTCAAACGGTGGCCGCAACCAAGCTGGTTTTGTGTTCGATGTAGTGCTCAAATTCGTGCCGGTAGTGCTTGAGCATGGCGCGCACCGGCATCGCCGCCGCATCACCCAAGGCGCAGATGGTGCGGCCCATGATGTTTTCGGCCACGTTGTCGAGCAGCGCCAGGTCTTCGGGCCGGCCCTGGCCGTTCACGATGCGGTCCACGATCCGATACAGCCAGCCCGTGCCCTCGCGGCACGGGGTGCACTGGCCGCAGGACTCGTGCATGTAAAAATAACTCAGGCGGTGCAGTGCCTTGACCATGCAACGGCTGTCGTCGAGCACAATCACCGCGCCCGAACCCAGCATGGAACCGGCCTTGCTGATCGAGTCGTAGTCGAGCGTGCAGCACAGCATCGATTCGGCTGGTAGCACGGGCGAAGAGGAACCGCCCGGGATCACGGCCTTGAGCCGGCGCCCCTTGCGCACGCCGCCGCAGAGCTCGAGCAGGGTAGAAAACGGGGTGCACATCGGCACCTCGTAGTTGCCGGGGTGCTCGACGTCGCCGCTGACCGAAAAAATCTTGGTGCCGCCGTTGTTGGGGCGGCCGCAGTCGAGGTAGGCCTTGCCGCCGTGGCGAATCAGCCAAGGCACGGCGGCAAAGGTTTCGGTGTTGTTGATGGTGGTTGGCTTGCCGTAGAGGCCAAAGCTGGCCGGAAACGGCGGCTTGAAGCGCGGCTGGCCCTTTTTGCCTTCGAGCGATTCGAGCAGCGCCGTTTCTTCGCCGCAGATGTAGGCGCCAAAGCCGTGGTGCGCGTGCAGCTGGAAGCTGAAATTGGTGCCTAGGATGCGCTCGCCTAGGTAGCCGGCAGCGCGCGCCTGTTCGAGCGCGGCTTCGAAGCGCTCATAGACTTGGAAGATCTCGCCGTGGATGTAGTTGTAGCCCACCGTCGTGCCCATGGCGTAGGCGGCAATGGCCATGCCCTCGATCACGATGTGCGGGTTGTACATCAGGATGTCGCGGTCTTTGCAGGTGCCGGGCTCGCCCTCGTCGGAGTTGCACACGAGGTATTTTTGGCCCGGAAACTGGCGCGGCATGAAGCTCCACTTCAGGCCGGTCGGGAAGCCCGCGCCGCCGCGGCCGCGCAGCGCCGATTCTTTGACGTGGGCAATCACCTCTTCGGGCGTGAGGCCGGGGCCACCGTCTCGCCCCAAAATCTGGCGCAGCGCCGCATAGCCGCCGCGCGCCTCGTAGTCGGCCAAGCCCCAGTTGCTGCCATTGAGGCCGGCGTACATCTGCGGGCTGATGTGGCGGCCGTGAAAGCAGGTTTCGATGCCACGCGACTGGAACTGCTCCAGCACTTGATTGACGTTCATGCCTCTTCCTTTGCAGAACGCAGGCCGTCGATGAGCTGGTCGAGCTTGTCGGCGCTCATGAAGCTGCACATGTGGCGGTCGTTGACCAGCAGCACCGGCGAATCGGCGCAAGCGCCCAAACACTCGGACTGCTGCAAGGTGAACAGGCCGTCGGGCGTGGTTTGGCCCATCTGGATGCCCAGCCGGCGCTCGAGGTGCTGCAGCGTCTGCACGCCGTCACGCAGCGCGCACGGCAGGTTGGTGCAGACGTTGAGCTTGAACTTGCCCAGCGGCTGCTGGTTGTACATGTTGTAGAAGGTGGTGACTTCATGCACCGCCATGACCGGCATGCCGAGGTAGTCGGCCACGCCCTCCTCGGCCGCTGGGCTGACCCAGCCTTGTTCTTGCTGCACGATGGCCAAACAAGCCATCACCGCCGACTGCTTTTGCTCGGCGGGGTACTTGGCCACTTCGCGCGCAAAGCGCGCCAGCGTGGCGTCGGCAAAGGCCATGGGCGCCACCGGGGCGCTGGGTTTGATGGGGCTGGGGCTGCTCATCGGTCTATCTCTCCAAACACGATGTCCATGGTACCGATGATCGCCACGGCGTCGGCCAGCATGTGGCCACGCGCCATTTCGTCGAGGGCGGCCAGGTGCGGGAAACCGGGCGCGCGAATTTTGAGCCGGTAGGGCTTGTTGGCGCCGTCGCTCACCAAGTAAATGCCGAACTCGCCCTTGGGGTGTTCGACCGCGGCGTAGGCCTCGCCCTCGGGCACGTGGAAGCCTTCGGTAAAGAGCTTGAAGTGGTGGATCAGCTCCTCCATGCTCGACTTCATGGCCTCGCGCGCTGGCGGCGCCACCTTGTGGTTGCTGGTGATCACGGGGCCGGGGTTGGCGCGCAGCCAAGCCACGCACTGCTGGATGATGCGGTTGGACTGCTTCATCTCCTCCATGCGCACCAGGTAGCGGTCGTAGGTGTCGCCGGTCTTGCCCACGGGCACATCGAAATCGACTTGGGCGTAGGCGTCGTAGGGCTGCTTTTTGCGCAAGTCCCAAGCGATGCCGCTGCCGCGCAGCATCGGGCCGGTCAGGCCCATGTTGAGCGCGCGCTCGGGGTTGATGACGCCGATGCCCACGGTGCGCTGCTTCCAGATGCGGTTATCGGTCAGCAGGGTGTGGTATTCGCTGAGGTAGTTCGGGAAGCGTTGCGTGAAGTCTTCGATGAAATCGAGCAGCGAGCCCTTGCGGTTGCGGTTGAGCTTGTCGATGCCGCTGGCGTTGCGCACCTTGCTCTCGGTGTGCTGAGGCATGGTGTCGGGCAGGTCGCGATAGACGCCGCCGGGGCGGAAATAGGCTGCGTGCATGCGCGCGCCCGAGACCGCTTCGTACATATCGAACAGGTCTTCGCGCTCGCGAAAGGTGTAGATCAGGATGGTGGAGCTGCCGCAGTCGTTGCCGTGCGAGCCCAGCCACATCAGGTGGTTGAGCAAGCGCGTGACCTCGCTGTACATGACGCGGATATACTGGGCACGGATCGGCACCTCGAGCCCGAGCAGCTTTTCGATCGCCAGGCAGTAGGCGTGCTCGTTGCACATCATCGAGACGTAATCGAGCCGGTCCATGTAGGGCAGCGACTGGATGTAGGTCTTGTGCTCGGCCAGTTTTTCGGTGGCGCGGTGCAGCAGCCCGATGTGCGGGTCGGCGCGTTGCACCACCTCGCCGTCGAGCTCGAGCACCAAGCGCAACACACCGTGCGCGGCCGGGTGCTGCGGGCCAAAGTTGAGCGTGTAGTTTTTGATTTCAGCCATGGTTGGATCCGCTGCGGCGGCCTTTAGCGCAAGCCACTGCCGTAATGGTCTTCGCGCACGATGCGCGGCGTGTTTTCGCGCGGTTCGATGGTGATGGGCTCATAGACCACGCGCCGGCGCTCGGGGTCGTAGCGCATTTCCACATGGCCCGAGAGCGGGAAGTCTTTGCGAAACGGATGCCCGATGAAGCCGTAGTCGGTGAGGATGCGGCGCAGGTCGGGGTGGCCATCGAAGACGATGCCGTAGAGGTCGAAGGCTTCACGCTCGTACCAGTTGGCCGCCGACCACAGGTGGCTGACGCTGGGCACTTGCGGCCAGTCGTCGTTGGGGCAGCGCACGCGCACGCGCACGCGTTGGTTGAGCGAGACCGACAGCAGGTGCGCCACCACGGCGTAGCGCGGGCCGTCCCAGCTTTGGTCGCGCCAAGCCGAGTAGTCGAGGCCGCACAGGTCGATGAGTTGTTCGAAGCGACAGCCGGTGACGTCGCGCAGGGTTTGCATCACGTCGAGGTAATCGGTGGCGGCGACTTCGAGCGTGATTTCGTCGCTAGGGCTTTGCACCACGGTGGCGCGACCTTGAAGGATTTGGCTCAGGGTCTGCTGCACGGTGGCGGCGGGGCGCTCGCTCCAAGACCCAAGGTGGGGTGGCGCGCCTTTGCTTGCTGGGGTCGTCATGACTGGGGCCTAGGGCGCGCTCAAACGCGCGCGATGGTTTGGGTGCGGCGGATTTTTTGCTGCAACTGGATGATGCCGTAGATCAGCGCCTCGGCCGTGGGCGGACAGCCCGGCACGTAAACGTCGACCGGCACCACGCGGTCGCAGCCGCGCACCACCGAGTAGCTGTAGTGGTAGTAACCGCCGCCGTTGGCACAGGAGCCCATGCTCAAAACCCAGCGCGGCTCGGCCATTTGGTCATAGACCTTGCGCAGCGCCGGGGCCATTTTGTTGCACAGCGTGCCGGCCACGATCATCAGGTCTGACTGGCGCGGGCTGGCTCGGAACACCTCGGCGCCGAAGCGCGCCAAGTCGTAGCGCGCGGTGGCCGAGTGCATCATTTCGACCGCGCAGCAGGCCAGACCAAAGGTCATGGGCCAGATCGAGCCGGTCTTGGCCCAGTTCACCACCGAGTCGTAACTGGTGGTGATGAAGCCTTGCTTGAGTACGCCTTCAATCATCGCATCGATCCTTGTGTAAATGAACTGGCGCTGCCGTGCATACACACAGCAAACCACTCACTCCCAATCCAGCGCCCCTTTTTTCCACTCGTAGATGAAGCCTACGGTGAGGATGGCCAAGAACATCATGCCGGCTAGGAAGCCAGTGAAGCCGATTTCGCTAAATGCCACCGCCCAAGGGAACAGAAAAGCGATTTCGAGGTCAAAGAGGATGAACAGGATGGCGACGAGGTAGTAGCGCACATCAAACTTCATGCGCGCATCCTCGAAGGCCTCGAAGCCGCATTCGTAGGGAGAGTTTTTCTCGGGATCGGGCCGGTTGGGCCCCAAGACGTAGCCGATGACTTGCGGCAATACGCCCACTGCGAGACCTACCAGAATAAACAAGAGTACGGGAAGGTAAAGCTCTAGATTCATCTTGATGTCTCAAAAAACTCGCGCTGCGCAGCCAGCCCACGCTGAACGCGGCTTGGATTTGCATGATTGGTGCCGACGGCGAGACTCGAACTCGCACAGCTTTCGCCACTACCCCCTCAAGATAGCGTGTCTACCAATTTCACCACGTCGGCTTAAAACTTTGATGCATTCAGCTTGACCGAAGGAGCCAAGGGTTCTTAAGCATCAGAGACCCGAATTTTACCCTGAAAAACCGGGCCAATCTTTACAAAGGCTTACTGTGCGGGAATTTGACCTGCACCGGCTGGCGCTGTGGCCGGCGCTGCCGGTGGCGTGGGAGCGCTCGGAATCTGGTCGGCGGGTGTGGGCGGGGCTGCGGGCAGGGTTTCGAGCACGGTGCCCGCTTCGGCCTGAGGTGCCTGACCAAAGTAAGCCAAGCCCAGCGTGGAACTTAGGAACACGGTGGCCAAAATGGCCGTGCTGCGCGACATGAAGTTGGAACCACCGCTGGCCCCAAACAGGGTGGCTGCGCCCGAACTGCCGCCCCCAAGGGAGGCGCCGGCATCGGCCCCTTTGCCGTGCTGCACCAGAATCAGGCCGATCATCACCAACGCCGACAGCAGCTGCACCGCCAGCAGCAGGGTCAAGAAAATGTTCATGAACTCTCAAACTCCAAAATCAGTTGCTCTGCAGCGCAGCCAAGCCGGCCGCAGCAATGGACAAAAACGAGGCGGCCTTGAGCGAGGCGCCGCCAATCAGCCCGCCATCGACGTCGGGCTGGCGCAGCAGCTCGGCGGCGTTGGCCGCGTTCATGCTGCCGCCGTAGAGGATGCGGTTGCGCTCGGCCTGCCCGGTGGCGGCGCGCAGTTGTGCGCGCAGCACCGCATGCACCGCCTGCGCTTGCTCGGCGCTGGCGCTCAGGCCCGTGCCGATGGCCCACACCGGCTCGTAGGCGACCACGATCTCGCTGCAGCAGTGGCCCACGGCGTGGATCACGGCCGATAGCTGGCGCTTGACGACGAATTCGGTGCGCCCGGCTTCGCGGTCGGGCAGCGTTTCGCCCACGCAGACAATGGGGGTCAGGCCCGCCGCGAGCGCGCGCTGCGCCTTGAGGGCCACCAAGTCGTCGCTCTCGTGGTGGTATTGGCGCCGCTCCGAGTGGCCGACGATGACGTAGCGGCAGCCGCAGTCGCGCAGCATGGCGGCGCTGACCTCGCCGGTGTAGGCCCCGCCCTCGTGCGCCGACACATCCTGCGCGCCCCAGTCGATACCGCTGCCTTGCAAGGCCGCCTGCAGCTGCAACAGATAGGGGGCCGGCGCGCACAGCGCCAGATCGGCTTGCGCCGCATCAAAGCCCGCCTTGAGCGCAGCCAACAGCTCGGCGTTGGCCGCTAGGCTGCCGTTCATCTTCCAGTTGCCGACGATCAGATTTTTGCGCATGGTGGGCCCTTGAGATACGTTGCAGCGGCCAAGGTTCAGTCGTCTTGCGGCTGCTGCGCCGGTTGCACCTCGTCGCGATCGAGCAGCGCCTTCATCGACAGCTTGATGCGGCCTTTTTCGTCGGTCTCGAGCACCTTGACCTTGACGATCTGGCCCTCTTTGAGGTAGTCGGTCACTTTCTCGACGCGCTGGTGCGCGATCTGGCTGATGTGCAGCAGGCCGTCTTTGCCGGGCAGCAGGTTCACCAGGGCCCCGAAATCGAGGATTTTGGTGATCGGGCCTTCATAGACCTTGCCGATTTCCACTTCGGCTGTGATGGCCTCGATGCGGCGCATGGCGTGTTCGGCCTTGGCCGCTTCGCTGCTGGCGATGGTGATGGTGCCGTCTTCGGCGATGTCGATCTGGGTGCCGGTCTCTTCGGTCAGGGCGCGGATGGTGGCGCCGCCCTTGCCGATGATGTCGCGGATTTTTTCCGGGTTGATCTTCATGGTGTAGAGGCGCGGCGCAAAGCTCGACAGCTCGGTATTGGCCTGCCCCATCGCCGCTTGCATCTCGCCCAGAATGTGCAGGCGCGCCTCTTTGGCTTGCGCCAGCGCGACTTGCATGATCTCTTTGGTGATGCCCTGGATTTTGATGTCCATCTGCAAGGCGGTGATGCCGGCTGGGGTGCCCGCAACCTTGAAATCCATGTCGCCGAGATGGTCTTCGTCGCCCAAAATGTCGGTGAGCACGGCGAAGCGGTTGCCTTCTTTGATCAGGCCCATGGCGATGCCGGCCACGTGCGCTTTCATGGGCACGCCGGCGTCCATCAGCGCCAAGCAGCCACCGCAGACCGAAGCCATGGACGACGAACCGTTGGACTCGGTGATTTCGCTCACCACGCGCACGGTGTAGGGGAACTCGTCTTTGGGCGGCAGCGCGGCGACCAGCGCGCGCTTGGCCAAGCGGCCGTGGCCGATCTCGCGCCGCTTGGGGCTGCCCACGCGGCCGGTTTCGCCGGTGGCGAAGGGCGGCATGTTGTAGTGCAGCATGAAGCGGTCTTCAAAATCGCCGGACAGCGCGTCGATGCGCTGCGCGTCGCGCTCGGTGCCCAAGGTGGCGATCACCAGCGCCTGCGTTTCGCCGCGCGTGAACAGCGCCGAGCCGTGGGTGCGCGGCAGCACGCCGGTGCGGATTTCGATCGGGCGCACGGTGCGGGTGTCGCGGCCGTCGATGCGCGGCTCGCCGGCCAGAATCTGCCCGCGCACGATGCCGGCTTCGATGTTGAACAGCAGCTCTTCGACCTTGACCGCGTCGCACGCGAGCCCCTCAGCCTTGAGCCCGGCGTGCACGGCGGCGTAGGCTTGGCGGCAGGCTTGGGTGCGCGCTTGCTTGTTGCGGATCTGGTAGGCCGCCACCAGGGCGTCGCGGCCCAGCGCCTCGACGCGGGCGATCAGCGCCTCGTCGCGCGCCGGCGGCTGCCAGTCCCACTCGGGTTTGCCGGCTTCGCGCACCAGTTCGTTGATGGCGGCGATGGCGATGTTGCCTTGCTCGTGGCCAAAGACCACGGCGCCCAGCAACACCTCTTCAGACAACTGCTGCGCTTCGCTCTCGACCATCAGCACCGCCGCTTCGGTGCCCGCCACCACCAAGTCGAGCTGGCTGTTGGCGCGCTCGGTTTGGCCGGGGTTGAGGACGTACTGGCCGTTGACGTAGCCCACCCGCGCGGCGCCGATGGGGCCGTTGAAGGGGATGCCGCTGATGGACAGCGCGGCGCTGGTGGCGATCAGGGCGGCGATGTCGGCATCGACCTCGGGGTTGAGCGACAGGGTGTGCACCACCACCTGCACTTCGTTGAAAAAGCCCTCGGGGAACAGGGGCCGAATCGGGCGGTCGATCAGGCGGCTGGTGAGGGTTTCGAACTCGCTCGGGCGCCCTTCGCGCTTGAAGAAGCTGCCCGGAATTTTGCCGGCGGCGTAGGATTTTTCGAGGTAATCGACGGTGAGCGGAAAAAAGTCTTGGCCCGACTTGGCGTCGGTTTTGGCGACCACGGTGGCCAGCACCACGGTGCCGTCCATGTCGAGCAGCACGGCGCCGCTGGACTGGCGCGCGATTTCGCCGGTTTCGAGCCGCACGCTGTGGCGGCCCCATTGGAAGCTTTTGCTGACTTTGTTAAACAGACCCATGAGTGTTCCTAGAGTGGTGGGGGTGGTGGGCCGACGGCCGAGCCTTCAGAACACGATGCCATTCCAGTGCCGCCGCGGCGCGCGCGACGGCTTTGGAATGACACAGCTTCGCTCTGAATGAGCACGCCTGGCCTAGAGGGGAAATGAAGCGCAAAAAACGCCTGCGGCGGCAGGGCGACCGAGGCGTTTTGCACGATGAACGAAACAGCGAGTGGGCAAATGCCGCAACGGGTGTGGCTTATTTGCGCAAGCCGAGCTTTTGGATCAGGCTCACGTAGCGGTCGGCGTCTTTGCCCTTGAGGTAGTCGAGCAGCTTGCGCCGACGGCTGACCATGCGCAGCAGACCGCGGCGGCCGTGGTGGTCTTTGGCGTGGGTTTTGAAGTGCGGCGTGAGTTCGTTGATGCGCGCCGTGAGGATGGCGACTTGTACTTCGGGGCTGCCGGTGTCGTGGGGTGCACGGGCGTTGGCCGAAATCACTTCGGCTTTGACGGATTGAGCGATCATGATGACTTTCTAGGTGGACGTGCGTCCTGCCGCAGGGTGCGGTCAGCTCAAGGCACCAAGGCCCCAAACCGCCGCTTGCCGCAACAGGCGTGTGTAGTCTGGCCCAAAATAGGCAGACTTTGAGATTATAACCCGGCCAGCAGCGCGTGCAACTCCTGCACCGACACCACGCCCAACGAGTCTTGGCACTTGATGCCTTCGACCGCCGCTTCGGCGCCCGAGATGGTGGTGAAGGTGGTGACGCGGTTGGCCAGCGCCGAGGTGCGGATGTAGCGCGAATCGGCGATGGCGTTGCGCCGCTCCTCCACCGTGTTGATGACCATGGCGATGTCGCCGTTTTTGATCAGATCGACGATGTTGGGCCGGCCTTCGGCGACTTTGTTCACCTGCGCACACGGCACGCCGGCGGCGTTGAGGGCGGCTGCGCTGCCGCGCGTGGCCACGAGCTCAAAGCCGAGCGCGTGCAGCTCGCGCGCCACCTGCACCGCGCGCGGCTTGTCGTCGGCTTTGACCGACAAAAACACCTTGCGCACGGCGTCGCTGGGGCGCGGCAGCTGGGTGCCGGCCCCGAGCTGCGACTTGACGAAGGCCTCGCCAAAGCTGCGCCCCACTCCCATGACCTCGCCGGTGGACTTCATCTCGGGGCCGAGGATGGTGTCCACGCCGGGGAACTTGACGAAGGGGAACACCGCTTCTTTGACGCTGAAGTACGGCGGCACCACTTCACGCGTCACGCCCTGCTGCGCCAGCGTCTGGCCGGCCATGCAGCGCGCCGCCACCTTGGCCAGCTGGATGCCGGTGGCTTTGGAGACGAAGGGCACGGTGCGCGAGGCGCGCGGGTTGACTTCGAGCACGTAGATGACATCGACGCCATCGAGCTGCTGAATCGCGAACTGCACGTTCATCAACCCGACCACATTGAGGGCGCCGGCCATGGCCGCCGTCTGGCGCTTGATTTCATCGACGGTGGCCGCGCCCAAATAGTACGGCGGCAGCGAGCAGGCCGAATCGCCCGAGTGCACGCCGGCTTGCTCGATGTGCTCCATCACGCCGCCGATGAGCACGGCGCCGCTGGCGTCGCGGATGCAATCGACGTCGCACTCGATGGCGTCGCTCAGGAAGCGGTCCAGCAGCACCGGTGAGTCGTGGCTGACCTTGACCGCCTCGCGCATGTAGCGCTCGAGGTCGCGCGGCTCGTGCACGATCTCCATCGCCCGCCCGCCCAGCACGTAGCTCGGGCGCACCACCAGCGGGTAGCCCAGCGCGCCGGCTTTGTCCATGGCCTCGGCTTCGGTGCGCGCGGTGGCGTTGGGCGGCTGGCGCAGCCCGAGGCGGTGCAGCAGCTGCTGGAAGCGCTCGCGGTCTTCGGCGGCGTCGATCATGTCTGGGCTGGTGCCGATGATCGGCACGCCGGCGGCCTCGAGCCCGAGCGCGAGCTTGAGCGGCGTCTGGCCGCCGAACTGCACGATCACGCCCTCGGGGCGCTCTTTGGCCACGATTTCGAGCACGTCTTCGAGCGTCAGCGGCTCGAAGTAGAGCCGGTCGCTGGTGTCGTAGTCGGTCGAGACGGTCTCGGGGTTGCAGTTGACCATCAGGGTCTCGTAGCCGTCTTCGCGCAGGGCCAGCGCGGCGTGCACGCAGCAGTAATCGAACTCGATGCCCTGCCCGATGCGGTTCGGCCCGCCGCCCAGTACCATGATTTTTTTGCGCTCGCTGGGCTCGGCCTCGCACTCTTGCTCGTAGCTGGAGTACAGGTAGGCGGTGGCGGTGGCGAATTCGGCGGCGCAGGTATCGACGCGCTTATAAACCGGGCGCACGCCCAAGGCGTGGCGCTGGGCGCGCACGGCTTGCTCGTGGGTGTGCAGCAGCTTGGCCAAGCGGCGGTCGGAAAAGCCTTTTTGCTTGAGCGTGCGCAGCGTGTCGGCGCTCAGGGCCGCCAGCGCCTGCGCGCCGTGCTCGGCGGTGTGCCGATCCAGCCCCAGCTCGATGCGCACGATGTCTTCGATCTGCACCAAAAACCAGGGGTCGATGCGCGTGATCTGCTGCACCTCGTCCAGCGTCCAGCCGGCGGCAAAGGCGTCGCCCACGAACCAGATGCGCTCCGGCCCCGGGGAGCCGAGTTCGCGCTCGAGCGTTTCGCGGTCTTGGGTTTTTTCGTTCATGCCATCGACGCCGACCTCGAGCCCGCGCAGCGCCTTTTGGAAGCTCTCTTGGAAGGTGCGCCCGATGGCCATGACCTCGCCCACCGACTTCATCTGCGTCGTCAGGCGGCTGTCGGCAGCGGGGAATTTTTCGAAGGCAAAGCGCGGGATCTTGGTCACCACGTAGTCGATGCTGGGCTCGAACGAGGCCGGGGTGGCGCCGCCGGTGATCTCGTTTTTGAGTTCGTCTAGGGTGTAGCCCACCGCCAGCTTGGCCGCCACCTTGGCGATCGGGAAACCGGTGGCCTTGGAGGCCAGCGCCGACGAGCGCGAAACGCGCGGGTTCATCTCGATCACGATCATGCGCCCGTCGCGCGGGTTGAGCGCGAACTGCACGTTGGAGCCGCCGGTATCGACACCGATCTCGCGCAGCACCGCCAAGCTGGCGTTGCGCATCAGCTGGTACTCTTTGTCGGTGAGCGTCTGCGCCGGCGCCACGGTGATCGAGTCGCCGGTGTGCACGCCCATGGGGTCGAGGTTTTCGATCGAGCAGACGATGATGCAGTTGTCGGCGCGATCCCGCACCACCTCCATCTCAAACTCTTTCCAGCCCAGCAGCGACTCTTCGATCAGCAGTTCGTGGGTGGGCGAGGCTTCCAGCCCGCGCTTGCAGATGGTCTCGAACTCTTCGGGGTTGTAGGCGATGCCGCCGCCGCTGCCGCCCAAGGTGAAGCTGGGCCGGATCACGGTTGGGAAACCGACCTGCTTTTGCACCTCCCAGGCCTCGCTCAAGCTGTGCGCGATGCCCGAGCGCGCCGAGCCCAAGCCGATCTTGGTCATGGCGTCTTTGAACTTGAGCCGGTCTTCGGCCTTGTCGATGGCCTCGGGCGTGGCCCCGATCAGCTCAACGCCGTGCTGCGCCAGCACGCCCTGGCGCCAGAGGTCGAGCGCGCAGTTGAGCGCGGTCTGGCCGCCCATGGTGGGCAAAATCGCAAAACCGCCGGGGTTGAGCTGTCGCTCCTTGGCGATGATCTTGGCCACCGTCTGCCAGGTGATGGGCTCGATGTAGGTGACGTCGGCGGTGGCCGGGTCGGTCATGATCGTGGCCGGGTTGCTGTTGATCAGGATGACCTTGTAGCCCTCCTCGCGCAGCGCTTTGCAGGCTTGCACGCCGGAGTAATCGAACTCGCAGGCTTGGCCGATGACGATCGGGCCGGCGCCGATGATGAGGATGCTTTGGATGTCTGAACGCTTAGGCATGTTGAGCTTTCTTTGCGGCCATGAGCGCCGTGAAGCGGTCGAACAGGGTGGCGATGTCGTGCGGGCCCGGCGAGGCCTCGGGGTGGCCCTGAAAGCAAAAGGCGGGGCGGTCGGTGCGCTCCAGCCCCTGCACGGTGCCGTCGAACAGGCTGATGTGGGTCACGCGCAGGTGCGCCGGCAGCGATTCGCGCTCCACGGCAAAGCCGTGGTTCTGGCTGGTGATGGCCACGCGACCGCTGGCGAGCTCTTGCACCGGGTGGTTGGCGCCGTGGTGGCCGTGCGGCATTTTGTAGGTGCGCGCGCCGCTGGCCAGAGCCATGATCTGGTGCCCGAGGCAGATGCCGAAGGTGGGCAGGCCGGATTCGATCAGCTCGGCGGCGGCGGCGATGGCATAGTCGCAGGGCTGCGGGTCGCCGGGGCCGTTGGACAGGAACACGCCGTCGGGGCGCAGCGCCAGCACCTGGGCCGCCGGGGTTTGGGCCGGCACCACGGTGACGCGGCAGCCGCGCTGCGCCAGCATGCGCAAGATGTTTTTCTTGACGCCAAAGTCGTAGGCCACGACGTGAAAGCGCGGCGCCTGCAGCTCGCCGTAGCCGGGGCTGCCGTCGGCGCGCGCCAGCTGCCACTCGGTCTGCGTCCACTCGTAGGGCTGGGCCGTGCTCACCACCCGCGCCAAGTCTTGCCCAGCCATGCTGGGTGCGCTGCGGGCGGCGGCCAGCGCCTGCGCCACCACCGCCTCGCTCAAAGGCTGGCCCGCTGCCAAGGCGACGATGGCGCCGTTTTGCGCCCCATGCGTGCGCAAGCGGCGCGTGAGGGCGCGGGTATCGATGCCGGCGATGGCCACGGTGCCATTGCGCTGCAGGTAATCGCCCAGGCTGCTGCTGGCGCGAAAGTTGGAGTGCAGCAGCGGCAGGTCTTTGATGATCAGGCCGGCGGCGTGGATGGCGTCGGACTCCACGTCTTGCTCGTTGACGCCGGTGTTGCCGATGTGCGGGTAGGTGAGCGTGACCAGTTGCTGGCGGTAGCTGGGGTCGGTGAGGATTTCTTGGTAACCGGTGAGCGCGGTGTTGAACACCACTTCGCCGACGGTCTGGCCGGTGGCACCGATGGCGGCGCCGCGAAAGACCGTGCCGTCGGCAAGCGCGAGCAGGGCGGGGGCGGGGACGGGAAACACGGGGGATTCTCCAGGTACTTGGATTCTGGCCGCACCCTTGTGGCCCCACGCCAGCACGCACTCAGGCGATTTTGATTGGGGCTGCAGCGGCCTTTGAGTCATTGGGGCCACCGAGGTGCGTAGGGTTAGGGTAAACCTCGGAATTATAGCCCGCCCACCCACCGCCACCGGGGCATACCGCCACCGGGGCAATCACCGGGCCTTGTTCAACCCGGCCGCTGCACCGCGCTGGCGTGCAAACAAATGGCGGCCGCAGCGGCGACGTTGAGCGATTCCTCGCCACCGGGCTGGGCGATGCGCAGGGTGTGGCTGGCAGCGGCCAGCAGCTCGGGGCTCAGGCCCTGCCCTTCGTGGCCGAACAGCCAGGCGCAGGGCCAAGGCAGCGTGGCCTGGTGCAGCCACTGGCCTTGGTGCGAGCTGGTGGCCAGCAGCGGCAACTCGAGCGCCGCCAGATCGTCTGGGTGCAAGCCTTCGATCAGACGCAAGCCAAAATGCGCCCCCATGCCGGCGCGCAGCACCTTGGGTGCCCACAGCGCCGCCGTGCCCTTGAGCGCCAGCACCTGCTCAAAACCGAAGGCGGCGGCGCTGCGCAGGATCGAGCCGACGTTGCCCGGATCTTGCAGGCGATCGAGCAGCACCGTGGGCCGCCCGGGCTGGCATGCCACGGCGGTGGGCAACGGCCACAAAAAACCGACCGGCGCGCTCGAGCCCAAGCCACTGACGCCGGCCAGCAGGCTGTCGGCCAGCGCCACGCGGCGCACGCTGGGGGGCAAGCTCCAGGCCGTGTCCCAGTGCGGGGCCGATTCGGCGCGCAGCAGCAGCGTGGGCAACTGGCCGCGGGCCAGCAGGGCGCGGCACAGGTGCTCGCCTTCGAGCCAGACCAGCCCCAGCTCGCGCCCGGCGGCAGGGTCGTTGGCCAAGCGGCGCAGTTGCTTGAGCTGCGCGTTGTCGCGCGAGCGGATGGTTTCGGTGTTCATGGGGGACAGGCTGCGGCCAGCAGCGCCGCCACCGGAGCAAAACCGCGCCGGTGCCAGGGCGAGGGGCCCAAGCGCTGCAGCGCCTCGAGGTGCAACGCGGTGCCGTAGCCTTTGTGGCGGTCAAAGCCGTAATCGGGGTACTGGGCGTGCCAGTCGAGGCACAGGCGGTCGCGCTGCACCTTGGCCACGATGGAAGCCGCCGCGATCGCCGCCACCCGGTCGTCGCCGCGCACCACGGCTTGCGCCGGCAGCTGGAGGGCGGGCAAGCGGTTGCCATCGACCAGCACCTGCGTGGGGCGCAGCCGCAGGCCAGCCACGGCGCGCTGCATCGCCAGCAGGGTGGCTTGCAAGATGTTGAGGCGCTCGATTTCTTCGACGCTGGCCTGGGCCACCGAGCAGCACAGGGCGCGGTCGTGGATCAGCTCGCACAGCTGCGCGCGCCGCTTGGGCGTGAGTTTTTTGGAGTCGCGCAAGCCCGCGATCGGTTTGCGCGGGTCCAGCATCACGGCCGCGGCCAGCACCGGCCCGGCCAGCGGGCCGCGCCCGGCTTCATCGACGCCGGCCACCAAGCCCGGCGGGGCCCAGCCCAAGGTGTAGCCGTCAGGCTTGGAGGATTTGCGCGATCGCATGGCTGGCTCGGGCGGGCATGTCTTGCCGCAGTTGCAGGTGCATGTCGGTGAAGCGCTGGCGCAGGCGCGCCACCGCTGCCGGGTCGTCGAGCCAGGCCAAGGTGGCGCGCGCCAGCGCCTCGGGCTGCGCCTGCTGCTGCAGCAGCTCGGGCACCAGGCTTTGCTGGCACAAAATGTTGGGCAACCCGATCCAGGGCGTGCGCCGCTGCTGGTTGGCCACCCACCACGAGAGCCACTGCATGCGGTAGGCGATGACCATCGGGCGCTTGTGCAGCGCGCACTCCAGCGTGGCGGTGCCGCTGGCCACCAGCGCCACGTCGCAGGCCGCCTGCACGGTGTGCGCCTGCCCCAGCACCAGCTGCACCCGCGCCTCCATGCCGGTGGTGCGCAGCGCCTGCTCCAGCGTGGGGCGCAGGCCCTCGTGCGTGGGCAGCACGAAGCGCAGCTGCGGGCGCTGCTGCGCCATCAGGCGCGCGGCGTGCAAAAAAGGCATGGCCAGCGCGGCGATCTCGGCCACCCGGCTGCCCGGCAGCAGCGCCACCACGGTGGCCTCGGGATCCAGCCCGAGGCGCTGGCGCGCGCCGGCTTGGTCGGGCTCGAGCGCGATCAGGTCGGCCACCGGGTGCCCGACGAAGGTGGCGGCGATGCCGTGGCGCGCCAGCAGCTCGGGCTCGAAGGGAAACAGGCACAGCACGTGGCGCACGCTGCGCCGGATGGCGTGCACGCGCCCGGGGCGCCAGGCCCAGATCGAGGGGCAGACCAGTTGGATCGCCGGGATGCCGGCGCGATTCAGCTGGCGTTCCAGTGGCAGGTTGAAGTCGGAGGCATCGACCCCGAGGTACAGATCGGGGCGCTCGCGCAGCAAGTCGGCGGCGTAGCGGCGCCGGATGGCGCTGATGCGCCGGTAGGCCCACAGGCCCTCGACCAACCCGCGCACGGTGAGCTCGTCGCAGCTGTGGCGTGCCGCAAAGCCCTGCGCCTGCATCAGCGGTCCGCCGATGCCGCTGGCCTGCAAGCCGCTCCAGCGCTGGCGCATGCCCTGCAGCAGCAAGGCGGCGAGCTGGTCGCCCGAGCGTTCGGCCGCCACCATGGCCACGCGCAAGCCCGCGCCCGGCAGCGACGGGCCTAGGCTGGCGGGGCTGGCCGGGTCCACCTCAAGCCAGCGCCTGACGGATCACGGCGCAGATTTCGTCGATGGCCGCGTCGCTGAGTTCGGGGTAGATCGGCAGCGACAGGCAGCGCTGCGCCACCGACTCGGTGACCGGAAACGACTGCCCTGCGGCCTCGGCGGCAAACACTTTTTGCTGGTGCAGCGGCACCGGGTAGTAGATTGCGCTGGCGATGCCGGCCGCGGTGAGCGCCTGCTGCAGCGCGTCGCGGCGCGCGCACAGCAGCGTGTACTGGTGATAGACGTGCCGCCCAATGCCGTCTTCAAACGGTGTCTGCAGCGGCAAGCCCGCCAGACCGGCCTGGTAGCGCTGCGCCACCCGGCGCCGCTGCTGGTTGTAGTGGTCGATGCGCGCCAGCTTGGCGCGCAGCACCACCGCCTGCAGCTCGTCGAGCCGGCTGTTGTAGCCGATGATGTCGTGGTAGTAGCGCACCTTGCTGCCGTGGTTGCGCAGCATGCGCAGCGTTTCGGCCAGCGCGTCGGACTGGGTCGTGACCATGCCGCCGTCGCCGAAGCAGCCCAGGTTTTTGCTCGGGAAAAAGCTGAACGCCGCCACGTCGCCGATGGCCCCGGTCTGGCGCCCAGCCACCGTGGCACCGAATGACTGGGCGCAGTCTTCGATCAGGTGCAGGCCGTGCTGCTGCGCCAGCGCCTGCAGCGCGCCCAAATCGGCCGGCTGGCCAAACAGGTGCACCGGCAGCAGCGCCTTGGTGCGCGGCCCGATGGCGCGCGCCACCTGCGCCACGTCGATGTTGAAGCTGCGCGGGTCGATATCGACGAACACCGTTTTGGCGCCCACATAGGCGATGGCCTCGGCGGTGGCGATGAAGGTGAAGGGCGTGGTGATGACCTCGTCGCCCGGCCCCAGACCGAGGGCGCGCAGCGCCAGGTGCAGCGCGTCGGTGCCGTTGGCGCAAGAGATGGCGTGCTTGACGCCCAGATAGGCGGCGGCCTCGGCCTCGAAGGCCTGGACGTTGGGGCCGAGGATGAACTGCGTGGCCTCCAGCGCCGACAGCAGCGCCGGTTCGAGCTGGGGTTTGAGTTCGCGGTACTGGGTGGCCAGATCGACCATCGGGATGCGCATGGCGGGGCTTTCTAAGGCGTGAAAGGGGGCGAAGGGGGTAAAGGTGGCAAAAATCAGGCAATGAGCTCGGTGGCGGCGCTGATGCGCTGCACCGCCGCCAGCGCCCGGCGCCCGGCGCGGCCGCCGACCTTGGGTGCGCGCCCCTCAATCACGCTGGCCACGAAATCGGCGATCTCGCTTCGCAGCGCGTCGGCTTCGCCGAAGGTCTGCTGCTGGCGCTCGATCGCCGCTTCGGGGGCGGTGTGCGGGTCGGCGTCGGTGGCGCGGTAGCTCACCAGTTGCCGGGTGCCAAAGTCGAGCGAATGGCAGGCGCGGTCTTGGAACACGCGCATCTTGCGCTCGCTCTTGTTGCTGACGCGGCTGGCGGTGACGTTGGCCACGCAGCCATTGGCAAAGCGGATGCGGGCGTTGGCGATGTCGATGTCGGCGGTGAGCACGCGCGCGCCGCTGCTGTCTATGCTCACGATCTCGCTGTCCACCAGCGACAAAATCAAATCCACGTCGTGGATCATCAGGTCCAGCAGCACGCTCACGTCGGTGGCGCGCGGCTTGAACGGGGCCAGCCGGGTGCTCTCGATGAAGCGCGGCCGCTGCAGCAGCGGCTCCAGCGCCAGCGCCACCGGGTTGAAGCGCTCCAAGTGCCCGACCGCCAGTGTCAGACCGCGCTGCTCGGCCAGCGCGATCATCTCGTCGGCCTGCTCGAGCGTCACGGCGATGGGTTTTTCCACCAGCACGTGGGCACCGGCGCGCAGAAAATCGAGCGTCACGGCGTGGTGCGCCTGCGTCGGCACGACCACGCTCACGGCATCGACTTGGCCCAGCAGTTCGTGGTAGTCGGCCACGGCGCGGCAGCCCAGTGGCTGGGCCACGGCCTGGGCCACGTCGAGGCGGCTGTCGGCCACCGCCACCAGCTCGCAACCGGGCAGCTGGGCGTATTTCTGGGCGTGGAACTTGCCCAGGTATCCAACCCCGATCACGGCACAGCGCAGCGGCTTCATGCGCCTTCTCCTTTGCCCTCGGCGCCCTCGGCCGCTTCGCTGCGCGCGCGCCGGCGCACGATGCCGGGCTTGCCGACACCGGCCAGAAAATCGCTCATCAGCGCCACATCGGCGGCGGCCTCGGGGTGCTGCGCGAGCAAGGCGGCGATGCGCGGCTGCGCTGCCTGCAGCGTCAGGTTTTCGCGGTACAGCGCCTTGTACATGGCGCGCACGGCGGCGATGCGCGCCGGGCTGAAGCCG
>Ga0207950_100118_pt1 | contig 32945 bp, 30 predicted proteins | sample Subbio11_8B_AprC_FD_184814 | JGI IMG/M metagenome (GOLD analysis project Ga0207950, IMG submission 184814) | Serpentinite rock and fluid subsurface biosphere microbial communities from McLaughlin Reserve, California, USA - CR11_8B_AprC (SPAdes) | ecosystem: Environmental > Terrestrial > Deep... | reverse complement strand
CTGAGGGTGCCCCCGAACCGTGCAGAATGGGCTGAACCAAAGTGGGCGCGGAGGGGCTCGAATAGCACACCCCCTGAGGGTGCCCCCGAACCGTGCAGATTGGGCTGAAACAAAGTGGGCGCGGAGGGGCTCGAACCCCCGAACCTCACGGATGTGAACCGTGCGCTCTAACCAGCTGAGCTACGCGCCCTGAAGTGAGGTGATTATACCAAAGCCAGTTGGCTTTGACAAGCAAAGCCCATTAGGAGTGCTTTTGCTCCAAACGACCCAACAACAATTCGCAGATCTCCCGCACAGCGCCATAACCTCCCGCTTTGCTCAAAACCAAATCGGCTTCACGGATGACTGGAGGTTGGGCATCGGCCACCACAACCGCGCAGCCGACCAGAGAAAAACAAGGCAGGTCATTGGTGTCGTTGCCGACATACACTACCTGGGCTGGGTCGATCGTGTTTTCTTCCAGATAGGATTGAAGAAAGGCTGCTTTATCCTGGATACCCTGGTTTACGGGTATCCCGATTTTTTGGCAGCGTGCCGCCACAGCCCGGTCGGTTTCCGACGAGAGCACCATGGCTTGCACCCCCTGGTGTTGTAGAGCACGCACGCCAAGACTGTCTGAGCGGTAAGCAGCGATGAACTCGTGACCTTCCGAATCGACCCACACGCGGTTGTCGGTCATAACCCCATCAAAGTCAAATACCACCAAGGCGGGTCTGGCGGGCAATGCCCGGCGGCGTTTCCCCGCATGGACCATGTCCAACCCGCCGTGATAGACCAACCACTCGGCCCGCGCCCAATCCGATAGGTTGTCAATGTCCACCGTATAACGCCCATCCACCATGACCGGTAACAGCACTTTACCGGACATCGAATTGGCCTCTAAAATAGTCATCGGGCGAATAACATCTATATGCCCGGTTTGCCAATAAACAGGCGGCAAAGCCTGTCGCGGGGCATTGTAAGGTTCCGGAAGCGCGGGCACATCTAATAAATTCTTCATCTGGCCGGTTTGCAAATCGATACGCCACATCTTGTATGGGTTTTGACCAGCCGGCACCACACCCCGTACCGAATCCGCTTCTGGATGATCGAGCAGGATGCCCACGGCTTCATCCACCAACCCAACCGGGCGCACAGGGGAGGTGGGGCGCAGTTGAACGACTAAATCTGGCGCATAGGCTTCATTGGCGGTCAACCAGGCCAGGGCATGCTGAAAGACGGGTAAATCCAGGGTACTATCCTGGGCTAACTCCGCCGGGCGCAAGAAAGGAGTTTCGGCGCCGTGACTGCGCGCCACCGCGGCAATTTCAGGGTCGTCGGTTGAGACGATCACCCGAGTCACAAAATCCGCCTGCAAACCGGCCGCGATACTATAGGCGATCAACGGATGCCCGGCAAACAAGCGGATATTCTTGTATGGGATGCCCTTCGAGCCGCCGCGGGCAGGGATGACAGCCAGCACCTCCGGACGCCTTACCATGCTGTCCATCCTCCATCCACCACAAGGTTAGCACCGGTCATATAACTAGACGCATCGGAGGCCAGGAAAAGCAGGGCGCCGTTCATCTCGTCTTGCTCGGCCATGCGTCCCATCACTGCCCGGTAAGAATAATTCTGGATAAAGACCTCATCATGGTTGTTATACACTCCACCGGGGGTCAACGCATTGGCGCGGATGTTCTTTCCGGCGTAGTAGGTCGCCAGATAACGGGTCAGACCCAACACACCCGCTTTGGTAACGGAGTAATAGACGGGCTTGAATTGCTGCGGCTGACCAGGGCGTTCGTAGATGCGCTGATCGGGCCCCACCAGGCCGTAGGTGGAACAGATATTAATGATCACTCCATGCTTCTGGTCCAACATCGGCTTGACAGCCGTTTGGGTACAGAGGAACATGCCGGTCAGATTTACCTCCAGAGCCTGGCGCCACCCATCCAAGGGGTAATTTTCAAAAGTATTGGCGCTCTGGGTTCCCTGGTGTTCGCTGTCAAACTTAGGATCCAAAGCGGCGCTGCACACCAAGACATCTACCCGTCCAAAACGATGGATGGCTGCTGCTACCATATCTTCGACCGAGACCGGGTCGGTCACATCCACCCCTAAGCCTAAAGTTGTGTAACCGTCTTTATTCAGGCTGTCGGCAATGGTTACCGCCGCATTGCGATTTAAATCGGCAACCAGGACTCCCGCGCCGGCTTGTGCCAGGGTGCGCGAAAATTGTTTGCCGAGCAGGCCGGCTCCCCCGGTGACGATAGCCACCTGCCCTTCCATGCGAAATTTATCGAAAATATTGCTCATCCTGTCCTCTCCGCGAAAGAAAGCGCCATCATTTTGATGATTTCCTAGATCTTACCCAATTATGCCACATGGATCAACTTGCCCCAGTGGGCAGATTCCAGCACCGCCAACACCAGCGCCTGAGCTTTGATCCCATCCTGCAGGGTGCAAATCGGTGCAGCCTGACCACCCACCACCTGCAGAAAGTGCCGCATCTGCTCCATAAACAGAAGGTTCCGTTCAAAGCCTTCTGGCGGTAAAACGGTGTCGGTTTTATTTCGACCAACCTGCTGGCAGGTGAGGGCTCCACTGGCATTGTCCCATGCCAAAACCCCCTGGCTGCCGGTCACCTCGAGTGTGTGGCGGGCCGGCCGGCGAATATAGTCCAGGTGTAGACTGGCGGTTGCTCCACCCGCAAAGGATAACCCGATCTCGGCAACCCCGTCCAGCTCCAGGTCCAGTTCGGGAAGGGGGCGGGTAAACGCAAACAGGCTGCTCACTTCCCCAAACAACCAACGAAAATAATCGAATGGGTGACACAGTGTGCGCACCACTCCTCCGCCCAGGTCAGCCCGGGCGGCATAACTTTGGCGGTAATCTTCCCAGGGGTGCCAGTCAGGCAGGTATTCGCCCCATTCCGCCCGCACCGATACCAGCCGGCCGATCGCCCCGGCCTGGATCCATTGGGCAGCTTTCTGCAAAGTCGGATGATAGCGAAACTGGAAGCCCATTAGCAGGTTACCGCCGCCGTGCTGCAATGCTGATTGGAGCATTTCTACCCGTTGCAGATCGTGGGAGAGCGGTTTTTCGATGAACAGGTGGCAACCCGCCTGCGCGGCCGGGATGGCCACATCCAGGTGTAAGGCTGTCGGGTTAGAAATGATCACCGCGTCTGGTTTATGGGCCAAAGCAGTTTGTAAATCGGTTTCCACTGGAATATCTTCGATCTCGCTGGTGGGCAGCGTAGAGTGGTGGCTGCGGTAAAGGAGGATATCGTGCTCCCCCAGTGCCATCAGGTTGCGCATGTGCCGCCGGCCGATCGAACCAAACCCTGCGATTAGAAATTTCATAACCTACCTGTGACCGTTGAATCCATCCCCATTCTTTCTATGGTGAATACGAAGGACCAAGAGAAATTTTGGGTGTTCATTGTGCAATCCGTTTGTTGCCGTGTTTTAACCAGAGCATAGTGGGGTAAATTGTAAAATCGATCAGCCAATGGGTCGGTTTTCTACCAACGAGGCCAGATACTCCCCGGTCCGCCGGCCGGCGGATCCGTCTGTAAAGGTCACCTCGCGTTGGATAAAGCGTGCCCGTTCCGGCGAGTCTTGGTCTGGATCTGCCAGGTAGGCATTGATCGCCTGGCACGCCTGGCTGCTGTTGAAAGCCACCTTGCCCGCCCCAGCTTCGCGGAAGCGTTGATGGGTCGGCCACTCGGCAATTTCAGCCAGGGCGAGTGAGAATTTACCTGGGGTATTCCATCCGCCGGGGGTATCGATGCATAAACTCACGATGGGGCAGTCGTGGATGGCTGTTTCGACCACCATCGTCGAATACACGGTCAGGAAAATATCCGCATGGGCCATCATGGAGGCTTTTTCGGGCATGTCTTCGCCCGAATAATACCCGAATATGCCGCCCATGGGCAGCGGTTCGACCAGGTGAACATGGGGGTGCTCGCGAACCAGGGCACGCACCCGCTCGGCTTCCTGCGCATAGAGAGATCCGGGCATGAAATGGTTGGGATGCAGGCGGATGAGCAGTTGGCACGGCTCGGCCAGCGCATCCGAACTAATCAGGTGGGCGAGTGCCTGGATATTGGAATAATTAGGCGCGAAGGTTACAAAGCTGGAAGCATAGGCTAATAGTTTGCGCTGTGGATCCAATCCGTGCAGGTTGAAGTACTCCTCGCGGCTCATTTGCCATTGCTTGCGGAAATAACCATCGTAGGTTGGGATGCCGCCGATATGCACCCGTTCCGAGTCCCAATCCGAACCCAATACCAATTCCTCTTTTTGAATCTCAGACCAGCAAGTAATGAAATCCACCGGCGAACCTCCCAACCGGTAACTGCTGGGGTTATCCCAGCCTACAATCACTGCGGCTGTTTTCACCTTACGCTGTACAGCCTCACGCAGCAAATAGCGGTCGAATCGCCACCCTGGGGTGCTGGCGACCACCAGGTCGGGCCGGTATTTTTCGAACAAGTCGGCATATATCCCGGGCGTGAAACGCATTTGGGCCTGCACCAACGCCTTCCGCGCTCGGGATGACCGGCGCAAAACCGCGGTTGCGGCTTTTATCAAAGGCATCAGCAGCTTTCCTCCCCGAGAAGTTTCGTAATCCATCTGGCGCATGTGTCCATCCATGGCGTTGGTGTTGATCCGTTTCGAGCCGCCCATCCAACGCAGAAAGTGCAGCCAGTACTGTTGTCTTGAGGATGCGCTCTGAAAGTAATTGCGGGCCTGATCGAAGCGCAATCCCTCGACGGTTAAACCTGGCTGACCAAAGCGATTTTGAATTTGCACCTTTAAACCGTCATCGGTCAGCAAGACGACTTCGACACCGGCCGAAAGCAAGGTTGGGAGGACATCGGTCTGCAGGAAATAGACGATGGCTAAACCATGATCTGCGCTGATAAAAATTCGTTTTGGAAGCTTCAAAAGGGAAATCGCTCCTTAATTGCTCACGGGCGGTCATAATACCAGCGGAAAATAGCATCGTACAATCCTAGGAGGAGCCATCGAACCGGCGGAAAATGGTGGAGGCGGAATCCTTTCTTGGCTGCCTTTCCTGCATTGGGCGAGCGTTCTCCTTTCATGCCGCGCAAGGTATTGCTCAAATTCATGGCAAACGGCTCGCTCGGCATCAGGCGTAATAGACCCGCATCGTTCATCCGTTGGTCGAGTTGTTTGACCTGCCCCATGGGACGATCCATTTGAAAAGGTAAAAACTGGGCCAATATACTCTTGCGCGCCAGGAACTGCCAGTGCGATCCGCCGACAATCGCCCGGACACCCTGAAAGGTCAGTCGCACGTCTTCCCCACTCTCGAAGCGCTGGCGGATATCCGCCTCGTCCTGACCCAGGCTTAAATCGAACTCTCGAATGGTTTCCCAGGGGATAAGCGAGCCGCGTTCGACCACGACATCCGGCTGCGAGGTGCCCCAATGGACCGTGCTGGAATAATATTCTGGTTTGGTGCGGTAGGGCCGTGCCGTTACCATGCCAACTTTTGGATACGTTTCGATGATTTCCATACTTTTTTTAAGCCAACCAGGATAGAAAAGCACATCGCTATCCGCAAAGGCGATATATTCCCCTGGCGCGCCGCTGAGCATGATATTCCATGCCCCGCCTTTTCCCAGGTTTATTGCCGAGAGCACCAAGTATTGGATGAGTCCCTCGCGCTGCTGTTTAACCAGCCAGTCCTGTACTTCGGGGCAACTGCCATTATCGAAGACCATCAGATCCATCGGCATGCCAGGATCTTCTCGAGCGCTCTGCAAACAAAGGGAAAGGACATCCAGAGCCTCGCTGTAAAAGCCGCTTAAAAATGGAATGTAATTCAATACCGCCGTGGTAACTTTTTCGGGTTTGGCAACTTCGGTTACATATTTTGCAGGGTTCTGTCCGATTCGCATTCTAATTTCCTTTAATTGAGGATATTGTGGTGAATTTTTATTAAAATTTGCGCGAGCGCAATTTCTTCTTAAGTTTGGAAAGCCAAAGGCGTAATTCGTTCCAACCTTTTCCTGGTTGGAAGATAAAAAAGAACAACCATCCCAGCCGGCTGGACCGCAGCCGGATCAATGGAAATATTTCTACCTCTCGCCACAGCCTGAGCCAGGTCAATGGCTGCTTCTGCAGGCTGCCATTGGTTAGGCGGTGACTGGCATCCGCCAGCTTGAAGATGGTCATTTTGCCGCCACTTAACCGGATGTTCTCGCCTGATTCCGGCAGACGGTAGTGCGGTTGACGATTAGGAAGGTGGGCATAATCGTGGTTTTGGTGCACAATCTGTATGGAGTCGGTTGCATCGACGACATACAATCCATCCCGCCGCCCGGCGTAAATCATCCAGTTATCCCAGCCCGCCCGCCCAACCGCCATTTCGGGAATGGTTGTAAAACAGACGCGGGGAAAAATAAAATAATCGCTGCCGCCAGCCGGATGCAATTTTCCTTCCTTCTTGATCCGCTCCTTGAACGGTCCCTCCCAACCCGTTGAAAAGTTGAGTGGTTCGTGCACATCTAAGTCCCAGCGCTGCCCGACAATCAGGAAGGCATCTGATGCCTGCTTTACGGTTCGGGCCACAGCCAAGAAATCCGGCAACAGGACAATATCGGCGTTTACATAGGCAAGCAGCTCACCTTGCCCGTGTTGGCGGGCCAGATCAAAAATGGATCGGATCAACGGCGTATGATAGGAATTACGCTCTACATCTTTCAGGTGACATACGCCTAATTCTTGGGCTGTTTGGGCGATTCCTTCTTCATCGCCAATTAACAACACCTCTATGTCCTCACCCAGCGCCAGCCATGAACAGATCGCATTGCGTTGGATTAACCTAATATGCGGGTTGGTGAACGGCTTAGGAGCGGTAAAAATGGTTAAGGATGGCATTTGACGCTTCTCAAAATCAGCCTTTATTAAAACGCTCATCGTAATCATCGAACCTGTGATGGTGAACCTGAGCATTGACCATCTCTAACTCAGGATGTGCCTGCCATACAGCCAATACATCCAACCAGGAAAAACCTTCACTTTTCCCCAACAGGGCAAACAACCGTCGGATGGTTTCCAGATCTTCAGGTGTATCCACCGTCCAGCGCAAATGACCATAATCCTGTTCGGCGTCGATCGTCTGAACCCGGAATCGACCCTCCACTTCATAAATGTAGGGCATGACGTGCTCGCGTTCGTGCAGCAGTGAGGCTTCTTTCCAGGTGCGCTCGAGTGCCGCGTAGCTGCAGACTTCGGTGTCCAACCCAATCGGGAAGGTCCGTTTCCAGGGCGGTGGCAAGCGGTTGGCGGCAAAATCCACCTGGCTGTCAAAAAACGTTTGGATGGTGCGGTCGATCACTTGCGGGTCGATCAATGGGCAGTCAGCGGTCACGCGAACGACGACCTCGGCTGCGTAAATGCGGGCTGCCTGGTAGAACCGGTCGAGAACATCGAACTGGCTGCCGCGGTAGCAGGCAAAGCCGCGCTGCCCACATAACTCCTCCACCGAGTTGTCGCTTGGGTCTGTCGTGGTTGCCACTACCACTAAATCCACCAGGCGCGCCTGGCGTACTCGTTCGACCACGTGCGCCAGCATCGGCTGCCCGCCAATATCCATTAAGATCTTGCCCGGCAGGCGGCTGGAGTTCATCCGGCCTTGAATGATGCCTACAACACGGATTTGGTTTTGAGATGGTTGATGGGTGAAATTTTTCAAAACTTTATAACCTGCTAGCGAGTAAGGAGGGAGTCTCGATATTGATAAACCTGCCATCGATCCATACCGAGTGAATCATCGATCAATTCGTAGTGAGTATCCATAAAGGCTTTCATCAAATCCAACCCCGTTGGATTCGGATTAAATTTTTCTGACCCCGGATTTCCAAGGGGTGGAGCGAATAATGGGGTGTTGGCGTTTCGGGTATCAATGATCAATTTAGGAGTCTGTTCGGAGATCGCCCGGATCATTTCTTCCCAAAGAATAGGGGTGGTGTAACCAGACTTGTACAAGGGATATTGGTAAAAAAACCGAGTTGGTGATGCCCTTCCGGTAATAAAATGGATACCAGCTTCTGATCCCCATAGGAGAACGGTATCTTCTCGAACGGTCAACTTTTCAATCAACTCGATTGCCGACTGACGGGTCGGGTTTTGGCGCAACTGCATTTTTCCCAGGTTGTAAGAAACTGGAAGAACACACAGGATGAGGGTCAATGCACCCATGGTTGAATATCGAATTCTTGGAGCGGTGGGGAATAGGAATAATATCAAGTTGAACAGTAATCCAACCCAAATAGCTGAAGAAAGAATAAGTGGAATTAAGTAATGGGCAAAATTTCGAGGAGAAACAGCTACCATAAGCAAATCAATCGCAAAAAAAATCAAACCGAAGCGGTAAAGGAGTAAATTTTCTGCGGTCAAGAATTGTTTCCCCCAGTGTGTCAAAAATGGAAACAGGGTTCTTTTCGTCCAACCTATCCTTACAAGGCCACCAACAAGCGCAGTTAAACTCGCGGTAGCAAGGATCACAATTCGTGTTTGGTTCAAAGTCAGCCAATTTACTCCTTGCAAGGTCCAACGTGCTGAGAGGAAAAAGAAAATACCCATTCCACAAAGAATGAGCGTTGATCCAATCCAACGGTTACCCAGCAATTTGCGAATGAAGGAAAACTGCAGAAGACCAACAATAACACCTCCCAACCAAGCTGCTAAAACCAACGCATAGAAAATGGAACTTTGTAGTAACCATTGTATGTGACTGAGGATTGTAATCAAACGATCATTTAGCCCTGCTTCCGAATAAATATAGTTGTAAGAAAAAACGGCATCCCAAAATGGGTAAAAGGACCCTTTAATGAGAAGAAAATAGAGCGCAACAATAACTAGCAGAATAACGCTACCTAAAGCTGTAAATCCAAATTTCCTGATTTGGGAAAAATCTTTTTTAAATAACCAGGCAATCAGCCAATACCCAAAAATTGCAATCCATACACCGATCAAGTTTGGTTTAAGAAGGAATGCACATGCCGATGTCATGCCCAAGAGAAGGTATGACCCGCCCCTGGCTTTTTTTTGTTCACCAGCAAAAAATATAAATAAAGCGACAGCTTGAAATAGCAGCGCATACTGTTCGGTAAAATTTCCTAAACCTAAGGCATTCACTACATTGAGTATGGTCACAAGCATAACAACCAATCCAATCCAAGGATTGATCCCAACAATCACCATACTTTTCCAGCCGAACCAAATGGTTGCGGCCAGAAAAATAAATTGCAATGCCCACACTCCCAACCACGAACCTGGACTTAAAATGAGACCCAGAGCATTGATCCAAATGACCATAGGTGGTTTGTGATCCCACAAATCAACATAGATATCCTTCCCCTTAAGCAACTGATCTCCCATGTATAAGAACACCCCTGAATCCCGGTCGGGGATAATGACATACTTTGGGCTGGTGGGCAGTAAAACGAAAACCGTTACTGCAAAGACAAAGACCACTGCCAGCAAGGTCAGGCGGGTTTGGTTGATTGATTTAATTTGGTTCAACCAACCTTTTAGCATAGCTTGGGAATTAAATCGGAAAAAATTATTTACGCCCATTGATCGCCAGTTGATACGCCTCCAGCAGGCGTAAAAAATTGTGCTGCCAATCGGCACGGTTTTCAGCTACCTTACGCGCAGCCTGGCCCAAAACTGGCAGGCGCTCGCGCTGTTGGTATGCGCTCAAGATACCGTCCGTTACAGCCTGATCATCTCCGTCTTTGAACAACCACCCTTCACGGCCTGGGGTGATCCACTCTTTATTCCCAGGAATGTCCGAAACCAGGGCTGGCAGACCGCTCGCCATGGCTTCCATTAAGGAGACGGAAGAGCCGTCTGAATGCGAGGCACTTACGTACAAATCGGCTACCTGGTAAAAGAGGGGTAGATCATTTTGGCTGACCTGCCCTCCAAAATGGACCCTCTCCCAAACGCCATGTTCCACCAAAATGCGTCGCAGCAATCCTTCCTGAGTCCCACCTCCCAACAACAGCAGGCGCAAATTGGGCAATTGTTGGGCTGCACGGGCAAAACCACGCACCAATACATCGACACCGTAAAGCGGCTCCCAGGAACGCAAAGAAAGCACAACAAAAGCCGTCTGCCAATTCTTCCGGCGGCGAAATCCATTTGCGTTTCCGGGCTGAAAACGCTGCAAGTCCACCCCCCAAGGGAAGAGTACCATTTTATCGGCCGGAAAGCCGAACTGGGTGGCTTCAACCTGAACGGCTTGGCAATCTGCCACCATGACGGTTGTGCGGTTAAGGGTGTAACGGGTAACGAGCCGCATCCAGGGATTAAGGTTGGCATCGATCAGCATATCCGATCCCCACGACATGCTTACCAATGGTTGAAAACCACTTAAAGCCGCTAGAAAAGCCGCCGATTGAACCGGACCAGCATGGATCACATCGGGTTGGACTTTGCGGATAACCCGCCGCAAATCACCGACTAAAGCAGGATAGTTCGCAAGGGATACCGGTGTTTGCCCGCCCCGCCAGCTGATTTGCTCAACCCCTGGTGGAAGGGGGCGGTATTCTAACTGCCGCCCGCGCTGTTCCAGCCGGAGGAAATACACCTGGTAAGGCGAACCGGCCAGGGCGCTCAAAAAGCGGTGGTCGTGGGTGCTATAATCGCGGGTAAAGTAGAGGACTTTGCTCAATCGGGTTTCCACAGAATGGGGTAATTTTTTTACTCACAATCCCAAATCCGTCCAGCGCAATTCGGCTCCGGTTGGAATCTCGTGGAGGGCTTTGGTTCCAATCACCCTGGCGATGGCCGGTGGCAGAATCGCTCCGGGGGTGGCCGGACGCAGTACATTGATCATATCGCGGGTGAAAACCTCGCCCGCCTGAATATCGCGCGCGGCCCGTAAACAGCGGCGCTGCAACACGACCGTTTCCTGCTCGTTCTCCGTCACAAATTTGTCGGCTGAGCCGAGCGCCATTTCCAACTCGCGGGTTCTTTGGGTCATTTCCGCCCAGGCGATGGGATCCAGGGCAAAGGCATGGTCTGGCCCTTCGCGATTGTTATCGTCCGTAAAATGTTTTTCGATTACCCTTGCCCCCAAGGCGACTGCGCCTAACACTGCGGCATGCCCGGGGGTGTGGTCCGAAAGCCCGATCATTACATTTGGGAACATCAACTTGTAAGTCTTGAGGACATTCAAATTAACATGTTTGAAATTATCCAGGCTGCCAGTGTAATTGGTATTACACTGCATCAAAACCAATTGTGGATTATAGGCCAACACAGTGTGGACAGCCTGTTGGACTTCGCCGATGGAAGCCGCACCGGTAGCCAAAAGAACGGGTTTGCCTTTGCGGGCTATCCGCTCGATGGCTTCCAACCAATCCACCTCGCCAGAACCGATCTTATAAACCGGCATGTGTTCATTTAAAAAATCGATTGCTTCAAAATCGTAGGGTGCCGAAAAATAATCGATCCCGGCTTGAGCGCAGGTTTCTTTGAGGGCATAGGTCCATTCGAAGGGGATCGAGGCCGACTGGTAAACCTCGAAAACCGATTTATTCCAACCGGCCTGGTGAGATTGCTGTCCCCCCAGAGACTTGAAGCCATAATCGGAGACGATCTTTGGGGCGCTGAAATTTTGAAACTTGGCCGCGTTTGCCCCAGCTTGGCGGGCAAGTTTGATCAAATATTTGGCCCGTTCCAGGCTGCCATCGTGGTTGGCAGCAATATCAGCCACAAAATAGGCGGGTTGCAGGTCACCGATGACACTATCCCCAAACTTTATTTCCATTCCCATCTCCTTCTTCTCTTTCCATTTTTCAATAGGGGTTAAACCCGCGAGGGCGTCAGGGTGCGTACCCATTGCGGGTAACCGGAAAGGAACAATTCATGAAACCGGTTCAATCCTTGTTTTTGGTCAGGCGCAGGTTCTCCGAGGGCGGTTGCCAGTTTATCTGTCCGCAAACACAAGTTCGGAGATCGCGCCGCTGCCAGGCCGCCACCATGGACTGTAATGGGTCGGATCAAATCCTTGTTTAAGCCGAATTTTTCAGCAATAGCGCAGCCAAAAGCATATTTACTCAGGCATTCCCTGCTGACCACATGGTAAATTCCCGCACATCCACTTTCCACCAGCTTCAATAATACATCAGCTAGAATGGTGGCTTCGAATGGACAAAATTGGACATCCGTAAACCCATGGATCGTCTTTCCGGCGGCCAGGTTGTAATAGAAAAATTCTCCTAAACTGCGGCTGCCCGAAAGACTCCAACCATAAAAATTGACCCTGGCTACCAGTGTTTCCGGAAAGGTTTCTAATACTTTACGCTCAGCGGCCAGCTTGCTATGCGCATAGACGTTAAGCGGGTTGGGCTGGCTTTCTTCATCGTAATCGCCGGAAAGACCGTCGAAAACCGCGTCGGTCGAAAGATGCACCAGCCTGAAACCATCGTGCGCCGCAGCATGGGCCAGTTCGGCCGCCACCTCAACATTGACTTCCCATGTTTTTTGCGGATTGCGTTCGCAGGCATCGATATTCGCCATGGCTGCGCAGTGTAATACAACCTCGGGTTGAGCAGCATCGAGAACCCGGGTTACATTACCCGGTTCTGTAAGGTCCGCCTGGAAAATATCGAATGGGGTGCCAACCAGGGGGTGGCTGTGGACAACACCCATCACTTTATGCTGATGGTGATATTGGAGGGCAAAGTTCAATCCCAACAAACCGCTGGCGCCGGTGACTAAAATTCGCGTCATTCCAAAATACCTTGCCGGTAATCCTCTTCTATCGGACGAATGATCTCGCGCAGTTGATCGACCGACAACCAAACCTGGTTAGTATCGCTTGTATACCGGAAACCGTCTTCCAGGGGGCGTCCTTGGTTTTCCCACTCGCGCCCGAACCAAAATGCTTCCGCTGGTTGGACGACATACATATCATCCAATTCAACCGTACTCCGGGCTTCGTCACCAGAGACCAAGACTTCGTGCAATTTCTCGCCCGGACGAATTCCGATTGTTTTAATCTGAGCCTTGGGGGCGAGGGCTTTTGCCAGGTCCAGTAATTTCATACTGGGGATCTTGGGCACAAATACTTCTCCGCCCGACATTTGCTCGCAGCACCGAATGACAAAGCGCACCCCTTGTTCAAGCGATATCCAGAATCGGGTCATGCGCTTATCGGTGATCGTGATGGCGCCGTTGTCACGCTGCTTGAGAAAAACCGGTACCACACTGCCCCGGCTGCCAACAACGTTACCATACCGCACGCAGCTAAATCGGGTGGCTGTTCCGCCGGCATAGGTATTGGATTGGACGAACAATTTCTCTGCGGCGAGTTTGGTGGCACCATACAGGTTGACCGGATTGACCGCTTTATCCGTACTCAGGGCGATCACCCTGGTTACGCCTGCATCTAAGCCAGCCTCGATGACATTACTGCTGCCCAGGATGTTGGTCTTAATAGCCTCCATTGGGTTATATTCACAGGCTGGCACCTGTTTAAGCGCGGCAGCATGAACAACAATGTCCACTCCATTGAAAGCCCGGCGTAAACGTTGGGCATCGCGCACATCGCCAATGAAATACCGCAGGCTTTTATGATCAAATCCGGCCTGGCGCATCTCGTGCTGTTTCAATTCGTCACGACTCAAAACGATAATTTTGGTCGGGCGATATTCTTGCAACAAGATTTTGATAAATTTTTTCCCGAAAGAACCGGTACCGCCGGTTACCAGGACAACTTTATCGGACCAATCCATGCTTATCTCCTCGAATAGCTGCTCCAGGCAGGGGTTCTAACGTTCCAATGACTTACGCAATACGATGATGGGGTACGCGCCGAGTTTGCCAAAATACACCGGGAATCGTTCCTCTAATCCAAACAACAGGCGCAGCCAGAACTTTCCGCCGCAAGCGGTGTGAACGACCGCCCGTAAAAACCTGACACTAACACTGCGCCAGACAAAGATTTGTAGATCCATGCCGGTCATCTCCCGGAGCAGCCAGGCCGCATCGTATTTTTCGACAAAAGTTCCGGTTGGGGGCGACGGTTTGGTACGGGTATTATTGTGCAGATCGATGGATACTCGACCCGGGCTCTTCCCCCGCAGCCTTACGACCCATTGTCCCACCCATTCCATCAGGCGGATTAACCAGTGAACCCGGCCCATGAGGACCGCATCGGTCCACCCATTAACCACCACCGCAGAGCTGGCGGGCATAAGGGTCCGGAAAAGTTCCGTGTAAGCCTTTTTTTGCTCCCTTACCGGAAGATGGTGCAGGGTATGAAGCGAGACGATACCCCCAAACACTTCTGTTTTAAATGGCAGGTTAGCCACATCTGCTACAACCAATAGCCCGCGCGCACCTAATCGGGTACGCGCTTCCCGCAAGGCAACGATAGAAATATCGGCGCACACGCGGTAATCGTAGTTTTGCGAATAGGTGAGGTATTCCGGATATTGGATCGGGCCAGAGCCAGCATCCAACAGGTAACGTCCTTGAGGTTTAAGGTGACGGTTGATCCTCATATGACAGCGATGGATATATTCTCTCGAAACGGGTCGCAGGTCTTCATAGCGCGCGTTTTGATACCGGCCTTCACCGGCATCCTGCCAGCCGACCTGGTCATAAAATTTTCGTACCTGTTGTTGGATTGCGGGGTCGCTCATTTTTTTCTTTCCAGGCCTAACCAAAACCACCCGAGCCATTTCTGCGATTCGCCGACCAATCTACCGGTTCGCCAGCCAGATAGCGGAAGGTTGGCGCATAAAGCTCCCGGTCTTTGCCAGTTAATACCGATTCTAAGGAATTGGTTTTATAGTCTTCCCACATTCGTACAAGGTGCCAGGGGAAGGGTTGCGGAAAATCGAAGAAATAGTGATAGGCATACTGCCAGGCGTGCTGGACCTGTTCTTTGCTTAAACGATGTTCGGATGGGTTAATCAGGATCTGCCCAAGTAGTTTAAAATAGGTTACCCAGGAGTCTGGATCGTAGGTAAAACCGCGTTCACGGTAATGGGTTTTACCTGTTACGACGACCGGCACACCGGTCATTGCCATCTCCAACCCGACCGTCGTGGTATAAACCACCCCCAGATCGGCCACATCGATCAAATCATACGTATTGACATCATCTTCAGCGCGGATGAGATGGATGTTTTTCGGCAAACGCGGAAGCACTTCATGAACCACATTCGCCATGGATAGTCCATGGGTAAGCACTTCGCCCGGGTGAATCCTGATCACCAATTGGACGTCCGGCCTTCCGATGAAGTATTGGACAGTTCGGCTGATCCATTCGGCCATAGTTTTCGAAAAGATCTGACGCCCCAAGGTCAGACTATCACCTAACACATTGGTCGCCAACAAAACGACCGGCTTTTCATCTAAGCCGAGTTTAGCCCGGGCCTGGTCACCGCCTTTTGCGGGGCTGCCTTGCCACATCCGAGCAAAATTTTCCCAAAGAGAAGCACGTTGGCGGGCAACCATCAGGCTGCGCATACGCTCCATTTGTTCTTCGCCCAGGGGTTGGTTCAAACTGGCTTTCCACAAACCGTCGGTATCCTGGCGCATAACCTCGCTGTTTTGGGCCAGCCAGATACGCTGGCGTTGGTCGCTGAATTCGTAAGTGACCACAGGAATCTTCAGGTGGCGGGCTACCCGATAAACCACACCCAATTCTTGGATGCTGCCGTTGGGTACAACCACGATATCCGGGCGGTTTTGACGCAGCCAGGCAAGAATGGCCTGGGCAATTTCCCGGTTTCGATTGAACCGCAGCTTGTAAATTTCGGAATCCGGGTCAATTTCCTCGATTTGTAAAGTATATTGGGTGTCGTAAGTGGTGACCTCCTTGACCGCCGTTACCAGATCGCCTGGCAAAGGGGTGTAAGGCGCCCGCAGGTTGAGGAAGGATACGGTCTCCATGACCGGTTTGGTTTGTTCTAGAATTTTCCGCGCGTACACATTTTGACGGCGCAAATCAAACCGGTTGATGTCACTTTGCCAGTCGGCGAAGGGTAAATATCCGAGGGTTACTTTGTGACCTTGGGCAGCCAGAGCGGTGCTTACCAGGGATGCATGTTCGATCCAATAATGCAAGGTCGCGAAGACGAAGATTTTTTTCCCTTTGGGCGATGTTGACTGGATTTTTTCTGCCTGAACCATAAGACCTGGCAGTTCGGCTTGCAGGTTGCGCAATGAAAAGCGGCTGCGCAAGGGTTTGCTGCGCTGGCGTGCCAGCCAGTACAATTCGGCAGTGAAGGGTATACCTCCAAGTATTTTTTTAACGGTTTCTTTTCCCGATGGTGTCATTGCCTAAATCACCTCAATTCGCCAATCTAAACGCGGCCTCACCGCGCCTAAACGCGGTTCGGGCCAGTGCATACCCGGCGCTCCGGCGGCATCCACGGTAAAAGCCAGGGCCTGTTCGTCCTGAAAATATCGTTTGACCCGATACGAACTGGCGTTTATCCCGATAACATAGCGGCCTTCGTTGAGTAAGTTGGCCGGCAAGATACACCGGCTGACATACTTCCCGGCCAGGCGGACAGCCAATTTTTCGAACTGGGATGGGTCGTCGGTATCGAAGGAGGTAAAGATATTCTCACCCCGGGTGCTCATTAAATAAATGCCGACCCGCAAGCCTGCAATCGGGGCATCCAAAAGGTACTCGACCTCAACCACGTTCTCTTCAATCGAACGAAGCGTATCGACGACTTTATTTTGCGGGTTATAAATGCGGACTGCCAGTGGGCGGAACGGATAAGCGCTGGAGGGTATCTCGTCATCATCCCATCTGCGCTGCCCGACCTGGGCATAACCGCGCGAGAGGTAGAAATCTACCGCCTGGGGAGTGGGCGCGCGCAATGCCAACTGTCCTTTTTCGATGACCAGTGTTTCGTCGGTCAGGCGCAAAACCGCCGACATATTATGACTGACAAACAGAACGGTACGGCCTTCGCGGGCCACATCCCCCATTTTGCCCAGGCACCGGCGCTGAAACTCGGCATCTCCAACCGCCAAAACTTCATCCACCACCAGAATCTCAGGTTCTAAATGGGCTGCCACCGCAAAAGCCAGGCGCAGGTACATTCCAGAAGAATAACGTTTAACGGGCGTATCGATGAATTTTTCCACCTCGGCAAAGGCGACAATTTCATCGAATTTGCGTTCGATTTCGCTGCGTTTCATCCCCAGGATTGCGCCGTTCAGGAAAATATTCTCGCGCCCGGTTAATTCCGGATGAAAGCCGGTGCCAACTTCCAACAGGGAGCCTACCCTTCCGTGAATTTCCGCCTCTCCTACGGTAGGGTCGGTGACTCGGGATAGTAATTTAAGCAGGGTGCTTTTACCTGCCCCGTTGCGCCCAATGACTCCCAACACCTGACCTTTCATGACTTCGAAGGAAATATCCCGGAGCGCCCAAATCCGCTCTTGGTTTTGCCTTTCTTTTGGATTAAATAACGCCGTGACCGAATCGCGCAGAGTGCGGTACCGCTGCTCGTAGAGAGCACCGATTCGGTACTGCTTCCCCAATTGAGTAACCCGCACGGCAATTTCACTCATATCATGTCCGCAAAATTGCGCTCCATCCGGCGAAAATAGAATAAACCGGAGATAAACAAGACCAACACCATGCCTGCCGAGGTCAATATCATCATGGTGGGCAGATGAGTACCGAACAAAGCCCACCGAAACCCTTGGATCACCCCGACCATTGGATTGAGCGCGTAGAGCGCTTGCCAGATAGGGCTGACATCGATCACATCGATCGGGTAGACCACCGGTGAGATGTACATCCAGGCTGTGAGCAGGAAAGGCACCATATGCTGGACATCGCGGTACTGCACATTTAACGCCGAAAGCCATAAGCCAACCGCCAGAGCTGCCAGAAGCGCCAGGAGTAGAAAAACCGGCAGCCAGAGCAGATGGAGTGTAAAGGGGATGCCGAAATAAATCATCAAGACCACAAGTACCAAGAAGGAGAAGAAGAAATCCACCAAACCGGCGGCAACCGACGAAAAGGGGATGATCAGGCGGGGAAAATAAACCTTGGTGAGCAGGTTGGCATTTGCCACCAGGCTGATACTGGCACGCTGCAATGACCCTTGAAAAAATTGCCAGGGCAGCAAGGCGGCAAAACTATAAATCGGGTAATACTCGGGAGGAATGCCCTCGCCGGGGTTGACACCCAGGAAGCGGTTGAAGATCACCGTGAAGATAACCATGGTTAATACTGGCTGTAGGATCGCCCAACCAATACCCAGGACGGCTTGTTTATAGCGCACCTTGATATCACGCCAGGTAAGAAAATAGATTAACTCACGATACAGCCAGACCTCGCGCAGGTTGATCGCCAACCAACCGCGGGCTGGACGAATATAGGTAACCGTTGGATCTACTCGAACCGCCATAAAAACTTTCTCAGACCTTTCCTGGCAGGCAATCCCTTTAAAAAACCCGCTCTGGATTATGCGCATTTCGAGATGAACGAAATGCGCGATACCAATCGATTGTGCGGCGAAGGCCCAATTCGAAATTTGTAGATGCTTTGAAACCAAACATTTTTTCTGCGCGGGTGGTATCCAGCGCACGGCGCGGCTGCCCGTTGGGGTTACTCGTATCCCAAACCAGGCGGCCTCGGTACCCCGTAATTCTTTGAATCAACTCGGCCAGGTCCTTAATGCTGATCTCATTCCCCGAGCCCAAATTGACCGGATCGGGATCGTTGTACCGCTCCGCGGCCAGCAAGATGCCTTCGGCAGCGTCCTCAACATAAAGAAATTCCCGGGTGGGGGAACCATCCCCCCATACCTCAACGGTCTCGTGACCACTCTCTTGGGCTTCGATGCTTTTTCGAATCAGGGCTGGAATGACATGGGAAGACTGCAAGTCAAAATTATCGCCCGGGCCGTACAGGTTAACCGGTAGTAAAAAGATGGCATTGTAGCCGTACTGCTGGCGGTAGGCCTGGGCCTGGACGAGCAGCATCTTCTTTGCCAAACCATAGGGGGCATTGGTCTCTTCAGGGTAGCCATTCCATAAGTCATCTTCGCGGAATGGAACGGGCGTGAATTTGGGATACGCACAGACCGTCCCTAAGGCGACAAATTTCTCCACACCGCGTTTCCAGGATTGATGGATAAGCTGGACGCCCATCATCAAATTATCGTAGAAGAACTCCGCCGGGTGCAGCCGGTTTGCGCCGATCCCGCCGACATGGGCTGCCAGGTGAATGATCACGTCTGGGCGCGAATCATCGAGCATACGTTCTATGGCTTGAGGATCGACCAGGTTATACTGCTCGATGTGAGGGATAAAGATCTCCTTTGCGCCACGGTCTTTGAGCTTTGTGGTGACGAACGCGCCTAGAAAACCTGCCCCACCTGTGACACACACCTTCCGACCTTTCCAAAAATCACCGCTTGTCATCGCTTTCCGTGGTCCTCCGTTTCGAGAATGACTTTTAAATCTTGCACGACCATTTTAGGCGCAAAATGGTCGGTGACAATTGCCACACCTTGCTCCAGGCAGGTCAGACGGCAGACATCCGCGACGTCGCCGTTGCCGTCCAGGCGGACTTGAGAAAAGCCTAACTTACGCACCTCATCTAGAACATTCAAAACCCGCCCCCGCACCAGGCGGTACAGGCGAAAGGAAGTCTGAATGTAATCGATGGTCAGGTGCGCACGTAAAGCCAGGCCTTCTGGGGTGATGATATAACGCAATTTGCGCCGCTCGACCCGCCGCACCTTAACGTACCCCTTAGCAACCAAACGTTTAAGATGCCAGTTGACCGTCCCGACTGCTACACCCAATTGAGAAGCAAGAGACGCCTGGGTGGCGTCTGGATCCAGTTCGATTTTTTCCAGGATGTCTAGATCGCGGCTTGTTTCAGGAGGTATGCTCATAGTAATCCAAAATTCAGTGGTTGAATTATAAACTTGAGCGGCGAATCGGTCAAGGCAAAAGGTCAGAACCAACGGGTATAGCCGGCTGGCTGGGGGTAAGCGAATCACCAGCATCCTAGCGAAAATCCCGATCCAACAAGAAAGATGGCACTCCTATGCCATCTTTCTTGTTGGTAAGAGCTTTTTACGGCTGGGTCAAATAAGCCGAATCATTTTCGGAATTACGCAATCAGCGTTGGACGAGAGGTAAAACGATCCGGTAATTTGGCTGCTGCTGGCGGAAATTGATGATGGTCAAATTTTTCTCACAGCCACCGACCATTTGGAAGCTAAAGGGGTCGGTTAATGACCTCCCAGCCAGATCAAAAATTTGCACCCAGAAGATTCCAGGCGCAACCGTATCGCTTAATTTAATTTCAAACCCCGCCGGGCCGTAACCGGGAGACATCCCGGAAAAACCGAGGGCATCTACCCGTTTGCCGCCCGCATTGCCAACCACAATCACAATGATATCGGTTAGCGGATCGCCGGTATAGCCAAACACCTGCCCGGCCACCCCCATCCAGTTACAGCCTTTGTCGGTATGGAGAAACGCCATGGTTTGAATGGGCGCGTCCGCCAAAACGGCGAAAGGCCGGCCTGGCTCGGGTGTGGCGGTGGGGAGCGCATGGATCAAACGAACTTGGGTTGGTTCCAGGTTTGGTTCCAGGATTGGTTCAATGGCGGCGGTTGGAGTGGGTGGGATGGTAAAAATGGGCTCCACCGGCAGCGGTTGTGGGGTTTCCTCCAGGATCACCTGGCAGCCGGTAAGGAGAAGAACCAAAAGTGTGACTGCCGATAATAAAATCCTGCTCATCGTTGTCTCCGCTAAAAAAATAACTATTTTGGGGGTCATCGGTAATTGTGCAAGAGGCGTGCCGATTTGATATAATAGCAGCATTCGGATTAAAAACTCAGCCGCGCATGAAATTAATCATCCAAATCCCTTGTTTTAACGAAGCTGGTTCGCTGCCTGAAACCCTTAAACGACTGCCGAGGCAGCTTAATGGGTTTGATTCAGTTGAGTACCTGGTGATTGACGACGGCAGCACCGATGCCACCCTGGAGGTCGCCCGTGAATATGGGGTCGACCATATCGTACGGCTGATTAAGCATTCTGGTCTGGCGCGCGCCTATCGCAACGGTCTGGATGCCAGCCTGCGGTTAGGCGCGGATGTGATTCTGAATACTGACGCCGACAACCAATACAACGCGGAGGATATACCCAAAATTTTAGAACCGATCCTCAACGGGACTGCCGAACTGGTCATCGGGGACCGCGGGGTTCGCACCCAACCGAACTTTTCGCCGCTCAAACGGCGTTTACAAACCTGGGGCAGCCATATTGTCTCCAGGGCAGCCGGCCTGGACATCCCCGATGCTACCAGTGGGTTTCGAGCGATGACCCGCGAGGCAGCTCTGCGCACCAACATCCTGAGCAATTATTCTTATACCCTGGAAACCCTCATCCAGGCCGGTAACCAACAATTGGCGATCGCTTATGTGCCGATCCGCACCAACCCGACCATGCGCACATCCCGGCTGATCCGCAGTGTATCTCACTACCTGCTGCATTCCACCGTAACCATTATGCGTTCTTATACGATGTACCGCCCGCTGCGGGTGTTTTCGATTATCGGGACAGTATTAATGATCCTGGGGCTCATCCCGTTGGTGCGCTTCATGATCTTTTACTTCCAGGGCCTGGGCGCCGGGAACGTGCAGTCATTGATTCTCGGGGCGATTTTGGTCATCGTCGGTTTCCAGACTTTTCTGATCGGCCTGGTCGCCGATTTGATCAGTTTTAACAGGAAGCTGTTGGAAGAGGTGTTGTACCTGACGAAAAAAAATAATGACCCGATGCCCGAGTAATCCTTCCTAAAGATAACCTGAAAATAGATATGACTATTTCTCAGAAGACCGTTTGTGTTGTTTCTCGGCAAGTAAAAAACATCTATAGTGGTCCCGGATTATATACAAATTTATTGATCGATTCTCTAGTACGAAAAAACTATAAAGTAATCGTCCTATCCGATATTAACGAAAGGGTGGATCAGGGTCCAATTATTTTTATAGGGAAACCTTTTTCAACCAAGTTTAGAAATCATGCGCATTGGATTCCCTTTAGTATTGGAATTAGACCACTGGTTAAAGAAATCGAAAAAAAATATCAACCGAAAATCATTCACTTTACTGAATTCAGAGATGGTCTCTTTTGTGATTGTTCAACCCCTAACATCAGCAACCTGAATGATACCTATACTGTAAATCCAAATTCCCTCTCTTTCTATAAAAAATATTACAAGGATTGGATCAGTCGTTGGTTATATTACCGCTTATCTAATTCCCTCGAAAAAAATCTAGTGTTCAAAATGGACTTACCGATAGCGAACAGTCAGTACACCAAAAAAATATTCGAAGACAACTATCCTAAAATTCGCAAAATAAGCGTAATCCATAAAGGGGTGGATATTAATAAATATCAACAACTTATTGTTGAAAGGCAAGATTGGTCAAAACATCCCCCTAGGATTCTCTTCGTGGGTGGGAATATGCAAAGAAAGGGTTTACCGGTTTTGCTCCATTCGATGCCCTTGATCTTAGAGCAAGTTAAAGATTGCATGCTCTGGGTAGTTGGCAGTGATCCAATGATTCCACTTTTCGAACAAACCGCCAAGAAAATGGGGATCCATAAGCAAATTGCTTTTTTAGGGCATAAAAATCAGAACGATTTGATGAAATGTTATCGAGATTCAGATATATTGGCTTTGCCTGCCCTTATCGAAGCTTTTGGTGTGGTAATTCTTGAAGCAATGGCAGCTGGTTTGCCGGTGGTTGCGAGCCAATGTGGGGGAATACCCGAAATTATTACCAATGGTGAAAATGGTTATTTGGTTCCGCCATTTGATTACGAAAAACTTGGGGTATCGATTGTGAAATTATTGACGGATGACGACCTGAGAAATCTTTTTATAAAAAACGGATATGAAACAAGCAAGCGATTTTCTGCAGAAAATATGATCAACGCAACATTTAAACTTTACGATGATTTTTTTGAGTGATTAATAAAATACCGCCAGCACAAAAGGGAGACCCCTCTTGGTTATCGGTAGGGTAATCCCCCAACAATCTGATTGAGTTTTACCTCCAAAATTTCATTACTGGCTTTTTGCAGATATGTTTTTCTTGCATTTTCCCCCAACCTATTCATCAATGGCTCGTTTTTCATCAAATGAATAATCGCATCCGCCAAAGCCCTTGGATTATTCATTTCACAAAACCAACTATCTTCATTGTGGGTTAACAATTCGCGATTTGCTGGGTTGTCACCTACTATAACCGGTTTTTCCATTGCGATACATTGATAGGTTTTACCTGCAATAACTCGCCGGGCCTTTGGAGTATTCCCAAAATGACCACATAAGCACAATTGAGAGACCGCAATCTCGTTTTTAAGCTCATTTATAGAAACAGGAGGGGAATATATTGTATTATTTGATCTTCCAATAATAGGTATCGAAGGGATGAATCGGTTTTTAGAAGTGACCCCGATCACTTTGAAACAAATATTAGGATCTTCTTCCTGAACAAGGCTTGCTGCCCGCAATATGACATCTATTCCATGAAGCGGTAATAGCGTGCCATAAAAGAGTACGAGGTTAGGATTAACCGGTAACTGGACCGGTTGAAACACCCGCTCATTACAGCCCACAAATAATACGCTCATTTTATTGGCAGGCACTTGAATTACTTCTGAAAAATACTTCAGATGGGTCGTGGTATCCACAATCACATGACCAACGCTCATGCAAGCACGGTAGTCTATCCATTTTAGGATTCTTGCTAAAACAGAGCCAGGATTAACGATCCTACGATCAAAGCATAAAGTATCATAAATCGACACAAAGACATCTAAGATCATGTTTTTATTAAATAGATTAAGAGCGAGGACAATCAATTGTCCAAAGAATCCAACAAAAATTAGATCGTAGGATTTCGTAGCCATTTTTAATATGGAAACAAAGGAATTGATAAGAGAGAAGAGGGCAATCGAGGCTTTCCCGAATCGTTTCCCCACTAGGTCAACTTGATGCGATTGTTCTAACAACTGAACAATCAACTCGTTTCTTGGATAATTCAACTCCCGACCGCTCGTAAAAAGAATCCGCATAGATTGGATTATAATAGATAAAAAACGAGAAAAGTTTTGGGTAATAAGTTGAAAGTTGACAGCTACATTGGCCTCATACCTGCTGCAGGTAGAGGACTTCGCTTAGGACTTCCCTACCCTAAAGAGCTTTATCCCATTATTCGAAACAATAAATATAAGCCTGTTTCTCAATATATCGTTGACCAGATGACCGAGGTTGGATTAGAGCATCTGGTTTTTATTATCAATGAAACGAAACACCAACTCATTGGTTTTTATGGCAATGGAGATCGATTTGGATGCAGAATTTCCTATGTTGTCCAAGAAACGATCAACACCAAATCCTCGACATCACCGGGTTTAGCACAAGCACTCGATTCGGCCTACCATTTAACTAAGGATAAAGTGGTTTTCTTTGGAATGCCAGATACGATAATGCAGCCCAATGATATTTTTAAGCGAACATTACCTTATTTAAATGAAAATGTAGATGTTATTTTATCTTTATTTAAGACCAGAACCCCCAGTAAGTTTGGTATGGTCAGAATAAATAACCAAGCGGAAGTAATTGAAATTGTTGATAAACCCGAAGAGACCGACTTAACCAGTATGTGGGGATGTGTCGTTTGGAAGCCGATTTTTTCAGAATTTCTGCACGAATGGTTAAACAATCAACAGGTATTTGATTTTGCTGAAATTATGAATAACGCGATAAAAAACAAACTTAATTTCAAGGGCATAAAAATCGATGAAGGTGTCTTTTATGATTTGGGAACTTACGACGAAATCATAGCTATGGACAGGCAACTTAGGGGCGAAATCGATTAAAATCGAATGACTTTATCATTTTGGACATGACGATATTAATTAATATTCCGCACAACCATCGGAGTCTAGATGGATTCTGATCCCTTTTTTAAGAACTTGTTTATCATCATCGTTAATTACAACTTAAAAATTGACACGATTGATTGTATAAATTCCCTCATAGAAGCCAAGGCGTTATTATCCAATATTATTGTTGTGGATAACGCCTCGACCGATGGGTCTGTAAAAGCCCTTCAAGGCGAATTTAATGACAATCTTATTCTTATCGAGACCCAAGAAAATCGTGGCTATCCCCATGCATTAAACATCGGTATTCCTGTAGCGCTTGAGAAAAACGCTGAATGGATATTATTGATGAACAACGATGTGGTTGTTGCCAAAGATTTTCTTTTCGCATTTAAAAATACTCTGCAAACCCATCAAGATACATTGCTTTTTAGCCCGATGATCCTCTATCATCAACAACCTTCCACCATTTGGTATCTTGGCTCACGAGTTATCCCTGGCACGTTAATAGGTATCGGATCCTATCGAGGTATTAGAGATCATCATCAGTTTCCAGAACTAATTCCAATAGATTTTGTTCATGGATGCGCTTTTCTTGCCCATAAGGATGTTTTCAATAAAATCGGATTATTTGACGATACTCATTTAATTTATGGTGATGATGCCGATTTTTCATGGCGGGCAAAATTGGCTGGCTTTAAACTTGGGGCAGTGCCCAAGGCTAAAATGTGGCATAAAATTGCTACGACCATGGGAGATCAAAAACCCAGAACGCGTTACTTGAGAATTCGTAATATTATTTTCTTTTACCAAAGATATTCCAATCCGTTACAAAAAGTCATTATGTTTGTGTTTACTCTCCTTCGCTCCCTGGTTATGATCATCAATGATGCCTATACAGGCAAACGTCATTTAATTGCCCCGACAATATACGGTTGGATAGATGGATGGTGTTTACTTACTAAAAAACGGTATGAGCCATCATGAATGAAATAAATTGTTATTTATGCGGCTCAACTAAAATCCACAAACTTTTTGATACATTTGACTACTGGTATAACCGCAGTCAATTTACTGCAATTTACTATGAATGTAACAATTGCGGATTGATTTTTCAGTTCCCAATTCCCCCCAAAGAAAATATCCTCAACTTATATCCTGGCGAATATGTAAATGAAACAACTGTTCAAGGATTGTTTTTTAAACGAGGTTTACGAAACCGGTGCCGCATAATTCTTGGGTACAAACGCCATGGTCAACTTCTGGACATTGGTTGCTCCACTGGAGAATTCATTCGGGCCATGCGAGATTGGTATCATTGGGAGGTCACCGGGGTCGAAATCGACCCGAAGGCTGCACAAATTGGTAAAGCAATCTATGACCTAAACATTATAGCTGGGGATTATGAGGATATTATTCTCCCCGACAACTCTTATGATGTCATCACCCTCTGGGATGTGTTAGAGCATCTTCCACAGCCAGACCAAACCCTCCGAAAAGTAAGAGCTCTTCTAAAACCCGATGGTATTTTGGTGATCCGTATACCCAATGCAGATAGTTGGGATGCAATGATGTTCAATCAATATTGGGCGGGTTACGACCCACCCCGTCATATGTATGTTTTTAGAAAACAAACATTGAAAAACCTTCTCACGCTTAATGGGTTTAGGGTAAAAAAAAATATTCCCAGTGTTGGCAGCTACCTTAATTTCGTAAAAAGCATAAAATTCTTTTTGACCGCAAAAAAAATCTCTCCTCAAATCTACACAATGATTGTCGCCGGGTTGTCTTGCGTACCCGCAAGGATTATTGCCATCCCATTTACCAAACTCAAAGACCAATTTGGGCGGGGTACCTCGATGACAATTATTGCTACGAAACAGTAACCAGAGCCAATAGCGCCTCCATCCATAAGGGCAAACGCATTGATTTCATCCTTCCACCAATTACGAGACAAGTTTCTCAACAACAAGAAAAAAGGACTTGTAACCCTTGTCGCCATCATTATAACGACGGTCATTCTCAGTTGGTTGCTGTTCTCCCAATGGGAAGTATTAATCAAGCACGAATGGAATTTGCGCCCCCTTTACCTTCTTCTCGGAATTTTCGTCTATGCGATGATTTTATTTTTAACGATACTGATATGGTCGAAAATCGTGGAGAGTTTAGGGCAAAAAATCCCATATTACCAACATTTTTATTCATTTTGTATATCTGCCCTGGGGAAACGACTTCCAGGAACATTATGGTATATCGCTATAAGAGCCCAAATATATCAGGGGGAGTTCCCCGCCAAGATCGTTACGGTTGCAAGCGGAATTGAGATGGGAGTGATCATTATTGCCGGGATCATCGTATGCTCATTATTTTCGATACCTATTATTCTGGATTATCAATGGAGCATCGCCGGAATTTTCTTTTTATTACTAATCGCTGTGATCGCTCTTCATCCTCGATTTATCCGATGGGTTCTGCATAAAGTAAAAGTCGAACAAAGGGAAATAAAATATAAACAATTGGTTTTCTGGGTCAGTGGATATATTATTGTCTGGATTTTCGTTGGAATATTGTTATTTACAATCAGTAATTTTTTTGCGGCTACCCCAATCCGCCATCTGAATTATTTTATCGGCAGTACCGCTTTAACGGGGGTTCTTTCTCGACTACTTCTTTTTTCACCCTCGATGTTTGGTTTTAGTGAAGTCAGTCTAAGTATCCTATTATCAACCATCATGCCTTCTTCTTTGGCAGTCATTGTTGCGGTTTCTAACCGGATTATCACGATCGTATTTGAAATCCTGTGGGCACTTATTGCCTATTTTGCCAACAAATTTTTTACGAAAAACATACTTAACCCATAAGGATTATTGACACGGCTTCTGGTCACATCCTAAAATAGGATCGTATCCATTCTCCAAAGGAGCCCACCATGAAATATTTAAGATTTTTCTTAATTCTAATTGTTGTCGTTGGACTTTTAGGATTATCTCCATCCAATACCCAAGGACAAACTTTTGTTAGCTATGTGTCCGGTATAACCCTACAAAATTTATCCAATCAACCCGCGGTGGTTACAGCCAGATATTATGATCAAGCTGGTGTAGATACTTTTAGTACGACCGATACTATAGCGGCTTTCGGGGTTAAAGATTATTCCACCATCCCTGCACCGGCAGGGTTTAATGGGTCGGTGGTGATTACTTCAGATCGATCTGTTGGTGCGGTCAGCACTTTGCGCGGTGATAACAGAGGACGTGGAGCTTATATTGGCGCGTCGAGTGGAGCAACTGAAATTAATATTCCCATTCTGATGAAAAACTGGGGATCGAGCCGCTGGAATACCTGGTTTGCCGTCCAGAATATCGACAGCGCTGATGCAACCGTCGAGGTAAACTACGCTGCCTGTGCACCAGCGGTGGATGATACAGCCACCATTAAACCAGGCGCGATGAAAACTTTTGACCAGGCAGATGCCGCTTGTTTAGGCGCAAATCCGGTTTTAACCTCAGGGATCGTCCGCAGCACCAATGGCAAGAATTTGGCGGTTATTGTTGCCCAGGAAAGTTCGGTAGTCAATGCCAGTCTGGTTTCCTCCGGTTTTCCCGCTGGAAGCACGAACCCTGTGGTTCCATTGATGAACTCCAATAATCCTACCACTACCGGGTGGCGGACCGCAATCTCGATCTTTAATCAGGGCAATTCTAGTACAAACGTAACCCTAACCTACATAAAAACCGATGGGACCAGTTGCACTGAAACTCAGACCATCGCTTCCAAGCAGGCGAGAGTATTCGGTGGCAATAACCTGATTTCCGGAGCCCCCGGCGGGGTAACCTTAACTTGTGCTGTTGGTCAAAGGGTCGTTGGTTCTGCATACGTTTCAGCAAATTCGACCAACCAACTCCTTGTAGCAACTGTCAACCAGGACCGGGGTGGTTTGGCCAGTGCGTATGGTGCAATCGCTCCCACTGCCGGTACTCCGAAGGTATTCTTCCCTCAAATTCAAGACCGTAACGGCGCAACAAGCCAGTGGGCTTCCAGCCTGATGATTTTTAATGCCGGCAGCACCAACGTATTTGTAAAGTGCACCTTTGCAAATACTAGTTATACTTCTGTGTCTGGTTCACTTGGCCCCAATAGAGCCTGGGAAAATCTCCATCGGGGGAATATAGCCCAAGGTTATGTTGGATCAGGTGAATGTACCGCCTATACAACCTCTAGTTATACAACCGTAGATACCTCAGCGCGGATCTTGGGTGTGGCAAATGTTCGTGGGACTGGCACAAGTTTCGACTTGATGATGAGCTACGAAGGGGTTAATACCGCTCCCTAAGTTAAGCCCCAAAACCAAATTATAATTAAGGAGCGAGAATTCGCTCCTTAATTATTTGGAGGCCTAATGATGGCGCATAAAAAGTATCCTTATTTCTACCTTGTTCCATTATTCATCTTTATCCTAAGTTCGTGCTCCTTGATTAAAATAAATCAACAGGATAACCAAAATGGAGCCTATCCAGTTGGTACTCAAACCATCATCCAAAATGAGATAGGTAACAACTATCCAGCCCCCGCTACTACTGAATTCAAAGAGTCCGCACTCCCTACCCATGATAGCAACCTTGGGATTGTAGAAGTTCAAATCCTGATCAATGATGCGCCGGTTGTCGATACCTTATTTTTTCTTGCCGATGTATTAAAAAGCCAAGATGGGTTGGAAATCGCAACCTCGTTGGATAGAACAATAGCACCCCGGGCATTTTCAGACCAAGAAGGAGTGGTCAGGTTCATTAATGTAAAACCGGGAAGGTACGGGCTGATATTATACGAAGGTATGAATAGTTATTTGTTGCTGAACCCTATGGATGGACAGGCCATCCTGGTAACCGTAGGTTCTAGAGACAATTTGGATCTGGGAACCATGCGATTTTCGGAACTTCCTTTAGATTGAAAATAGAGTGAAAAAATTTTTCTCCCTCCTCTTCCTCCTCCTCCTGCTGGTCGCCTGCGCCCGGGCTCCCGCCCCGCTTCCAGCGCTTACCCCCGAGCCGAAGATCGAGCCTTCGGCTGCTGTTACCCTCACCGCCGAGCCGCCTACCCCCGAGCCAACCGCTACAACGGTCCCAACCTCCGCTGAAGGGCTGTTCCTACAGACCGGCCGGATGACCAATGCCGGTGCCCGCCAGGTAGTGTGGATGAATGACGGGCTGTCGTTGGCGCTGGTCTCCGAAAACGGCGTTGCCATCCTGGATGTCAAAACACTCGGGCTTACCCACACGTTCAGTGACCCAACTTTGGGAATCCTGCTCGATTTCTCCGCCGATGGGCGGACCCTGGCAGCCACCCACGACCAGAGCAGCATCGATCTTATCGATATCTACACCCTTGAGAGCCGCAAGCTGGAAACGGGTATCCTGTTCAACGCGGTTTCCTTCTCGCCAGAAGGCAGCCTGTTCGTTGTAACCTCCAATGAGGAGTGGGCCGCCCACATCTGGGACGCCAAGTCCGGGCAGTTCCGCCTAAAGATGACCGGTTTTGAGACCGCCGCGCCTGTTTACCAGGTAAACTTTGCCGCGAGTATGCTCGACTTGTTGTGGATCGCGCGCGGGACGGTTCAGGTGCAAAACATCCCCAGCACCGAGCTTTATCCGGCGGTCGGTCACGAGGATTTTGTATCGGCGGTTGCCCTGGCAAATGGCGAACCGCTCCTGGTCACGACTGCTGGTGGGACGCTGGATGGGGAATTCACCCCGCTTTTGTATGTATGGGATGTGCTTACCGGTGAGGAGCTGCTGCGCATTCGGCAGGACCAGCCCGCCTACAGCCTGCACTTTTCGCCAAATGACCGCTTCCTGGCGGTTGGCGAAGGGGAAAATGTGGTTATTTTCACAACCGCTGACATGAACGAAGTTGACCGGTTACCCGGACATTCCGCCAGTGTGGTGGAGGTCCGTTTTTCGCCGGATGGCAGCCGCCTGGCAGCTCTGGACAGTGACGGTTTGTTGATCCTCTGGCAGTTGGCGGGCGAGTAAATTGTTTACTGTCCATACCCACCCTGAAATATTTTTGTTTTCAGCTCCGGATACAAACCTGACCGCCGGTGTGGTTCACCAAGATCAAGGTGCTGACCCAGCTCCACGCCTTCGCTGCCATCGACCTGTGCTTAAACCATGCTAGGTGCCAGGCTGATGAAGGAGCCTGCGGCTAGCAGGGCGCTTAAGAAAACCTACGATGCCGTAGTGGTTGGTTCCGGTCCGAACGGGTTGGCGGCGGCTATCACCCTCGCAAAGGCCGGGAAACACGTTTTGGTGATCGAATCTCGTCCAACTCCTGGCGGCGGTACACGGACGGCGGAATTAACATTACCCGGCTTCTGGCACGATATCTGCTCGGCGGTTCACCCACTGGGGGTCGCCTCTCCTTTTTTCCGCCGGTTGGGATTGGAAAAATACGGGTTGGATTGGATATTCTCACCGGCTGCCCTGGCGCATCCCTTCGATGACGGCTCGTGCGTGTTGGTACAAAAATCTGTGCCAGAAACAGCACAAAGCCTTGGCATCGACCGGCTGGCATATACCCGCTTGTTCACAGCGATCGCGCACAACGCTGATAAGATAATCGGTGACCTGTTCGGGCCGCTGCCGCTCCCGCCGCGCCATATTTTCGCCGATATTCGCTTCGGATTGCCGGCCCTTCTTCCGGCCAAACTTCTGGCCCGAATGGCTTTTCGGAGCGAGAAAGCCCGGGCGGTTTTCGGCGGAATGTCTGCCCACGCCATTTTGCCCTTGGAAAAACCGGTCACGGCCGCATTTGGGTTAGCCATGCACATGTTCGCCCACACTGGCGGTTGGCCTGTGGCCCGCGGTGGTTCCCAGCGCATTAGCGATGCATTGACCGCTCACCTTATAGCCCTGGGGGGTGAAATGATCACCGGCTGGCAGGTAGAGTCGCTCGCCGAACTCCCGCCGGCTCCCATCGTAATGTTCGACCTCGCCCCGCGCCAGGTATTGAAGATCACCGGCGACCGATTACCGCGGGGTTACCGCCGGCGTTTGGAAGGCTTTCGTTATGGCCCTGGTATATTCAAGGTGGATTGGGCCTTGGACGCGCCGATCCCCTGGCAGGCTCCCGAAACCAGCCAGGCCGTTGCGGTTCACCTGGGAGGCACATTAGAGGAAATTTGTGCGAGCGAGCGTGCGGTTTGGGAGGATCGTATCCCAGAACAGCCTTATATCATCCTCAGCCAACCAACCCTATTTGACCCAACCCGGGCCCCGGCCGGCAGGCATATCGCCTGGGCTTACTGCCACGTCCCGCACGGTTCGACCGAGGATATGACCGCTCGTATCGAAGCCCAGATCGAACGCTTTGCGCCCGGTTTTCGCAGCCGCATCCTGGCCCGCAGGGGGATGAATACCCAGCAGTTGGAAGCCTACAACCCGAATTACGTCGGCGGCGATATCAACAGCGGCGTACAAGACCTGGGCCAATTTTTCACCCGCCCGGTAGCCAGCCTGAACCCCTACGCTACCCCACTTAAGGGGGTATATCTCTGTAATTCATCCACCCCACCCGGCGGTGGTGTGCATGGTTTATGCGGCTACCACGCCGCCGGCGCCGCCTTGCGCTCATCAAAACCTGGAGGTTCGGGTTAGATTTACGCCTAAGGGAACGGGATTACTCAATCCGCAATGGCAATCGGTTATAATTCCTCCTCAGAGGGAATACGCTATGGCCATCCACGATACCCACCTTTATAAAGAAATCCACGAACAGCCTGATGTGTTGCGTCGTTTTTTGAGCAGTGGGATGGCGCCTCTACACGATTTGGTGGAGCATATTCGCCGCGATAAGATCCGCCACATTTTGATCGCCGCGCGCGGAAGCAGCGACAATGCCGGACGCTATGCCCAATACCTTTTGGGCATCACCAACCATATGCTTGTATCGCTGGCCGCCCCCAGCCTGTTTTCTATCTACCGCCGCCCGCCG
>Ga0207950_100115_pt1 | contig 33100 bp, 32 predicted proteins | sample Subbio11_8B_AprC_FD_184814 | JGI IMG/M metagenome (GOLD analysis project Ga0207950, IMG submission 184814) | Serpentinite rock and fluid subsurface biosphere microbial communities from McLaughlin Reserve, California, USA - CR11_8B_AprC (SPAdes) | ecosystem: Environmental > Terrestrial > Deep... | reverse complement strand
TGTAAGGTTTATGGGGAACTGCCCGATGCAAAATGAACCAATTGAAGTCACAATCCGGGTCACCCAGATTCTCGAAAAACTGAATATACCCTATCTCATTGGCGGTTCACTTGCCAGCACTCTTTACGGCATGGTGCGCACCACCCAGGATTCAGACATCGTGGCCGAAATGCAGCTTGAGCATCTTATACCGTTGGTTACAGCTTTGCGAGATGAATTCTATATGGACGAAGAGATGATCGCCGAATCAATTCAGCGGCATTCAAGCTTTAACATCATTCATCGCGAGAGCATGTTCAAGGTGGATGTTTTCATTCCTCACCCGCGACCTTTTTTACAATCTCAACTCGCCCGCGCTCAAAAGCAAACCTTTCAATTTGAAAATGAAGTCAGCGCAAATTTTTGCGGTCCCGAAGATACTATCCTGGCCAAACTCGAATGGTATCGTCTGGGCGGCGAGGTGTCGGAGCGGCAATGGCGTGACATTCTTGGCGTTCTGAAAACGCGCGCCAGTAAGCTCGACCTGGGTTATTTGAGAAAATGGGCGAATGATCTAAAAGTCAGTGATTTGCTGGAACACGCCTTGAAAGAAATGGAATAAGACAATATGGGTAAACCGTTAGAAAATCACCTTTACCTCTGCGCTGCCGACCGAGTCGTATGTACGGGTACACTCTTCCGTGCGCCCGAAGGGGCGTAAGTTCCGGCCGGTGCTTGCCGGTCCGCGGTAAGCCCTTTTTCGAGTTAAGAGCATAGGAAGTGTTCTTCCAACTGGGAGAACGCTTTTTTATTCCATCTCGCACTGAGTGCACATCATGCAGAAGCACCTTTCAATTCAATGGACTGCGAACCGCTTTCGGCCCGCGGTTGAGGACATGGGTGTAGATCATGGTAGTCTTAACGTCTTTATGCCCAAGCAGTTCCTGTACTGTGCGGACACCTGCCCAGAACCGTAGGTGCTGGGTGTCATACCCGGCCTCAAGGAGATGCGTGGCAAAACAGTGCCAAAAAGTGTGGGGGCTGATAATAGGTACTATTTATGTCATCCATGTTTATCCCCTCAATCAAGCCAAAGGGTATACTATGGTCAATATTTCCATATAACCTCATCATGGGTGCAGGAGTAACTTCATGCTAAAACAGGAACAACTGACCCGCTTGCAACGTGCTTTACCAATCTTGGAGCGCGCAGATCCTCTGTTGGTACGCGAGTTCATCGCCCAGTCCTTCTTTGCGCGCATCCCGGCCGGCGAGGATGTTTTTATCGAAGGCGACCAGGCAGAAGCCATCGCCCTGCTCATCTCAGGGGTGGTGCGGGTATACAAAATTAGCGAAACCGGGCGCGAAATCACCCTCTATCGCTTTGGGCTGGGTGAATCCTGCATCCTGACCGCTAATGCCATTTTGAGTCGCAAATCCTTCCCCGCTATTGCCACGGTGGAAAAAGATGCCGAAGCAGTGATGATTCCCGCTGAAGTTTTTCGCGATTGGGTGAAGCGGCACGACCTGTGGCGCGAATTTATCTTCGACCTGCTCTCGGACCGCCTTTCGACGGTCATGGCGGTGGTGGATGAAGTGGTTTTCCAGCGTATGGATCGGCGCCTGGCGGCCTGGCTGCTGAAACTAGTAAGGTGGCAGAACCCGATTCGCACCACGCATCAGAATATTGCTGCCGACCTGGGCAGTTCACGAGAGGTGATCAGCCGCTTGCTAGAGGACTTTTCCCAGCGCGGCTGGGTGCTTGTAGAGAGAGGAACTGTTGAAATTCTGGATATAGACAGTCTGAATTCCCTGGCTGTTATGTGACTTTGTCACAGACAACTTGGGGTGAATCTCCTACAATGAGTGTATCCATTCAATCCAATTCAACCCAAAAGGAGATTTTCCTATGAAACGCAATATGTCCAACCTTGACCGCATTATCCGGGTCATCATCGCTGCCCTGTTTGCCTATCTATATTTTGGCGGAACCGTCACAGGCATGTTCGGTATTATCCTGGTAGTGCTCGGCGCGGTCTTTCTATTGACCTCCATCGTCGCGTTCTGCCCGCTCTACCTACCCTTCAAAATCAGCACCTTTAAAGGCTAATCCAACCATTCCCCCGGAACGGATGAGCAATCATTCGCTCGCTTGATTTTTATGAACCTATCAGACTTTCAAATCAAGATAACGCAAATGGGTAAGCCCGTGATTGTAGATTTCTGGGCGCCCTGGTGCGGCCCATGCCGTAGGACCAAACCTATCCTGGAAAAGCTTGCGCAGGAGTATGCTGAAACCGTGAATTTTCTGCCGATCAATGCCGATGACTCACAAGAAGTGCTCGAACAGTTCCACATATCGGGTATTCCTACTGTAATGGCACTGCGGGACGGGAAGATCGTTGGACGCGTAACAGGATCCCAAAACGAAACTGGCTATCGCGCCATGTTTATAGCTCTGGCCGATGGGTCGGAAGTAAAAATTCCCTTGACGCCCTTTGATCGTTACCTGCGCCTGGGGGCTGGTGCGCTGCTGTTCCTGGTTGCATTATTCACTGACAGCTGGCTGGTGGCTGGTCTCGGAGGGCTTGTTGCTTTTCTGGGGATTTACGACCGTTGCCCTATTTGGGGCGAGGTTTCCAAACTACTGAAGAGCGGTCGAAGCTGATCATGAAATGTGGGTGTTTATAATGGGTGGAAAAGCGTGGACTCCAATTCCGTCGGGCCGCGACTCTGCGTTCCTTAGATCGTTGTTGTAAGTACTCCCCCCGCGGACCGAGTCGTATGTACAGGTACACTCTTCAGTGCGCCCGAAGGGGCGTAAGTTCCGACCTGCGGGACTTAACGCCGCCTAATAAAGTAATTACCATGTATTTTCGGCCATCATCCCTATATACAGGGGTGAAAGGATAAATTCCATTCCCTACATCACCATGCCATGCCTTTCCGTTGCACGCAGAGGGGAGGCGTTTATATAGGTGACTACCATGAAATTCCGCTATTGGATAGCGGAATTTCATGGTATGATGCAGGTATGATTGACCGCACTCATCTCAGACAAACCGTCCAAAAGAAACTCGACGCCAATCGAGTCGTAGCCTTGATCGGCCCCAGGCAATCCGGCAAAACCACCCTGGCGCGAGAATTCATCTCCCCAAGCTCTGTCAATTATTTTGACCTGGAAGACCCATTAAGCCTGGCACTGCTCGACCAGCCCATGACTGCTTTGCAGGATCTGACCGGCCTGGTGGTTATCGATGAAATTCAGCGGCGTCCGGACCTGTTTCCCGTGCTGAGAGTGCTGGCGGATCGTAACCCGCTCCCTGCTCGTTTTTTGATCTTAGGGAGTGCTTCTCCAGAACTCTTGCGACAATCTTCTGAGAGCCTCGCCGGGCGCATCTCCACTCTTTCCATGAGCGGATTCAGCCTGGAGGAAGTGGGAGCGCAGGCACAAAACGCCCTCTGGCGGCGCGGTGGATTTCCGCTTTCATTCACTGCATCCAGCGAAGAAGCCAGCCTTGAATGGCGCAAAGATTTTGTATCCACATTTTTGGAACGAGACATTCCCCAATTCGGGTTCAGCATTCCTTCCACCAGTCTGTTTCGCTTCTGGAGCCTGCTGGCTCACTATCACGGGCAGGTCTGGAATGCGGCTGAAGCGGCTCGCACCTTGAACATCAGCGAAGGCACGGCGCGCCGGTATGTCGATTTACTTCAGAACCTGTTTATGGTGCGGCTGCTCCAACCCTGGTATGCTAACCTGGGAAAGCGGCAGGTGAAGTCTCCAAAAGTGTATATTCGTGACACGGGGTTGCTCCATGTTCTTCTGGGGATCCGCACCGAACAGGAACTGCTTTTGCACCCGCGCAGCGGCGCATCTTGGGAGGGGTTCGTGATCGAAGAAATGATCAAGGCGACTGCCCCAGAGGAAGTATATTTTTGGCGCACCCACTCCGGGGCTGAACTGGACTTGCTCATGATTAAAGATGGCAAGAAAATTGGCGTGGAGTGTAAACGCGTTGACGCTCCTCGGCTGACGCCATCGATGCTGGCGGCAAAGCAAGATCTTGAATTATCCACACTAATGGTAATTTACCCTGGATCCAAACGCTATTCATTGGCCGAGAATATCAGGACAGTGCCGCTTTCCAACTTGGCCGAAGAGGGTGTGGCGTGGTGAATAACAAGCGAAGTTTATAAAACCATACTTACCCAATTGGCGCGGACCGATTCGTATCTACGGCCATAAATTTAGACCGGTGATGCAGGAGGGTGGGTCAAAATGGTGAGGCGCTCTCTAGAGATGGGGGAGCGCTTTTTTGATTTACCGGTTCTGCGATCTTACTATTTTTACTTTTTGCCTCTTAGGTGTTCGCGATACCAGGCAATAGTTTCTTTTACGGCGGTATCGTGCGGGGTAGCCATATTGCCAAAGGTTTTTACAAATTTATCTGATTCGACAATAAATGGTTTTTCAAACTCATAAGCCATCTCTACCATCTCTCTGGCAATAGGAATGAACAAACCGCCCATAATCATCATCAACTTTCCCATTACCGTGAATCTTGGTTTCAATCCTGCTTCTTTAAAAAACAGCGTTACCAATTCACGCTGGGTCAAAGTAGGGGGGTTGGGCACGTGCCATGCCTGACCGAGAGCTTCATCGCGTTCACCTAAAGTTGCCAATGCCTCACCAAAATCACGGATGTACGTATAGGTATGTGGAAAGTCCAATGTGCCTGTCACTTCGGCGGGTTTTCCTTGCAGCAGTGGGATGATGGTCCGCTCGCCGAGCGCCGAACCCAACACACCGGGGCCATAGAAATCGGAGCCGCGTGCCATGGACACGCGCACTTTTCCCAGTCGGTGGGCTTCCAGCAGGGCTTCTGCCATTTCGGCACGTACTTTGCCTTTGCGGGTGTGGGCTGTGTAGGGCAGGTTCTCGTGCATCGGCTGGCCGTGGGTGTCTCCGTACATGTAGAGGTTTTCGCCGACGATCAGTTTTGCCCCGCAGGCGGCTGCGCCTTCCAGGATGGTGGCCTGGAGCGGCGGGAACTTCGTCACCCACTCATGGTACTCGGGCTGGGCACACTGATAGACGACTGCCGTGCCCGCAGTTACGGTGCGGGTGAAATCAAGGCTGTAGGCGTCCCCGCCGATGATTTCCACGCCGGGCGGGATCTCCGCCGGGCGTTTGCCAGAACGATTGACCATCTTGATGTTCTTGCCACGCTTGAGCAGGGCGCGCATGGTCGCCTGTGCCAATGGGCCGGTGCCAAAGATAACATTTATTTCAGACATACTAACCTCTACTTCTCCGTTTGAAAATGATTGTTTTTTAACCGAAGCACAAAAATTCCGACGATAACCATCCAAACTGCCCAGACAATATAAGCGAACGCATTGATCAAACCTGCCAATGGTAAACCCGCGGGTTCTAGCAGACCGAAGAGAATCCCTACTGCTGAGAAAATTCCCACCCATCCCAACCAACCGCGAAAATGGGGGGATTTCATCATCGTGATGCCGGTAAGAATTGTCCACAGGGCAGTGAACAGGTATCCGAGGTGTTCGCCTATGCCAACACCGGCGTATTGATTGAATGCTGAAAATGTGACCGTTACCGCTGCGCGCGTCGCTTCACTCGAAATGGGATCAAGATAGGTTTGCGCAAGAGAAGGAACGAGAAATGGCCAGCGAATAAAACCAAGCATTTCCACAATACCTGCCGTGATGCCAAAAACAGTTCCAACCTGCATAAAGTTTGAATCTTTTTGCGCCAGGAACGGATGAAGCAAGATTGCAATGGGGATAAACAAAAACGCAGATATAACCATCGCATACCAGTTGGCAATTAATCCGCTGCCGCCGGCAACGAATTTTTCCATCACAGTGATTGCCGGTTGGCGTAGAATATCTGGATACTCAAAACTAAACTGTAACCACGTGAAGGCTGTCATAAACAGAATCGGTGTGGCAATTAGCAAACTACCTGTGAGAATTCGATTAGGTTTTTGGTTCATAATGTGCTCCTAAAGATATTGAATGAGAATATTGTTCATTTCACGCTGAAATATTTCAGCAGGATCAATAAATGGGGGAAACTGATTGCCAATTTCCAATCCGACCAATCCATGCAAACGACTCCATATCACCATAGCCAGATACAAGGTTTCAATGTCTGAACTGCCTTCTACCTTCTGCCAGGATCTAAGCATGGATTCCAACTTGGGTGACATTTCTGTCAATCTCTCAGTTCGCAGAGCATTTGCACTATATAGGTCCTGTATTACTTTGATAAGTGGAACCAAAGCACGGGTTGCGGCAGGTACGGTAACATCATCCGGTGCCTGGTAGTTCGGAATGGGTGTACCAAAGATAAGTTGATAACGGTGCGGATGTTTCACAACCCAATCCCGGTACGCAATTCCAAGCGAAAAAAGTTTTGCCGAAAAGCTCTCAGCCAACCCACTTTCAAGAGCCGCTTCCTGCGCCTCCGCTAGAGAATGATATGCATCGACGATCAACGCTGTAACAAGGTTGTCGCGGCCGGGAAAATAATTGTAGATGGACGGGGCGGCAATGCCTAAATCTCTGCCAATGGCACGCAGGTTGAGTGCGGGTGCGCCAAATTCGGTAATCTGTTTCCAGGCGGAGTCTTTGATAGCATTTAATAAATCTGGGTGTCTTTCTTCACGGCGTGGTCGGGGTGACATGTTCTCCTTTCAAATAACTAACGCTGTATGTTTATTTATAATCTTACGCCGTTAGTTATTGTTTGTCAAGGAGGAAATTTTCTGGAAATAATGTCCGTGTAGACTGGAAGCCCTTACATGCGGGAGTCGAGAGCCGAATTTATTGGTGACCCTGATGGAAGCCTACGAGGTATAGGGTTTTTTCATCCCGAAACCCCATGTCCCACGATATAAAAGGGGGATGTACCTCATCTAGTACAATACACCCTAATGGCGCACACCCTATGAAGAATCATGGGGTGTGTGCCTGACCAGTCTGGTCGTTTTAGATGAACTTCAGGCCATGCCGGCACTCTTTAAGGTGCTGCGGGTACTGGTGGACAGGCCTGAAAACAAGGCGCGATTCCTGATCCTGGGCAGCGCTTCCCCGGAGATCCTCCAATCGGCGTCCGAAACGCTGGCCGGCAGGATCGAATTTGTAGAACTGCAGGGCTTCGATCTTTCGGAAACTGGGGTAGACACCTGGGAATCCCTGTGGCTGCGGGGCGGCTTCCCGCGCTCTTTTCTTGCCAATCCTGATGAGGATAGCCTGGCCTGGCGCGCAGGATTTATCCGCCCGTTTCTGGAACGTGACATCCCCCCATTGGGAATAAACATCCCCGCGATCACCATACGGCGCTTCTGCACCGTGCCGGCGCATTATCACGGCCAGACCTGGAATGCCGCAGAAACCGGCCGCTCGATGGGGCGTTCGGATAAAACCGTGCGCTCTTACCTCGATATTCTGACGGCCACCTTCATGATTCGCCAGCTCCAACCCTGGTTTGAGAACCTGGGAAAGCGTCAGGTGAAGTCTCCGAAAATCTATTTTCGGGATACGGGACTGCTGCACAGCCTGCTGGACATCCCGAATACGCACAACCTGCTCGGTCATCCGAAGGTCTGTGCGTCCTGGGAGGGCTTTGCGTTTGAACAAGCACTACAGATTCTCCGCCCCAATGCAGTTTATTTCTGGGGCACGCACGCTGGCGCTGAACTCGACCTGGTTTTCCAACTGCAAGGAAGGCCCTACGGCATGGAAATCAAATTCAATGAAGCGCCAACCTCAACGCCTTCGATGCGTATTTCATCTGCTGAATTGGCTCTGGAGCACCTCTGGATCATTTATCCAGGCAATGAAACCTTTCCGGTTACTGAAAGGATTACCGCCCTACCGTTAAAGAACCTTAAATCGATCCAGGCGCAGTTCCGAAAATAAATGTTTGAAAATACGTTTCTCTGGAACATTTGTGGAGGTCAATCCAAACGAGTGGCCGATGCCCTGCTTAGGTTGCAGAAGACGACAATTTCAGATAATATCCATCTTGACAGTTTATAATAAGGCTTCAACAAAAGAGTAACCACCCTTCTATGGGGGGTGCAAGCCTTGCTTTAGCGACAATTAACCACGATAAGGAGATTTCGATGAGCCCAAAGAAGGACACCCAGAAGACCGCCAGCACCCCCGCGACCGACAAGAAGTTACCGGGATTTTCGGACGAGGAACGAGCCGCGATGAAGGAGCGCGCCAAGGAATTGAAGGCGGCCACCCGTATGGAAAAGGATAGGGCAGCCGGGGAAAGCGCGGTTCTCGAGAAGTACGCTGAGATGCCGGAACCGGACCGCTCGATGGGCATGCGGCTGCACGAGATCATTATGACCAGCGCACCAGACCTCGCACTGAGGACCTGGTATGGGATGCCCGCGTATTACAAGGACGGCAAGGTCATCTGCTTCTTCCAAAGTGCACAGAAGTTCAATTCGAGATACTCGACATTCGCCTTCCAAGACGCGGCAAACCTCGACGAAGGCACCCTTTGGCCGACCGCCTTCGCCCTGACCGGGTTGACCGCTGCCGAAGAGGCAAGGATTGCCGCACTTGTGAAGAAAGCGGTGAGTTGAAAACCAGCGCCATTTTTGGGCTTTATCTACGCCCGAACAGAATCCTGCTCTTGGAACGAATCCCAGCCCGCCCATATGCAGGTAACGCTCGCCGTTAGGTCGACCCTCGCCCATTTACCTCGCGCACCAGGCCGGATATACGGGTACACTCTTCAGTGCGCCCGAAGGGGCGTAAGTTCCGGCCTGCGGTTCCACCCTGGAACCGATTGGAAAAGTTCCGCGCAACCGGTGTGGATGAAATCAGCGATCCGAGGATTTTCCGCTTACCACCATTTTTTGAAATGGGGCAGGCGCCGGGTGTGGCACGCCGCTTTGGTTCATCGCCAAGGTTACAGGAAAATTTAGCTGAACTGTAGAGACGTATTTATGAATAAACAAACAATCTAACTGCGATAATTAGCCTTGGGCTAATTATCGCAGTATAATAGTGCAAATGATAAACAACGAACCCCGTTACTCACAATCACAAGGCTTAATGTTGCTTGGGTCAGCAGTCAAGGAATTTGGTCCTTTGTTTACATTGGAGCAGATCAAGCCGCTTGCTAACGCGCAGAGACTTTCGGCTACCAACCTTCGTTACCTCTTGAGTACATTAGCCGATGCAGGTTGGATTGAGATATTGAAGCGGGGCACCTATTTAGTCAAGAGTCCCTTGTTTTCAGACGAAGTCCCGGTTTATGCGATTGCTGCTGCATTAATTCAGCCTATGGCCATCAGCCACTGGTCAGCCTGCGCTCATCATGGCTTTACTACCCAGAATCCCCTAATGGTACAAGCATCAACCCCATCAAAGGTGATTACCCCAGAAATGCGAACTGGAAAGGCACGCAGCCCGCGAGGGCGGGCGGTTTGGAGAGTTTCTGGTCAAGATTTTGAGTTCATCCACGTTGCGACCAGCCTTTTTTGGGGATTTCAAAAGATATGGGTAAATTCATGGCACCAGGTAAACATCACAGATCGTGAACGCACAGCGTTGGATTTAATCGCTCGCCCAGATATTTTTGGCGGTTTCTCTGCCGCTGTTGAAATCCTCCAAAATGCCGCAAATAATATTGACATGAATCGTTTGGTGGATTATGCGATTAAATACGATACAGGTTCGGTGATTAAACGGCTGGGTTGGGCACTGGAAAATCTAGGTTTTGCTGGGAATAGCCTTGAACGGTTACGAGTTTATCCAGTCAAACGGTACTACCTTTTGGATCCTAGCCTTAAAGAAACAAGCGCGACCAAAAATTCTCGCTGGCATATTACCGAAAATCTAAAAAGGTACTAAATGCTCAGTGTTCCTCAAATGATCCGGTCGGTCGCCCGACAAAAACACATCCAGCAGTACATCGTTGAGAAGGACTATGCATTAACCTACTTGTTAGCTGCCATTGTTCAAACGGATGGCCTGGGCGAGAACCTGGTGTTAAAGGGCGGCACGGCGCTAAAGAAGCTCTATTTTGCGGATTATCGCTTTTCTGAAGATTTGGATTATTCTACGCGAGTGATGGGGCCGATCAAGCAAATCGATGCGCTGATGGAAACGGTTGTTCACTCCATGGGCGAGATGCTGAACGAACGCGGGCCGTTTCAGGTTGAGCTGGAACCGCTTATTCTGAAACAACCTCACCCGGGTGAACAGAAAGCCTACCTGGTGCGGGTGCAGTTTCCCGAACAGCGCCAGGCTTTATGCCGGCTCAAGGTGGAGATCACTGTGGACGAACCGATCTTTTTATCCACCGAAAATCGTCCTGTGCTGCACGGTTTTGCCGAGGATTTTGAAGCGCATATCCCAGTCTATTCCCTGGCGGAAATTACCGCTGAGAAATTGCGCGCCTTGTTGCAAAGTAAGGCGCGTTTGCAGGAGTGCGGTTGGGGCGCCAGCCGGGTCTGCCGGGATTATTATGATCTGTGGAACCTGCTGCGGGTTTCAGGGCTAAAATCGCCCGCTCTAATCCCCTTACTGGCGCAGAAATGCACAGTACGGGAAGTGACCTATGAGACTCCATATGACTTTATTTCGGAGGATCTAGTGGCTGTGGCCAGCGCGGAATGGGCACAGCAGCTGCTGCCTTTTGTGCCAGATGCGCCATCGGCCGCCGAGCTTTTACCGCAAGTGCAATCGTTGATTTTATCGATATGGGAGTGACATTGTGGCGTTAACCAACGGACAAACACGCGAGACCCTCGTCCATTCACCGCGCACCAAGTCGGATATACGGGTACACTCTTCAGTGCGCCTGAAGGGGCGTAAGTTCCGTCCTGCGGTTCCACCCTGGAACCGAGATGATTTTAATTTTCAAGCGCTCTCCATAAACGGAGCGCGCTTTTTTGATGGGTTGGGCGATCGTACCGGGTATTACTTCCAATTACCCTGGCAGCCGGCGGGAACATTATTCTTTTTTATAGGGCAGCCCGAGGGCTTCTGGTTTGGCTGCCCCCCATTTGGTTTTGAACCATTTTGTGGATATGACCAATAACACCAGAATGGTGATCACAAAAGGCACCATTCTCCATAAGTACCTTGACATGATCCCGGGTAGCACGAATTGCGGATTAAGTGCAAACTGCCATAAGGCCCCAAACAGGACAGACCCACCAAGGAGAATAACGGGATTCCACATGGAGAAAAAGACAAGGGCCAAGGCAATAAAACCCCAACCCATAATGAAATTGTAGCTCCAAACTGGGTTGTAATCCAGAGCATAAATTCCACCCGCCAGCCCCATGAGTACCCCGCTGACGGTAACACAGAGAAAGCGGATTTTAGACACATTGATTCCCGATACTTCCGCCACGGCTGGATTCTCACCCACCGATCTAATCTTGAGCCCCAGGCTTGTTTTTTGCAGCACGAACCAGACCACAATGATGAGCGCAATTCCGATATAGAAGAATGGTGATAACCCGCCAATTTTAGGGATCCGATCCATTCCCAAAGGACCGGTATAAGGATTTCCAATATAGGTAGTAAGACCAAAACCAAGGATCCAAATTCCCATTCCACTCACAACCTGATCACCACCAAGTTTTATCGAAAAGAGCCCATGGAGTAAACCAATTGCACCGCCGATCGCCATTGCCACCAAAAAACCGATCATATAGTCCCCGGTTGTTTGCGCAGCAATGAAACCGAGGGTAGCCCCAAACAGCATCACTCCCTCAATTCCAACGTTCAATATTCCTGATCGCTGACCGATAAGCTCGGCAAGGGCAGCAATTACGAATATCATCGAGGCATCTAAACTTCTATAAAATAACTCGGCCATCGGGTATCTCCTTATTTGGTTTTATCCAAACGATTTTATACCTGTAAAAAAATTGAAATGCAACCATGGTAATCATCATGATCCCGAGAAGCGCAAAATCTACTCCGAAACCCATTTCCAGGCGTCCTTGTGCAAATCTGCCGCCATTCGTTAATCCGCCAAACAACAGGACGATTGGAATAGCTGCCAGTGGATTGCCATTGGCAATCAATCCACTAATGATCCCATAGAAAGTTAAATCACCGAAATCCACGTAATTCCTGGCGATTTTATAGACGCCCGGGACGGCGGCAAACATATGATACGCGGCTAAACCGGCAATAGCTCCTCCCGCTGCAAAGACCATGAGGGTGATTTTGAATGGGTTCATTCCGGCATATTTGGCTGCAGCAGGATTGAGCCCGTAAGCTTTAATTTGATAGCCGATGCGGGTTTTTGAAAAAACCCAGTGCAAGGTAAATGAAATCAGCAGGGCCACGATCAGAGTGAATGGAACGCCCATCACCAGCGGCGCGCGCAGAGACACAGGCAGATCAAAACTTTCGCTTCTACCGACTGGATTCATGAAAGGACCACCTTCTTTGATCATGAAAGATACCAGCCAAAAAGCGATGAAATTGATCATCATGGTGATGACAATCTCATTGACATTAAACCTTCCTTTGATATAACCCGCAATAGCGCCAATTACTCCTCCAGCGATACCCGAAGCTAGCATCATTAAAGGAATGCCGATGAAGGGAGAAATATACATGCCAGGATCCACCCTTGCACCAAAGGCATACAATACCGCAAAAGCGCCTAATGCTCCGGCATACATTTGTCCTGCCATACCGATATTCCACAGACCAGCTCGAAATGGGATGATAAACGCCGACGTACAAAGCAGAATGAAAATAGACCGGTTTATGGTTAAGGGCAAACCATGCCGATTCGCAAATGCAAAGGAAAAGATCTCTTGGAAGCCGGTTATCGGGCTAATGCCAGCATTAACAAAAATCAGGCTAAATAGAAGCAAGGCGCAGATGATCGAGAAGGTCGAAATGAGGGTTGCCTTAAGCCGGGTTAAATGTTCTCTTTTTTCTAGTTTTAATTCGTAACTACCAATTTTCATCTCTAATCCACCTTAGGTTTTACACCTGCCATCCAAGCGCCCACAATTTCTAAAGTTGCATCCTCGCCGGCGAAGATGTCCTTAAATTCACCTTCGTAAATCGGCGCAACCCAATCGCTTAAGGATAATGCCTCTTCGATGTCGCCAGAAATTAATAGAATGGCTGCACCATCCTTCTTCGCCTGAAGAAGTTTATTCTGAACAAACTCGCTTGCTCCAACATCTAATCCTTGTGTTGGAAGGCAAGCAATAATCAATCGCGGTTTACGAGCGAAAACCCGGGCAAGGATAAGTTTTTGCAGGTTGCCGCCGGATAAAGATTTAGCTGTGGTATCGGGTCCGGGGGTTGCCACACCGTATTCTGAAATCAAATCTTCAGTCAGTGTTCGAAGTTCATTATACCTTATGATTCCACCGGTTGTATACTGATCATCATAGAAATAATTCATGGCAACATTTTCTGTCAGCGAAAAATCGCCAATTGAACCCACATCATTTCGTTCCGCAGGGATGTAGCCAACGCCCTTCTGCCACCGTTCTAGACAAGAAGAATTCGTTATGTCCTGACCGTCTAGAAACACGCTGCCGCCAACCACCTTGCGGAGACCTGCAAGCGCTTCAGCTAATTCCTCCTGGCCATTGCCCGAAACGCCTGTGATCCCAAAAATTTCACCCTCATGGATCGTAAATGAAACCCCCTTGAATGCGAGAGGCCCTTTTTCACTGCGCGCCGACAAAGTATTTACTTGAAGAATGGGTTTACCCCGTCCCACCTGCACCCGCTCCAGATCGTTGATGACATCCCTGCCAACCATACTCCTCGCAAGACTCTTCTCAGTTGCACCTTTTGTTTCAAAATGTGCCGTTACTTTACCGCGCCGGAGAACGGTGACAGTATCGCTTATGGCTAACACAATCGGGAGTTTATGGGTGATAAAAGGAACGACCGCGAGATTACTGTTGGACATGGATTTGATCGATGCCAACAAGCTCTTCGTTTCAGGTGGGGAAAGTGCTGAAGTTGGCTCATCCAGAATAAGTACTTTGGCCCCACGGTAAAGTGCCTTGATGATTTCCACGCTCTGTTTCTGCCCCTCGGAGAGCTGCCAGACCTTTGCCATGAGGTCAATTTTGAAGCCATATTGTTCACTCAGTTTGGAAACATCTTCCTTGGCCCTATTAATATTCAGGATTGTTCCAGCAAGGGGATGACCGAGGATAATATTTTCGATCACATTATGGGCAGTAATTAATTTGCGTTTTTGGTGAACCATTCCAATACCGAGCTTGATCGCATCCAGCGGAGATTTAAAATCCACCTTTTTCCCATTAAAAAACAATTCACCTTCATCGGGTTGGTACATCCCGAAGAGGATATTCATCAAAGTGGTTTTACCAGCGCCGTTCTCGCCAAGGACAGCATGGATCTCGCCTACTTTAATATTAAAATTAATCGCGTCATTCGCAAGCACGCCTGGGAATCGTTTGGTAATTCCTCTTGCTTCAAGTACCGAATCTCCACGCATCAGGGTGTCCAGAGACATAGTATTTCCTATCTCACTTGCTGTAATGGGTTATACATACCATTTTAGCAGTAAATGGTAAAAATTCTTACCGCCGGTGCCGAACTATCCATCAGGGGTTGTGGGAAAAAAACCGCACCAGCTTGAAGTAAAAATATCAAACTTACTCCCCCAAAGGTACACTCAGGAGGAGTAAGTTCTCATTTCATGGTTTGATCATTCGAGAAGAGCCAAACTGCGTTGTAAGCACCTGAGTTGGCTTTGTTACTCGAGTATGGTCGTACCTTCTACGTCAAAGTTGAAGGATCCAAGCAGCCACACATTGGTGGGTACCTCGCCAGCAGGTTTGACCACAGTCCCTTCCGCGGGGATGGGCAGTCCTTCCAGGGCCAAACCGGTGCCGTTGCTCACCAAAGCGTGGTAAGTAAAGGGGTCCCATTCACCGGCAATCATCTGGGTCCTGCGCTGCTCAACCAGATCCACGATTTCTTGCGGGATCAATGGAAGCGCTTTCGGACTGATAGCTTCAATACCTATTCGCTTGTCGTTCATCAAATCTACTGTTCGAACTTCTGTTCCATCCGCCAGGGTCATTGCAGATTCCATACCCAGGAAGAGTATGGTTTCCGGATCTTCCACCCCGGCTATTTTATCCAGCACCATCCGTTCAAACAGTACTTCCCAACGAGTGTCAAACGAGATGGCTACCGTGTCGGTGTCGGACCATCCATAGTAGCCAACCGTGTCCATATCCTTGCCCACAAACCAGATGCCCTGTTCTTCGGCGACATCTAAGGGGGAACCTGAGTCAGTTTGTTGGGTGAGGATATCTACGTTGTATTGCTCCACCAGGGTGGTAGCGATTTCTCGCTCTTCTGCCGGCAAATACCAATCACCAACGTATTTCACATAAACGTTGACCTCTTTGCCAAGTATTCTAGCCGCCTCCTGCACGCCGAGGACGAAGCCAGCTTGTCGGCGCATAACCTGAACAACAGGAAATGCCGATACGATCCCGATATTTCCTGTCTCAGTCAAAGCCCCAGCGATAAGCCCTTGTAGATAAAGGGCTTGGTACTGTCTGGGGAAATAGCGGATGAAGTTTCTCTTCGTGGTGACATCACTACCGATTACAGATGCAAAATAGACATCCGGGTACTGATCGGCGATATCTTTCAAAGGCATGCCCATGAACTCGGCGTTACCAATCACAATATCCGCCCCAGCAGCGATCATTTCTTCAGCGAACGGATTGGTTAAGTCGGGACCTACATTTTCCTTGAAGATATATTCCACATTCTCGAATTTCTCATCGATCCGTTGTCCACCGCGGTGCTGGGCGCCAGACCAGGTTGTGCCCTCGATAATGCTGAAGTGATTAATCGCCAGGGTAAAAATCTCTTCTTCGGGTTCCTCTGGCTCTTCCGGAGCTACTGGTTCGACTGGTTGGACTGGTTCCACAGGGGTTGGCGCAACAGCTGGCGGTACACACGCTCCCAATACCATGCTGATTATGATGAGCAGTCCGAAAAGGTGGTACGCTTTGTTTTTGGAAAACATCTTATCCTCCTGATGATTTAAAGGTTAGTTTATTATCCAGCGAATGTAATGTTGTTACAGCGGTCACTCTCAAATCATACAATTCTTCTTCCCTCCGTTTCTGTCTATCTGCTTAATCATTGTAAGCAGCCGTTTGTACTAAATCATGCTTCTTTTCGAATTCACCTCCTTTATTTGACCCCTGTTTCCGATTTTAGTGTAACAGGCCGCCCGCAGAATACCCTAAAATGTTTTTTGAACCCCAGGTTATAGCTTTTGGGCAGGTAAATTCGTTCCATCACCATGGTCTCTTATTTTCCTGTCATTGCCCTTTGATGAGGATGCTGCGGCAAATCTTGGTGAATTGGAGTATTGGCATCCTCGCTGGATCCAGCAGTATTGGTCATCAAGTGGGTCACCCAGTCTAGTTCGGCGTTGATCATTGTCAGGCTGTAATCGAAAATTACCTGCTCTTGAGGTGACATTTGGACGGTGGCTGCCTGTCGGCGTTGAAGCACGTGATCGCGCCTTTCCAACAAGCGCTGACAGTAGGTGATCAGTGCCTCTCGAATTTCCTCCGGATTGAGACGCGGCAGGTTAGTGAGTCCTTGCATCAATGAGCTTGAACCGGGATGGGGGTCCGAGAGGGCCCTCAACGCTGCCTGCCGCCAGGTGGACTTACCGGCTACGGTGAGCTGGTAGGTGCGACGGGCGGGTAAGTGCCCATACCTGCGCCCGTTGGTAGCCTGCAATAAGCCTTTTCGCTCGAGTTTTTTCAACAAGTAATAGATGGATGAGAAACCAATGTCCGTCCATTCGCGCACTCCGCGAACCTCGATGATGCGTTCGATTTCATACCCGTACAATGGTCGTTCAGCCAGCAAATTAAGGATGGCAAGTTCTGCGTTGGTCATCTACCATATCCTAATACTATAATATACTATGATAAGAATATAATATTAGGGTCACTTTGTCAAGCAGGAGGCTAACACCAGGGGCTATCCGTAGTCGTAATAGGACAAAAATGAAGTAAATTATTCTCAAAGAATTTTTGAATTGAACGCTGAGTATTTTTTTATTCGTATCCAGGAAGTTTTGTCCATGTCACGCCATCGTTTGTTTTTCCAGCAGTGGTTTCCGGTGACAATGACAAACAAGCGAAACGGTTTTTCAACCAGCCCGAAAATTATGAGTTCATCACTCAAAACAAGGTTTACCTCCCAGCCGCCCAAATTCAATTTCATTTTGCCGATTACAAAAACGCCTTGTAATGAAGCCGCAAACAGTTCCGAGCTTTTCATTTCTCAATCTGCTGGATGGGTTGGACAACTTTGCATAAAATTTCTAAAATTAGGTGGATGGCTATTATGACATCCTAGAGCCGCGCGCAAAGGTCCTCGTCGATCACCCAGACCCTGCTGTCAGGGAATTTGCTGTTGAGATTGTTAAAGAGGTTGAAATAGTTAGATGTTCCGAAGATAGCTATGGCTACGTCTTCTATTTACTCCAGCGCACCTAACCCAGGCTGCACTAAAATTCTGAGGCACCTTGGAAGCCTTTTACTTTGCCTTTGGAGAAACCGATGCCTATGTGATTGCCGAGGTGCCCGACAACGCTAGCATGACAGCGATTGCCCTGATAGTCCGTGCCAGCGGAGCTTTCAAAGTGGAAACGACCGTCTTGTTGACCCCGGAAGAGATCGACATGGCGGTGAAGAAAACCCCTGGCTATCGTCCCCCAGGACAGTGAGAGCAACAACCTTCACCTTCCGCAACAAAAAAATAATCCCGACCCGGCCAACCGGGTCGGCTCGCATTGGAAAAGCGGCTCATCCCGAGATCGGCTAGCGCTTTCCTGCTCAATAAAACACAACCACATCTACCTCCCGAAGGAAGTGATGATGCGGCAAGGCTTATTTGGAAACGCACCCCTGACATGTTGGGGAAATTTCTGCTTCACCCATCCAGCACTGACCAAGTAAGGGTGGAGGTGCATACTTCCATGCGCCAGGTTCGGCCTAAGTTCTAGCGGTATTGCAGGATCAGACGATCGAAATAAAATGAAAAGTTGCCCTGATTTAAAAAAGAGATGCGGTCGATGGATGGACCGCATCTCTTTTGATTTCCAAAACGACCTTATTTCTCGATCATGTATTTTTCTGCCGTTGCAAAGAACTTTGCTGGAGCGAACTTATCGGATGTAACGTACCCGGCCGGGGCAGTGTAAAGGTCGATCAGGCGGTTGACCATGGTCGCGCAGGTATGCTCAGGGGTGGCAGGCACTGCATTAACCACATTGCTATCTGGCACACCATAGATTTTCCAGTTGTTAAAGTCCTGATCATCCGGTCCATAAACACTGCCGATCGCATCGAAGATGATATCCACACCCTCTTTGGTCTTGGTGATCGCGCGGCCGATCATACCGGTGGCATCCCCAGCTTTAATGGTTCTGCCGAGGGTTTCGGAATACAGATCGATATCCGAAAATGTGGGAATACATTCCTGAACCTGATCAACGATGGTCAGGCCCAATTTATCGGCCAACCAGCCATTCACAGTCCAGGAGTAACCCGGTTCGATCGTTCCTTTGTCCATGCCTTCAAGACATTCCTTAAAAGTCTTCCGTGAAGGAGCGGCCACTTTTTGTTCAAATTCAGCTTTTGTGAAGCCGGCACCATGAATTTCTGCCAGGGCGATACCGTAATGATCCACATTATAGCGGGATTCGCCATGGATTTTGGTAATGCTTTGGCTGGCACCTGCAAGGGTAACGATCTCGTGCCCCCAGAAGACATCCTGGTATCCACCCCCGGTAATGGTTGCCCCATTGGCTTTAGCCAGTCCATCGATTTCTCTGGCCATCGTGACAGCGCTCAGCCAGGGATAATGGGCTTCTTCGCAGGTAGTATAGGCATTGATCCCACGTTTGGCACATTCACGAAGGATTACCCCGGTCTGATTCAGCAAGGAGGTCGTGGTTACCATGGCAAATTTGTTATATTTGCCGGCGGCGTTGGGCTTTTCATCCCCATAAGCGGTATCCAATGTTTTAGTCAAATCAGCGCTGACAACCACCCCTAATTTTTTTCCCAATCCAAGCACATCACCCAAATCTTTCCCTACAATCTCCGGCCGGTTATCCACTGCGCCGACGAATAGAGCGCCTTTTTCCAGCGCATAGGCGACCCCCATCTTTGCCATATTACCACAGCCAATTTGAACTATCTTAATCTTGGTTCTCATTCTGAATACCTTTCCTAGTATTAAATGGTTGGTTGATTTTGGGTGATCTACCCTATTTTTTTACCTCAGGTGACTTCGTCCATGAGTGTTGGAGTGATCCCAAAAAAAACCTATATTACTAAGTATAGGGTATCTATACAGCTCCAAACAACCTTAATAGTATTTAAGGACAATCCATAAAAATGGTGAACTTTTCTAATACGGATAATTCGAAGATGAATCATTATCATCAGCCGTTCTATTATTTTTAGTAGGTCGGGTGGTGCGGAAATATCGAAACATCAACACTACGCCCCGCATTGGTATGACGCAATGGCCTTGTTCTTTCCGATTAGGCTTAAAAGACATCCATCTCGGCTGGCGGATTAAGTTGGACGAAGACACAGGTGTCAGTTGGCTATTGACAACCGGTCGATCCCGGTCTATAATGGGAACGTTCCCTTTTTTGTTTTCAGATTGTACATTCCCTTGAATCGGCTGACTATGAAACCACGCCCCACAATTATCGATGTGGCTCACCACGCAGGTGTTTCGAAAAGCACTGTTTCGCGGGTGGTTTCAGATGGCAGCCAGGGCGTCAGCCCGGAGACACAGCAAAAGGTACAGGCAGCCATTCAGACCCTCGGCTACGAATACAATGCCCTGGCTGGGGGTATGCGCAGCAATCGCACCAACCTGATTATGCTGGCGATCCCCGATATTAAAAACCCGTTCTGGCCTGAAGTGGCTCGTGGCATCCAGGATGTGATGGACCAGGAAGGTTACGGGGTGATCTTTGCCAACAGCGATTGGTCGGGCAAACGCGAGGTGGACTTCCTGCGCCTTGCCCGCCGAAATGGCCTGGACGGTATATTGGTCAACCCAATCCAGGTCAGCAATGCCGAATTGGTCAATAGCGGCATTCCCTGTGTGGTCCTGGGTTTGAGCCCCGACTACCCCGACTTTGATATTGTCGGCTCAGACAGCCATGGCGCCACGCTCTCCGCGTTGGAGTATTTGTTTCAGCTTGGTCATCGACGCATCGCCCTGCTGCACGGTCGCCCACAAGGCCGCCCACGTCAAGCCCGCCTGGAAGCTTGCAAGGAATTTTTTCAGATGCACCAGCTCGCCATACCACCCGAATGGATCATCGAGGTGCCTTATGCTCATGCCGGAGGCGAGCTTGGCATGCGAAAGTTAGCTCAATTACAGCCCCGGCCAACGGCCATCCTGGCCTCTAATGACGTGATCGCCATTGGCGCCCTGCATGCCGCAGTAACCCTCGGCTTAAAGATCCCCAATGACCTCTCCCTCATGGGAATTGACGATATCGACGCGGCGTCGCTGACCATCCCGCAGCTTTCCACCATTTGCAAACCCAAATATCGGATCGGCGAGCAAGCAGCCCGCTTGCTGCTGGAGCGCATCCGTGGCACTTCTTCATCGCCCCGGCGGATCGCTATTCCTTCCCAACTGGTCAAGCGGAGTTCGACGATGGAGCTTTCCGGTTAGCAGCAAGTACGTCATTTTTTATTCATTTATGGGAACGTTCCCATTAAAACCATCCCCCCAATACAGGACGTGTCGATGAACAGAGAAAACCTGATTTACAACCGAGCGCTATATCAATCCAGAGCCGCCGCCTGCATGTTGGGGTTGGCAGCCGGCGATGCTATTGGTGATGCCGGGCGCAGTGAGGTTTACCGCAGCCGCTATGGCATCGTAAACGACCTTTATCCCGGTCTGCGCGGCACCGACGATACAGAGTTCGCAGTATTAACAGCCTGTGGCTTGCTCGATGCGGGTGGTAAATTGACACCGGAATCCGTGATGGCTGCCTGGAAAAAATATGTGCTCGATCAGGGAGGTATCTTTGAGCGGGCTGGGCGGCCATTGATCGGAGCAGCCGCTAACCTGCTCCGGGGATTAACCCCGCCCCTCTCCGGTCGGGACAATGTGATGAATAACGATGTTGGCGCGGCTATGCGCGCCGCTCCTATCGGGATCCTTTATGCTGGCCAGCCAGAGCTTGCTGCTTTCCAGGCCCGAATCGATGCAGAGATCAGCCACGCTGACGATGGCGTGTGGGCTGCACAGGCCGTTGCGGCGGGCATTGCAGTAGCGATGCTCGGAGCCAGGGTCGATGAGGTTTTTGATGTCGCACTGGCGCAAATCCCCAAAGAAAGCTGGTTGGGCCGCTCGATGCAGCAGTGTCAGAAAATCTGCGCAACCAGCTCAGGGATCGAAGCGGCCTACCGGGCCTTGCACGACGATTTTTGGACACCAGCCCATGCTGTCAGCCCAGAGGCCATCCCCCAAATTTTTGGCGTTTTCTACCTGACTGGCGGAGATTTTAACCGGGGCATGTTGTGGGCGGCTAATTTTGGGCGGGATGCCGATTCGATTGCTGCTGTTATTGGCGCGCTAAATGGGGCCCGGTTAGGGATGGAGGCAATCCCACGCCAATGGATCGAGTCGCTCCGCTATCCTTCCGGGGTGAGCTTGCGTTTCGCAGCCCAAGAAGATTTGTTAGACCTGGCTAATCGATTGGTAGACCTGTCTATCCAAATGAATTTCGAAAAACAAGAAGAAATTCGAATGAATAGAAATTAACAAAATGGAGGTGAATTAACGGAATTAATATCTGTCTGGCTGAATTTAAAATCGAAATCCTGAATAATTTTGCAGTAAAGGAGAGACCCCCATGTTTCGCAACCGTTTTAACCGATCGATCCTGATCGTAGTACTACTCTTCATCATGTTACTTAGCGCCTGCGCGGCACCAGCCACCCCCACCGAACCGCCCCCTGCCGAACCCGTGGCTACGGTACCGCCAGTTGTAGAACCGGTCCCCCCGACAGAGGAACCTCCCGCCGAACCAGTGACCATCGAATGGTGGACTGTGCCTTCCGAAGAATACAGTGAGGAAGCCCAACGCGCCTTGGCTAAAGCCTTCGAAGAGGCACACCCGAACATTAAGGTCAACGTCACCATCTTACCCGAGTCGGGCTTTTCCGAGAAGATGACGACCGTCCTTGGTAGTGGCGAAGGCGCTCCGGATGTAGCCTTCTTCTGGGATAATAACTGGTTGCCCCAGGCGTTAGACCTGACCCCGTTCATTGAAAGAGACAATTTTGACTATACGATGTACTTCCCGGGTTTCTGGAATACTCGTGCCCTTTGGGACGACAAGGTCGTCGGCTTGCCGCTAGGCGTCGGCGCCAACTTTGTGATGTACAACAAAGACGTCTTCGACGAAATGGGTGTGGCTTATCCGGCATCCGACCTGACAACAGAGGAATGGAATGAATTGGTCGTGCAGGTCAACTACCCTGAAATGAAACGTTGGGGCGGTGACCGTCCTCGTGGGCCATTCCGCGCAATCTTCTACAACTATGGCGCGCGTCCATTCAGCGATGACAGTATGACTGTCGAAGGTTTTCTGAATGGGCCTGAGGCAGTGGCTGCTTACACCTGGTTATGGGACCTGGTAAACACGAATGCAACCCCCACCACGGCCGACCTTGAAGTGCTGGGTACCGAAGGCACTGGGCCGGTAGATCTGTTCCTGGCCGGACGACTGGCGATGGCCACGTTGAACCAAGGCCATCTGCTGAATGCAATTGAGGCAGGTGCCAATTTCGGTGTTGTCCCCGAGCCACAAGTTGAGGGCAACGAACGCTACGTCAACGCTTGGTCCCTGACTGCATCGATTTGGGCTGGCACCGAGCGGCCCGACGAAGCCTGGGAATTCCTAAAATTCTGGGTTGGCCCTGAAGGCCAGGAGTTCTTAATGTTGAACGGAAACTTGTTCCCTTCCATTCCGGAAGTCCTGCAGAAATCTCCCCATTCAGACTTGGAAGCCGTTCAGGAATTCTTCAAGGTCTTAGAATTCTCGCAGGTTGCGGAGTGGACAACGGAACGCCCGTGTAATAGTGTGGTGCTACGCGCTGCCAGACCGGTGTGGGATAAAATTATGCTGAACGAGGTTGCTCGCGACCAGATCAAAGCTGAGCTGGATGCGGTTGTCCCAGATGCCCAGGCAGCCCTGGATGAATGCCGCGCCCGCTTCGAGTAACAAGAGTGAACAGGGCAGATGACTTGCCCTTTGGCTCCATAATGATCTTGATCCAATTTGCTCTATCCCTCGCCTGCCCAGGCAGGTGAGGGATAGACAGAAATCCCTGTCCACACAGGAGAAAAACACTCATGAATCAATCCTGGAGAAAAATGAGCCCGAGGGCGCGCAAGGAGGCTGTCGAAGGTTTTATCGGCCTCTCGCCCTGGTTGGTTGGCTTCTTGCTCTTTACTCTGGGTCCGATCCTGGCATCCATTTTTTTTAGCATGACCGAATGGACCATCACCAGCCCACCGGAATGGGTCGGATTTGCCAATTACAAACGCATGTTTTTCGATGATCCACTTTTTTGGCAGGCGCTAAAAGTCACTTTATTGTACGTGGCCTATTCACTTCCCATCAAATTGGTCTTTGGCCTGGCGCTGGCCTTGTTATTGAATGTGAAAGTACCGGGGATGAATTTTTTCCGCACCATTTTCTACATTCCGGCTGTTATCTCAGGCGTGGCGGTTTCAATGATGTGGTTATGGCTGCTGCAACCCGATTACGGAGCGATCAACAGCCTTCTCAGCCTGGTTGGCATCCAAGGTCCGGGTTGGTTTTGGGATCCGGATTGGGCTTTATTCTCGGTAGCTCTGATGAGCGTGTGGACCGTGGGCAGCGGGGCGGTTATTTACCTGGCCGGCCTACAGAACATTCCACCCCATCTTTATGAAGCCGCGGAAATGGATGGGGCTGGCCCGGTCAGCCGTTTCTTCAATATTACTTTGCCATTATTGACCCCTACTCTTTTCTTCCAACTCATCATCGAAATGATCGAATCGTTTCGAGTGTTCACCCAGGCATTCATCATCACCCGCGGTGGGCCTCTGAACGCTACCTATTTCTATATGCTTTATTTATATGAAGAAGCCTTCCAAAACTTCAACATGGGTTACGCTTCGGCCATGGCGATCGTGTTGACCCTGATCATTCTAAGCGCAACAGTTCTCATTTACCGGACGTCTAACCGCTGGGTTTATTACGAAACAGATGTGGAGAGAGCCCAATGAACTTGGCACCTACGCCACCCGAAAAAACTCGCCAGGTGGAAAAACCGATCCGCCAGTCGCGCCTGACTAAAAAAGGGCGAGAATTGATCTATCGCATCGTGATTTACACGGTCATGACTGCGATTGCCTTAGTCTTCATGATTCCAATCTTCTGGATGGTTTCTACAGCGCTTAAAGGGCGCTGGGAAATCCTGACTTGGCCGCCAACCCTGATACCCGATATTCCACAGTGGCAAAACTTCGCCGAAGCGCTGACCCGCTACCCGTTCGACCGGTTTATATTGAACACACTGATCCTGGTGGCTGCCAACACCATCGGCGAACTGGTGTCCGTGCCAGTTGTGGCCTATGCCTTCGCTCGTTTGCGTTTCCCAGGAAAAAACCCTCTATTCTTGCTGATGCTGGCGACGATGATGATCCCTTCGCAGGTAAAAATGATTCCGCTGTTCTGGTTATTCAGCCAGGCGAAAATGATCGACACCTACTGGCCGCTGATCCTGCCATCTTTTTTCGGCACCCCATTCTTTATCTTCCTTATGGTCCAGTACATGAAAACCCTGCCGCGCGAGCTAGACGACGCTGCCCGCATCGATGGCGCCGGCACTTGGGGCATTCTCTATCGTGTCATCTTGCCGCTGTGTATTCCCCCACTGACGATCATCGCGGTTTTCACCTTCCTTTGGACCTGGAATGCTTTCCTCGACCCGCTGATTTACCTGAATAGTTTTGAGAAATTCCCGGTTTCGCTCGGGCTGGCGATGTTCCGCGGGCGCTTCAGCGTGGAATGGAATCTTTTCATGGCAGCCACGCTGATCACAATCCTGCCGGTATTGGTGGTATATTTCTTCGCTCAGAACAAGCTTATCGGCGGCATTGCCTCGGTCGGGATAAAGGGTTAATTTTAATCTGACAGTAAAAGGTGTCCTCATGAACAGTAAAACAGAAAAGTCCTCCGAACCACCTGCCTTACCCGCTGATTACCGCCAGCGGGTGTATGCCGGCTGGCTCGGCAAGTGTATCGGCGTGCGCCTTGGCGCACCGATCGAAGGGTGGACCTACCAGGCCATCCGCGATAACCTGGGTGAGATTACAGATTATTTGCCCATGCCACCCGGTAAGATCTTTAAACCAGATGATGATACCGCGCTACCTCTGATCCTATTACGCGGCCTGCAAGATTATGGGCCTGGCATCAGTGCTGCCCAATTAGGCGACACCTGGTTAAATTATCTTGGCGACCAGCGTGGCACGTTGTGGTGGGGCGGCTATGGCGTTTCTACCGAACATACCGCCTATCTTAACCTTGCCAATGGTGTGCCAGCTCCTTTATCTGGTTCGATCAAGCTGAATGGGGCAGCAATTGCCGAACAAATTGGCGGGCAGATCTTCAGCGATATCTGGGGATTGGTGTGCCCCAACCAGCCAGAACTGGCAGCAGACTATGCGCAAAAGGCCTCCAGCGTCTCGCACGATGGCAATGGGATTTATGGCGGGCGGTTTATTGCCGCCCTGGTAAGCGCGGCTTTTAGCGAAAAAGACCCACTGCGCCTGGTGCAGGCCGGCTTGCAGGTTATCCCTAAGGATTGCGAATATGCCCGGGTGGTGAATGCCATGGTCGATTTTCACCAACGCAACCCAGATGATTGGCATTTGGCGTACCAATTCTTAATGGAAAACTACGGTTACGACCGCTACCCGGGTGTGGTGCACGTTATCCCCAACGCTGGGGTTATCGCCCTGGGCTTGTTGTTTGGCGAGGGAGATTTTTCCAAGACGATCTTAATCACAACCATGTGTGGCTGGGACACCGATTGCAACGTGGGAAACGCTGGCGCAGTTCTGGGCGTGGCCCAGGGGTTAAGCGGAATCGCTGCCAGATGGCGGGCACCGATGGAAGATATCCTGGTTGGAGCCAGCCTGATCGGTGTACACAACTTGACCGACATGGCTACCTGCGCCGATTTAATCGCCTACCTGGGCGATTGCATCGCAGACCAGGCAGCAGTTTTACCAGTTAACCGATACCAATTCAACTACCCAGGATCAACCCAGGGCTTTTACGCGATGGTGGATGATAACCGCGGCAGTCTGGTGGATCTGCGCCAAGAATCTCTGTCCGCAGGCGGTGTGTTACAGGCTACCTTCAAAAAGCTGAACAAGAAGGGTGAAGCCCGTATTTACACCCCCACCTTCTTGCACACACCCGCCTTGAGTGCTAACTTTTATGGGGCGTCTTTTTCTCCCAAGCTCTACCCGGGGCAAAGGCTGCGGGCGCGCATCATGGCTAGCGGGACGACCCAGCCAGTGAGCGCAGCAACTTATGCCTTGGATGAAAACTCAAACAAGGCATTCCAGGGCACCGTTCAAACCCTTACTCCGGGCACCTGGCAAGAACTAACCCTAACCCTACCCCCTATGCACGCTGCCTGCATCGCCCAGGCTGGAGTTGTGGTGCGAAACCAAAGTGACGACTTATGGAATGGCTCTATCCTCGTGGCAGAAATGGATTGGTCTGGGGAGCCTAAATTCTCGGATGATTTCTCGCATGCAAGACCAGAAGCCGGATCGATCAGCGGGTGGACCTTCTTGCGTGGTTACTGGCGTCTGGAAAGCGGGGGTTACCACGGCAGCGGCGCAGGGATTAATGAGTGCTACACCGGTGATGTGATCTGGCAGGATTACAGCTACCGGGTACGCCTGGTTCCCCTCTGTGGCAGCTACCATAATATCAACTTTCGGGTGCAGGGCTCACTGCGTTCCTATGCCCTTGGCCTGGCAGCCAACGGCGGGTTGGTTCTGTATAAGAACGCTAAAGGTTATAAAAAGCTGGTGGAAACCTCTTTCCGGTGGGAGTTCAACCAAATCTACACGTTGTGGGTGCAGGTTAAAGGCAACCAGATCGAAGCCGGTAGCGAGGATCGATTGTTACTCAGTTGGACAGACCAGGATGAACCTCACATGCATGGACAGGTTGGTTTATCGAACTTTTCCGGCTGCCATACCCGCTACGAAATGATCGAGGTTGCTTGAGCACTACCTGGCACACCAACCTGAAAGCCCGCGATGAACGTTGCGCCAATTAATTTCTTTTCAAAGCTCAGCACGCCAGGGGCAACCCAATTCTGGCGCAGCCGCATCTTCAGCCTGCTTATGGTTATTCTTATGACAGCCAGTTCGTCCTGCCAACCTCCCCAACAGCCTGCTGGGCAGCCAGCGGAATCAGCGACCCGTCCGGTGGCAGAGCAAGACCCCATTTCGGCGAGCAGCTTAACGACCCCTAAACCTCCAGTTACTGCCACCCCCACAAAGGAACCGGCGAGTCCCGTTGGAATATTTGATGAAGGCAAGTTCTATTCCCCAGTCTTGGGTTATGATTTTGAATATACGATTTACTTCCCGGCAGGGTATAAAGAGGGCAGCCGGCACTTCCCGGTGATCTATCTTCTGCACGGCCGCGGCGATACAATGTACGGCTGGCAAACGATCAAGCCAGACCTGGACCGGTTAATCGCTGAAGGCGCTATTCCCCCAATGATCGCCGTGCTGCCCGATGTGCCTGCCAGTAAACGAGCCAGCTATTTTGTCGACTCCGAATACACGCTCGAACCGATCCAGGGCGAAGCGGTCGAAACGGCGATTATCCAGGATTTGATCCCCCACATCGACTCCAGCTACCGCACCATCACCACCCGCACGGGGAGGGCTATTGCCGGGTATTCGATGGGTGGCTACGGGGCTATCCGTTTTCCACTGGCTTACCCCGAGCTTTTCTCAGCCACGATCATCCTCAGCCCTGCCGTTTATATTCCTCTGCCGCCAGACCATTCGAGCGCCCGCTTGTTCGGTGCATTTGGCCAAGGAGAACAGGTATTCGTAGATGAAATCTACATCCAAAAGAATTACCCAGCCCTGATCCCAGAGTTCGAAAAAAGCGGGCTAGCCCTGCACGCCTTTATTGCAGTGGGTGATGATGAATGGCGCAATCCAAAACCGGAAGATTATCAGCATGATCTCGACTTCGAAGCCGCCCGCCTGTATAACAGCTTCGTCCATGCTCGCTACATCGTCTGCCAATTTCGGGTGCTGAAAGGCGGCCACGATTGGGATGTCTGGCGGCCAGCTCTCATCGAAGGACTTGAGTGGATTGGGCGCTACCTGGATAGTGAAGAATAAGAATGAAAGAATATTCCTCTCGCCTGGATGCTTTTTTCTCGCCGCACCGAATTGCTGTTGTTGGTGCGTCGGAACAAGGGATGTACCCTGCTGGGATCCTGCGAAGTCTAATCGAATTTGGCTATGAGGGTGAAATCTATCCCATCAATCCGAAGCGAGAGACTGTTTTGGGGCTGCGCTGCTTCGCCGATATCACCCAAACTCCTTCCCCACCCGACCTGGCCATCCTCGTTGTTCCCCGCCAGGCTGTTTTAACCACCATAGGACAGTGCATTCAAGCGGGTGTCCCTGCCGCAGTGGTGATCACCGCTGGGTTTGCCGAGGCTGACGAGGAAGGCAAGGCTTTGCAAGCTCAAATAGTGGACTTGCTGCAAGACCAGCCATTGACACTGGTTGGCCCGAATTGTGCCGGGCTGGCTGATTTTAAGACCCGCACCATCGCCACCCCTTTGAGCGCACCACCGCATAGCGGGCCGGTTTCCTTCGTGTCCCAAAGCGGCGCGTTGATGATGGCGCTCTATGGGGTTTTCGCCGAACGGCACATCGGTGTCAATCGCCTGCTCTCCCTCGGGAACCAGGTAGATGTCGATTTATCCGAAGGGTGTCACTTTCTGGCAAAGGACCAACACACTGAGGTCATCGGTGCTTTTATTGAAGATATTCAAGATGGACCAGGTTTTACTGTTGCGCTGCGCCAAGCCCTGATTACCGGAAAGCCCCTGGTCTTGTTAAAAAGTGGGCAGACTGAAGGTGGGCAGGCGGCCGCAGCCAGCCATACTGCCGCCCTGGCGGGTTCGGCGCGGGTCTTCAATGCCGTTTGCCAGCAATTCGGGGCAGTACAAGTTGGGGATATCCGCGAATTAGTGGATACGATCCAAGTTGCTGCAGCCTTTGGTCAGCGATTGTTTACTCCTGGTCGAGTTGCCTTAATCAGCCAATCGGGGGGTTTAGGATCATTAACAGCAGATTTTGTAGATATTTTTGGACTTACAGCCCCTCCTTTAAGCGCATCCCTGACCCGCAGGCTGCGCGCCTTGTCATTCATCCCAGATCTTGGTGTGGGCGGCAACCCCACAGACGTGCGCGGGCCGAGTGTCATCGGCGCAGCCACTTCCCAGACCCTCGCACCTTTTTTAGAAGACCCTGAAACCGATGTCGCCATTTTGCTACTGGCGAAATCTACCCTCCGCGAACAAGATGCTGAAACTGCCAAGGCGATTGTCGCCGCAGCCCAGAACAGCCCCAAACCCCTGTGTGTCGTGTGGGTGGGTCAACGTTATTCAGACATCAAGCCTCAACATCTACCAGCGAACGAGATTCTTCGTCAGGCTGGAATTCCGCTCTTCGAACAACCTGGAGACTGTATCCGAGCTCTGGCAAAAATGACGAATTACTGGCGCTTTCGGGAAAAATGGTTATCCGATGTAAAAACCAGTCCCCTGACACCCCCTAATCTAAAACTAAAAACAAGCTCTCAAACGAATTTAGTAACCAGCCTATCCCCTGCCAAAAAAGTAATCGCTTATGCGGATGCCGAAAAACTATTGAGCTGTTACCAAATCCCGTTGGTTGCGGCTCGGGTGGTGAGCTCCATCCAAGAAGCCAAAGGTGCGGCTGAAGAATTAGGTTACCCGGTAGTGCTTAAGGCCATTTCGCCTGAAGTTCCGCATAAAACCGATGCCGGTCTGGTGCGTATCAATTTGCAGACTCCAACAGACCTTGAAACGGCTGCCCAGCACATGCTCACCCAATTGGATGATAAAATCTTGGAAGGGTTGCTGGTCCAAAAAATGCTACCCTTGGGGGTAGAGGTCATCTTGGGAGTCAGTTACGATCCGCAGTTTGGCCCGGTGCTCGCTTTTGGAGCGGGTGGTATTCTGGTCGAGTTGCTCGAAGAAATCAGTTTACATCTGCCCCCGCTTACCCATTCACAAGCCAGGGCACTCATTCAGCGCACCAAGGTCTGGCCATTATTACGGGGTTTTCGTGGCAACCCCACCGCAGATATTGATAGCCTGGTCGAAATGATCGTTCATCTTTCCCAACTGGCGATCGAACAAACCGACGGTTTACAATCCCTGGACCTCAACCCGGTGATTGTGTTACCCGAAGGGCGGGGGGCTTTTGTAGTGGACTGCCGGGTAGTCAGAAAAGAGGTACCCTATGTCAAATAAACGGATGACTTCGATTTCCACCATTTCCCCTCAACAGATTTTAGTACGCGGTTACGATTTATGTGAAATGGTCGGCAAGTACACCTTTGGCGATGTATTGTACCTGCTCATGTCTGGGGAACTGCCCCAGAAGCATGAAGGCCGCATGATTGAAGCGATTTTGGTAGCCTGCTCAGAGCACAGCCTGAATGCCCCCTCCACACAAACATCCCGAATCGTTGCTGGGTGCGGCGTCGCAGTGCAAACAGCGATAGCGGCCGGAATCAACGCCATCGGAGAGTATCATGGCGGGGCTGGTGAGGCCTGTGCGAAAATTCTCCAGGAGGCTGTCAGCGAAAACATAGGCACGCCCGCTGCTGATTTGGCGACCCGGCTGGTAAATGAACTGCACCAGGCAGGCATACGCTTCCCTGGCTTTGGACATCGTTTCCACACCCCGTTCGATCCGCGCGCTGAACGATTGTTGGCACTTGCAGATCAGTGGGGTTTCCGTGGGTCTCATACTGTCCTGGCCCTGGCAATTACCAGTGAACTCAAACGAGTAACGGGGCGCGACCTGCCATTGAATGTGGATGGGGCATTGGCGGCCATACTTTCGGATATGGGTTTGGATTGGCGTTTTTCTAAGAGCGTTTACATTGTTGCGCGTACCGCTGGGTTGGCTGCCCATGTCCATGAGGAAATGACCACGGGTAAACCACTTGAATTTGCGGGTAAACATCCGTTTGAGTATACCGGTCCTGCGGAGCGTCCGCTGCCAGGGGTCTGATCAGCCGCCAGGTTGTCCCGCATTGCAGTTGAGGGCAGGTACAGCAGCCTACTCCAGAGGCTGGTCATTGCTCGTGCGCTCCGAATAAAATAGAATTGCTTAACAAAATTTTACGTCCAAGGATATAATCCGAAATACGGAAAGTGGCATTAAATCCAAAGCAAGCCAACCCTTGGTAGGTGTGTTCCGAGAAGTCATCCTTTGCTCGGCGCATCCCGCCCCAGACGCTAACCCAAACCGGTAGACCACATTATCCAATAAGGAACCTATCCATGGAAATTTCACAAACGCAAGCCAATCTTCAACGCTTAATAACCAAAGCGGTTGATAACAAAAAAATCTTTGGTGTATCCGCAAGCGCCGAAAAAGGAGGGAGCTCAATTACTTTTCTCGGTTCAGCCGGAAATTTGGATTCTGAAAGTCAGTACTTTATTGCCAGCACTACAAAACTCTTTATTACATCCATTGTGATGAAATTGAGACAGGAAGGAAAATTGAGTCTGGATGACCCTATTTCCAAGTTTATGGATCATCAGATCATGCAAAACCTTTTGGTTTTCAAAGGAATGGATTACGGAGGCGAGATAACTGTCCGGCAGCTATTGGCTCATACATCCGGGCTGCCAGACTATTTTCAACAAGCAAGCGAAGGTGGAAAAAGCCTCCAAGATGAAATTACATCGGGCAAAGATCAGCCTTGGACTTTTGAACAGATCATCCACAAAGTTAAAAAAATGAGACCCACATTTAAGCCAGGAGAACCAGGAAAAGCACTCTATTCCGACACTAATTATCAAATCCTTGGAAGGATGATAGAAACGATTACCGGTAAGAAAATTTCTGCGTTCTTGGTGGAGTATATTTTTGTCCCGTTAGGCTTGAAACGAACCTACCTTTATGAACAAAGCGAAGACACCGCGCCTGCAACCATGTATTTCAAAACGAAACCGCTGCCAAGTCCACTTGCAATGACTTCGTTTGGCCCCGATGGCGGTATCGTTTCGACTTCGGGTGAGTTAATGACCTTTATCAAAGCTTTTTTTAAGGGAGAATTGTTCCCGAGAGAATATTTCGACGAGATGATGCGCTGGAACAAAATCTTTTTTCCGCTGGAATACGGGGTTGGGGTAGCAAGATTCAAGCTCCCAAGGTTTTTTTCACCGTTCAAGGCCATGCCTGAGTTGCTGGGGCATTCTGGTTTATCAGGGGCCTTTGCCTTTTACTCCCCAGAAAAGGACGTTTATTTAACCGGAACGGTAAATCAAATCCATCCTCCCGATTTATCCTTTAGGTTGATGTTGCAGCTCCTTAATCAGTTCTGACAACGGGGGAAAAAACCCATCCACCAGCGGGGTTAAGTTCAATATTCAAAACCTATCCCCTTAGGTGGGGTTATATACAATTGAGCCTTATGACAATTAATTTTCGGCAGAGTTCGTAAGATAGCACCACAATAAACCGTGGTTGCCGGATTTCGCCCATCCCCCCAACCCCCTTCCCGGTGGGAAGGGGGAGAAAACGAGAGGTTTGGGGTTTATGCGGCACAAAAGTCCGCATAAACCCCAAAGATCCTCTTTCTCAC
>Ga0207950_100114_pt1 | contig 33321 bp, 23 predicted proteins | sample Subbio11_8B_AprC_FD_184814 | JGI IMG/M metagenome (GOLD analysis project Ga0207950, IMG submission 184814) | Serpentinite rock and fluid subsurface biosphere microbial communities from McLaughlin Reserve, California, USA - CR11_8B_AprC (SPAdes) | ecosystem: Environmental > Terrestrial > Deep... | reverse complement strand
AAGTTGATCAGTTGCAGCGCGCTGCAGATGGCGTCGCTCTGCTGCAGCGAGCGCTCGTCGCGCACGCCATAGAGGTGCAGCAGCAAGCGCCCCACCGGGTTGGCCGAGCGGCTGCAGTAGCCGAGCAGCTCGGGCAAGTCGGCGTACAGCTGGCCGCTGGCGGTGCGGCGCACGTCTTGCTCGAAGGCATCGAGCAGGTGCAGCAGCGGCTCCAAGGGCAGCTGCCAGGCGTGCACCTGCTGCGCCAGCGCGGGCATGATGTGGGGCCAGCGCAGGCCTGCAGCCGGCGTTGCATCAGATGCAGCAGGCGCAACCGCGGCCAGCAACTCGGCGCGGTAAGCCTGCAAATCGAGCAGGCGCTGCGCCGCGCTGGCGTTGCCCTCGTCGGCGATGTCGTCGGCGCAGCGCGCAAAGGCGTAGATGGCCCGCACCGGCGCACGCAAGGCAGGCGGACACAACCACGACGCCACCGGAAAGTTTTCGTAGTGCGCCACACCATGCACGGGGTTTACCATTGGATCGATTATGCCGCCCTTGGTTGCACGGCGTGTGTCGCGGGCCAAGCGTGGGCTGCCTTACAATCTCGGCTTTTCCCGCGCCCACCCAAGGACCTCCTTGCTACGGCGCGGTCAGGCGCGCGGGTGGCGAAATTGGTAGACGCACCAGGTTTAGGTCCTGACGGTGGCAACACTGTGGGGGTTCGAGTCCCCCCCCGCGCACCACGCTCTTATCGCATGGTTTCATTGCCCGGCAGCCAGTCGATGGCGGCGGCAAACCCCCGCCGGCTCACGCCTTGCGCCAGCGGGTCTGTGCCTAGGCCTTGGTCCAGCACGGTGGCGGTGGCGGCGCCGGTGTCTTGCATGATGGCTTTGAGCCCCCGCGCCAGATAGGGCGAGGTGGCGCGGGCGGTTTTGATCTCCACTGCGTGCAGTGCACCGCTGCGCTCCAGCAGCAAATCGGCCTCGGCGCCGGTGGCGGTGCGCCAGAAATGGGGCACGCTGTGGGGGTGGGCCAACGCTTCGCGGCGCAGCAGGTCTTCGAGCACAAAAGTTTCCCAACTGGCGCCGCGTATGGGGTGGCTATTGAGTGCCTCCAACGAGTCGATGTTGAGCAAGTGGTGCAGCAAACCGGTGTCGCGCAGGTACAGCTTCGGGGCCTTGACCAGCCTTTTGCCTACGTTGCGAAAATAGGGGGGGAGCCTGCGCAGCATAAAACTTTGCTCCAAGATGCCCACGTAGCGGGCGACCGTGGGCTGGGAGCAGCCCAGCGACGCCGCCCACTGGCTGAAATTCGCCATGCCGCCTTGGGCATGAGCCAGCATGGTGAGCAGCTTGCGCATCAGCACCGGGTCGGCTCCCACCCCGATCGCGGGCAAGTCGCGCTCCACGTAGGTGCGCAAATAAGCCTCCCACCAGTCCCGGAAATGCCCGCCACGCCGGTGGGCCCCCAGCGCATCGGGGAAACCGCCACACAACCACAGTTGCCGCCAGTCTGCTACCGGCTCAGGGCCGGTGCCGGCCTCGTGCGCGGTCAGCGGGTGCAATTCCAAAACGCCCACCCTGCCTGCCAGGCTTTCGGACACCTGTTTGACCAGCGCCGGCTGGGCTGAGCCCAAAATCACAAAACGGCCCATGCGCTGTCGGTCGGCATCCACGGCGCCGCGCAGGGCCTCAAAAAGCACGGGCAGGCGCTGGGCCTCGTCCAGCACCAAGCCTGGGCCTTGCTGGCGGGCATCGAGTTGGAAGCGCGGGTCTTCGGCAAACAGGGCGCGGGTGGATGGGTCTTCCAGATCCAAGTAGGTGTGGCTGGCAAATGCTTGGCGGGCCAAGGTGGTTTTACCCACTTGGCGTGCGCCCAAGATCAACACCGCAGGGAACTGACGGGCCAGGTGCAGCAGGCGCGAGGTGGCGAGGCGATCGTACATACCATGCAATTTTATAGCAGAACTTTGTATTTGCATGATACTGCGCTTGAGGTCGTGCGGTACGGGCGGGTCAACACAGTGCCCATCTGAAGTGCCCGGCCGCAGCGATGTCAGCTTAGCCGCAGCAAAACGCCTCGGCTACAATCGCCGGCTAACCCAAACGCCGCCGCAAGGAGGCGCACGGGTGCAGGGGAACCGGGCCTTGCCCCCCCCCCCGCGCACCATTGAAACAAATAACCTCATCCCGAACACCGGGGGTCTTGGCCTTGCAGGCCGACCCCTCACAGGAGTAATCAGCATGGCCGTCACCGTCGAAACACTGGATAAGCTCGAACGCAAGATCACGCTCGAGCTGTCGCTGGAGCAGATCAACCAAGAGGTGCAAAACCGCCTCAAGCGCATGCAGCGCCAAGTCAAGCTCGACGGCTTCAGGCCCGGCAAGGTGCCGCTGAGCGTGGTGCAAAAGCGCTACGGTGGTTCGGTGCACTACGAGGTGATGAACGACCAACTCGGCCAGGCTTTCCAGTCGGCAGCCCAAGAAGCGCAGTTGCGCATCGCCGGCACCCCGAGCATCAACGAAAAAGAAGGGGCGCCAGAAGGCGCGGTGGCTTTCGAGGCGGTGTTTGAGGTCTATCCAGAAGTCAAAATCGGCGACCTAGGCGCGGCCACGATCGAGAAATTCAGCGCCACGGTGGACGAGGCGGCGATCGAGCGCACGCTCGAGATCTTGCGCAAGCAGCGCCGCAGCTTTGTGGCCCGCGCCGCCGACGAGCCGGCGCAAGACGGCGACCAAGTGCGCATCGACTTCGAAGGCAAGATCGACGGCGAGCCCTTCGAGGGCGGCAAGGCCGAGGGCTTCCAGTTCGTGCTCGGCGAAGGCCAGATGCTCAAAGAGTTCGAAGAAGCGGTGCGCGGTATGCGCGTGGGCGAGTCCAAAACCTTCCCGCTCAACTTCCCGGCCGACTACCACGGCAAAGACGTGGCAGGCAAGCAGGCCGATTTTCTGGTCACGCTGCAGCAGCTCGATGCGGCGCAACTGCCTGCAGTGGACGACGAGCTGGCCAGCGCCCTCGGCGTGGCCGGGGGCAGCGTGGAAGCGCTGCGCGCCGACATCCGCAAAAACCTCGAGCGCGAAGTCAAGTTCCGCTTGCAGATGCGCAACAAGACGGCGGTGATGGACGCGCTGGTGGCGCAGTCTGAGCTCGATGTGCCCAAATCCAGCGTGGCGGCCGAGGTCGAGCGCCTGATCGAGGGCGCGCGCGCCAACCTCAAAGAGCGCGGCGTCCAAGGTGCCGATCAGGCCCCGATTCCGCCTGAGCTGTTCCAAGCCCAAGCCGAGCGCCGCGTGCGCCTGGGGCTGGTGGTGGCCGAGCTGGTCAACGCCAACCGCCTGCAAGCCACGCCGGAGCAGGTCGATGCCCATATCCAAGAGCTGGCCAGCTCCTACGAGAGTCCGGCCGACGTGGTGCGCTGGTACCAGAGCGACCGCCAGCGCTTGGCCGAAATCGAGGCGCTGGTGCTGGAGAACAACGTCACCGAGTTCGTGCTGGCGCGCGCGCAGGTGAGCGACAAAGAGATTCCTTTCGACGAACTGATGGGCAAGGGCTAACACCATGAGCGCACTTCACACACAAGCCTTGGGCATGGTGCCCATGGTGATCGAGCAGTCGGGCCGCGGCGAGCGCGCCTACGACATCTACTCGCGCCTGCTCAAGGAGCGCGTGGTGTTTCTGGTGGGTGAAGTCAACGACCACACGGCCAATCTGGTGGTGGCGCAGCTGCTGTTCCTCGAGAGCGAAAACCCGGACAAGGACATTTCGCTCTACATCAATTCACCCGGTGGCAGCGTGAGTGCAGGCATGTCGATTTTCGACACCATGAACTTCATCAAGCCCGAAGTGTCCACGCTGTGCGTGGGCATGGCCGCCAGCATGGGGGCTTTTTTGCTCGCGGCCGGGGCCAAGGGCAAGCGTTTTTCGCTGCCCAACTCGCGCGTCATGATCCACCAACCGCTGGGCGGCGCACGCGGCCAAGCGACCGACATCGAGATCCATGCGCGCGAGATCTTGCGCCTGCGCGCCGAGCTCAACCGCATCTTGGCCGAGCGCACCGGGCAGGCGCTAGAAAAAATCGAGCGCGACACCGAGCGCGACTACTTCATGTCCGCCACCGAAGCGGCCGAGTACGGTTTGATCGACAAAGTGATCGACAAACGCGGGTCTTGATAAGCCCTTCACGGCTGCCGCCTGCTTTGCAGCAGGGTGGCCGCGAAGGCGCTATGATGGTGCGCAACCCATCCTTTGATGCAACGAGAACCTAACCTAGGCGCGCCCCCATGCCCGAACGCAAAGGCCCCACCAGCCCGAAAAACCTGTTTTGCTCTTTTTGCGGCAAGAGCCAGCACGAGGTCAAGAAGCTCATTTCCGGCCCTTCGGTGTTCATCTGCGACGAGTGCATCGCGCTGTGTGCCGACATCATGCGCGACGAGCTGCCGCAGACTGCCATGGGCAAAGGCGGCTCTGGCGCCGACGCGCTGCCGACGCCGCTGCAAATCAAGCACCACCTCGATCAGTACGTGATCGGCCAAGAGGCGGCCAAAAAAACCTTGTCGGTGGCGGTGTACAACCACTACAAGCGCCTGCGCCACCGCGATCATTCGAGCAAAGACGACGTCGAGCTGGCCAAAAGCAACATCTTGCTCATCGGCCCCACCGGTTCGGGCAAAACGCTGCTGGCCGCCACCATGGCGCGCATGCTCAACGTGCCCTTCGTCATGGCCGACGCCACCACGCTCACCGAGGCCGGCTACGTGGGCGAGGACGTAGAAAACATCATCGCCAAACTGCTGCAAACCTGCAATTACGACCCAGAAAAAGCGCAGCGCGGCATCGTTTTCATCGACGAAATCGACAAGATCACGCGCAAATCCGAAAACCCCTCCATCACCCGCGATGTCTCGGGCGAAGGCGTGCAGCAGGCGCTGCTCAAGCTGGTCGAGGGCACGGTGGCCTCGGTGCCGCCGCAAGGCGGGCGCAAGCACCCGAATCAGGACATGATTCAGGTCGATACCTCCAACATTTTGTTCATCTGCGGCGGCGCCTTTTCGGGTTTGGAAAAGGTCATCGATGCGCGCACCGAAAGCGGGGGCATCGGCTTTGGCGCAACGGTCAAGAGCAAGCAGCAGCGCAGCCTGAGCGACGTCTTTGCCGAAGTCGAACCCGACGACTTGGTGCGCTTTGGCCTGATCCCCGAGCTGGTCGGGCGCCTGCCCGTGGTCACGGCGCTCGACGAGCTGGGCGAAGATGCCCTGATCGACATCCTGACCGAGCCCAAAAACGCCGTGGTCAAGCAGTTTGCGCAGCTGCTGCACATGGAGGGCGTGGAGCTCGAGGTGCGGCCGGCGGCGCTCAAGGCGATTGCGCGCCACGCCATGAAGCGCAAAACCGGTGCCCGTGGCCTGCGCTCCATACTCGAGCAGGCGCTGCTCCAGACCATGTTTGAACTCCCGAGCCTGAGCAACGTCGAAAAGGTGGTGGTCGATGAAACCACCATCGAAGACGGCAAACCGCCGCTGCTGGTCTATCGCGAGGCTGCGCGCCAGGCCTGAGCATGCGCTTGGGCCGCAGCGCGCCCGCAGAGCGCCCACTGCGCGCTCGATCAATGGCGCGCGGCGATCCGGCTTGGGTAAATTTGCTGCGCCGGGCGCCTTGTTTCGCGCCTGCGCGCCCCCACATGGCAGCCATAGATTGAGGTACAAAGATGTCTGGACACCCCCCCCTGCCCAACGAGCCCCTGACGCTGCCGCTGTTGCCCTTGCGCGACGTGGTGGTGTTTCCGCACATGGTGATCCCGCTCTTCGTCGGCCGGCCCAAGAGCATCAAGGCGCTGGAAGCGGCGATGGAGTTCGATCGGCGCATCGTGCTGGTGGCGCAAAAAACCGCCACCAAAGACGACCCGACGCCGCAAGACCTGTTCGAAGTCGGCTGCGTGGCCAGCATCTTGCAGATGCTCAAGCTGCCCGACGGCACCGTCAAGGTGCTGGTCGAGGGGGTGCAGCGCGCGGCCGTGCAGAAGTTGCACGAGAGCGAGACGCATTTCGAGGCCGAGGTGTTGCCGGTCAGCGCCGACGACGAATTCGCACAGGTCGATGCCACCGAACTCGAGGCGCTGCGCCGCGCGGTGATGCAGCAGTTTGACCAATACGTCAAGCTCAACAAGAAAATCCCGTCCGAGATTCTCACCTCGATTGCCAGCATCGACCACCCCGGCCGGCTGGCCGACACCATCGCCGCGCACCTGCCCTTGCAACTCGAGGCCAAGCAAAAGGTGCTCGACCTCAACCCCATCGTGGCGCGGCTCGACAACCTGTTTGAGCAGCTCGAGCGCGAAGTCGATATCCTCAACGTGGACAAGCGCATCCGCGGACGCGTCAAGCGCCAGATGGAGAAAAACCAGCGCGACTTCTACCTCAACGAGCAGGTCAAGGCGATCCAAAAAGAGCTCGGTGAAGGCGAGGAGGGCGCCGACATCGAAGAGATCGACCGCAAGATCAAGGCCGCCAAAATGCCGCCCGAGGCGCGAAAAAAGGCCGAGGCCGAGCTCAAAAAACTCAAGCTGATGTCGCCCATGTCGGCCGAAGCCACGGTGGTGCGCAACTACATCGACGTGCTGAGCAACCTGCCGTGGAGCAAAAAAACCAAGATCAAGCACGATCTGGGCTTTGCCGACCAGGTGCTCAACGAAGACCACTACGGCCTCGACAAGGTCAAGGACCGCATTCTCGAGTACCTCGCGGTGCAGCAGCGGGTGGACAAGGTCAAGGCACCGATCCTGTGCCTGGTCGGGCCGCCGGGGGTGGGCAAGACCTCGCTCGGGCAGTCGGTGGCGCGCGCCACCGGGCGCAAGTACGTGCGCATGGCGCTGGGCGGGATGCGCGACGAAGCCGAAATCCGCGGCCACCGGCGCACCTACATCGGCGCGCTGCCGGGCAAGGTGCTGCAAAACCTGAGCAAGGTTGGAACCCGCAACCCGCTGTTTTTGCTCGACGAAATCGACAAGCTCGGGATGGACTTCCGCGGCGACCCGTCGTCGGCGCTGCTCGAGGTGCTGGACCCGGAGCAAAACCACACCTTCAGCGACCACTACGTCGAAGTCGATTTCGACCTCTCCGACGTGATGTTCGTGGCCACCTCGAACACGCTCAACATCCCACCGGCGCTGCTGGACCGCATGGAGGTGATACGCCTGTCGGGCTACACCGAGGACGAAAAAGCCCATATCGCGCTCAAGTACCTGCTGCCCAAGCAGCTCAAGAACAATGGCATCCGCGAGGGTGAGCTCGATCTGAGCGAGGCGGCGGTGCGCGACGTGGTGCGTTACTACACCCGCGAGGCCGGCGTGCGCGCGCTTGAGCGCGAGCTGTCCAAAATCTGCCGCAAGGTGGTCAAGGGGCTGCTGCTCAAAAAATACACCGCTCCGGTGCAGGTCACCCCCGACAACCTCGCCGATTTTCTGGGGGTGCGCAAATACACCTTCGGCCGTGCCGAGCAGAACAACCAAGTCGGGCAGGTGGTCGGGCTGGCGTGGACCGAAGTCGGCGGCGACTTGCTCACCATCGAGGCCGCGCTCATGCCCGGCAAGGGCAACGTCACGCGCACCGGCCAGTTGGGTGAGGTGATGAAAGAGTCGGTCGAGGCCGCGCGCACGGTGGTGCGCAGCCGCGCGCGGGCGCTGGGCATCAAGACCGAAGCCTTCGAGAAGAACGACATCCACATCCACGTGCCCGACGGCGCCACGCCCAAAGACGGCCCCAGCGCCGGCGCGGCCATGACCACGGCCATCGTCTCGGCCCTGACCGGCATCCCGGTGCGCGCCGACGTGGCCATGACGGGTGAGATCACGCTGCGCGGCGAAGTGACCGAAATCGGCGGCCTCAAAGAAAAACTGCTGGCGGCGCTGCGCGGCGGCATCAAAACGGTGCTGATCCCGCAAGCCAACCTCAAAGATTTGGCCGACATCCCAGACAACGTCAAAGAGGGGCTGGAGATCGTACCGGTGCAGTGGATCGACCGTGTGCTGGAACTGGCGCTGGAGCGCCTGCCCTTGCCTTTGACGGCTGAGGATGAGGCGACGGCTGCGGCTGCGGCCACCACGGCGGCTGCGGTTGCCGACCCTGCGGGCGCGGTGACCCTGAAGCATTGAGGGCGGAGCCGGTTCAGGGTGGCGTGCGCGCTGCCCTTGGCCGGTGTGGCGCCGCTGCCGGCCAGCGCTGCGGCCATTTTTGTGGCTGGCGTGTGTGTCGAGGGGCTGAATTTCGGTATAGAATAGCGGCTCTGTAGTCGGGCGGTGCCAGCGGTGCCGCAACAGGCTGCAAGATGCGGGAATAGCTCAGTTGGTAGAGCGCAACCTTGCCAAGGTTGAGGTCGCGAGTTCGAATCTCGTTTCCCGCTCCAATGGTTTTCGGTGGCAAACCTGCAGTTTGGTCTCGGGTTTGCCGGTGCGGTGCGGCGCTCAGCGCTTTGCCGGGTTTGCAAAAACAAAGGCGCGGTAGCAAAGCGGTTATGCACCGGATTGCAAATCCGTGTAGGTCGGTTCGACTCCGGCCCGCGCCTCCAGCCTTACCAAGCGCTGGCCCTTGGGTGTCAAAGCCCACAGCGGTTCAGTCGATGCGGGAATAGCTCAGTTGGTAGAGCGCAACCTTGCCAAGGTTGAGGTCGCGAGTTCGAATCTCGTTTCCCGCTCCATTTTTACCCCCCCCAATGAGCTTCCTCAAGGCGGTTTAACGCACCGCCACTTTGGATTGGTTGGCGTTGGCTTGCGCGCTGCGGACTGCCGTGGCTGTCGCTGGGCGCTGCGCAGCTTGCTGCGCCGATCTGGGGGCGGCGGCGCGGTTAGATGGACTGCTGCTGCGGGCCGGGGCACTGGCGGCGCGGCTGGCCGCAGGGGCGCGCTGCTGGACGAGCAGCACCTGACCGGTGCGCAAGGTGGCGTTGGGGCGCAGGTTGTTCCAGCTGCGCAGGTTGGCTACGCTCACGTTGTGGCGGCGCGCCAGCGCCGAGAGGGTGTCGCCGGCGCGCACGGTGACGCGGCTTTGGCGCGTCTGGGGTGCCGCGCCGGATGCAGAGCCGGTTTCGCGCCCGAGCAGAATCTGGCCACCGTCGGCGATGTGCTCGGGCACGTCGGCGTTGTGGCTGCCTTGGCGCGGCACCAGCAGGGTGGTGCCGGCGCGCAACTGGCTGGCGCGGCGCGGGATGTCGTTGACCTCGCGCAGGCGCGCCTCGCTCAAATCGTGGCGCTGTGCGGCTTGGGCCACGCTCATGCCTTCGGGCACGCGCCAGGCAGTCCAGGTGGCCCACGGGCCTTGGTGCGCGCGCAGGCGCTGTTGAAACAGCAGCGCGTTGTCCCACGGCAGCAAGATGGTGGGGGTGCCCGCTGCCATGATCAGCGGTTTGTCGTGCGCCGGGTTGAGCTGGCGAAAGTTTTCGATGCTCACTTCGGCCAGCTCGGCCACCAGCGCCACGTCGATGTCGCGCTCGAGCGCGACGCTGTCGAAGAAGGGGTGGTTGCCTATGGTGGGCAGCGCGATGCCCAAGCGCTGCGGATCGCGGATCAGGTTTTCGATGGCTTGCAACTTTGGCACGTAGTTGCGCGTTTCGTTGGGCATGCGCAGGTCGAGGTAGCCGGTGCCCAAGCCAGCGGCGCGGTTGGCGCGGATGGCGCGCTGCACGTTGCCGTTGCCCCAGTTGTAGGCCGCCAGCGCCAGCTGCCAATCGCCGAACATGCGGTGCAAGCGCTCGAGGTAGTCGAGCGCGGCGTTGGTGGAGGCGAGCACGTCGCGCCGGTCGTCGCGAAAGGCGTTTTGCATCAGGTCGAAGGAGCGCCCGGTGGCGGGCATGAACTGCCACAGCCCTGCGGCCTTGACCGGCGAGACCGCCTGCGGGTTGAAGGCGCTCTCGATGAAGGGCACCAGTGCAACCTCCATCGGCAGACCACGGCGCTCGACTTCTTCGACGATGTGAAACAGGTATTTGCTGCTGCGCAAAACCATGCGCTCGAGGTTTTGCGGCCGGCTCGCGTGCCACTGCTCGTGCTGGCGCACGAGGTCGGTTTCGAGGTCGGGCATGGCAAAGCTGCGCCGCATGCGCTCCCACAGGTCGCGCGGGGCTTCCAGCGAGGCCACCACCACGGTGGTGCTGGAGGCGTTGCTGCTGCCCAGTGCCAGCAAAGGGCCGCTGGGAATGATCGGGCGCAAACCGAGGCTGCCGCCCGATTGGGCTAGGCCGGGCTGGGAAGGGTGCTCAGATGCGCCTTGCAGCAGAGCGGCGGAGCTGAGCGGGGCGGTGCCGAATGGGGCGGCGTGGGCGGGTTGGATGGTGCTCTGGCCGCCGCCAGTGCCGCCGGGGGTGGCGCAGGCACCGAGCACCAGGGCGGCTGCCAGTGGCAGCACGAGGCGCAGGGTACGGCGGGCTATGTTTTGGGCAATGGTTGTCATCAGCTGGGTATCTGTCGCAAATTGTGGCGATTATCGGGCTTGTTGCAAAGCGTTGGCAAGCGCGCCACGGCACGCTCTGGTGCGCAGGCGCCTGGGCCGGGGGGCACTGGGCTCAAACAAACACGTCTTTGCAACGCCGCAGGGCGGCAAAGGCGCGCACATCGGCAGTCCAACGAGCGGCCGATTCAAGCACTGGTTTTGCAGCCATGGCGGTTTGCAGGGCTTCGGGTGTGGCAGGGGCCGCATCCGCATCCGCATCCGCATCAAAGCCAGCCAGCGCAAACTCCGGGGCCAGCCGTTGGAGGGCATGGCGCAGCGCGGGTTCCCGGCTGCGCAGAAAGGGGTTGAGCGCGCGCTCCAGCCCGATGCGGCTCGGCAGGGTGGGGCGGCCGGCTTGGCGCTGGCGCTCGCACCAGCGCTGGTGGTCGGCCAAGCCCGGGTGCTCGGGTTCGAGCGCACGCGCAAAGCGCAGGTTGGCGAGGGTGTATTCGTGGGTGCAGCAGACCAAGGTGCTGTCGGGCAAGGCGGCCAGCCGATCCAAGCTGGCCAGCATCTGCGCCGGACTGCCCTCAAACAGGCGGCCGCAGCCGATGGAAAACAGGGTGTCGCCGCAAAACAGCAGGCCCTCGGAGCCGAGCGGCTGGCCGCGCGCCGGGGCCTGATCGGGCGTGCTGGCAGCAGCGGGAACACTGACAAGATCGGGAGCGCTTGCGGGTGCGGGAGCGCTTGCTAGTTTGCTTGCGCTGGCAATGCCGGGTGCGCTATCCACCGGGCCGGCAATGCTGGCTGGCGCAAAGCCCGCGCAGTACCAAGCGATGTGTCCGGCGGTGTGGCCCGGCACCTCGATCACCTCAAAGGAGCGGCCGAGCAGCGCCACACGCTCACCGCCGTGCACGCGCTGCACGCCATCGGGCAAAGGCTCGCCAGCGGGCCCCCAAGCCGGTGCTGCCGTGGCCGCGCGCAAGGCCGCCACGCCGCCGGTGTGGTCGCCGTGGTGGTGCGTGAGCAAAATGCCCGCCAGTTGCAGGCGCTGCGCCGCCAGCCAAGCCAGCACCGGTTCAGCCTGTCCGGGATCGACCACCCAAGCTTGGGCGCCGTCGTGCAGGGCCCAGATGTAGTTGTCGGTCAGGGCCGGGATGGGGTGCAACAGGGTCATGGGAGCTATTGTCGGTCAGGCGCGGCGTTGCGCCGCTGGGTACCCCGGCGCGCTGGTGGACAATCGTGGCTCAAGCTCAACCCCCCTCCCCAATGCAAAGGTGCGCGCGTGCTGGACCGTTTTTTGGATGCGCTGTGGCTGGAAGATGGGCTGGCGCCGCTCACGCTGGCCGCCTACCGCAGCGATTTGCAGCAGTTGGCCGACTGGCTGGCGCAGCGCCGCGCGCAGCCGCCTGCTTTAGCTGCATCGGCTGCATCGGCCGCCCCCGCAGAGCCCGGCAGCGCTGCCGGCGCGCAACCAGCCACCGTTGCAGCCCCCGCCGCCACGCTCGAGCAAGCGCAAGAGGCCGATCTGCTGGCTTATCTGGCCGCTTGCCACGGCAGCAGCCGCGCCAGCACCGCCAACCGGCGCCTGAGCGTGATCAAGCGCTACTACCGCTGGGCGCTGCGCGAAGGGCTGCTGGCGGCAGACCCGACGCTCAAGCTGCTCAGCGCCCAGCGCGCGTTGCGCGTGCCCAAAACGCTGAGCGAAGCGCAGGTGGAGCGGCTGCTGCAAGCGCCGGATACGGCAGAGCCGTTGGGCTTGCGCGACCGCGCCATGCTCGAACTGATGTACGCCAGCGGCTTGCGCGTGAGCGAACTGGTGGGCTTGCAACTGCACCAACTCAGCCTGGCCGATCAGGTGCTGCGGGTGTTGGGCAAAGGCGCCAAGGAGCGCCTGCTGCCCTTTGGCGACGAGGCGCTGCACTGGTTGCGCCGCTACCTGAGCGAGGCCCGGCCCGCCATCTTGGCCGGGCAGGTCAGCCACGATCTATTCGTTACCGCGCGTGGCGCGGCCATGACGCGCGTCATGTTCTGGCTGCTGGTGAAAAAATACGCCCGCGCCGCCGGCATCGACACGCCCTTGTCGCCGCACACGCTGCGCCACGCCTTTGCCACCCATCTGCTCAACCACGGCGCCGATTTGCGCGCCGTGCAACTGCTGCTCGGCCACGCCGACATTTCCACCACCACCATCTACACCCACGTGGCGCGCGCGCGCCTCAAACAACTGCACGCGCTGCATCACCCGCGGGGCTGACTTTACAATGGCGCATCATGAGCATCTACCAACTCGACCAATGGCGCCCCGAGGTGCACCCGAGCGCCTTCGTGGCCGACAGCGCGCAAGTGATCGGGCAAGTCAGCCTAGGGGCCGAGGCCAGCGTCTGGTTTGGCTGCGTGATTCGGGGCGACACCGAGCACATCGCCATCGGCGCGGGCAGCAACATCCAAGACGCCAGCGTGCTGCACGCCGATTACGGCTTCCCGTTGCAGATAGGCGCGCGCGTGACGGTGGGGCATCAGGTGATGCTGCACGGCTGCTGCATCGGCGACGAATCGCTGATCGGTATCGGGGCCGTGGTGCTCAACGGCGCGCGCATCGGCAAACACTGCTTGGTGGGCGCCGGCGCGCTGGTGACCGAGGGCAAGGAGTTCCCCGATGGCTCGCTGATCTTGGGCAGCCCGGCCAAGGTGGTGCGCACGCTCACGCCCGAGCAGATCGAGGGCCTGCGCGCCAGCGCCCAGCACTACATCGAGAACGCGCGCCGCTACCGCAGCAGCTTGCAGCGGCTGGGGTGAGCGGCGGTGTCTGAAATCCAGCGCTTCATGTTTGAGGGCCTGCCAGTGCGTGGGCTCTGGGTGCGCCTCGATAGCGCGTGGCAAGAGCTGCTGCAGCGCCAAGCGCAAAGCGCCGCCTACCCGCAGCCTGTGCGCGAGCTGCTGGGCCAGATGTGCGCCGCCGCGCTGCTGCTGCAAGCCAGCATCAAGTTCAGCGGTGCGCTGCAGCTGCAGCTGGTGGGTGAAGGCCCAGTGCGGCTGGCGGTGGCCGAAACCCGGCCCGACGGCAGCTTTCGCGCCACGGCCCAGCTCGCGGGCAGCCTGCCCGAGGCGGCAGCGCAGCCGTTGCGCGCCGATGGCTCGCCGGCTTGGTCGCTGGCTGATTGGGTCAACCGCCACGGCGGTGGCCGCTGCGCCCTGACGCTCGAGCCGCAAGAGCGCAGCAGCGGCCAGCAAAGCTACCAAGGCGTGGTGCCTCTGAGCCCGGGGGGCGGCGCGGCGCCGTTCGAGCACCTGAGCCAAGCGCTCGAGCACTACATGCAGCAAAGCGAGCAGATCGACACCCGGCTGGTGTTGGCGGCCAACGACCAAGTCGCGGCCGGCTTGCTGATCCAGCGCGTGCCCGCCAGCAGCGAGGCCGCCCTGAGCGGTGCCGCTGCCGCGCAAGCGCGCCGCGAGGCGCTCGAGCGCAGCGACGATTACCCGCGCATCGCCTTGTTGGCCGCCAGCCTGCAGCGCGACGAACTGCTCACGCTCGACGCCGACACCGTGCTGCGGCGCCTGTTTTGGCAAGAGCCCTTGCAGCGCCTGCAGCCCGACGCCGCCCAGAGCGTGCCGCGCTTTGCCTGCCGCTGCAGCCGCGCCAAGGTGGCGGCCATGTTGCATGGGCTAGGGGTGGCCGAAGTGGAGTCGATTCTGGCCGAGCGCGCCCAGATCGAGGTCGGCTGCGAGTTTTGCGGCGCGCAGTACCGCTTCGATGCCGTGGATGCGGCGCAGCTGTTTGCCCCCACGCCGCCGGTGGCCGCGCCTACGGGTGTGCACTAAGAGGCTGATGCGCCCAAATACACCTCGGGTCGAATCGAAGGGATGTAGCAGGCGGCGCGCGCAAACGGCGCGGCTTGCGACCCAGCCAGCACAGCCCGCACAACAATGACCCGCACCATGCAACGCCGTTCCCTCATCGCTTGGGGCGCCAGCGCGGCGCTGCTGGCCGCCAGTGGCCCGTCTTGGGCGCGCAATTTCCCGACGCGACCGCTGCGCTTGGTGGTGCCGTTCCCGCCCGGCGGCATGACCGACATCCTCGCACGCTTGCTGGCCGCGCCGCTGGCGCAGGAGCTGGGCCAGCCGGTGGTGCCAGACCACCGCCCCGGCGCCGCCGGCACCATCGGCACCAGCGAAGTGGCCCGTGCCAGCCCCGACGGTTACACCTTAGGCCTAGTGACCGCCGGTTTGTTGTCGGCCACGCCAGCCATCAACCCGCGCACGCCCTACCATCCGCTCACCGATTTCACGCCCATTACCAACGTGGTTGCCACCTCGCACGTGGTCGCGGTGCACCCGTCTTTTCCGGGGCATGACTTTGCGTCTTTTTTGAGCGAGATTCGGCGCGCTCCTGGGCGTTTTTCCTATGCCACGGCAGGCACCGGCACGATCCTGCACCTGCAGTTCGAACTGTTCGAGTCTTTGACCCGCACCTTTGTGGTGCACATCCCGTACCGCGGTTCTGCCCCGGCGCTGGCCGATGCGGTCGCCGGGCACGTGCCGATCGTCATCGACGTGTACTCTACGGCGTTGCCGCACATCCAAGCCGGGCGGCTGATTCCCATCGTGGTCGCTGCGCCGCAGCGCATGCCGCAGTTGCCCCATGTGCCGACCTTTGCCGAAGTCGGCTTCGATCCGGTCAACCGCACCGGGTTTTTTGGTTTGCACGGCCCGCGCGGTTTGGATCGGGCGGTGGTGGAGCGCATCCACGCGGCCATGACGCGCATTTTGGCCGAACCGGCGCTTCGCCGACGCCTAGAAGAGCTCGGGGCGACCGTGGTGGCCAACACGCCCGAGCAGTTTGCCGAGCAGATCCGGCTCGAGTTTGAGCTCTATCGCAACCTGGTGCAGCGCGCCGGTTTGCGGCCGGACTGAGCGGGACTCCGATTGCGCGTCGGCGCCGCTGCACCGGCTGGACCCCATAGCGCCGCTGCGGCACAGGCAAGCGCCATCGTTCACCGAGCCCGAGCCCGAGCCCGCGCAGTGAGGCTAGGGTAAGTCCGGGGCTGGCGGGGCCTGTTGCAAGTGGCGCGCATGGGGCCGCTGTGCCTACAATCGTGCATCCAAAACCCATCCAGGAGACCTGCACCATGCAACGCCGTTCCATCATCGGTTTGGGTGCCAGCGCAGCGCTGCTGGCCGCCAGTGGCCCGTCTTGGGCGCGCACGTACCCGACGCGCCCGGTGCGCCTGATCGTGCCCTTCGCGCCCGGTGGGCCCACCGACATCGTGGCGCGCATGGTCTCCGAGCCGCTGAGCACGCTGCTGGGTCAGCCGCTGGTGGTGGAAAACCGCGCCGGCGCGGGCGGCTCGATCGGGGCGGCCGAGATCGCGCGCGCCGCCCCCGACGGCTACACGCTGGGCGTGGCCACGGTGTCCACGGTGGCCGCCAACCCGGCTTTCAACCCGCGCACACCCTACAACCCGCTGACCGACTTCACCCCCATCACCAACATCGCTGCGGCGCCCAGCGTGTTCGCGGTGCATCCCTCGTTTCCGGGGCGCGATTTCGAATCTTTCATGCGCGAGGTTCGGCGCACCCCGGGCCGCTTGTCTTACGCCACCTCGGGCACGGGCAGCATCAACCACATTCTGGTCGAGCTGTTCGAGTTTGAAACCCGCACTTTCTTGGTGCACATCCCCTACCGCGGCACCGGCCCGGCGCTGGTGGATGTGGTGGCCGGCCATGTGCCGATGATTTTTAGCGACCTGCCTTCGGCGCTGCCGCACATACAGGGTGGCCGGCTGGTGCCGATCGTGGTCGGGGCACCGCAGCGCGTGGCGCAACTGCCCAACGTGCCGACCTTTGCCGAAGTCGGCTTGCCGCGCGTCAACCGCATGGCCTTCTTTGGTCTGCACGGTCCGCGTGGTCTGCCGCGCGAGGTGGTCGAGCGCGTGCACACCAGCACGATGCGTGCGCTGACCGACCCGGCGCTGCGCCGGCGCCTTGAGGACACCGCCCTAGTGATCGTGGGCAACACGCCCGAGCAGTTTGCCGAGCAAACCCGGCTCGAGTTCGAGCTCTACCAAGGCGTGGTGCAGCGCGCCGGCTTGCGGCCGGATTGATGCGTTAGCTGTCAGGCCGGTTTGCGGCTGGACTGGGGCAGCCCGGGTGAGCCGATTCTGGGCCTTAGTTGCTGCGGTTGAGCGGGGCTGCGGGTAGCGGACTTGGAGCTGCGGGGCTGGGAGAGCCCGCCGCCGCCGTTCCCGCTGCCCCAGCCGCCGACTCGGGGCGCCGGATCTGCACAAAAATCTCGTTGGGGCGCACCATGCCGAGCTCGTGCCGCGCCACTTCCTCGACCATCTCCAGCCCATCCTGCAGATCGCGCACCTCGCTGGCGAGTTCGGCGTTGCGCTGGCGCGACTGCTCGTTAGCCGCTTCTTGCACCTGCAGGCGCTCGCGCAACTCGCGCACTTGCGGCACACCGCCGCGCCCCAACCAAAGCTGCGCCTGCACCCCCAGCAGCAAAACCGCCAACAGCAGGGCCACGGCGCGGGCGTCGAAGGTCAGGCGAGGCATGGTGGCGGTGTTTCAGTGGCTGGGGTCTGAACCGCTCAGGTGTGCCGGCTGCGCGTGTGTGGCTCGGCCGGCACAGTGGCCCTTGAGGCTCAACGCAAATTGTAAAACGCCGCCCGGCCGGGGTAGCGCGCCACGTCGCCCAGGTCTTCTTCGATGCGCAGCAGCTGGTTGTACTTGGCCATGCGGTCGGAGCGGCTGAGCGAGCCGGTCTTGATCTGGCCGGCGTTGAGGCCGACGGCGATGTCGGCGATGGTCGAGTCTTCGGTCTCGCCCGAGCGGTGGCTGATGACGGCGGTGTAGCCGGCGCGCTTGGCCATCTCGATGGCTTCGAAGGTCTCGGTCAGGGTGCCGATCTGGTTGATTTTGATCAGGATTGAGTTGGCCACGCCTTTGTCGATGCCTTGTTTCAGGATCTGGGTGTTGGTCACGAACAGGTCATCCCCCACCAGCTGCACGGTTTTGCCCAGGCGCTCGGTGAGGTGCTTCCAGCCGTCCCAGTCGCCTTCGGCCATGCCGTCTTCGATGCTGATGATGGGGTATTTGTCGCACCAAGTGGCCAGGATGTGCGTCCATTCTTCGGCGCTCAGCACCAGCCCTTCGCCTTCGAGGTGGTATTTGCCGTCGCGGTAGAACTCGCTGGCGGCGCAGTCGAGCGCCAGCGCGATTTGGTCACCGGCGCTGTAGCCGGCGTCGGAGATGGCTTGCAGGATCATCTGCAGCGCCGCTTCGTGGCTGGGCACGTTGGGGGCAAAGCCGCCTTCGTCGCCCACGGCCACGCTCATGCCCTTGTCGTGCAAGATTTTTTTAAGGGCGTGAAAGACTTCGGCGCCCCAGCGCAGGGCTTCGCGAAAGCTCGGTGCGCCCAAGGGCACGATCATCAGCTCTTGCAGGTCGAGGTTGTTGTTGGCGTGCGCGCCGCCGTTGACCACGTTCATCATCGGCACCGGCATCTGCATGCGGCTGCTGCCGCCGAAGTAGCGGTACAGCGGCAGGCCGGCTTCTTCGGCTGCGGCGCGCGCCACCGCCATGCTCACCGCCAGCGTGGCGTTGGCGCCCAGCCGGCTCTTGTTGGGAGTGCCGTCGAGGTCGATCAGGGCCTGATCGAGAAAGGCTTGCTCGCTGGCGTCGAGCCCGAGCACGGCCTCGCTGATTTCGGTGTTGATGTGGCCGACGGCTTTGAGCACGCCCTTGCCGAGGTAGCGCTTGGGGTCGCCGTCGCGCAGTTCGATGGCTTCGCGGCTGCCGGTGGAGGCGCCCGAGGGCACGGCGGCGCGGCCCATGACGCCGCTCTCGAGCAGCACGTCGCACTCGACGGTGGGGTTGCCGCGGCTGTCGAGGATTTCACGGCCGACGATGTCAACGATTGCACTCATGGGGGTGTACCTTTGGGGCTAGAAAAATGGGATTGAAAAATCAAGGGGGTGCGCGCCTAGGGGCTCAAGCGCTGTCGGCCACGCCTTCGACGGCGATCATGCGAATCGAGCCTGCACCCGCGCGCGCTTGGCGCGCTTGAGTGTAGGTGGCGCTGTCGTAGTAGGCGCGCGCGGCGGCGAGGCTGGCAAAGCGCAGCACCACGATGCGCTGCGGCTGCCAGTCGCCCTCGAGCGGCTCGACGCGGCCGCCGCGCACCAGCACTTCGGCGCCGTGCTCTTGGATGGCGCGGCTGCTCCATTCGCGATAGACCTTCATCTGCGCTTCGTTGCTGATGGTGACGTCGGCGATCAGGTAGGCGTGTGGCATGGGTGGGTGGCAGAATATCAGGAGTTGAAGTCGGCTTCGAGAAAGCCGTGGCGCTTGGTCACGCGGTCGAGTTCGAGCAGGCTCTCGAGCAACGCCGGCATGTGTTTGAGCGGCACCGCGTTGGGGCCGTCGGACAGGGCTTGGTCCGGGTTCGGGTGGGTTTCCATGAACAGGCCGGCCACGCCCACGGCAATGGCGGCGCGCGCCAGCACCGGCACCATCTCGCGCTGGCCACCGCTGGACTGGCCCAAGCCGCCGGGCAGCTGCACGCTGTGGGTGGCGTCGAACACCACCGGGGCCCCGGTCTGGCGCATGATGGCCAGTGCGCGCATGTCGCTCACCAGGTTGTTGTAGCCAAAGCTCACGCCGCGCTCGCAGGCCAAAAAGTTGTCGGTGGGCAGACCGACCTCGCGCGCCGCAGCGCGCGCTTTGTCGATCACGTTGAGCATGTCGTGCGGGGCCAAGAACTGCCCCTTTTTGATGTTCACCGGCTTGCCCGACTGCGCCACGGCGCGGATGAAGTCGGTCTGGCGGCACAGGAAGGCCGGGGTTTGCAGCACATCGACCACCTCCGCGACCTCGGCGATTTCGGACTCGGTGTGCACGTCGGTGAGCACCGGCAGTCCGAGCTCGCGCCGCACCTGGGCCAAAATCTCGAGCCCGCGCTCGCGCCCGGGGCCGCGAAAGCTGCTGCCGCTGGAGCGGTTGGCCTTGTCGTAGCTGCTCTTGAAGATGAAGGGGATGCCGAGCGCGGTGGTGATTTCCTTCAGACGCCCGGCGACTTCGAGTTGCAGCGCTTCGCTCTCGACCACGCAGGGCCCGGCGATGAGGAAAAAGGGCCGGTGCAGACCGACTTCGAAGCCACAGAGTTGCATGGTGGGTCAGCCTTTGCGGGCCTGTTGTTGCTGCAGCGCCGCGCGGATGAAGGCGCTGAACAGCGGGTGCCCGCCCCAGGGGGTGGATTTGAACTCGGGGTGAAACTGCACGCCCATGAACCAAGGGTGGACGGCGGCGGGCAGCTCGACGATTTCGGTCAGCTGCTCGCGCTGCGTGAGCGCCGAAATCAGCAGCCCGGCCTGGCGCAAGCGCTCGAGGTAATGCGTGTTGGCCTCGTAGCGGTGGCGGTGGCGCTCGCTCACCACCGGGCCGTAGATGGCATGCGCCAGCGTGCCGGGTTGCACGTCGGCGCTTTGCGTGCCTAGGCGCATGGTGCCGCCCAAGTCGCTGCTGCCGTCGCGCTGCTGGATCGAGCCGTCGGCGTCTTGCCACTCGTCGATCAGGGCGATCACCGGGTGCGGCGTGGCGGGGTCGAACTCGGTCGAGTTGGCGCCGGCGAGCCCGGCCACATGGCGCGCGAACTCGATCGTCGCCACCTGCATGCCGAGGCAGATGCCCAGATAAGGCACGCGCTGCTCGCGGGCGTAGCGGGCGGCGGCGATTTTCCCTTCGGTGCCGCGCTTGCCAAAGCCGCCCGGAACCAAAATGGCGTCAAATGGCGCCAGCACCTGCGCCACGTCTTGCTGTTCGAGCGCTTCGGAGTCGATGTAGCCGATCTCCACGCGCACCTGGTTTTTCAGGCCGGCGTGGCGCAGCGCCTCGTTGAGCGATTTGTAGCTGTCGGACAGATCGACGTATTTGCCCACCATGGCGATGCGCACCGCGCCCTGCGGGTGTTGCAGCGCGTGCACCAGCTCGTCCCAGCGCTGCAGCCGCGCCGGTGGGGTGTTGAGGCGCAGCTTGTCGCAGATCAGGCCGTCGAGCCCCTGCTCGTGCAGCAGCCGCGGCACCTGGTAGATGCTGGGCAGATCGGGCAGCGAGATCACGCCCCACAGCGGCACGTTGGTGAACAGGCTGATTTTTTCGCGCTCGTCGTCGGGGATGGTGCGGTCGGCGCGGCACAGCAGGGCGTCGGGCTGGATGCCGATCTCGCGCATTTTTTGCACCGTGTGCTGGGTCGGCTTGGTTTTGAGCTCGCCGGCGGCTGCGATCCAGGGCACGTAGCTCAGGTGCACGAAGGCGCACATATTGGGCCCCAGGCGCAGGCTCATCTGGCGCACCGCCTCGAGGAAGGGCAGCGATTCGATGTCGCCCACGGTGCCGCCGATTTCGACGATCGCCACGTCCACCGCCTGCGCCGTGCCTAGGCCAGCGCCGCGTTTGACGAACTCTTGGATTTCGTTGGTCACGTGCGGAATCACCTGCACGGTTTTGCCCAGGTAGTCGCCGCGGCGCTCTTTTTCGAGCACGCTTTTGTAGATCTGGCCGGTGGTGAAGTTGTTGGCGCGCCGCATGCGCGTCTCGATGAAGCGCTCGTAGTGGCCGAGGTCGAGGTCGGTTTCGGCCCCGTCCTCGGTGACGAAGACCTCGCCGTGCTGAAACGGGCTCATGGTGCCCGGATCGACGTTGAGGTAGGGGTCGAGCTTGATCAGGGTGACGTTGAGGCCGCGCGATTCGAGCAGCGCCGCCAGCGAAGCGGACGCGATGCCCTTGCCGAGTGAGGACACCACGCCGCCGGTCACGAATACGAATTTGGTCATGTCGCGGGCGAGCCGGTCAGGGCTCGCGGCTGAGGAAAGAGCGATTATAAAAGGCTGCCCGGGTGCTGACGGCTTAATGCCGTGCTCACGGCGCCTGCTCCAGCGCCTCGATCTGCTGCGCCACCTCGAGCCACTGCTCTTCGGCGGCTTCGATGGCTTGCTCCACGGCCCCTAGGCGCTGGCTGGCGGCGGCGAGCGCGGGGGCGGGCTGGTCGGGGCGCTGCAGCTGCGCGTGCAGGGCCTGCTGTTCGGCTTGTAGCTGGGCCAGTTGCTGCTCCAGCGCCTCGCGCTGTTTTTTGTGCGGCTGCAGGCGCGCGGACCGCTGCTGGCGGCGCTGCGCTTCGAGGCGGCGCTGCTCGGCGTCGGAGCGCTCGGAGCGCGCTGCTTTTTGCGCCGGCGCTGGTTTGGCCAAGGCTTCGCGGCGCAGCTTGGCCTGCTCGAGCAGGTAGCGCTGGTAGTCGTCGAGGTCGCCGGCGAAGTCTTCGATGCCGCCGTGGCTGACGAGCCAGAACTCGTCGCAGACGGCGCGCAGCAGGGCGCGGTCGTGGCTGACCAGCAGCACCGTGCCCTCAAAGCCGTTGAGCGCCAGCGCCAGCGCCTCGCGCGTGGCCAGGTCGAGGTGGTTGGTGGGCTCGTCGAGCAGCAGCAGGTTGGGCCGCTGCCAGACGATCAGGCACAGCACCAAGCGCGCTTTTTCGCCGCCGCTCAGGCTGCCCACGCGCTGCTGCACCAGCTCGGCGCCAAACTGGAAGCGCCCCAGAAAATTGCGCAAATCCTGCTCGCGCGTGGCCTGGCCGGCCAGCGCGCCGGCGGCTTCGGTGTCGCGCGCCAGCCGCACCATGTGCATCAAGGGGGTGTCGTCGGCGCGCAGCAAGTCCATCTCTTGTTGCGCGAAGTAGCCGATGCGCAGCCCCTTGCCGTCGCTGCGCTGGCCGTCGAGCAGGTCGAGCGTGCGCGCCACGGTCTTGATGAAGGTCGATTTGCCTTGCCCGTTGGCCCCTAGGATGCCGATGCGCTGCCCGGCCATGACCGAGCGCGTGACGCCGCGCACGATCGTGCTCGCGCTGCCGTCGGGGCTGCAGTAGCCAAAGCTGGCTGCGCGCAGGCTGAGCATGGGGTTGGGCAGGGTGCCGGCGTCGTCGAACTCGAAGTCGAACTCGGCTTCGGCCAGCACCGGGGCCAGTTTTTCCATGCGCTGCAGGGCCTTGACGCGGCTTTGCGCCTGCCGCGCCTTGCTCGCTTTGGCCTTGAAGCGGTCGATGAAGCGCTGCAGGTGCGCGATGCGCTCTTGTTGGCGCTCGAAGCTGCTTTGTTGCAGCGTGAGCTGCTCGGCGCGCATGAGCTCGAAGCGGCTGTAGTTGGCGCCGTAGCGCTTGAGCTGGCCCGCCTCGAGGTGCAGCGTGACGCCGGTGACGGCGTCGAGGAACTCGCGGTCGTGGCTGATGACCAGCAGCGTGCCGGCGTAGCGCTTGAGCCAGCTCTCGAGCCAGACCAGGGCGTCGAGGTCCAGGTGGTTGGTGGGTTCGTCGAGCAGCAGCAGGTCGCTGGGGCAGATGAGCGCCCGCGCCAGTTGCAGCCGCATGCGCCAGCCGCCCGAAAAGCTGTTCACTGGGCGCTCGAGTTGCGGCACCTCAAAGCCCAAGCCCAGCAGCAGGGCTTGGGCACGGGCGTGCGCGTCGTGGCTGCCGGCATCGAGGCAGGTGCTGTGCGCTTCGGCCAGCGCCAGGCCGTCGCCGCTGACCTCGGCGGCGGCGAGCGCGGCGCGGGCGGCGGCGAGCCGGGTGTCGCCGTCGATGACGAAGGCGGTCGCGTCCTGCTCGGTTTCGGGCATGTCTTGGGCCACGGCGGCGCTGCGCCAGTGGCGTGGCAGTTGCAGCTCGCCGCTGTCTTCGTGCAGATGGCCCTGCAGCAGCGCAAACAGGCTCGATTTGCCGGCGCCGTTGCGCCCCACGAGGCCGATTTTTTCGCCCGGGTTGAGCACCGCGCTGGCGCCGTCGAGCACCACCTTGGGGCCGCGGCGCAGCGTGATTTGGCGCAGGGTGATCATGGTTGGGGCCCGCCGCACACGGGCGAGGTTGTGGCCGGGGTTGCGGCCTGCCAGCAGTCCAGTGCCGAGCGCGTGAGCAGCAGCAGCGCGTCGGGCCCGGCGCTGGTTTGCAGCCAATGCGCGGGCAGGCCGGGGAAGGCGCGTTCGAAGTGCGCGCGTTCGTGGCCGATCTCGAGCACCAGCACGCCTTCGGGGTTGAGGTGCGCGGCGGCTTGCGCCAGCAGGCTGCGGATGAAGTCCATGCCGTCGCGGCCGCCTTGCAGGCCGCCGTCGAGCGCCAGCGCCGGCTCGGCGCAGAACTCGGGCGGCAGCGCGTCCATGCTGGCGCGGCTGACGTAGGGCGGGTTGCACAGCACCAGGTCGTAGCGCTCGGGCAGGGCAGCCCAGCCGTCGGACTCGATCAGGCGTACGCGGTCCTGCAGGCCGTGCTGCTCGAGGTTGATGCGCGCCACCGCCAGCGCGTCGGGGCAGATGTCGGCGGCGTCGATTTGCACCTCGGGCCAGGCCAGCGCCGCCAGCACCGCCAGGCTGGCGTTGCCGCAGCACAGGTCGAGCACGCGCTGGGTGTGCGCGCCCAGCCAGTCGTCGAGGCAGTCGGCCCCGGCGGCGGCGGCAAGCGGCTCGGCGATCAGGCTGCGCGGCACGATGCTGCGCTCATCGACATAAAAGGGCACGCCTTGCAGCCAAGCCTGGCGCGTGAGGTAAGCGGCGGGGCGGCGCGAGGCAATGCGCTCGTCGATCAGGTCCAGCACCGCTTGCGCCTGCTCTGGTTCGACCGGCCGCGCATCGAGTGCGCTGTCGGGCGGCAGGCCTAGGCGCCACAGCAGCAGCCAGGCGGCTTCGTCGTGGGCGTCGAGGGTGCCTTGGCCGTAGGCCAGCGGGGCGGCCTGCAGGCGCGCGCAGGCGGTTTGATGAAGTTCGGACAGGGTCATGGATGCGCAAAAGGGGAGCGGGCCAGGGCGCAAAGGCCGCAGACCAAGATGGGGCGCCGTCAACGGCGGTCGGAGCGGCTGCTGGCGGTGGGATCGGCGCTGCTTGGGAAGGCGTCGCTGGGGGCGGCGATGGCCGCCACCCAAGCCGGGTCGGGCCGCCACTGCGCCACCCAGTCGGGGATTTGCGCCGCCGGCATCGGTCGGGCGATGGCGTAGCCTTGGCCGTGCAGGCAACCTAGGCGCAGCAGCATCTGGGCGTGGGCCGAGGTTTCCACCCCTTCGGCGATCACCAGCCGCCCCAGCGCCCGCGCTAGGCTGAGCACACCCTGCAAAATGGCGATGTCGGTGGGGTCGTCGAGCATGCTGCGCACAAAGCTCTGGTCGATTTTGAGCACCTGGGTGGGCAGGTGCTTGAGGTAGGTGAGCGAGGAGTAGCCGGTGCCAAAATCGTCCAGCGAGGTGCTCAGCCCCAGTTCGCGGCACTGGTGCAGCAGGGCCGTCACCGACCCCAGATCGCCCAGTGCGCTGGTTTCGAGCACTTCGAGATCCAGCAGGCTGGGCGGCAGCTCGGGGTGGCGGGCCAGCGCGGCGCGCAGTTTGGGCACGAAGTCGGGTTGCGCCAACTGCATGGCGTCCACGTTGACGCTCACCGGCAGGCACAGCCCGGTGCAGTTCCACTGGGCCAGCTGCTGCAGGGCCTGCTCGAGCACCCAGTCGCCCAAGTCCACCATCAGCGCCTGCTGCTCCAGCGCGGGCAAAAAGGCCCCCGGGCCCAGCAGGCCATGCTGCGGGTGCTGCCAGCGGATCAGGGCCTCGACCCCGATCACGGCCCCGCTGTGCATGTTCACTTTGGGCTGATAAAACAGCACAAACTCGTTGTTTTTGAGGCCCTGTGCGATGCGCTCGATTTCGGCGTGGCGGCTGCGCACGCCGCGGTCGCCCTCGGCGTCGAAGAAGTGGTAGCGGTTTTTGCCACTTTGCTTGGCCTGGAACATGGCCTGGTCGGCTTGGCGCAGCAGTTGGTCGGCGTCCACCGCGTCGGCTTGCGGGTATAGGCTCACGCCCAAGCTGGCGCTCAAACGCAGGGTGTGCCCGGGCAAGGGGCCGACGGGGCTGGCGGCCGCCGCCAGCAGGGCCTCGAGCACCGGCAGGCAGTCCAGGGCGCTGCACAGGTCGGGCAGCACGGCGACGAATTCGTCGCCACCCAAGCGCGCCAGCGTATCGCCCGGGCGCAGGGCGTTTTGCAGGCCATGCCCGAGCGCGATCAGCAACTGGTCACCGGCCTCGTGGCCGAGCTGGTCGTTGAAGGCCTTGAAGCCGTCCAGGTCCAGATAGACCACCGCCAACTGGCGCTGGTGTTGCGTGGCCTGGCCCATGGCGATCAGCAGGCGGTCGGCCAGCAGGCGGCGGTTGGGCAGACCGGTAAGGGCGTCGTACTGGCTCAGGCGCTCTACCTGGCGCTCTTGCTCGCGCAGCGTGCTCAGGTCGGTCGAGATGCCGGCGTAGCCCTGCAAGCGCCCGTTGGCATCGCGCACTGGGCTGATGGTGAGCAGGCAGGGATAGACCTCGCCAGATTTGCGCCGGTTCCAGATTTCACCGCGCCACAGCCCGTGCTCGCGCAGCGCCAGCCACATCTTGCGGTAAAACGCGGCGTCGTGGCGGCCCGAGGACCAAAAGCGCGGGTTCTGGCCCAGCAGTTCCTCGCGAGCGTAGCCGGTGAGGCGGCACAAGGCGGCGTTGACATCGATGATCTGGCCACGGGCGTCGGTGATGACGATGGCGTCGTTGGCGTGTTCGAACACGCTGGCGGCGCGGCGCAGGGCTTGCGCCGCCAACTCGCGCTCGGTCACGTCTTGCGCGGTGCCGAAGGACTCGATCACTGCGCCGGCCTCATTGCGCCGGTGCTGGCTTTGTTCGTGGATGTGGCGGATGGCGCCGTCGCTGCGGCGCACGATGCGGTGCACGATCTCGTAGCCAGCGTGGCCCGGTTGCAAGGAAGCGTTGTAGGCGGCTTCGACGGCGGTGCGGTCTTCGGGGTGGACGAGCTCCAGAAAAGCCGGGTAGCTGGCGGCAAAAACCCGAGGCTCGAGGCCAAATAGGCGGTAGAGCGCATCGCTCCACTGCAAGCGGCCGCTTTCTAGGTCCAGCGACCAGCAGCCGATGTGCGCCACGCGCTCGAGGTCGGCCAAGCGCTCTTGGCTGGCGCGCAGTTGCTCGGCGTTGCGGCTGGCGGCGATCCACAGCCCGATGCGCTCGAGCAGTGGGCGCAGAAAATCGAGCAGTGCCGGCGCGTAGCCGCCCGGGCGGTTGGCCAAGCCGACCAGGCCGACCATTTGGCCGCCGTGGTGTAGCGGGATGCCCACGAAGGCGTCAAGCGCCGGGTGCCCGGGCGGCAGCCCGCCGCGGCGCGGGTCGGTGGCGGGCTGGTTGGCAAACACCGGTTCGCCGCTGGTGAGGGCGGCGCCAAAGAGCGTGCGCAGGTTGGTGAACTCCAGGCCCTTGGGGGCCATGGCGGCCAAATGGGCCTTGGTGGCCGCATCCCAAGCGATGTCGGTGATGGCGTAGGTTTTGAGATAGGGCTGGCCGTCGGCGGCGTGCAGCACCTCGCCGATGAAGCCGTAGGCGCTGGCGCTGAGCGCCAGCAAGCGCTCGAGCACGGCCGCAAAACCGCTGCGGCGCTGGGACGGGTCGAGCAGGTGCAAGGACAGGTCGTCGCTCTGCGTCAGTTCGCGCCGCTGGGCCTGCAGCTCGGCCTGTGCGCAGTCGGCTAGGTCGCGCAAGGCGGCGCGCTGCGCGGGGCTGAGCAGGCGCGGGTGCCGGTCTTTGATGCACAACATGCCCACGGTGTGGCCGCCATCGACCACCAAGGGGGCGCCGGCGTAGTAGCGGATGTGCGGCTCGCCGGTGACCATGGGGTTTTGGGCAAAGCGCGGGTCTTGCAGCGTGTCGGGGATTTCGAAAATGCCCGACTCCAAAATGGCATGGCCGCAAAAGGAGACGGCGCGCTCGGTTTCGGTGGCCTCCAGCCCCAGACGCGACTTGAACCACTGGCGCTCGGCGTCCACCAAGGAAATCAAAGCGATCGGCACATCGAACAAGGCCCGTGCCAGCCGGGTGAGGCGGTCGAAGCGCTCTTCGGCGGCGCTGTCGAGCACACCCAGCGCGCGCAAGGCGCGCAAGCGCTCGGCTTCGTCATCAGGCAAAGCAGTGGCGCAGGCAGAGGGGCCGAATGGGTTCATGCGCAGGGTGGGGTGGCTTTCAGGTTCGGCAAATGACAATCATTTTAGGCGATTTTACTATGGGCGCGAGACCAAGTGCTCCATCACCCGGCGGTAGATGTGGGTCAGGGGCTCGAGTTCGGCCACGGCCACGCACTCGTTGACCTGGTGGATGGTGGCGTTGGGTGGCCCGAGTTCGATCACTTGCGGGCAGATTTGGGCAATGAAGCGCCCGTCGCTGGTGCCGCCGCTGGTCGAGAGCTGTGCCTGCAGCCCGGTGACATCCACAACGGCGGCGCGCACCGCATCGACCAAGCTGCCCGCCGGCGTGAGAAAGGGTTGGCCCGACAGGCTCCAGTCCAGCTCGTAGTCGCGCCCGGCGTGCAGGTGGTGGCGCGCCAGCAGATCGACCACGCGTTGCTGCAGGCCTTCGGGCGTGCTCTCGGTGCTGAAGCGAAAGTTGAAGTCGAGCACGGCGGTGCCCGGAATGACGTTGCTGGCGCCGGTGCCGGCGTGCAGGTTGCTGGCCTGCCACGAGGTGGGGGGGAAGTGCGCGTTGCCGCCGTCCCACTGGGTGGCGGCGAGTTCGGCCAGCGCTGGCGCCAGCAGGTGGATGGGGTTGCGCGCCAGTTGCGGGTAGGCGATGTGGCCCTGCACGCCCTTGAGCGTGAGCCGGCCACTGAGCGAGCCGCGGCGGCCGTTTTTTATGGTGTCGCCGGTCTGGCGCTCGGCGGTGGGTTCGCCCACGATGCACCAGTCGAGCCGCTCGCCGCGGCGCTGCAGCTCGCGGCAGACCGCCACGGTGCCGTCGTGGGCCGGGCCTTCTTCGTCCGAGGTGAGCAAAAAAGCCAGATTCAGCAGCGCCTCGGGCTGCGCGGCCACAAAGGCTTCGCAGGCCACCACCATCGCCGCCAGCGAGGCTTTCATGTCGCTGGCGCCGCGGCCGTAGAGCTTGCCGTCGCGCAGCGTGGGCTCAAAGGGCGGGCTGAGCCAGCGCTCCAGCGCGCCGGTGGGCACGACGTCGGTGTGGCCGGCCCAGACCAAGGTCGGGGCCGTGGGGCTGACGCTGCGCTTGGCCCACAGGTTGCTCACGCGCCACTCGGGCGGGCCGCTGTCGAGGCGCTCGCAGACAAAGCCCAGCGCTTGCAGGCGATCGGCGATCAGCTCCAAACAACCGGCGTCGGCCGGGCTGACAGAGGGGCAGGCGATCAGTTGCTGGGTCAGTTGCTGGGTTGGGTGCATGGTCGGGGACAGCCTAATTAGGCGTCGAGGGTAAAGTCGGCAAACGAGGGGCCGCTGGGCGAGGGCGCTTGGGGCGACGCGGCGGGCGGGTCGCTGGGGTTTTGCGTGCGCGATTGAACCGACTGGTTTTGCAGCCGCCACATCAGGTTGGTGGGTGAATCGGCGTACGCCAAGCCTTCTTGGCGTTCGATTTTGCCGCTCAGGATCAGGCGCGCGATGTCGGACTCGAAGGTTTGCGATTCTTCGGACATGGATTTTTCCAGCGCCTCGCGCACGCCAAAAAAATCGCCCTTTTCGATCATTTCGCTCATCAGGCGCGAGTTGACCATCACTTCCACCGCCGGCACGCGGCTGCCATCGACCGTGCGCAGCAGCCGCTGCGACACGATCGCCTTGAGCGAGGAAGCCAAGTCGTTGAGCATGGTCGGGCGCACCTCGACCGGGTAAAAGTTGAGGATGCGGTTGAGCGCTTGGTGGCTGTTGTTGGCGTGCAGCGTGGCCAGCACCAGGTGGCCCGACTGGGCGTAGGCGATGGCCAGCGACATGGTTTCGCGGTCGCGGATTTCGCCGATCAGGATCACGTCCGGGGCCTGGCGCAGCGCGTTTTTGAGCGCGATGTAGAGCGAAGCGGTGTCGGTGCCGACTTCGCGCTGGTTGACGATCGACTGCTTGTTGCGAAACAGGTATTCGACCGGGTCTTCGATCGTCAGGATGTGGCCGCTGCTGTGGGCGTTGCGGTGGTCCAACAAGGCGGCCAGCGTGGTGCTCTTGCCCGAGCCGGTGGCGCCGACCACCAGCATCAGGCCGCGCTTGGCCATGATCATCTTGGCCAGCACCGGCGGCAGCTGCAGCGACTCGAAGGCCGGGATTTCGCTGCTGATGAAGCGCACCACCACGGCGCAGTTGCCGCGCTGCCTCATGGCGCTGATGCGAAAGCGCCCGGCACCGGCCAGCGGGATGGCGATGTTGAGTTCGCCGCTGGCGTGAAACTCCTGCAGCTGCTCGGCAGTCACCACTTCGGTCAGCAGCTGCAGCGGCCCATCGACCGGCAGCGGCTGCGGCGTGATGGCGGTGCAGACGCCGTTGAGCTTCATGAGCACCGGCGAAGCCGCAGACAAGTAGATGTCTGAGGCATTTTTCTCGCTCATCAGACGCAGGATTTTCTCCATCGGGCCCATGGGGGTGGCTCCTGTTCGTGTGTGTGCTGCCGACGGCCTCGGGCTGCGGTGGCTGCGTGCTAGTCGCGCAGCAGTTCGTTGATGCTGGTTTTGGAGCGCGTCTGCGCATCCACCTGCTTGACGATCACCGCCGCGTAGAGGCTGTAGGGGGCGCCGTTGGCGGCGGTTTTGGGCAGGTTGCCGCTCACCACCACCGAGCCCGCCGGCACCCGGCCGTAGCTGATTTCGCCCGTGGCGCGGTTGAAGATCGGGGTGCTCTGGCCCAGATAGACGCCCATGCCGAGCACGGCGTTTTCTTCCACGATCACGCCCTCGACCACTTCGGAGCGCGCGCCGATGAAGCAGTTGTCCTCGATGATGGTGGGGTTGGCTTGCAGCGGCTCGAGCACGCCGCCGATGCCGACGCCGCCCGATAGGTGCACGTTTTTGCCGATCTGGGCGCACGAGCCCACCGTGGCCCAGGTGTCCACCATGCTGCCTTCATCGACGTAGGCGCCGATGTTGACGTAGCTGGGCATGAGCACGGCGCCGCGGGCGACGAAGCTGCCGCGCCGCGCCACCGCCGGCGGCACCACGCGCACGCCCGTGGCGGCGAGCTCCTGCGGGCTCAAATTGGCGAATTTGGTCGGCACCTTGTCGTAAAAAGCCAGTTCGCCGGCGCGGATGATGGCGTTGTCGTTGAGCCTGAAACTCAACAGCACGGCTTTTTTGATCCACTGGTGCACCGTCCACTGGCCTACGCCCGAGCGGGTGGCGACGCGCAGATGGCCGTTGTTGAGCTGCTCGAGCACCTGCTCGACGGCGTCTTGCACCTCGCGCGGGGCGTTGCTGGAGCTGAGCTGGGTGCGCTGCTCCCAGGCTTGGTCGATCAGGGTTTGCAAAGAGGGGCTCATGGTGGGGCGGTGGGTTGCGAAAGCGGGGGGCGGGTTGGGCTGTAGGGGGCCGGATCGAAGCTCGCATTGTATGTTTGGCCCTGGCTCGGTGGGCGCGCCTTAAACTAGCGCCTCCCATCTTTCATGGCCTTGCACTGCGGCGCATGGCCGTGCAAGGTCGTGCCCAGTATCCAGCGAAGCAGCGAGCGTGCGCCTACAGACCCTCAAGTTGTCGGGCTTTAAGTCCTTTGCCGAAGCCACCACCTTTGGCCTGCCGGGCCAGCTGGTGGGGGTGGTCGGCCCCAACGGTTGCGGCAAATCCAACATCATGGACGCCGTGCGCTGGGTGCTGGGCGAGAGCAAGGCCAGCGAGCTGCGCGGCGAGTCGATGCAGGACGTGATCTTCAATGGCAGCGCGCTGCGCAAGCCCGCCAGCCGCGCCAGCGTCGAGCTGGTGTTTGACAACGCCAGCCAGCGCGTGCCCGGGCCGTGGGGCCGTTATGCCGAGCTGTCGGTGCGCCGGGTGCTCACGCGCGATGGCACCAGCAGCTACCACATCAACCAGCAGCCGGTGCGCCGGCGCGACGTGCACGATCTGTTCTTGGGCACCGGGCTGGGGCCGCGCGCCTACGCCATCATCGGCCAAGGCACCATCGGCCGCATCATCGAGAGCCGCCCCGAAGACTTGCGGCTGTTTCTGGAGGAAGCGGCCGGGGTGTCCAAATACAAGGAGCGCCGCCGCGAGACCGCCGCGCGGCTGCTCGATGCGCGCACCAACCTGAGCCGGGTGCAAGACATTTTGACCGAGCTCGATGAGCAGCGCAGCAAGCTGGAGCAGCAAGCCGCGCTGGCGCAGCGCTACCGCGATCTGCAAAGCCGGGTACAACGCGGCCAGCAGCAACTGAGCTGGCTAAAATTTTGCCTAGCCGAGGCCGACGCCGCCCAAGCGCAGACCCAAGGGCAGCAGGTGCAGCTCGAACTCGATGAGCAAACGGCGGCCACGCGCCGGCTGGAGGCCGAACTGGAAGCGGCGAGGCAGGCGCACTACGCCGCCGGCGAGGCGCTCAACCAGGCCCAAGGGGCGCTGTACGCCGCCGCCGCCGAGGTGGCGCGGCTCGAGACCGAGATCCGCCATGTGCGCGACCACCGCCAGCGCCTGCAACAGCGCCTGCAGCAGCTGCAACAACAGCGCGCGCAGTGGGACCAGCGCGCCCGTGCCGCCGCCGACGAGCGCGAGCGCTTGGCCCAGCAACAGCAAGCCGCCGCCCTGCAGGCGGCGGCGCTGGCGGCGCAGTGCCAGCAGCAAGCCGCTGCGCTGCCCGCCGTGCAAGCCCAGCTGCAAGCGGCGCAGCAGGGGCTGCAGCGCTGCCGCCGCGCGCTGGCCGAGAGCCAGCAGGCGCTGGGCGTGCTGGGGGCGCAGCAGCGCGCCTTTGAGCAGCAGCGCCAGCAGTGGCAGCAGCGGGCGCAGCGCCTGCACAGCGAAGCCCAGGCGCTGGCGGCGCAAGCCAGCGACGAGGCGCGGCTGGTGGGCTTGCAGGCCGAGTTTGAACAAGCGCAGCAGCGCCACACCCAAGTGCAGGAGGCGGTGCAGCAGTTGCAGCTCGAGCAGGCCCAGTGCGAGCAGCGGCGCAGCCAGTGCCAGCAGCAGGCGCAGGCGCAGGCCCAAGCACTGGCCCAGTGCCAAGCCCGGCACGACGCCTTGCAGGCCTTGCAGACCCGGCTGCAGCAGGCCGGCCAGCTGCCGCAATGGCTGACCCGGCAAAGTTTGCAAGGGCGCGTGCCGCTGTGGCAGCGGGTGCAGCCGGCGGCCGGCTGGGCCACGGCGATCGAGGCCGCCTTGCGCGAGCGGCTGCAGGCGCTGGAGCTGCCCAAGCTAGAGGCAGCGCTGGCATGGGCCGAGGCGGCGCCGCCGGGGGCGCTGGTGTTGTATGCGCTGGAGGAATGCGCTGCGGGCGCAGAGCAGGGATCTGAGCAGGGATCTGAGCAGGGCGCCGAAGGCACGGGGCAGGGCGCAGCACAGACCGCGCACGGCTTGCAACCGCTGGCGCAGCGCCTGCGCTGCCCCGAGCCGGCCTTGCAGGCCTTGCTGGCGCATTGGCTCAGCCCTTGCTACGCCGCCGCCAGCCTGGCCGAGGCGCTGGCCGCGCGCGCCGCGTTGGGGCCCGCCGAGCTCATTTACACGCCGCAAGGGCACTGCGTGGGCGCGCAGCACTTGGGCTTTTATGCCGCGGCGCCCGAGCAGTCGGGCTGGCTGCTGCGCGCGCAAGAGATCGAGCAGTTGCAGCAGCAACTGTACCGCCTGCAAGGCCAAGCCGAGCAAGCGCGCCTGGCGCAGGCGCAGGCCGAAGCCACGTGCGCCCAAACCAGCGCGGCCGTGCAGCAAAGCCGCGCTGCGGCCCACAGCGCCCAGGCGCAAGCCCATGCGCTGCAAGTCGAGCTGCTGCGCCTGAGCCAGCAAGCCGCGCACCGCCAGCAACGCGCCGCCCAATTGGCGCAAGAGCAAGCCGAAGCCGAGCAGCAGCTGCAGCAGCTGCAGGCGCAACAGCAGCAGCTGCAAGCGCAGCAGCACCAGCGGCAAAGCGAGCTGCAAGCGCAGCAGCAGG